>JAANMU010000195.1_pt1 | contig 78336 bp, 70 predicted proteins | sample 7279701 | NCBI WGS metagenome assembly JAANMU01 (sample SAMN14094539, study PRJNA606508) | bioreactor metagenome | isolation source: A lab-scale SPAN reactor treating ammonium-rich wastewater day 57 | place: Ireland: Galway | collected 2017-03-13 | reverse complement strand
AGGAAGTTTAGCGTGCCATCTTTCCGCACCGCGATTCTTGTCGAACCAGCAAAGTAATATTTCGTGACAATCGAGTTCTTCACCTCATAGTGATTGCCAACATAGACGGCGGTGATCCCGTTGACAGTGGCTTTGACCTGCTTGCCATCCCCATCATAGACGAAACTCGCGGTCGCCGCGCCCGTCACAGAGACGAGGCGATTCTCCGCGTCGTAGTTGAGGATGTAGGTCTGTCCGTTCATTGTACGCGAGGTCATATTACCGTTCGCGTCGTAGCCGTAGGCGTTGCCGTTCGAGAGAGACGCGACCGCGTGTTTGTGGGTTGAGTCGTAGGTATAGGTTAGACCTGCCTTGTCAGAGAGATTTCCCGTCGCCGCGTCGTAGGCATAGCCTTCGGTGTAGAGTCCGTTGCTCCCGCCTGTGACGGAGGAATTCGTCAGGCGGTCGCCCTTACAGGGTGCTACGCGAAGCGCGTCGTAGGTGAATGTTTGGGTTTGAGGCCCAGCGAGGGAATCCACGATGGTTTCGATGTTGCCCACCGAATCATAATCGTAAGTCAAATTCTGGAGCGGATCGCCCGTGGATACTTGCGTGGACGTGATGTTTTGCAGACGTCCGTTGTCCACGTTCCAGTTGTTGTAGGTAAATACCGTGTTGATCTTGTTCGCGCCGCGAATCATCTGGATCATACGATTGGCGGAATCGTAGGCGATGGTTTGGGCGTAGACAAAATCAAGGTTTTATGTTTTCAGATTCAAATGCGGCGATTATTGCCTCGTTCAAATGATTATTTAGCGATCCATCCAAGTCTACCCCGGTTATCTTATTACACTGTGGGCATATAACCGAAGGCATAATGATTTGTATCACGAACGGATCGAAATTCTTATATTTTAATTCATGCTCAATCTGCATGGGCTCTTGTAGAAGGGGATTTAATTCAGTGCCACAAGAAGGGCAGAATAATCTCTTTTTAAAAACACCTCTTCTTTCAGCTAGTATTCTCTTCTTAGAATACATTTCATTAAATAGCCACGCGCCAAAATCTGGATCGGGATATCGGTTAATAGATTCGTTCACGTTTTGAAAGGTGGCATTAACAAACGAGACCGAAACACCGTTGGCCATCCCGATCATAGTTGGAATAACAAAATAAACCTTGTCCTTCATAGGAAATCTCCATCTAAATGATTGTATTCAAATCAATTAATCAATTAATTGTTGTATAGCGAATGGCAGTTTTTCACGCCTCTAAAATTTAATTCATCTGCTACCGCGCGGCCAATAGTAGTACGTTGAAACGACAATAGAAGTAAGGTATATCACCAGCACAACATGTCCGAACCAAGATAAGGAGGTAGATGACACTTGAGGTCTTACCAATCCATAGATGGCAACGCCAATAGAAATTATCGCCAACATAGATATCAAAACCTTTTTTGTCAATGCCCGCCAAGATTTAGTGGAAATCATCCATATCCATCCAGGCGACAGAAGGATAATGCCTATCAACAACTTTAACGCAGCATAAGTCATTTTGATCTTACTCTTTCACTCCCATACACATGATGGGTCGCTCGAAAAACCATGATCATCATAAACACATTGGCTATCCACTGTGTTTAATACTGCAGGCTGAACAATGTTCGTCAGACCATTTTCTAAGAGGCCACTGTAGAGGCCGGGCGTATATAAATTCTGAACAGCACTGGTCGAAAACAAGGAGTTGATCGTTCGCCCGGGCGCAAAGTATTGCGCTTGCCGTATGGAGAACATACCCTTCATCGGCAAAGGGTCAACAATAGCACCTGCCACGCCACTAAGAGCACCTGCGGTAAGCGCTCCACCTACTGTAATCGGCACAGGTTGTTCTCCATTTGGCACATCAATTGCATTTTGAAGCGCGGTGCTTTCCACATAAGCAGCTGCGCCTACCGCAGCGTTAACTACCGCGGTACCAACAGCCAAAGATGTTGTAGTTACTGAAACTCCTGCCATACCCATCACGGTACCCGCAATAGGTCCAGCAACCCCTGCCATTGCCCCGGTGATCCCACCTGCCAATGCCGCGCCAGCTACCCTGCCCCAAGTCATTTTCTCTCCCGTCATAGCAGATACTCCTACATAAACAGCAACTGACGCCGCGGCCCCAATCAGTGCACCGATTGCCATTGTACATAGAGGCCAACAATGCCCATCGGGATCGGTATTGTTACACGGATTATTCCCCACATAGGCGAACCGATCCCAAGATTGCGGATTATTTATATCTGGCACTAATGTATCAGGTTGGGTGAACCTCCCCGTCGTGCTGTCGAGCCAGCGAGCGTTGTAATATTTCAGCCCAAACTCCACATCATACGAATACTGACCTGTGTACTGATACCTCGTCAACTCGTAGGTGGGTGTTGTCGCGGGCGCGTTTGTCCACGTATATCTCGTCTCACCCCACGGCTTGTAGCGCATCTCGGAAATCATCGCGCCGTTGGAATCAGTCGTAATGCTCGTTGACCCCAAATGGTCGCCGAGCAGGTACTCCACCGTCATACTCTGCGGAATCGTGTACTTGCGTATGGCGACTCTCGCCGCGCCAGCCATGTAATACTTCGTGATCTGACTGCCTTTGCGCTCGTAGTATCCGCCCACGAAGCGGATGGTCTCGCCGCCAATCACGGACATGACACGCTTCCCGTCGCCGTCGAAGGTGAATTCGGCGATCGTCGTTACGTTTTTCTTCACTTCCACGAGGCGATTCTCCGCGTCGTAAATCAAATGGAAGGTGTCGTTGCCGATGTGACGCGTGGTTTGGTTGCCGTTGTCATCATACGAATAGGTGTTGCCGTTGGCATTCGTCACAGCATGGACATGGTTCGAGTCGAGATAATCCAGCGTCATATCGCCTTTGACTTTGAGATTTCCAGTAGCGGGATCGTATTGATACGTCTCATCGTACGCGCCCTGCCCAGGCTCGCCATTCGCGGAGGCGCTCGTCAGCCTGTCCAACGCATCGTAGTCGAACGATTGAGTTTGTGAGTTGATGGAGTCCGCGATAGAGGTGATGTTTCCCACAGAATCGTAAGCATAGCTCAAGTTTTGGAGATTTCCAGCGACGAGCGTGTGCAGGCGTCCGCCCTGCTGGTTCCAGGGATAGTAGCCGTAGATCTGGGTTAGTCCGTTGCCGAGGGCGCGGGTGAGCAGGCGTCCCGCGGAATCGTACGTCATGGACGGGACGTAATTGCCCGCGCCGCTCACGTCCGTGGGAAGCATGTTGTTGTTGTAGCCAGTGGTCACGATCTCACCGTCTGGATATTTCATGGTCTTGGGCAGGTCTGCCGAATTATACGTCCATTCGGTGTCGAAGGAGATACCCGAAATGACTTTGGTTTCTTTCCAGACGCGGCCGCGTTGATCGTAATACCAGGTAGTGGAGCCAGAACCGTCCGTCATCGAAGTGCGGCGGCCCTTGCCCAAGTTTCCATTTGCCGTGCTGTCGTAATTGTACGTCACCTCATACCCACTGCCCGGGTCAGATGGACAGGCCGCGCTGTTCGTAAAGTAATCTTTTCCGCGCGGGCGGTTGAGTTCATCGTAATACAGGCAGGCGACTTGATTCTTCGCGTCCTCTTGCCGCGTCATGCCGCCCAGCGCGTTGTAACTGTATTGCCAGAATCCCATATCGGGATCGTTCATCGTCAACTTGCGGCCTGCCTTGTCGTAGGTCAGGGACATGACCGCGCCGCCTCTGGACGCCGTGAGCATGTTGCCGAGCGGATCGTACGTGAACGCCACCGCTGGCCCCGTGGGCGGGGTCACAGACCGAGTCCGCCCCAGGATGTCGGTGACAAATTGAATCGCATCCAGTTCGGTTCGCCTTTTTGTTGGGAGAGCAAAAAATTATCACTTGCAATCCGGTATCCAGTCCAAACAACCAGTTTCTATAAACTTATCAAACGCTTCATTCGGCGTTTGCCAACTGGGGTCTTGAATACCCAATGTTTGAATGTACTCGCGAAACTCATCCTCTGTTTGAAAACCTTCTGCAATCTTCTTGTCAGGAACAAGGACGAACCAGTGATAATAATTTTCTTGAATGTAAGCGTCAGCCTCTTTATCAACGTATGCAGAATATGCCATGAGAACACCGTCTTTTACAGCAAATTTTTCTAACTCCTCAATAGCATAACAATAGACTAAATTATCTTGCCTGTTAGGCACAAGAACCCGGGGGCAATGAGGTAAGAACACTCTCCATAAAGAATCTCCAGCGAAGCGATCCGCTTGAATCGGTTTTATCAACGGAAGATATAACAAAGGATAGTCATCAAAATTGGGGTTATAAAATGGGTCAACGTACCGACTTGGCGGTGAATGTAAACCTATTATTACACAACTGATATTGAGTAAAATCACAAAGCAAAGAATTGTTTTTTTGATATTCATTGTGATATATCCTGCCTTACTATTCACATTGCCCACATGAATATGGCGGCGGAGGTATTGTTTCATCCCAATAAGCATTTGTTGGAAACTGTTCTATTGCGCCGCCAATTTCATTATAAAGAAAATGCATTGGCACCGCGAACAGATTATACGGATGAAATATCCCTTTGTCCCAACGTGGTATATAGTCAAATTGATCAGAAACTTTCCACGTTAGTGAAATAGTACCGTCTTCCGATACATTTACGTTGGTGGCAGATATTCTTCCACCATGGGTCATCCAAAAGGCTTGACCGCCATCAAATGGGGCTTGATACCATTTCCCGCTAGGACCATTTGCGGTGAAATCTGCGGAAATTTTGTCATGGGCAAAAGCTTCTACACTATATCTTGGATCATCCCTTATTTGGTCAATTAAATTACCTTGTTCCCCCTGAAGGCTTTTCTGATTCTGTAAACTTTGAAGTCCTTCTCCAACGATATTTGCATGGTCAGCATGTTCATATCCCAGATAGGCTAATTCCCAAACATTTGACGCATTGCCATCCGCTGGTCTTGATGGTTGATGGATAAAATGAGTATAAATTGATGTGCCAAGAAGTACTCCTCCAACAATAGCGGCGGCCAAAAATAGCGGAACGAAATGTCCACTTGGATCCGTATACCTGACAGGATTATTGTTTGTGTAGGCGTATCTATCCCAAGATTGTGTACCTTGAGTTTGTTGCGGAATGATGGTATCCGCCTGAACAAACCTGCTCAACGAACTGTCATACCACCTAGCCCCATAATAATGCAGCCCAATCGCGGACTCCTCCCTCTGCCCTGTATACCGATAGTCGGTTGGCATCGTCCCCGTGGAATGGCGCGGTTCACCCCAGGCCTTGTACATCAGCGAGGCGGTTTTCGCGCCGCTGGCATTGGTGGTAACGCTCGAACTCCCAAGATGATCTCCGAGCAGGTAACTTAACGTGCCATCTTTTCTCACTGCGACGCGCGTAGAACTCGCGAAGTAATATTTCGTCACCAGCGAACTCTTGACTTCGTAATGGTTTCCAACGTAGTACGTTGTAACCCCGTTCACCACAGACTTGATTTGTTTCCCGTCCCCGTCATACACGTAGTTTGCAGTGGCCGCGCCCGAAACGGAAACGAGCCTGTTTTCCGCGTCATACGCGAGAGTGTACGTTTGTCCGCCCACATTGCGCGTGATCATGTTGCCGTTGTCGTCATACGAATAGGAATTTCCATTCGACAGGTTTGCAACTGCATGTTTGTGGATTGTCGAATAAGTGTAGTTCACGCCTGCCTTGCTTGCAAGATTTCCCGTTGTAGAGTTGTACGAATACGCTTCATCGTACAGCCCGTTCGTTCCGCCTGTCGCGTTGGCAGAAACCAATCTATCGAGAGCGTCATACGTGAAGTTCTGAGTCTGAGGGCCAGACAGGGAATCATTAATCGTCATGATATTTCCAACCGAATCATAGGAGTACGTGAAATTCTGCAAGGTGGTTTGGTTGGATGGGCGAACAGTGGCCAATTGTTGCAGTCGCCCGCCCTGCTGATTCCAATTGAAGTAAGCGTAGGTGGTGGTCAGGATTCCGTTGCCGCGCGTCATTTGCGTCATTCTGCCCGCAGAATCATATGCGATGGATTGAACGTAGTCAGCCAGTCCAGCAACGCTTGTTAACCGCATGTCGTTATTGTACTCGTAATCCAATACTTCGCCATCGGGATAGGTCATCGTGACGGGCAAATCCGCGTCGTTGTACGTGAACGCGGTGACAAACTGTCCGCCTCCCGTGATCTGCTTGTTTTCGCTGGTTACGCGTCCGCGCGCATCGTAGACCCATTGGGTGTAGTCCGCGCCCGAAATGCTCATCGAAGTGCGGCGACCCTTGCCATTCGTCCCCGCGTCGTAGGTGTACGTCACCGCGCCAGTGGTGGGACAACCCGAATAGGTCTTGCCCGTCGGACGGTTGAGTTCATCGTAGGCGATGTTCGTGACGCACCCGCGCGCGTCGGTTTGGGAGGTCATTCCGCCCAGCGCGTTGTAGACGTAACTCCAATCGCCCATGTCGGGATCGTCCATCGTCAACTTGCGGCCTGCCTTGTCGTAGGTCAGGGACATGACCGCCCCGCCTCTGGATGCGGTGAGCATGTTGCCGACCGCGTCATACGTGAACGCCACCGCGGGACCCGTGGGCGGGGTGACAGACAGAGTCCGCCCCAGGATGTCCGTCACGGTGGTGTGCGTGTGGCCGTTGGCGTCCGTGACGCTGGTCGTGAGTCCGTTGTAATTGTAAGTGGTCGCGCTTCCATCGGGCGCGGTGACGCTGATCGCGCGTCCCATCGAATCGTATTCCGTGGTGGTGTAGAACCACGCGCCCGTGGTATGCGGCATGGATTGGGTGATCGGCTTGCCATACGCGTCGAACGTGGAAACCGTGGTCACGCCGTTGGTCACGGTGGAGGTCTGGCGTCCCATCCCGTCGTAGTTGCGGACAACGGTGAAGGTGAGGCCGGTATCAATGGCCTGGGTCAACGTCACCTTGAACGGGGAGTTCTGGTACGAGACATTCAGCGAGGGCATGGGATCGCCGGGCTTGGCCAGGCTGGTGAATCTTCCAAACGAATCATACGTGGCGGTCGTCACCGCGTTGTTCGGGTCGGTTTCGGTGAGCGGCAGTCCGAGCGCGTAATCGTACATCACGGTGGATTTGTGTCCCTTGGCGTTCTTCGTCCACAGCGCGTAGGTGTGATAACCATCATTGGCGCAGGCCGTTCCTCCGAGCGAACCGCCCGAGCCGTAACAAGTGTACGAGGTCTGCGCGCCCGCTGTCGGGGCGGAGGAGGCGGTTCCGTATCCCGTCCAGACGGTTTGTTCGGTCACGTTCCCCCAGGCGTCGTATCCATAAGAGGTCTGGCTGTAATCCGCTCCGCTGATCAATTGGCGCGTCGCGGTCAGAATGCCCTGGGTAGGCTTCGTAGTGTACGTATCCGCGCCGTCATACAGGTTGAGCGAGCGCGAGAGAACCGCTCCGCCCGAATCGGTCACCGTTACGCGCGCGGGCAGTCCCACCAGCCATTTGCCGCCGCTGGTGTTGGGGGAATAATCCGTAGTCGTTGTGATGGTTTCGATGTCCGTCCCAGAGACGGTTTTCTCGATCAGGTTGCCGTAGGTGTCGTTGTATGTGTAACTGGCGGTTGTGTGGGCCGCTTCGATACCGCTGGAATCGTATACTGCATTCATCTCTTCGGTCGCGCGCGCCCATTTGTATCCGATCCCGGTAAAAGCCGTGCCCCAAAAAGGCCACTCTTTATCGAGCAATACCTGGGTAGTAGGATAATCCGTGCAGGCATAGCTCGTGCTGGAAGACTGCATGATCACCCCGCTGGCATTTCTCGTGGTGACGCCGAGCGCCTTGCCGCTGTCGCAATCGGTCTGTCCGTATTGTGTGGCGACCTGTTTCCCATACGGATCGGTCTCGGTCACTACCGCATGTCCGCGAAATTCGGAATAAGCCGCTGTGTAGGGATGGGCTGTGCCTGCCGCCGCGGAATTGGCGGTTGTGTTCATCTTTGGGTTCTGGTAGGCGTAATTAAACGTGTATGAGTCCCCGCCTGTTGAAAGAATGCGCGAAGTCACACGCGCGTAGGTAGGCAATGGCGCGAGATAATACCAATAAATATCGTTATAGCCCGCCGATTCGTTCGTATTGAGCGAATTGATCAGAACTTTGAATGAAGTGGCGTTAAGTGGCAGGAAGAATGGCTCGCTTTCCAGGGTTCGCAAACCCGCGCTCGTGACCAGCGCGGATTCATAAACAGCCGGTTTTTGCACATTGTAGACCTTGAATTGGTATCCGAATTGAACCTTGCCGTTCCCAAAACCGTCAGGTCTCTTTACCCCCGCCACAATGCGATACCAACGCCCCGGCTGGTAGGAATCAATCAGCTTTTCCGCCTTGCCGCTCACTCGAAGGAAGTTATCCCCGCCTCCTACTAAACCCTCATTCTTAATCCCCGCCCAGTCACATTGCGAATCCCGGAATGTGCACTTTAACGGGTTCCCCCAGTTCGGCAAGTTCCTCTCCAACAGGCCGTTTGCCAGCGTTTGGTAGGGAATATTCTGATACCACGTCTCGTAAGTGAATTTCACCGTGCCGCCGTAGCCATTTGTGGCTTGGGTTAAATGCATCCCGTCGCCATAGGTAAAGGAATAAGGCGGCAGGCTATTCGTCCCACCCAGGCCGTATTCGCGCACAGCCGTCAGGGTGGGAGTTCGATAATTTTGGAGGGAAGGCCACACGTAGGCAGGGAAAATACTGCATGAAGAATCGGCGCAATAGGTAAATGCATATTTACGGATCAACGTCTCGTACGTCCCGTCGCCGTCTTCGTCTTGCTCCACACGGATGGCGCTCAACAACGATTTCTGGAAAGTCTTGTACACGCCGGAGGCATACAACAACAGCCATTGAGGTTTGTAATCGTAACGTTCTGTTCGCACAAATTGCACGCGATATCGCCCGTTGGCGTACGAGATTGTTTTTGGATACACATAATTGAAAAGGTGATGCACCACCGTACAGCCTTGTTTATTGGTGGTAGTGTGCGAGGAACCCTCCTTAAAATAAGTATACGTGATTTCCTTGCCGTAAATATTTACGGAACGCGTTAACATCCAACGCCAGGTAAGGGCTTCATCCACGGTGTAGGAACCATCCGGGCATTCCGTATACATGGTATAACCCACGCTTTCCTCGAAGTAATATTGGTTGCCCTGCTTGTCTGAAACCTTCCACGCGTCTGTCGCGGCGTTATAAGTGATCTTTGCAAAATTCTCATTTTCAAGGTGATATCGCCCGTCCGCTCCCAGCCAGAGTGTCCCACCCATGCCTTGCAGGGTCAGGCTATACGTATCGTCATCGGTGATTTTCGTCCCAAACCCGTTTCGCTCAATATATGCCGCCGCGTCCAACGACCAGCCCATCCCCACCCAGGAGGCTTGCGTATCGGTTGTGGCTGTGTCTACAATCTGGCTATTATATGAAAGTGAAAGACTTGGCTGGAACCCTCCCGGCCCCGGCGGGACCTTGATCGGCATCGAAAAACTCGCCGCGCCGGTATATCCAGCATGTTGGAAGAGTTCCAACGTCGGCGTTTCCGCGCTCTGCCAACCGGAGTTGTAAGTATCGAAAACCGTAAAATGATCGGTGGTTGCATAAAGGACGTTGTTTTCCGTGTCCACATATTGACTGAGCGGTAATTTCCATTGCATGTCGGCGGGGTCGTACCAGAACAGGCGCAGGTCTTCCTCGTCTCCGCTCAATTCTGTCTCGTCGTATTTCACCTGGATTTCCACCGGCTGTGAAAATTTTGAAACCTCGGTCAGCGTTTTTTCTGAGGTGGCCGTGATCTCAAACGGCGAACCGCTCAACGATTCCACCGGCAGCGAGCGCTTTGACGGATCGCCGATTCTCACCCTGACATTTTCCCCCAATGCTCCAACCGGGAAACTGACCAGAATCTTTCCCTGCATTCCCTCCGCTTTCCCCCCCTTGCTCGTCACCAGCGTTTCGTCCGGGTCCAGCAGGCCGATCTCCGCTTTGGCAAGCGCTTTTTCTTCCTGTAGCAGCTCTGCCGTGATCGTCAATGGCGATGCCGCTTTTTTCCCCACGTTGAATCCCAGGCTCCCCTTCAGTTCGGCGATCTCCACCTCCAGCGTTCTCGCTTTCTCATCCCATTTTCCGATCTTTACGTCAACCGGCGTAACTTTCGCAGGCAAATGGAATCGCAAGATCGTTCCCCTGGCAACTTCCTTCAATCCCTGTATCTCCCATTCCACGGTCAATTCCGCCCCGCGGCGGATGACGTTCGGGCTGGAGGATAGCGTCAACGTAATTTCTTCGACAGGCGGGACAGTGTCAACAGGCGACGGCGTCTCTGTGGGGCCGGGCGTTTCGGTTGGAGTCGGGGTGGCTGTTTCCGTCTCGGTGGGTCCTGACGTTTCGGTTGGAGTCGGAGTGGCTGTTTCCGTCGCGGTGGGTTCGGGCGGTTTGGTCGGTTCGAGCGTTGGGGTCGGCGTCTCCGTTTCTACCCCTTGCGCCGAAGCGCGCATATTCGAGAGAAATCCCGTTTGAAAAACCAGGGCAATTAAGACGATGGAGTAAACGATCTTCTTCATCCCGAAACTCCTTCCGCGCCCAAAGCAGTCCCTGGCAGAACCCCTGCCAGCCAATTCGTTTATGCTGCTTATACTACCCCCCCCCCCGTTTGTCAAGGAGGATTAACGCCACATTAATACTTGGGGGACAAACCTCAGCCTCTCCGCCCAACTCTCTCACGGACACTCATTCTGAATATGTCCTTCCAGCGTCACCGAGAAATTGTGCAGGCCCGAGCCGTCGCATTTGGCGCGGAAGAAGTAGTAGTCGGAGACGGCCGGCTGCGCGACGGCGCGCAGGGCGTCCATGCTGGGATTGCAGATGGGCGCGGGAGGCAGACCGGCGTAGAGATAGGTGTTGTAGGGCGAGTCGAATTGCAGGTCGAAGGCAGAGAGGGGATTCGGCCACCAGTTCCCCTCCGTTCCGAGGGCGTATTGGACGGTGGGGTCGCTGTCCAGTTTCCAGCCCGAACGCAGGCGGTTGAGAAAGACGGAGGCGATGAGCGGCATCTCGTCATGGACGACGGATTCGCGTTCGATGATGGAGGCGAGGATGACGGCTTGATGGACGGTTAATCCCTGATTCGAAAATCCCGTCTCGAGGTCGGGAGTCAGGTGGTTGGCGAAGTTGCGGACGAGGGCCGCGACCAGCGCGTCCGCGTCGGTGGCGCGGGGGAGGATGTAGGCGTCGGGGAAGAGGAATCCCTCGCCCGTGGAAGCGCCGTCGAGGAAGGGGAAGGAGAGGGGGGACCGCGCGGCGGAGAGAAAGGCTTCGGGAGCCGCGTCCAGCCCCGAGGTCGGGAGCGAAGCGGCGATCTCCTCCATCCGCCAGCCGGGGAGGACAATGAAGGTCACGTCGAGCGGGGTGATGTCCTGCATGGCGCGGGCGACGTCAATGATGGAGAGGTTGGCGCCGAAGTGGTAGTCGCCCGCCTGGAGCGAGGTGTCAAGTCCCGTGTAGACGAGGTAGTCGAGGAAGGCGCGAGAGTCGCGAATGATGCCTGCAGACTGGAGGCGCTGGGCGATCACGATGGGAGATTCGCCCGCGTCGACGGTGAAAAACCGATCGGACGAATTGGACGGCGCGATGAGCAGGCCGCCGTGCCAGAAGAGGCGCAGGGCAAATTGGTAGCGTTGACCGAGGGAGAGTCGCGGCGAGGGCGGGCCGTAGTTTCGCTCGACCTGAATCGGGATGAGGACGAAGACGGAAATGATGGCGCAGAGGATGATGAGGACGAGGAGAATGGGGATGAGGCGGCGCATGGGGGAAATTACGAATGATGAATGGCGTTTACCTGCTTGCTTCTTCCAGGTACGATTGCAATATCACGGTTGCGGCAATCGCATCGTGATGACCGGCGCGTTTTTTGCGCGAGACGCCGAGCGCGAGACGGCTGGCGCGGGCGTCGTGCGTGCTGAGGGACTCGTCCCACATTTGGACGGGGATGTCGGTTTGTGCGCGCAGGGCTTCGGCGAAGCGCGCCGCGGATCGTCCCGCCGCGTTGGGGTTGCCGTCTTCATCGAAAGATTGACCGACGAGGATGAGTCCCGCTTGGTGTTCAACTGCGAGCGCGGCCACCTGCGCCGCGTCTACAGCGCGCGAGACATGCGCGATGACCGTCAACGGGGAGGCGATGGTCGCGGTCGGGTCGCTGAGGGCGAGTCCGATGCGCTTTTCGCCGTGGTCCACTGCGAGGATTCTCATAAATGCGTCTCTCGAAAAGATTTAAACGCAAAGGACGCGAAGGTCACTAAGAAAACCGCTGCAATAATGGAATCGCTTTTCCCTTTGCGTACTTCATGTCCTTTGTGTTTAAAAAAGATTTCACTCATTGAATCGCCACATCCACGCGGAAGGGAACAAGAGGCAGCCACGGCCACCAGCGCGGGGATAGTTCGATCTGCGGCGGCGCGGCAAGCGCAAACGACTCCGACAGGCGGGCGAGCGCCGATTCCACGCGGAGTCCCTGCACGAGGTACGGGACGCGGCGCGGGTCAATGGCGCGGACGATCGGCCGTTCCATTTGCAGGGAGAAATGCGTCCGGCCGTCGGCGTCGGTGGAGGGGTTGACGAACAAGGTCAACTTTGGCTGGGCGGAGGCGGGCGAGAATCCGCTTTCGAGCGCGGCGTTCAGCGCGAGCGCCGCCAGCGCGGACAGGTCGTCGCCCGAGGCGTAACGCGCCGAGAATCTCACGCGCATCGTCAGCGCGAGCCTCGCGCCGGTCCCGCCCGCGGGCGGCGAGTAAGTCTCGTCCAACACGGCCAGTTCGCGGATCGTATCGGGAAAGATCAAACTCTCGCGCGGCAGCGCGGCCAGCATTTCCAGTTTCGCCTGCGTCCGCAAATTCTCCATCAGCATGGAACGCAGGCGCGCCCGGTCCTGCGCGCTGGGCGCGGCCGTCACGCGCTCCGTCCCGCCCGTGGTGGGCGCGGGATTGGTCACCGCGAGCGAGAGTCCCAGCGGGCCTTCCACGAACTGCGCCATGTCCGTCTCGAGGTTGCCGCGCGCGCCCGCGCCGATGGCCTCCATGGGGACGTCCACCGTCCGCCCCGCGCCCGCGGCGATGGAGGCCTCCTGCGTGGTCCTGAATCGGACGGGCGCCGCGCCGAGAGTGGAGACGACCGTCCCGAGCGGGATGCGGATCCCGGACGTGGTCAAATTGCGGAAGCGGGCGACGCCCTTCGCTTCGGTCTCAGGGACGGCGGTCTCGCCGGTCGAGGCGATCTCGAAACTCCCCGACGTTTCGCGCGTCGCCTCGCGCGCGGGGATTCCGCCGGTGATGAAGACGGATTTCAACGCGGGGTCCGCGCTGACGGAGATGGTCAGCCGCTGCGTTTTGGTTTCGGGCGAGAGGCGGATCGCGGCCTTCGGCAGGAACAGCGACGCCAGGAGGAGGACGGCGAAAACGCCCAGCGCGAAGAAGCCCGCGCGCGCGGCGGGAGTCTCGCTCCAGCGGGCGCGCGGCGGACGCGTCTCCTCGCGCAGGGCGCGCAGCTCGGCGGGAGGCGTCCGGGGACGGTCGAACTTCGGGAGAGCGGAATCCGGCCAGTCGTCGGATTGAGCCGAGCGGGGAGAGTTGAAGACCGGCAGCCCGAGCGCGGCGGCCTCGCGTCGGACGCGCGGGTCGCGCGTCACCAGCCCGAGGTCCGCGCCGAGCGAACGCGCCCGGCGTTGGAGCATCCGCAGGTCGAGCGGACGGAGCGCGATGCGTTCCCCTTTCGGCCAGATGAGCAGGACGCGCGGCGTCTTGGCCCAGGACATTTTGTCCATGACCGAAACGAGGTCGTCGTGCGATTCGAGCGCGATGAGGGTGGTCTTCACGAGCGGCTTCGGTTACGTCAGCGTCAACATGACGATGGCGCCTCCGGCGTCGGAGGGCATGACGGTGATCGTCAACACCTGGTCGCCTTTTGTGAAGAGGAACATCGAGGTCCCGGCGACCGGCATCGAGAAGGAGGATTCCCAGCCGAGGTCGGTCAATTGCTTGTCGTAGAAATCCTGGATCTCCTTAGAGTCCGCCGCGACCTTGAACGTATACATGCCTTCGAGTTCCTCGCCCGCGCTGGCCTGCGGCATGATGGGAATGCCCTTCCACTCCGAAAGCGGAGGCGACTTGGGATCGAGCGGGTTGCCGCTGGGAAGTTCCGGCATGGCCGAGGGATTCGGCATGAGCGTCTCGAACGGGGCGATCTCCGTCGCGAATCCCGAAGCCTGCGTCACAAACGATCCCGCCTGCGTCGCGAACGCGGCGGCAGCGCTGGCCGTGTCCTTGGCCTGGTCCAGCGGACGGGTCACCGTCTGGCACGCAAGGATAAAGGCCAGGACCGGAAGCGTAACGAGAAGTTTACGTAAGTTTTTCATCTTGTCTCCTTTGAACTGACAGGGATTATAAATGAAACTGGCGTATTGGAAATCGGCTACAATTGATTTAACGTCGGCATCTCTGTTTCTACCGCGAATAACGCGAATTTCGCGAAAAAATCATGGGAAAATTGCGCGCATTCGTGAAATTCGCGGCCAGGAATTTTATTTCCGAAGGAGTCTATTTATGACGCCCTGGTATCACAAAACGACCATCTATCAAATCTATCCCCGCTCGTTCTTCGACTCCAACGGCGACGGCGTCGGCGACCTGCGCGGCGTGATTCAAAAACTGGATTACGTCAAGGAGTTGGGTTTCGAGTCCGTCTGGCTCTCGCCGTTCTTCACGTCGCCGCAGCGCGACTTCGGCTACGACATTTCCGACTACCGAAACGTCGCCCCCGAATACGGGACGCTCGACGACGCGCTGGAACTCATCGAAGAAGTCCACAAACGCGGGATGCGGATCGTCTTCGACATGGTGATGAATCACACTTCGGACGAGCATCCCTGGTTCAGGGAATCGCGCGCCTCGCGCGACAATCCCAAAGCGGACTGGTACATCTGGCGCGACAAACCGACCAATTGGAACAGTCTGCCCGGCGGCAGCGGCTGGTATTACGCCCCCGAGCGCGGGCAGTATTACTGGGCGAGTTTCCTGTCCTTCCAGCCCGACCTGAATTACCGCAACCCCGAAGTGAAGCGGATCATGCTCGACACCGTCCGCTTCTGGCTCGCCAAAGGCGTGGACGGATTCCGCCTCGACGTGTTCAACGCCATCTACAAAGACGAAGCGTTCCGCGACAACCCGTTCTCGCCTCGGTTCATCCCCACCGAAAACGACCCCTCGGGATTTTTCCAGCAGGCAAAATACAATCTCAACCTGCCCGAAAGTTTCGAGTTCGCCAGGGAATTCCGCGCCGCCTGCGACGAGTTCGGCGAAAGACTCTCCCTCGGCGAGGTGAGCGGGAGCCGGGCGACGATCCGCAAATACCTCGGCGGGACGCGCAACGACGGCCTGACTCTCGTCTTCGACTTCGCGATGCTGAACTTCCGCTTCGACGCCGACTACTTCCGCCGCCTCCTCCTGGACCTCGAAGCGGCCTACCCCGACCCGTTCATGCCGGTCTACGTCTTCAGCAACCACGACCGGCGCCGCAGCATGACCCGGCTCGGCGGCGACGTCCGCAAGGCAAAGCTGCTCGCCATGTTCCAACTCACCGCGCGCGGCGTCCCCTGCATGTACTACGGCGAGGAGATCGGCATGACCGACCTGACCATGCCCTTCGCCTCGGCGCTCGACCCGGTCCCCCACAAATACAAGTACATCCCGCGCTTCATCTTCGACCTGCTCGGGCTGACCATCAACCGCGACGAAGCGCGGACGCCGATGCAGTGGGACGCGACGCGGGAGGCGGGATTCTCCTCCGCCAAAAAGACGTGGCTGCCCGTCCACCCGAATTACAGCGAGATCAACGCGGCCGCGCAATCCCAGGCGACGTCTTCGCTTTGGAACGCGGTTCGTCAATTGCTGAAACTTCGCTCGCGGGAAACAGCGCTCCACGCTGGTTCGCTGAACTTGATCGAATCTCTCCCGTCGAACGTCCTCGGGTACGCCAGAGTTTCGGAAGACGAGCGGGTCCACATCCTGCTCAACTTCGACCGCGCCCCAGTCCAATTCCCCTGCGCGGACGGGGACTGCCTCTTCAAGTTGAACGAGAACGACCGCGCCGCCGGCGGCATCTGCGCCCTGGGGCCGTTTGGCGGAATCATCCTGAAAAACCCCATCCCCTGAATTCATCGTCGGTTCTCTGATTTTCTGGAATCTCGAAGTTTCAACAGGAATCCCGAAGTTCTACTTCGAAAAAAAAAGGAATCCCGAAGTTCTACTTCGAAAAAAAAGGAATCCCGAAGTTCTACTTCGAAAAAAAAGGAATCCCGAAGTTCTACTTCGAAAAAAAATCCGAAAGTAGAACTTTCGGATTTCTGTCTCAAACGCGGGAAGTTCTTTCGCCCCCAGCGCCTCACTTCAATTTTTCGGATAGCGCCTTCGCCAGTTTGGAGAACGCCTCCCGAATCTGCTCGCGGGGCAGGCTTCCCTGCGCCATGTTGGGACGTCCGCCGCCTTTGCCGCCCAGACTGGCGATCAAATCCCCAGCCTTGATCCCCCGTTTGACGAGGTCTTCGGTCACCACCGCGATGACGGTGGATCCTCCCGCCAGAATGTTGCCCGTGGACAGCACCACCGCGCCGCCGACGGGATATTTCTCGCGGAATTTATCGGCCAGCATCCGCAGCGCCTCGGCGTTGGAATCCGGGATGTCCACCGCCAGGACGTGCACGTCCTTCACGGTCTGGACATTGGAAAGTTGCAGGTCGAACGCGGCGAGGGCCTGCCGCGCGCGCAGTTCAGCAAGTTCCTTCTTCAACTCCGAGACCTCGTCCTGCAAATCCTCCACCTTCGCGGGGACTTCATCCACAGCGACCTTCAACGCGCTCGCCGCCTGGTTGAGCGCCTTGTTGCGCTGAGCCATCAGCCGGTACGCGCCGCGGCCCGTCACGGCCTCGATGCGGCGGACGTTCGCGGCCACCGATCCCTCGCTGACGATGACGAACGCGCCGACGTCGGACGTGCGCTCGAGATGCGTGCCGCCGCACAGTTCGTAGGAATATTTGTCGTGATTGTCTTCCATGATCGAGATCGTGCGGACGGTCTCGCCGTACTTCTCGCCGAAGAGCGCCATCGCGCCTTCCTTCTTCGCCTCGTCCAGGGACTTGGTCTCCTTTTGAACGAGCAAGTCGGCCGCGACCGCCTCGTTGACCATCCGCTCGACGCGCTCCACCTGTTCGGGCGTCATCGCGACCGGATGGTTGAAGTCGAAGCGCAGATGCGTCGGCGCGACGAGCGAACCGGCCTGCTTCGCCTGGTCGCCCAGCGTCTCCTGCAACGCCTTGTGGAGCAGGTGCGTGGCGGTGTGATTTCGCATGATGTCGTGACGCCGCGCCGCGTCCACCTCGGCCGCGGCTTTGTCGCCCACCTTCGGGCGTCCCGAAATGACCGTCCCCACATGCGTGATCACGCCCGCGGCCGGGCGTCGCATGGCGGAGACTTCGATCTCCCAACCATCTCCCCCAGAAGGCGAAGAGAGACGACGAATAAAACCCGTGTCGTTCACCTGCCCGCCCGCTTCGATGTAAAAGCCTGTCTTGGGCAGGATCACTTCGACCTGATCGTCGAGCTCGGCGGTCTCCTTTGAGACGCCGTCCACAACCAGGGCGAGGACTTCTCCCTCAACGCGCAGGGAATTGTACGGGTCGTATTCGACGCCGTCCTTCCCGAGTTTGCCTTTGGCCTGCAGGTCTTTCAAGATGCCGGCGAAATATTCCGAATCCTCCCCGCCGAGTTTGCCCATGGCCTTGCCGCCGCCCGAGGCCTTGCTGTGCTCCTCCCGCGCTTCGACGAATCCCTTTTCGTCCACGTCGAGGTCGTGTTCGCGGGCGATGTCGCGGGAGATTTCAAACGGGAGGCCATAAGTAGCGTAGAGTTCGAACGCGTCGTGTCCGTCCAAAACGCGCGCGTCCAAATTGAGCAGGAGAGACTCCAGGTGCGCCGTGCCGGTCTCGAGCGTCCGCGCGAAGCGGACTTCCTCCCGCGTCAGATAATCCAGGATCGAAGCCCGGCTCTTTTGAAGTTCGGAATAGAAGTCGCCATACTGCGCGATGACGGCCTCCGCCGCCCTGGCGAGGAAGGGTTCATGGAGGCCGATCTTCGTCCCGAAGCGCGCCGCCCGGCGGATCAACATGCGGGTGACGTAGTTGCGTCCCGCGTTGCCCGGGACGACGCCGTCGGCGATGAGAAAAGCCGCCGAGCGGACGTGGTCCGCGATGACGCGATAGGGCGTGAAGTCCGCCAGCATTTGCGCCTCGCTGTGGCCGGTGAGTCCGCGCAGGACTTCGAGCACGCCCGCGAAAATGTCGGTCTTATAGTTGGAGTCTACGCCCTGCAGCACGGCGACGATGCGCTCGAAGCCCATGCCCGTGTCCACGTGTTTGGCGGGGAGCGGCTCGAGACGTCCGTCCTCGAAGCGGTTATATTGAATGAAGACGTTGTTCCAGAGTTCGAGGAAGCGCGTACATTCGCCGTTCACGCCGCAGCGATGCGGCTTGCCGCGCAGGTTGTCGAACTCCTCGCCGCGGTCCAGGTGAATCTCCGAGCAAGGCCCGCACGGTCCCGTCTCGGCCATTTGCCAGAAGTTATCTTTGCGCCCAAAGAAAAGGACGTGGTCCGGATCGAACCCCGGCTGGTTCCTCCACGCGTCCGCGGCCTCGTCGTCCTGCGGGATGTCGCCCTGATCGTCTTTGAAACAGGTTGCGTAGATCCTGTCCTTGGGCAATTTCCAGACCTCGGTCAGCAACTGCCACGACCAGGCGATGGCTTCCTTTTTATAGTAGTCGCCAAACGACCAGTTGCCGAGCATTTCAAAGAAGGTGTGATGCGTGTCGTCGCGGCCCACGTCTTCGAGGTCGTTGTGCTTGCCCGCCACGCGCATACACTTCTGCGAGTCGACGGCGCGGGTGTAGGGCTTCCTGTCCTTTCCGAGGAAGACGTCCTTGAACTGCACCATGCCCGAGTTGGTGAAGAGCAGCGTCGAATCGCCGCCCGGGACGAGCGACATGGACGGGACGGCGGTGTGTCCCCGCTCGACGAAAAAATCAATGAACGTTTGGCGGATCTGGTTGCCTGATAATTTTGGGGTCATTCCTGCTCCGAAAATTGAAGTGGCGGAATTATACATCGTTCTTTCCGACTGTCTGTCAAAGCGCGGAGATTCTCCAGCGGCGTTTGGAGGACGAGATCACAGCCCGGCCAGACCGCGTCCACGCCCGCCTCGCGCGACCTTCGAGCGGCCTCCCGGACCGCGGCCTCGTCCCCCCTCCAAAGCGTCCGCACGGGGTCGAGGCTGCCGAAGAGCAGCGTCCGCTTCAGGGAGGCGCGCGCCGCCGACAGGTCCACCGTCTGGTCGAGCGAGACGGCTTCCGCGCCGGTCTCGTCCAGCAGATCCAGCGAGCGGGTCGCGTCCCCGCACACGGAGAGGACGCGCGGCGCGGGCAATCCCGCGATCAATTCCCACAGCGCGGGGTGGACGAATTGCGCGTACCGCGTCGGCCCGAGGAAGCCCGGCGAGCCGCCCATCTCGTGGACGGTCACGAAGTCCGCGCCCGCCTCGCGGTAGGCCCGGCCAATTCCAGCAAGGAAAGCGGAAAGATGAAAGAGCGCCTCGATGACCGGCTGGGCGTCTTTCTTCATCTCGGTAAATAATTTCGCGGGATTGCACAGGTAAAGCAGCAAAGTGTACGGCCCGGGGAGCAGTCCCGAAATGACGGCTGCGCGGCCGACGTCTTCTTTGGCGATGTGGATCGCCTCCAGGATGATCGGCAACCTGCCCGCGCCGCTTTCCATCTTCGCTATCTCTCTCGCGCTTTCGACCAGCGGCCTTTTCACCTGCGGGAACTGAAATTCGTCCTCCGCGTAAAAGACCAGTTCCGCGCCCAGCATTTCGGCGGGAGCGGTGAAATCCAGCGGCAGCGTGACCGAGGGCAGACCCGTCAATTTGAAAGTGTTCGCCGCGGCGCGCGCCATCTTCCCCGCGTCGCGATGGACCTCGCGCCAGGCGAGTCCCTCGCGAGCCAGTCCCGCCGCGGTGACGTGGAGCAGCCCGCTAAAAGCGGGGATGTCCGCCTGGCGGCGTCCGTTCAGGAGGTCCAGCAGAGAGGCACGAGAGATTGAGTTTGGCATGGGGAAGTTGTCCGCTGGAATTATATGTCAATTTTCCAATGTGCCCCTCCCGAACTGAGAGCAACAACGGCCTCGCGGACATTTTGTCCCGAGGCCGTTGTCCTTTCAGGGCTGGATTATAATCAACGCATCGTAACGGAGAGACCATGCAAGCGCTCGATTTCTGGAAGGTGATCATCATGGATAAGGCCAATCGCCTGGAATCTTTTCTAGTCATGCTGGAAGAGAGCGGGATTCGCTTTTGCGTTATCGGCGGACAAGGCGTCAATGCCTATGTTGACCCTCTCGTCAGCCTCGACCTGGATCTGGCAGTCGCGACAGCGCAAGCGGAACAAATCGAGTCCCTGCTTGCCGCGCAATACAAAGTGATCCGCTTCCCTCACAGCCTAAATATTGAACTGCCCGATTCCGACCTGCGGATTCAAATCCAGACCGACGCGCGTTATGGCGAGTTTGCCGAGCGCGCCAGCCGCAGGGAAGTCCTGGGGCTGGATATGCCTGTCGCCCGTCTCGAAGACATCTTGCAGGGAAAAATCTGGGCTATCCAAGACCCCGACCGCAGGGCAAGCAAACGTCAAAAAGACCTGGCTGATGTTGCGCGGATTTTAGAAGCGTATCCTAAATTGAAGGCGCTCGTTCCCGAAAATATTTTGTCTCGATTGGTGGCGTAGGTTTGCCGAATTCAATCGCAACAGAAACGGCCTCGCGGACAGTTTGTCCCGAGGCCGTGATCGCGCAGAACCCAGGTTCCTGTGAAAAACCTGGGTTCTGAATTTTCGCTACTTCTTCTTCGCCTTCGCCGTCTTCTTCGCGGCGGGCTTCTTTTTCGCCGCCTTCTTCACCGGCTCGGGGCGATGCTTCAACGCCGCGTGCGCCGCCGCCAGTCTCGCGATCGGCACGCGGAACGGCGAGCAGGAGACATAGTTGTTTCCGATGATGTGACACCACTCGATGGAGTCTGGATCGCCGCCGTGTTCGCCGCAGATGCCCACTTCGAGATTCGGACGCGTCTTGCGGCCCTCGTCCACGGCCCATTTCATCAACATGCCCACGCCGTCGCGGTCGAGCGTCTGGAAGGGATTCTTCGGCAGGATGCCCTGCTCCACGTACGTGACGAGGAAGTTGCGTTCGGCGTCGTCGCGCGAGTAACCGAAGGTCATCTGCGTCAGGTCGTTGGTGCCGAAGGAGAAGAACTGCGCGTGCGTGGCGATCTCCGCCGCAGTGACCGCGGCGCGCGGGATCTCGACCATCGTCCCAAACTTATATTTAAATTTGACCTTCTTCTCCGACATTACCGCCGCGGCGATGCGTTCGAGACGCGGCTGGATCCACTCCAGTTCTTTCACCGTCCCCGTCAGCGGGATCATCACTTCGGGATGGACGACGATGCCGCGCAGGGCGCAGTCAGCGGCGGCCTCGAAGATGGCGCGCACCTGCATCTCCACGATCTCGGGCATGTCAATGCTCAGCCGCACGCCGCGCAGTCCCATCATCGGGTTCGACTCGTGCAGCGATCGGACGGCGGCCAATAGTTTCTCTTTTTCGTCCAACCCGTCCGTGATGCCGCGCACGCGCATCTCGACCACTTCTTCGAGCAATTTCTCTTCGTCGGGCATGAACTCATGCAGCGGCGGGTCGATCAGGCGGATGATGACGGGCAGGCCGTCCATCGCCTCGAACAGCCCGTCGAAGTCCTTGCGCTGATATGGCAGCAGTTTATCCAGCGCCGCAGTGCGTCCCGCGCTGGACTCGGACAGGATCATATCCTGAACGATGGGCAGGCGCTCGGGTTCGAAGAACATATGCTCCGTGCGGCAAAGACCGATGCCCTTCGCCCCGTACGAACGGGCGCGGCGGGCGTCCTTCGGATAATCCGCGTTCGCCCACACTTGCAGGCGGGCGATCTTATCCGCCCAGCCGAGCAGGGTCAGCAACTCGGTCTGCTCTTCGATGGAAGGCGTCACGGTGGGGATTTTTCCGAGGAATACCTCGCCCGTGGTCCCGTCCACCGAAAGCCACTCGCCCTCCTTGAAAATTCTTCCGTTGACCGACATCTGGCGCTTCTCCACGTTTATCTTAAGCGCCGACGCGCCGACCACCGCGGGGATGCCGAACTGCCGCGCCACCACCGCCGCGTGGCTGGTCGCGCCGCCCTCGCTCGTCAGGATACCCTTCGAGGCGATCATCCCGTGGACGTCGTCGGGCTTGGTGAACGGGCGCACCATGATGACTTCCTGCCCGTGTTCCTTCGCCATCTTTTCGGCGGTATCCGCGTCGAAATAGATCTGACCGACGGCCGCGCCCGGCGAGGCGTTGACGCCTTTGGCGATCACCTCGGACTTCTTGCGGGCCGCGTCGTCGAACTGCGGATGGAGCAGCGTGTCCACATCTTCGGGCGTGACGCGCTTGACCGCCTCTTCCCGCGTGATGAGTCCCTCTTTCGCCATCGACACCGCGATCGCGACGGCGGCCTTGGCGGTGCGTTTCCCGTTGCGGGTTTGGAGCATCCACAGCTTGCCGCGCTCGATGGTGAACTCCACGTCCTGCATGTCTTGATAATGTTTTTCGAGACGGCCAGTGATCTTCATGAACTCGTCATAGGCTTTGGGCAGGTGTTCGCGCATGTTGGCGATCGGGTCGGCGGTGCGGATGCCCGCCACCACGTCCTCGCCCTGCGCGTTGAGCATATACTCGCCCATCATCTTCTTTTCGCCCGTCGAAGGGTTGCGCGTGAAGGCGACGCCCGTCCCGGAGTCGAAGCCCATGTTGCCAAAGACCATGGTTTGAATGTTGACGGCCGTGCCGAGGTCGTCGGGGATGTTCGTCGCGCGGCGGTAATCAATGGCGCGTTTGCCCATCCACGATTCGAACACGGCTTTGGTCGCCAGTTCGAGCTGCTTGTAAACGTCTTGCGGAAAATCCTCGCCGACGGCTTTTCGGTAAACTTCCTTAAAAACGCCGACCAGCGCCTTCCAGTCCCCCGCGGTCATTTCAGTATCGAGTTGATAGCCGCGCTCCTCCTTATATTCGGCCATCGGGCGCTCGAACACTTCGTCGTCGAGACCAAAGACGGTCGTCCCGAACATTTCGATCACGCGGCGGTACGAGTCCCAGGCGAAGCGCGGGTCGCCGCTCAAATGAGCCAGGCCTTCCACCACGGCATCGTTCAAACCGATATTCAGGATGGTGTTCATCATCCCCGGCATGGAAAACTTCGCGCCCGAGCGGCACGAGACCAGCAGCGGATTCGACGGATGGCCGAACTTCTTGCCCGTCTTCCTTTCCACCTGCTTCATCGCGTCCAGCATCTGCTTCCACTGTCCCGACGGGAATTTACCCGCCTTACGGAACTCGTTGCAGGCCTCAGTGGTGACGGTGAAACCGGGCGGAACCGGAACGCCCGTCCTCGTCATGTCAAAGAGACCCGCGCCCTTGCCGCCCAGTAAACTCTTCACGGAATCCCATGAACTGCCTGCTTTCTTTTCGACCTCATTGACCTCATTGAAAAGATAAACCCATTTTTTCATTTGTGCCTCCGGGATTAATGATTCGATTTGACCTCCGGCTTATGCAAGCCGTCAACTTGTGAAAATTACTACATAAAAATAAGTTTACCACAGGAAAAGATTCCAGAAATCACATGCCTCGCGGAAAATTGTCACCTTCCTTCTCATACGAAACTCATGCGCGCCCGCGTGCATTCTGTAAGCCGGTTGCAAAGTGGAAACGAAGATTTATCAAGCATAATAGCCGCATGAAAGTTCTCTCCATAGACGACGACATTGCCATGACTGAACTGACAGCCATGCTTCTTCGGACGCATGGCTTCGACGTATTGGCATCCAACAACGCGCGCGAGGCCATTCTAATGGTCCGCGAAAAACGCCCGCACGCGGTCATCCTCGATTTGATGATGCCCGACATGGACGGACGCCAGGTCTGCCGCGCCATCCGCGAATTCAGCAACGTGCCGATCATCATCCTCTCCGCGCTCAACGACCCCGAGACGGTCGCCTCCGCGCTCGACAGCGGCGCGGACGACTACCTCGTCAAGCCTGTCCCCTCCGACGTGCTGGCCGCGCATCTCAACCGCCTCATCAAACGGACGGGACAACTCAACATCTCGCCCGACAAATTCACCAACAAGTGGATCCCGTCCATTCCGTCCTCGCCGACCCAACCGGCTCCAAACATGACGAAATGACCGCCGAAAGGCGGTTTTTGTTTGCGACAAGTTTACGTTATCCAACCGAGGAACGCGTCCGCCGCCGCGCGCGGGGACTCCATCATCGGCATGTGACCGCATCCCGGCAACTCCACGAGCCGGGCGCGCGGGACCCGGGCCTGGATCTCGCGGGCGCGTTCGACGGGGATCAGCCCGTCCGCGTCGCCGTGGACGAGGAGGAGCGGGAACGCGGACTCTTCGAGCGCCTGCATCGTGTCCGCGCGTTCCGCCATCGCTTTGAGCGAGCCGATGTAAGCGGAGGTCTTTTGCCTCCGCATCAGGTCGTGGACGAATTTTCGCACGCGCGGGTCGGGCGTGAGATTTTCGGTCATCGCCGCAACCGTGTCGCCGATCCCGTTTTCAGCGATGTTCCAGGCCTGGGCGTAGCGTCCCTGCCGGCGCTCGGGCGCGTCCGCCGCGGCTTGCGACGCGACCAGCGCCAGTCCGCGCACGCGGCGGGGATACGCGGACGCGAAAGCCAGCGCGACGTATCCGCCCATCGAATGTCCCGCGAGGAAGGCGGACTCGAGTCCGAGATGGTCGAGCAGGGCGGCGAGATCGTCGGCGAGGTCGCGCATCGTATAATCCGCGTCCGCCGCGTCGCTTTGGCCGAACCCGCGCAGGTCGGGGAGGATCAAATCAAAGTCGTCCTTCAGCAGCGGGACGATCTCATCCCAGATCGTGTGGTCGAGCGGAAAACCGTGGATCAACATCAGCGGCGCGCCGTGTCCAAAACGTTCAAAGGCGAGCGAGAGATTATCGCGGGAGAATTTAATCATTGCAGCGCCCTCCAAAGACTTGATCCGCGTCAAAAGACGGGTCTCAAATTCACTTCCAATTCACATTGACCTTCAACTTGCTTCCGAGTTTCGAGTAATAATACGCGAAGCCGTTGTCGCGCCCAAACTCATACACGCGGCGGGTGATGTCCACGTCGGCTTTGCAATACTCGGCCACCCTGTCGAGTTCGCCTGCGCGGAACCACTCCACGCTTTGCAGGCCGTCGGCGGTCTTCGCCGCGCCGAGGGTGGCCTTCGCCAGCGAATCGAGGGAGAGACGGAAACCCAACGCGCGGAAAATATCGGCCAGCATGTCGGTCGTGCGGAAGGAGCGGAAATTTTCGGCGGGCGCGTAGGGTTTGAGAACCTCGTAATCGAAGTTGACGATGTTGAATCCGACGACGCGGTCGGCGGCTTTCAGTTCCGCCACGAGCGCGGGCGCGTCCTGCTCCCAATATACGGCGAAGTCGTTCCGCGCCGTTGACCATGTGACGCCGCAGGCGAGTTTCAGCGCGGCCATGTTCCGCCCGCCGACTTCGTCAAAGGTCTTTTGCGTTTCGAGGTCGAAATAGACGATATTCATTTCAACTCAATTCCTGGGATTCTTGAAGTACGATCCGAAAGCAGAGCTTTCGGATTCCAAAATCGTTCATGTTTTATTTTTGACGCTCTCCTCCAGCCACTTTCGCCCGAACTCCAGCGCTTCTTCCCGCGTGGACACTTTGCCAGTCGCCTGCCCCTCGCGGACGGCCTCGAGGATCTCTCCCACGCGGCGGCCTGGCGCGAGGTTCAGTTCGCGCATCACGTCGTTGCCGTCCAGCAGTTTCGGCGGCGAGACGATCTCCTCGGGGCGCTCGAAATAATTTTCGAGCAGAACGCGGCAGACATCCAGCGCGGCCGTCCACGTCTCCTGTTTGAGATTGGGACCGTGCGTGGCGCGCAGGTCTGCCAGCGCCAGCAGGACGAGATCGAGTCCCGCTTCGCCGCTGTCCTTGAAGAAGCGATAGATGGCGCGGCGCGACGGGTCCTTGCCCTCGCCGTCCTTGCGGCTGACGTGGAAGTGGATGCGCATGTGGTTCGCGATAATGGCCGTCATGCGTTCGATTTCGTCGTTGCTGAACGCCCAGGCGCGGGAGCGCGCCGCGGCCGCCTCCGCGCCCAGTTCGTCGTGACCCCAAAAGCGGATGCGGCCAGTCTCGTCTTTTGTCGCGGTCTGCGGCTTGGCGACGTCGTGATAGAGCGCGGCGAAGAACAGTAGTCCGCGCACGGAGCGGTCGGCGTTGAGCAGTTTCGCAAAGTGTTCCGCGTACTGCTCGCGGTAGCGTCCCAGCCGCAGGACGAGCAAACCCGTGAACAGGTCGCCCGTCTGCTCGGCTTGATAGTCGGGCGCGAGCGCGGCGAGGATTTCATCCAGCGCGGCGAGGACTTGCAGCGTGTGCTCCCAGACGTCGTAAATATGCGGCTCGGGCTGGACGACTCCTTTCATCGCTTCGAGTTCGGGCAAAATAAAATGGATGACGCCAAGCATATCCAGCGCGCGGACGGAGGCCGATGCCTGCGGACCTTCGAGGATTTTCAGGAATTCGTCGCGGACGCGTTCGCTCGAAACCTGACCGAGGAGCGGCGCGGCGGACTTCATCATTTTCCGCGTCTCGGGCTCGATCTGGAACCCGAACGCGGCGGCCTGACGAATCCCGCGCAGGACCCTGATCGGGTCGTCGCGCATGGACGCGTCGGAGCAGGCGCGCAGTTTTTTGGCGCGCAGGTCGGCCGCGCCCGAGAGCGGGTCGAGCAGGGACATCGTCCGCAAGTCCACGGCCAGGGCGTTGACGGTGAAGTCGCGGTTGCGGAGGTCGTCTTCGAGGGAGTCGCCGCGGTAGGAGGCGAAGTCCAGTTTTTCGCGCGAGCCGTCGGGATGGGTCACGATGACGCGGCCAGTGTCGCGTTCGTCGTCGAGGGGAAACACGTCCGCGCCGAGGGAGTTGGCGACGCGTCGGGCAAGTTTGATCCCGTCGGAGGGCGCGACCAGGTCGAGGTCCAGGGAGACGCGGCCGAGCATGGCGTCCCGCGTCGCGCCGCCGACGAGGTAGAGTTCCACGTCGGGCAGGGCCGCGCGGACTTTGTCCAACAGGGGCGAAAAAGTAAATGGGGAATGGGGCGGCATGTAGACGATTTCGGGCGTTTCTTTGGGACGGCTGGCCGCCGCGGCGCGCTGGGCTTGTTCGGGCGTGCCGCCCTGCGCGACGATCTGTCCGCGCACTTTCGCGATCCAACGACCAGCGTAGGAGGAGTCGGACATGAAACGGGCGCTTACGCGTCGGGTTTGTATTTCTCCAGGTCCACCACGCCGACGAAGGGCAGGTTGCGGTAGTATTCGTCAATGTCGAGACCGTAGCCGAAGACGTAGGCGTTGGGGATGGTAAAACCGCAATAGTGGACGGGGACTTCGACTTCGCGCCGCTCGGCTTTGTCGAGCAGGACGCAAACCTTGAGGCTCTTCGGCTGGCGCGTGCCAAGCAATTCCAGCACGGAGGCGATGGTGTTCCCGCTGTCTATGATGTCTTCGACGAGGAGGGCGTGCCTGCCCTGGATGTTGGTCATCAGGTCCATCGTCACGCGGACGTTGCCGCTGGATTCGCGCGCGCCCGCGCCGTAGGATGAGATCGCCATGAAATCAATCCGATGCGGGACGGTGATGTGGCGCATCAGGTCCACAAGGAAAGGCACGCCGCCGCGCAGGATGCAGATGAGGAGCAGGTTGCCGTCCGAATCGGCGTAGTCACGGCTGATCTCTTCTCCAAGTTCGCGCACGCGGTTCTGGAGGGTGGCGGGATCAATGAGGGTTTGGGCGAGGAAGTCGGTGTAGTGTTGTGGGGACATAGGTTGGGTAGTTGGCTAGTTGGCTAGTTGGGTAGTTGGGTAGTTGGGTAGTTGGATGGTTGGATGGTTGGATGGTTTAGGTCGTTTCTATAGAAGATATTTTTGGGGAAAATTATTCGTCTTCGATGAAGGTAAAGCAATGGCGATGTATTGCTGATGGCGTTAAGCATTTCCGCGTTCCAGTTCATCAAGTTCAGGAGCCAGAGGGAATACCTTATAACGCTTCAAATTGAGCAGGAATTCCACTCGTGACATCCCGGCAAGTTCGGCGGCGCGGCCAGACGAGAGACGTCCATTTCGAATAACTTGACCGCGCCCAGCATGCGCAACTCGCGGCCAAATTCTTCAGCGTCCACCTTTTCGGCCAACAAAACCTTTTCTGGAATTTCGATCGTCACTTGTTGAAGAGTCATTCTGGCTCCTTCCACAATCTTTTTTACATCTACCTCGGCACCTCGTGATGCCTTCGACACCGCGCCTCGTACATCTCCGACGCGCCGACGATGACGACGGGATCGTCGTAGCGCGCCGGCTTGCCGTTGACCAGTCTCTGCGTGCGCGAGGCCTCGCCGCCGCAGACCATGCAGATGGCGTGGAGTTTGTCCACGCGCTCGGCCAGCGCCATCAGCGCGGGCATCGGTCCGAACGGCTCGCCGCGGAAGTCCTGGTCGAGTCCCGCCACGAGGACGCGGACGCCTCGGTCCGCCAGTTCGCGGGCGATGATCGCCACTTCCGCGTCCATGAACTGCGCCTCGTCAATCCCGACGACGGTCGTGTCGGGATCGAGTTTGGAGCGGATGTCCGCGGCCCGCTCGACGGGGATCGCGTCGAAGTCCGCGCCCGCGTGGGAAGTCACCTTCTCGACCGCGTAGCGCACGTCAACGGCGGGTTTGAAGACCTGCACCTTCTGCCGCGCGATCACCGCGCGCACGAGACGGCGGATCAACTCGTCCGTCTTGCCGCTGAACATCGAACCGCAGATCACTTCCACCGAGCCGTGGGTATGTCTCATTTACTCTCCTAAAGAGCCAACACAAAGTACGCGAAGTTCACAAGGGGAAAAGTCCGATGGTGATGGTTTTCCTTCGTAGGCTTTGTGACTTTTGTATTTAAGCCTGAAAATTCAAACGGGCAGACGCTCATCGCATCTGCCCGTCAAGTTTACACGAGATTAGATTACCGGTGTAGGGCGGATTGACAACCCGTCCCGCACGATCGTTACGCAGCCTCGGCGGCGCCGGCTTCGGGAAGTTCGTATCCCATCGCCTTCAGTTTCTTCCTGGCGTCGATCAACGGCTTGCGCCCGAATCCCTCGATGGCGAGCATGACTTCGTCGCCCTCGGCCAGTTTCGCCAGGAACTGCGGCACGTTTTTGATGCCGGCTTTGATCAGGGCGTTCGTGGCGCGGTCGCTCAACTCCAACTCCGAGATGGGACGTTCCAACTTGGCGGCCTCGCGCGCCTTCTTCTGCTCCACGTGCGTCTGCGCGGCTTTCACCTTCTTATAGAAGCGGTCCACCTGGCCTTCGATGTCCAGGATGCGCGCCGCCTCGCCCGTGAAATACGGATGGCAGTTCGAGCAGATGTCCACGCGCAGTTCCTTCCGGGTGGAGCCGGTCGTCCAGGTCGTGCCGCACGACGCGCAGGTCACCTTTGCGTCGGGATAGTAAGTGGGATGGATTTTCTCTTTCATCTCATTCCGCCTGCGGGACGATGTTCACGCGCTTGCGTCCCTGCACAATGTCGTACATCACCACGCCGTCCGCGACGGCGAACAGGGTATCGTCCTTGCCCACCATCACATTCAAACCCGGCTTGATGCGCGTCCCGCGCTGGCGGACCAGGATGTTTCCCGCCAGCACAAATTGACCAGCGTAGCGCTTCACGCCCAAACGCTGGGAATTGCTGTCTCGTCCGTTGCGGCTCGAACCGCCGCCTTTTTTGTGTGCCATTGCTACCTCGCTTATTTCTTCTTCGCGGCCGCGGATTTTCCAGCAGGCTTGGCGACGCGTCCCGCCGTCAGTTCCTTCTGCAGCTTGTCGAAAGCCTTCCACTCGCCCGCCGCCGCCAGTTTCGCCTGGGCAATCCAGCCTTCGGGACTCATCATCTTCAAACCGGCGTCCTTCATGATCTGCTGGATGCCTTCCGCGTCGGACTCGGCCAACTGCGCGAACGTGACGATTCCCGCCGCGCTCAACGCTTCCGCGACCTTCGGACCGATTCCCTCGATCCTGACGAGGTCGTCCGCTTCCGCCTGGACCTCGGCCGGGCGCGCCGCCTCGGGCGTTTTCTCGCGTCTCCGCGTCTCGCCCGCCGCGCCGATCGATTCGACCATCAGACGGGTGTACTCCTGTCGGTGTCCGCGGCGGACGCGGATGCGCTTCTTCGGGCTGTAGCGAAAAGCCACCACCTTGTCGCCGCGGAAATGCCCCACGACGGAAGTCAGCGCCTCGATCCCGCTCACGAGCGGAGTCCCGACCGAGAACTGTTCGCCGTCCGCCAAAAACAGGACGCGCTCCAGTTTGAAATCATCGCCAGCGTTCACTGGCAGGCGGTCCACCACGATGGTTTCGCCTTCGACGGCTTTGTATTGCTTGCCGCCGCTTTCCACGATTGCGTATTTCATTTTTTCTCCACGGATTCACTTCGCCTCAGTCCCTGCGGGTTGGACTTGCATCCGACGCCGAGCCGAGGGGAAGCCGGTATCACAGTTCCGCCCCGGCACACCAACTGCCAGGGCAGAAGCGGACGGATTATACTTGCAGCCCGCGGGAAATGTCAACATCGAAAACAGGTTTTTCTGTATAATCGCCCCCATGCGCCGTTACCTCCTCTTCACCGTTTTTGCCTCGGGCATGACCACCCTCGCCGCCGAACTCGCGGCGGGACGTTTGATCGGCAACGTGTTCGGCACGAGCAACCTCGTCTGGGCCGCCATCATCGGACTCATCCTCATCTACCTGACGCTGGGTTACTCGCTCGGCGGCCGTTGGGCAGACGCGAACCCCACGCCCTACGCCATGTACCGCGTCCTCGCCTGGGGCGCGTTCACGCTGGGAGTCGTCCCCTTTGTCGCTGGCCCCGTCCTGCGCGCCGCGGCAAACGCCTTCGACGGACTCCAACTCGCCGTTCTCGGCGGCGCGTTCGCGGCGGTGTTGATCCTCTTCATCATCCCCGTCACTTTGCTCGGCACGATCTCGCCCTTCGCCATCCGCCTCAGCCTCGACGATCCCGCGCACGCGGGCGTGACCTCGGGACGCATCTACGCCGTCTCGACGCTCGGCTCCTTCATCGGGACGTTCCTGCCCGTCCTCGTCCTCATCCCCACCATCGGCACGACGCGCACCTTCCTCGTCTTCAGCCTGTTCCTGCTGTTCGTCGCCATCGCAGGCATGGCGCTGAATGGACAACACAAACAAGCCGTCGTCCATCTTTGGATGGCCGCGGCTCTCGTCCTCCTGGCGGCGTTCAATGCGAATCAAAAAATGAAAAACTCCGAGGGACAGGTTTTTGAAACCGAGTCGGCGTACAACTACATCCAGGTTCTCCAACGCGACGATTACACCCTCCTCCGCCTTAACGACGGGCAGGGCGTCCACTCCATCTACAATCCCAATGTGCTGTTCTACAACGGCCCCTGGGAACTCTTCCTCGTCGGCCCCTATTTCAATCCCGACACGGATCCGTCCGACGTACACCGCATCGGCATCATCGGTCTCGCGGCGGGGACGGCCGCGCGTCAAGCCACGGCCATCTACGGCAGCATCCCAATTGACGGCTGGGAGATTGACCCCGAGATCGTCAAAGTCGGACGAGAATACTTTGCGATGACCATGCCCAATCTCATCGTCCACATCGAAGACGGACGCTACGGCCTCTCGCGCAGTCCAGACAAATTCGACCTCCTCGCCGTGGACGCCTACCGCCCTCCGTACATTCCTCCGCACATGACGACGCGCGAATTCTTCGAGATGGCCGCCTCCCGCCTGACCTCGCGCGGGGTCCTGGTCGTCAACGTGGGACGCGCCCCCGGCGACCGCTCGCTCATCAACGGACTCGCCACCACCCTCGCGACGGTCTTCCCCTCCATCCATATCGTGGATATCCCCGGCACGCTCAACTCGATGGTCTACGCCACCATGCAGCCGACCGCGTCCGAGGATTTTTTCGCCAACCTGACGCGGCTCGCGGCAGACCCATCCGTTCATCCGCTGCTATCTCAGACCATGTATAACGCCTACGCGAATCTTCAACCCGGCTACGGGACCACCCTGGTCTTCACCGACGACCGCGCTCCCATCGAATGGTTGACCAACAACCTGGTGATCAATTTTATTTTGCACGGCGAGGTGGAGTCCTTGCAGTAGGCATCCACTTTGAATTGGTAAACATGCCTCCCAAACTCATCTTCTTTCTCACCGCGCTTCTCACTCCCATCGTCCTGCTGGGATTCGCGCTTCGGCTGTTGCTGACGCCCGTCTTCCCGACGATGGAATACAACCTGCCCTGGTTCCCGCCCGACGCGTACGGATTCACCGTCGGCGACCGCGTCGGATGGTCGCGCTACGCGGTGGAATACCTGACCAACCGCGAAGACATCGCCTATCTCTCCCGCCTGCACTTTGAAAACGGAGAGTCTCTCTTCAACGAGCGCGAGCTCAGCCACATGGAGGACGTCAAACGCGTGACGCGCGGCGCGTTGGACGTTTTCTACCTCGCGCTGGCGGGACTGGCGCTGCTCGGGCTGTGGTCAAAGCGCGGGGACCAGTGGTCCGCTTTCCGTCAGGGATTGAAGCGGGGCGGCGAGATCATGGTCGGGATCGCGGGCGCGGCCGCGGCGGTGGTCGCGGTCGGCATGTTCCTCATCCCCGACCTGTTCTGGACGTTTTTCAGCGGGTTCCACGCCCTGTTCTTCAAGGGCGATTCGTGGCTGTTCGAATATTCGGACACGCTCATCCGCCTGTTCCCGCTCCGCTTCTGGCAGGACGCGTTTCTGCTCGTGGCGTTGATCGCGGTGGCGGGAGGGCTGGGACTGGCGCTGGGAATCAAGCGGGACACAACCAAAACACGCGACACGAAATGACAGTGTATAATCCTGCCGAGGAGTTTCCATGACCGAGATAACGCTGAAGGATAAAGTAGCCCTGGTGACCGGCGGATCGCGCGGCATCGGGCGCGCCATCGCGCTGGAACTCGCCGCGTGCGGCGCGGCGGTGACGGTGAACTACAACCGTTCAGCCGAGGCCGCGGACGAGGTAGTGAAACAGATCGTGGACGCGGGCGGGAAAGCCGCCGCGTTCCAGGCCGACGTGTCGAACTTCCGCCAGGCCGAAGACCTGGTGAAATTCGCCATCGAGACCTTCGGCGATTTGCACATCCTCGTCAACAACGCGGGCATCACAAAGGACACGCTCATCATGATGATGTCCGAGGCGGATTGGGACTCGGTGATTGACACCAATCTCAAAAGCGCCTTCAACTGCTCGAAGGCCGCCGTCAAACACATGATGCGCAAACGCTACGGGCGCATCATCAACATCGCCTCCGTCGCGGGGCAGATGGGTAACGCGGGACAGGCCAACTACTCCGCCTCCAAAGGCGGACAGATCGCCCTGACCAAATCGCTGGCGCGCGAACTGGCCTCGCGCAACATCACGGTCAACGCGGTCGCGCCCGGCTTCGTGGATACGGACATTCTCGACGCCATGCCGCAGGAGACGTTGGAAGCCGCCCTGAAATTCGTCCCGCTCGGACGCAAAGGCAAACCCGAAGAGATCGCCTATGCCGTGTCTTTCCTGGCCTCGGAGCGCGCCGCCTACATCACCGGGCAGGCGCTGGGCGTGGACGGCGGAATGGCGATGATGTAATGGAGAAAACTATGCAAAGCGACACCCCCGGCAAGACTACCGTCTCTCCCGACGTGCTGATCACCATCGCGCGGCTCTCCACGCTGGCCGTCCCCGGCGTGGGAGGGATGGCCGCCGTCCCGGGCGGCGTGAACCGTCTCTTCCGCCGCGGGATCGGCGACGGCGTGCGGATCGAGATCGAGGACAACACCGTCTTCGCGGACCTGTACTTCACCGTCAAGCAGGATGTCAACATCCGCGAAGTCAGCCGCAACGTGCAGAAGCAGGTGGCGCGCGCCATCCAGGAAATGGTCGGGATGGAGATCGGCCACGTCAACATCCACATCGAAGACATTGACTACGAGGAAACCGACGAGGCCTGATCGGTATGAAATCCCGCACCAGGGCCCGCAGTCTCGCCCTGCAAGTACTTTATGAAGTTGACCTGGCGAATCATCCTCCAGTCGAGGTATATCAATCCCGTCTCGAGGAGATGCCGTTGACGGATGAATTGGCGGAATTTGCCCGCCAGATCGTCTTCGGGGTGTTGCCCCTGGCGCGCGAACTCGACGATGCCATCGCCAAATACGCGCCCGAATGGCCGGTGGACCAGATCGCCGCCATTGACCGCAACATCCTCCGCATGGCATTGTGGGAAATGGCCGTGCAGCGCGAGACTCCGGTGAAGGTCGCCATCAACGAGGCGGTGGAACTCGCCAAACAGTTCGGCTCCGACAGCGCGCCGCGCTTCGTCAACGGGGTTTTGGGAAGCCTGGCGGAACACAGGGAAGAAATTTACCGGCGGGTCAAAACATTGGAAAACAAATAGCATGGATTTTTTAGGCGTCGGCCCCACTGAGGTTCTCCTCATCATTGCAATTGCGATTATCGTCCTCGGTCCAAAAAACATGGCGGAGACCGGCCGCGCCATCGGCAGCTGGCTGAACCGCTTCGTCCAATCGGATCTATGGAAAATTCTCAAAAACACTTCGCAGGAAATTCAGCGCCTGCCTACGCAGTTAATGCGCGAAGATAACCTGGAAAATTTTTCGAATGCCGACCCGACGCAGACGGAACAGGGCGACACATGGCGCGGGACGCGATCTGTCCCAACTCCGGCCGCGCCTCCCCGGCCGGCGGAGGCGGACGCGGCCCCGATGACGATCGCGACTCCCGCCGAGCCGTTGACCCCGCCCGACGCGGCGGCTCCGCCTCCACAGGAAGCGGCCGCGCCGAAAACGTCCGCAAAGAAGAAGCCCGCGTCCGCCAAAAAATCGGGGAAGAAGCTGGACGCCAAACCCTCCCGCGCGCCCAGGAAGAAGTCGAATGCGTAAATTTTTCCTCGGCGTTGGAAAAGCCCTCACGTTCCCGTCCCGCGCGATACGGTCCATAATCGCCTTCTTCCGCGCGGAACCGACGGAGCAGCCTCTCGGCGAGATGCTCGCCTCCATCGCGACCAGCCGGGAGTTCCGCGACGCGATACTGGAGCAGATCGAGGCCTTTCGCAAACATCTCTTGCGCGCCCTGCTGGCGCTGATCCTGGCGACCATTGCGGGATGGTTCTTAACCGAACCCGTCATCGCCCTCCTTGCCGGTCCCGTCGGCGGGCCTGAACGCCTACAGATCATCGACCTGACCGAATCAATCGGCGTCTTCATGAAGATTGCCGTCCTGCTTGGGCTGGCCATCTCCATCCCCTACATTGCCTTTGAGTTCTGGCTGTTCGCCGCGCCCGGGCTCAAACCCCGCGCGCGGTTGACCAGCCTCGTCGCCATTCCCATCACGGCCTTGTTGTTTTATCTCGGCATCCTCTTTACTTATCGTTACATGCTGCCCCCAGCCATTAATTTCCTGATCAATTTCGGGGAATTCCAGGCCAATCCGACCGCCGAAAAATACTACAACCTCCTCACCCGCCTCCTTCTATGGATCGGCCTCTTCTTTGAATTCCCGCTGGTCGTCTACATTTTGACTTCGATGGGGGTGGTCCAACCGAAGGCTCTCGCCGCGCGCTGGCGGCTGGCTGTCATCGTCATCGCTGTGATCGCGGCTGTGATCACTCCCACCACCGACATGGGGAGCATGGCGCTTGTCATGGCTCCCATGATCGTCCTGTATTTTATAAGCATTGGGCTGAGTTTTGCCGCATCTGCGGCCAGAAACCGGCGCGCCCCAACGACAGGCGAGTCGTGAATCCCATAAAAAATATCCCAGAAGAGAGGTGGATATGCCGCCCCTTTCCAAATCCGCCCGAACAATCATCCTGGTCTTCACCGCCGCGTTGACGCTGCTCAGCGGCCCGGCCTGCGCGCTGACGCTCTTCAAATGGCCGGATCTGTCAAATGGCACGCCCGAGCCGCCGACGCCGGTCATCCCCACCGCCACGCCCCTGCCCCAGACACAGATCGTCTTCCACGCGGGACTGCCCGCGCCGCTCCTGCCCGGCGAGACGCTCGTCCTGCGCGTCCTGGACGAAGTGAGCGGACTCGAATTCAACGCCGCCGACCACCCGATGCAGGCGCGCGACGCGCTCAACTACGCCGTCGCCCTGCCGCTGGCGGTCAACTCTGTGACGAAGTACCGCTACGTCCGCGTCGGGGCCGGCCAGCTCTCAGAAATGAACGCCTTCAACCAACCCGTCCGCTATCGGATGTACCTCGCGGGCAATCCCGACGAGACGACCGACCTCATCGCGGCCTGGCCCGACCAGCCGTTCAACGGCGCCAGCGGAAGCGTGCAGGGCGTCGCGATGAACGCCGAAAACGGCGCGCCCATCCCAAGCCTGTTCGTCACAGCCGCGGGCGTCAGCGCCGTCGCCGATTCAGCCGGACGGTTCAGCCTGCACGGACTCCCGGCCGGCACGCACAACGTCGTCGGCTACGCGCTGGACGGCGGCTACACGACATTCCAGCAAGGCGCGACGGTCGCCCAGGGGCTGGCGACCCCGGTCGAGATCCGCGTCAGACCGGCCGCGCTCGTCCCGGTCATATTCACCGTCCACGTACCGAGCGGCACGCAACCCGGCGCGCCGCTACGCATCGCGGGAAATTTCCTGCAACTGGGAGCCGTCTTCGCCGACTTGCGCGGCGGCAGCAGCGTCATCGCCAACCGGATGCCGGTGATGAACCACGTGGCCGAGGGACTCTACAGCCTGACGCTTTCCCTGCCCGCCGGCGCGGACGTGCGCTACAAATACACGCTGGGCGACGGCTACTGGAACGCCGAGCGCGGATCGGACGGCGGCTTCGTCACGCGGCAATTGATCGTCCCCCCCAACGGCGCGGCCATCGAGGAGATCGTCGCGTCGTGGAAAGCCGGCGTCTCGGCGCCGGTCAGTTTTGAGGTCACCGCTCCTTCCAACACACCCGCAGGCGACATCCTCTACATCCAATTCGGCGCGCCAAACTGGACCGAACCCATCCCGATGTGGTGGGCAGGAAACAACGTCTGGAAATACCGACTCTACGGCCCAATGGATCTGCGCTCCATCCACTATCGCTACTGCCGCAACGGCCAATGCGGCACAGCCGACGACGAAGCCACCGCCGGGGAAACAGCCAGCGGACGGCAGTTCAGCACAGCCATCACCGCGCAAGACCTGCGCAACACGGTGACGCGCTGGGCTTGGATGAGCGCCAGCGGGCCCTCCTCGCTGACCGGCAGCAACGTGGTGGCGCGCGGCGGCGCGTTTATGGCCGGCGTGGAATTCGAAGCGCAGTTCCATCCCAGCTGGATTCCCAGCCTCCCGGAGACCATGAAAAACGTTCAAGACATCGGCTCCAACTGGGTCATCCTCGCCCCCACCTGGACCTACGCGTCCAGCAACCCAATCGTCTTCGGCGCGCGGCCCGGCGCGGACATGCTGTGGAGCGACGCCGCGCTCACGGTCTCCATGGGACGCGCGCTCAACCTGAACGTGGCGCTCTTCCCCCAGCCTCGTTTCACGGACTCCGCCGCGAGTTTCTGGCTGAACTCCCCGCGCGATCCCACCTGGTGGCAAATCTGGTTCGACGCCTATCGGAATTTCGCGGTGAACTACGCCGACCTGGCCGCGCAGGCCGGGGCTCAGTCGCTCATCCTCGGCGGGGACTGGGTCGCGCCCGCCCTGCCGAACGGCTCGGTGAACGGCAGCCCGTCCGGGGTCCCGGCGGACGCGGAGACGCGCTGGCTGGCGATCCTGAACGAAGTCCGCGCTCATTTCCGCGGTCAAGTCCTGTGGGCGCTTCCCTACACGCCTCCCAACCTGACGACGCCCGCGTTCCTCGCCCAAACGGACGGCGTGTACCTGCTGATCTCGGGAAATCTCAGCGAGAACCTCGTCCCGTCGCGAGAGGAACTGGAGGCCGCGGCCGCGTCCATGCTGGACAACAACGTGGCCCCGCTTCAGTCCATGCTTGGGAAGCCGGTCTATCTGGCGTTCGGATACCCGTCCATCAACGGGAGCGGCGCCAACTGCCTGCCCGCCAACTTCTCTGGCTGCCTCGACTGGACCGCGCTCAACCAGCCGACGACTGACCGTCCCGAACTGAGCCTGAACCTGCAATTGCAGGCAGACATCTATGAAACGCTGCTGGCGGCGGTGAACACGCGTCCATGGGTGAGCGGGGTCGTCAGCCGCGGTTACTATCCGCCCACGCTGCTACAGGACAAGTCCGCCTCGATTCACGGGAAGCCGGCCGGAGACGTGTTATGGTATTGGTATCAGCGGTTTTTGGGGATTGTGAAGTGATGCGAGCGAGCGTCGCATAGCGCGTACCCTGAGTTCTCCAACGCGAAGATAGTGTTGGAGAACTCTTCTTATATGAGGATATTGCGCGCTAGCGCGCTTTTGTAAGTGGGCTGTTTTCAGGAAGCCGCGGCCGCGTCCACGAAGGCTTTGAAGAGCCTCCGCATTTCCGCGTGGGAGGTCATCCATTCGGGATGCCATTGGACCGCCAGCGCGAATCGGTGGGACGGGAGCTCGATCCCCTCGATCAATCCGTCGGGCGCAACGGCTGTGACTTTCACTTGAGGAGCCAGGTCCTTCACGCCCTGATGGTGCAGGCTGTTGACTTCCAATCCCCGTTTACCCAAAATTTCGGAGAGACGCGTCCCGGCTTCGACGCGGACCGCGTGGGCGAGATAATCCCGCGAATGTCCCTTGTGCCAATCGTGCTGGAGGGCGTTGGGACGCTGGTCGAGGATGTGGGTGTAGAGCGTCCCGCCGAGGGCGACGTTCATCACCTGGAGGCCGCGGCAGATTCCGAGGAGGGGCTTGTCCGCCTCCACAGCGGCGCGCAGGAGCGGAAGTTCGAGCGCGTCGCGGGCGGGTTCGGCCTCCACGCTGGAATGCGGATCGCCGTCGAAATGCTCGAGGCCGATGTCCGCGCCGCCGGAAAACAGGATCCCGTCCAGGCGGTCGAAGAGGACGCGCCAGCCGTCTTCGGGCAGGTCGGGCGGGATCAGGATCGGCGCGCCGCCCGCGTCCACGAGCGCGGAGACGTAGGCGTGCAGGACCCGGACGGCGGGCAATCCCTCGGCGGTCTGCGCGTGAGAGGCGGTGATTCCGATCAGCGGGCGGGAAGTCGGTCTGTCCATCGGGCGAAAATCAAAAAACCCCAAAGGCTAAACCTTCGGGGTTCTCTGCAACTAGTCGAATTTCTGTTTGAGGCGGGCGGATTTGCCCGTGCGGCCGCGCATGAAGTACAGCTGGGCGCGGCGGACGACGTTGTGCCGCTCGACGACGACCTTGTCTATGCGGGGTGAGCGGAGCAGGAAGGTGCGCTCCACGCCGACGCCGTTGCTCGCCAGCCGGCGGACGGTGAACGAGGATTCGTTTCCGCCCTTGCGGAGGCGGATGACGGTCCCTTTGAATTCCTGGACGCGCTCGCGCTCGCCTTCCTTGATCTTGACGTGCACGCTCACAGTATCGCCGGGGCGCAGGGCTGGGATTTTTTCGTTGCTTTTGGCCTCGATGGCCTTCATAATCTGGTCAGACATGTTCTGTATCCTTACTTGGGTTCTGGGTAGCGACGGCGCATTATAGCATACAGGTTCGTAAAACAGCAAGGAAAATTATTTCATTTTCAGACGGTAGATCGCGACCGAGGCCTGGTAGTTGACGGTGGGCAGGTAGCCCAGCAGCCAGCGGTTGTGGTCAATCTCGAAGACTTTGACGAGTTCCATCTCGAAGAGCGGACTGGAGGTCAGTCCCATGATAGAGGCGAAATCAAGCATGCCCTCGGATTGGCGGCCGGCGCGTCCCGGCAGGACGAGACAGGTCGCGCCGCGCTCGACGAGGTATTTGTCCGCGCCGCCGTTGACGAATTTATCCGCCCCATCGGGTTCGAGCAGCGCGGCCATCTCGACGATGGGACGTCCGCTGTAGTAGCGCAGCGATCCCACGTCGAAGGCCGCGCACAGGTCGTCGGCGCGAAAGTCGCGGACGTAGTGCGCGGCGGGGACGCGGGCGTTGACCATGTGCTCGATGTTGGCGTCGTAGACGCGGTTCCAGTACAGGCCATTGGACGCGGCGATGACCAAGAGGAAGAGTCCCGCGGCCCAGCGCCGCGCGGGGAGCCGCGCCAGGCTGGAGAATCCCGCCGCGATCCCGATCCACAAGACGATGTAGTTGACCGCGCCGTAGCGGCTGGCCGTCCCGGGGATGGGAAGCAGGATCATGTAAGCCAGATTATGCAGAACCACCCAAAAGAACAGCGCGAGCAATTCGCGCCGATTCGGGTCGCGCGCCCAGGCGTTCCATTGCCGCGGCTTGAAGAAATTCTTCCAGCCAAGGAAAGCCAGCCAGATGACCATCGCGGCGGCGGCAAAAGACCAGACGGAAATGTCCACCGAGGGACTGCCCGCCGCGCCCGCCAGTCGGATTTCGGGAGGCGGGAGCGCGATGCCGCCCAGCGCGAACTCCAGCAGGTAGGCGAGCCACAAGGCGGGATAGAGCAGGTTGGAGAGTTTGCCGATGAATTGGGGCAGGTGATATTGCTTGAGGACGAAATCGGTCGCCAGCGCCGAGCCGAGTTGCTTGGCAGAGGCGCTGGTGGGCAGGAAATGTCCCGTGCGGAACTTGAGGTATCCGTACCACGGCGCGGCGAGGAGCAGTCCTACGGACGCGGCCAGCAGGAATTCGCGGCGCGGCCGTCCATACGCGATGACCTCGACAAGGGCGAGCGCGGCGAGGAGGAAGAGTCCCTCGGGACGCGTGAGGGTGAGCGCCGCGGCGAGGAAACCGAACCAGCCCCAACGTTCGGAGCGATGCGAGAGGATGGTCAAAACACCGAGGGCGAGGAAGAGAGTCGTCTCCATCCCGTTCAGCGAGAACCAGAGCATGTTTCCCGAAAACGCGATCAGGGACGCGGCCGCGGCGGCGCGCAGCGGAGTCCAGGCGCGGCGCAGCAGTTCGTAGACGCCGACCGAGACGACGATGAGCGAAAGCGTTCCCAGGATCTTGGCCGCGACGTGCGGCGGGATTCCAGCGAGGCGTCCCGCGGCCAGGAGGGCGATCCAAAGGAAGGAGGAGGCGGCGACGCCCTTCTCGTCGGGGAAACTGAAGTAGAGCTGGGCGTGCGCGGCGAGGTTTTCCGCGTAGACGAAGTGGATGTAGGCGTCGTCCATCGGAAATTCGCGGGGCGACGGGTAGAGGTAGAGCAGCGCGGCCGCCGCGATGGACGCGGCGAGGCAGGCCGGGATGACCCAGCGCGGCAGTTGGCGCGAGCGCGAATCGAGCGCGCGTCCGAAACGGTCGAGTTTTTCGATGAGGGTTTCCGCCATGCGATTCTCTTGGAGTTTGGTAGAATTCCAGCCTCGAAGTATAGCATGAACAAACGGCCGGGATTTTCAAAGCCAGGCCGCGGCACAGGAGTTAAATGGACATTTCACTTGCATTGGGCGGCGGAGGGGCGAAAGGCAACTCCCACATCGGCGTTTTGCGCAAACTCGAGGCGGAGGGATTCCGCATCCGCGCGGTGGCCGGGACGAGTTTCGGCGGGATCGTGGCGGCGCTGTACGCCTCGGGCAGGACGCCCGGCCAGATCGAGGAGATTTTCTCGACGGTGGACCAGACGCGGCTCTACGGCCGCGCGCCCGACGAGGGGCCGTCCCTGCTCGGACTGGCGGGCGCGTCGAAATTCTTCGAGGAGGCCCTCGGCCCGGTCGAGTTCAGCGACCTGAAACTCCCCTGCGCGCTGACGGCCGTGGACTTGAAATCGTCGCGGGAGGTGGTTCTCTCCGAAGGCTCCGTCCACGAGGCGCTGCTGGCGACCATCGCCCTGCCGGGGATCTTCCCGCCGCGCCGCATCCGCGACTGGGAACTGGTGGACGGCGGGACTCTCGATCCCGTGCCGGTGCAGGCGGCGCGCGCCCTCGCGCCGGGACTGCCCGTGGCCGCGGTCGTGTTGACCGCGCCCGTCGGCGAGCCGACGCGCATGTTCGAGGTGAGCCTGCCCTACCTGCCCGGCGTCATCACAAAGCGCATCGCCCACATGCGTTTCGCGCAGGCTTTCGACATCTTCCTCCACTCGGTGGAGATCGTCAACCGCCAGATGGCGGAACTGCGGCTCGCGGCGGACGCTCCCGACGTGATCGTCCGCCCGGCGGTGAGTCACATCCAGCTGTTGGACGAAGTGGACATCCGTGAGACGGCAAAACTCGGGGAGGCCGCGGTGGAGGCGGCGCTGCCTGAGTTGAAACGCGTTACGGGATGGACGGCGAAGCTGGTCAGGATGTTAAGAAGAGTATGATCCCTGCGCCTCAGCCACAGCAGAGGAAATAATCTCCTCTTTCACCCCTTTCTTTCGGAGACTTTGGATCAACGAGGAAATATCCACGCCGCCCTCCAATCGTTCCAAATCAGCGCGCAGTCCCTGGCCTACGTAGGCTTTAATGAGGGATTGATAACCTGAAAATCCAAGCAAAGGCGCAATACGCTTGAGGTCTTCAATTACATCATTGGGAATGCGAATGCTGACCATCGTCGTGGGACGATCTTTTTGAAGGCGTTGGGTAAGTTTATCGGTTTTCATAGGTCTCTCTTTCGGCGGGCGTTGCCAGACGCGCAGAAATAATTCTGAATTTCTCGGCCCGTTGAACATAAACGATGTAGATAACTTTCCAATTTGTGCTCATACCAAGAAACCGCTCACGGAGTTCATTATCAACAATCTCATCTTCGAGACGATTAAGAAATGGATCGAAAAACGCTTCGCAGGCTTACTCAAACGAAATTCCATGCTTGCGAAGATTGGCAATCGCTTTCTGGCTGTCCCATTCGAAGATGATTCCGTGAAGAGTGTACTGGATGTCCATCAAAGTGAAGTATAGCAAGACGTATATGCTTTGTCAATACATTTCAGATAACTGAATCTTAGTGCATTTTCGCTTGCTAACCATATCATCTCACAAACGTATTCGCATCTCTTCCGATGATCAAATCTTCTCAGAATACCATCCCCTATTACATCGGCCTCCTCATGCCCTACCTCGCCGTCTGGCTGGGACTGTATATTTTCCAAAACGGCTGGGCGGCGATCCTGCTTTACCACGCGGGCATCGCCGCGCTGGTCACGCGGACGCGCTCCTGGCCGCGGCTGGATCAGTTCCGCCTCAAAGCGCCGATCTGGACGACTCTCCTTTATGCGGCGGCCGGCTGCTCGGCGGGCCTCCTGGTGTATCTGCTCTGGCCGTTCCTCCACGCCTCGCCCAAACTGTCGGACGCGCTCCTCGCCTGGGGACTGACGCCGCGCGGCTGGCCGCTCTTCATCGTCTACAGCGCGCTCGTCAACCCGTGGCTGGAGGAGAGTTACTGGCGCGGCTGGCTGGGAAGCGCGGCGCGACATCCAATTTTTCGTGATGCGGCCTTTGCGGGATTCCACCTTGTCATCCTCGCGCCGTTCTTCCCGCTCGTCTGGCTGGCCGCCGCGTTCGTCGTCCTGGCGTTCGCGGGCTGGATGTGGAGACAGGTAAACCGCGCCGAGACCTCCATGCTGGCGTCCACGCTCTTCCACATGGCGGCGGACGTAAGTATTCTGCTGGCTGTTTGGTCTACGATATGAAACGTTGGGGCGAATTTCTGTGTTCGCCTCTGGGCAGACACGGCGTTCGCCTCTGGGCAGACACGGTGTTCGCCTCTGGGCAGACACGGCGTTCGCCTCTGGGCAGACACGGTGTTCGCCTCTGGGCAGACACGGTGTTCGCCTCTGGGCAGACACGGCGTTCGCCTCTGGGCAGACACGGCGTTCGCCTCTGGGCAGACACACAGGTCTGCCCCTACGTTCGCAATAATTTTGGATAACCATGAAACGCAATTTACGCGACTACGCCAAACAAACCGACCGCCGTCTCATCATCGGCGCGCTGCTGATTCTCTTTCTCGTCGGCGGCGGGCTGATCTGGTGGCGCTACGGCGCGGGCGGCGCGGGGCTGGGACTGGTCTGCATGTTGGCCGGTCTCGCTCCCGTGGTCCTCATCGTCGGAATATTTTTCATCATAGATTGGATCCTCAAACGTGCAGGCCGTAAATAACACCGTCTTTGAAACCTTCGAAAACTGGACGCTGCGCGTGCGGACTCCCGAACGGACTCCCGCGCGCCTGCTCCTCATGCTCCACGGCTGGACGGGGGACGAAAACTCGATGTGGGTCTTCGCCCGCAACTTCCCGACCGACTATCTGATCCTCGCCCCGCGCGGACTCCACCCCTCGCCGCAGGGAGGCTACTCCTGGCGGCCGCCTCGCGCGGACTCCTTCGGGCGTCCCCATCTCGACGACCTGCGCGACGCGGCCGAGGCGTTGATCCGCCTCGTGGACGCGTACGCGGCCCAACGTCAGGTGGATGCGGCGCAGTTCGACGTGGCGGGGTTCAGTCAGGGCGCGGCGCTGTCGAACGTCCTGGCCTGCCTGCGCCCGGAGCGAGTCCGCAAGGCCGCGATCCTGGCGGGCTTCATGCCGTCGGGCATGGACGAGATCATCGTCAAAAAACCGCTGGCGGGGAAGCAGGTTTTCGTGGCGCACGGCACGCAGGACAACCTCGTGCCGATTGACCGCGCCCGCGCTTCGATGTCGCTGCTCGAACAGGCGGGGGCGCAGGTCACGTATTGCGAAGCCGAGGTCGGGCATAAGGTCAGCGCGGAGTGCCTGCGCGCGCTGGAATCTTTTTTCAAAAATTGAGCGCGCCTGCAAAATCCGCGCCGTCCGCGCGCCCAGGATTAAGACCATCTCACCTCCCCGTTGACGCTCCCCCTCTTTGCGGGTATCCTTGCGGCAATTCATTCTGGTTGAACCGATGACAACACCACTCTCTCGACGCGATTTTCTAAAACTGGCCGGACTCGGGCTGGGCGCGCTGGCGTTCCGCCCGCTGGAGAAACTCGAGCTGGCGCAATTCCCGCCCGCGGAACGGCTGGGACGCATCCTATTTTCGGTGGACGTATTCTCCCAGCCCCGCTTCGACGGCCCCGTCACGGGGAAATTATACGAGGACCAGATCGTGGAATGGAACCGCGAGATGGTCGCCATCGTGAAGAATCCCAACACCTACAACCAGCGCTGGGTGGAGACCTCCTACGGCTACATCCCGTCGCCGTACATTCAGCCCGTCCGCAACCTGCCCAACGCGCCGATCGAGGCTGTCCCGGCGGGCGAGCCGGGCTTCTGGGCCGAAGTGACCGTCCCGTATGCGGACTTGATCATTGACAACCCGCCCATCCGCGCGCCGTGGGCGCAAAACTTCAAACTGGACCGCGGCGTGGACCCGCGCCTGTACTACGGGCAGGTGGTCTGGATCGACAAGGTCAAAAACGAAAACGGCGTCGTCTACTACCGCTTCAACGAGGATTTCGGTCACGGCTACGGCTACGGCGACATGTTCTGGGTGGAAGCGGCCGCGCTCAAAGTGTTGACGGAGGAGGAGGTCGCGCCCATCCACCCCGAGGTGGATCCCGCCCTGAAACGCATCGCGGTGGACATCAATCACCAAACGCTCTCCTGCTTCGAGGGCAACTCAGAAGTCTTCTTCTGCCGCGTCTCCACCGGTCTCCTCGCCGCGCAGGTCGGCGAGGACCGCTACGAGACGCCTCTCGGAGATATGTACGCCTTCCGCAAAATTCCGTCCATCGCGATGGGCGCCAACTCGCAGGCCGACGCGGCCGGCTACGACACGCCCGCCGTCCCATGGGCGATCTTCATCGCCACCGGCGGCGTCGCCATCCACGGCGCGTTCTGGCACAACGCCTTCGGCACGCCGCGCTCGCACGGGTGCATCAACCTGCTGCCGCAGGACGCCAAATGGGTCTGGCGCTGGACGAACCCGCACGTTACGCTCAAACAATCCGAAGTGCAGTTGACCTGGCCCAACGTCGGCACAAAAGTCACCGCCGCGTATAAAAAATTCGCCTGAACAGAAAAACCATGGATATTTCCAACATCACCATCGGCCTCGCCCTGCTGGCAGGCCTCGCTTCCTTCCTTTCGCCGTGCGTGTTCTCGCTCGTCCCGGCCTACATCGGCTACCTCGGCGGGCGCGCCGCGGGCGGCGAGGGCGGCGAAAACAACCGCTGGACCACCTTCGCTCACGGACTGGCCTTCGTCCTCGGCTTCAGCGTCGTCTTCATCTTCCTCGGCCTCGCCGCGTCCGTGGCCGGCGCGTTCCTCTACGACCTGCGCGTCTGGCTGGCAAAGATCGGCGGTCTCATCGTGATCGTCTTCGGGCTGCACATGATCGGCATATTCCGCATCCCCTTCCTCGAATACGACGTACGCGTCCACACCCTGCCCGATCCGAAACTGGGATACCTCTCCTCCGCGCTGATGGGGGTCTTCTTCTCCGCCGGGTGGGCGCCATGCGTCGGCCCCGTGCTGGGGGCGATCCTCACGCTGGCGCTCAACGGCGGCGACCTGATCCTGGGCGGCAAACTGCTGACGGCCTATTCCGCCGGGCTGGCCATCCCCTTCCTTGCCGCCGCGCTGGGAATCGGCTGGGTCTCCAACATCCTCCGCAAACACGCCAGGGTCATGCGTTACGTGGAAATCGGCATGGGCGTCATCCTCGTCGTCATCGGCGGCATGCTGTTCACCGGCGTCTTCGCGCTCATCGCCCAGCGCGGACAATTCTTCTGGATTGACTTCGGGCTGTAAAATCAACCGGCCAACGCTTCGCGCGGCTTCCAGCCGCGTCCCACATGGAGACTCCCTTGCTTACCGTTACCCTCTACACCCGCAAAGACTGTAAACTCTGCGACGAAGTCAAAGCCGAACTGGCCGCGCTCGAAAAGGATTACCCCCACCGCCTCGCGGAAGTGGACATCGAATCCGATCCCGCGCTGCTCAAGAAGTATTCCGCTTCCATTCCCATCCTCGAGATCGGACCCTACACCCTGTCCGCGCCCGTCAGCCGTCAGCAACTGCAGATGACGCTCGGCGCGGCGCTCGACCGCCGCGGCCAGCTGGACAAGATCGGCGGCGCGGCGCACGAAGCCCGCGTCCGCCGCGGCCAGGAGATCACCTCCTCCGACCGGGTCTCATTCTGGCTTTCCAGGCATTACCTCTTCCTGCTCAACTTCATCATTTTCCTGTACGTCGGCCTGCCCTTCCTCGCGCCCGTCTTCATGAAAGCGGGCGCGGAAATCCCCGCCCGCGTCGTCTACACCATCTACAGTCCGCTCTGCCATCAGTTCGGATTCCGTTCCTTCTTCCTCTTCGGCGCGCAGCCCTACTATCCGCTCCAGGAAACGGGCATGAAAGGTATCGAAACTTTCGACCAGATCACGGGACTGAAAGACCTCTCCAACCCGCAAAGCCTCGAACGCCTCACGGCCCGCGAATTCATCGGCAACCCGGCCGTCGGCTACAAAGTGGCGCTATGCGAGCGCGACGTCGCCATCTACTCAGGCATCTTCCTCTTCGGCCTCCTCTTCGCGGCCACGAAACGCCGCATCCCGCCCCTGCATTGGACGATCTGGATCGTCCTCGGCCTCGGCCCCATCGGGCTGGACGGCTTCTCGCAACTCTTCAGCCAGTTCAACTGGGATTGGCTGTCGTCCTTCCTCGCCTACCGCGAGTCGACGCCCTTCCTGCGCGTCCTCACCGGCCTGCTCTTCGGCGTCAGTACCGCCTGGTTCGCCTACCCCTACATCGAAGAGTCCATGGCCGAGACGCGCCAATTCTTCATCAAAAAATTCGCGGTCGCGAAATAGAAATGCCCTTCCACTCCGCCAACGGACTCCGCTACTTCACCTTCGACAACCTCGCGGGATTGACTCACGCCGTCTTCACACGCCGGGGCGGAGTCAGCCCCGCGCCGTGGGATTCGCTCAACCTCGGCGGAAGCGTGGGAGACGACCTCGCTCACGTGCGCGAAAACCGTCTCCGCGCCTTCTCCGCGCTCGGACGCGACCCCGCCTCCATCCACGACGTCTGGCTGGTCCACGGGACCGACGTGGTCCACGCCGACGCGCCGCGCGACCTCGCCCTCAAACCTCCCCAGGCCGATATCGTCACGACAGACCGGGCGGAAGTCACCCTCTTCATGCGCTACGCCGACTGCGTCCCGCTCTTTTTTTACGCTCCCCAAAAAGGCGTGATCGCGCTCGCCCACGCGGGCTGGCTGGGGACGGTCCGCAACGTGGCGAAGGCCGCGCTGGAAGCCCTGCGCGCCCGCTACAACGTGGACCCGCGCGACGTGCGCGCCGCCATCGGCCCATCCATCGGTCCCGACCACTACGAAGTCGGCGCGGACGTGGCCGCGCAAGTCCGCGCTGCGTTCGGGAAAGACGCCGAGTCCCTGCTCGAGCCGCGCAATGGAAAATTCCGCCTCGATTTGTGGCGCGCCAACCGTCTCCAGCTCGAAGCCGCGGGCGTGACGGAGGTCGAGGTGGCGGGTCTCTGCACCGCCTGCCGCCTCGACGACTGGTTCTCGCATCGCGCCGAAAAAGGAAAGACCGGGCGCTTCGGCGCGCTGATCGGGTTATGACAAAACCCGGTTCCTGCTAAAATATCCTCATGTCCGCCCTCTCCGATTCCATCCGCGAACGCTACGAACAGACTCTGGCGCGCATTGCCGCGGCGGAAAAACGCGCGGGGCGCGCGTCCGGCTCCACCAGGCTGGTCGTGGTCACCAAGTCCCAGCCGCGCGAAGTTGTGGAGGCCGCCGTCGAAGCAGGCGTGAAGATCCTGGGCGAGAACTATCCCGAGGAAGCCGTCGGGAAGATCCAGGCCATCGGCGCGGCGGGCGTGGAGTGGCACATGATCGGCCACGTCCAATCGCGCAAGGCGGGATTGATCCCCGAAAATTTCTCCCTGCTCCACTCGCTCGACAGCCTGAAACTGGCGACGCGTCTCGACCGATTCGCGGCGGGACGCGTCCTGCCCGTCCTGCTGGAGTTCAACGTCGGAGACGAGGCGAGCAAGTTCGGCTGGTCCGCGTCCGACGAAACGCGCTGGCCCGCGCTCCTCGCGGAAATTGATATAATATTAAAACTAAAGAACCTGCGCGTTCGCGGTTTAATGACGATGCCTCCGCTCTTCACAGAACCCGAACGGGCGCGGCCTTACTTCCAGAAACTGCGCCGCCTGCGCGATCTTCTCGCAGGGCGCTTTCCCGGCGCGGACTGGTCCCAACTCTCGATGGGTACCAGCGCGGACTTCGAAGCGGGCGTGGAGGAGGGCGCGACTCTCGTCCGCGTGGGGACCGCCATCGTAGGGCCGCGGCCGCTCAAACGTCAGGAATAGAGCGTCTTGCAGAAGCGCGCCCGACGCCGCGCGCAAGACGTCAAATAAAACGAGGTAATTTTGTTCATCATCCTTTTGATCCGCGCCATCAATTTCATCGGCTCTTTGCTGATCCTGTTGGTCATCCTGGATGTCGCCCTGACCTGGTTCATGGATCCGTACCACCCGTTGCGCCGGGCGCTCGACCGAATCGTCGGGCCGCTGCTCAACCCGATCCGGCGCGCGGTCCCGCTGATCGGTATGTTCGATATCAGCCCGATCATCCTGGTTTTGCTAATTTCCGTGATTCAGACCGCGCTGGTCAATCTTTTGAACTCCTTGAGGTAGCCATGTCCAAACGAACCTATCGCCTGCACGACGGAAAAAAGGGCGCGGCGCTGGCCGTGCGCGTCACGCCGCGCGCCAGCCGCAACGAGATCGTGGAGATCCAAAGCGACGGGACGGTGAAGATCCATCTCACCGCGCCCGCGCACGAGGGAAAGGCCAACGACGAGTTGATCAAATTCCTGGCGGGGATTCTCGGCGCGCCGAAGTCGCACATTGACATCGTGGCCGGCGCGGGCGGGCGGGACAAATTGATCTCGGTGTTGGATATGAACGCCGAGGAAGTCCACCAGCGCATCGTCGGACACCTGGCCTAGCATTGCGGAGCGGGATTGATCCCGCTCCGTTTTTATCGCACCGGGCTGTAGAGGGCGGAATAGATATTGTAGATTTCGTAAACCCCGCGTATGTAATCGCGCGTCTCGGCGGCGCGGACGACTTCCAGGAAGAGGTCGGGATCGTTCCCCGCGAGTTGCTGCCAGGCGATGGCGTTGCCCGGGCCGGCGTTGTAGGCCGCGAGGGCGCCGTATAGGTCTCCGCTCAGGGCGATCCGATTGGAGGCCAGATAATACGCGCCCAGTTTCACGCTGACGATGGGTCGGTACAGCATGTCGGGTTGGAAGGAAAGCGGCCAGCCCAACCGCAGGGCCACGTCCGCGCCGGTGGCGGGGACGATCTGCATCAGCCCGCGCGCGCCCGCAGTGGAGCGGACGAATCCCTCGAAGAGACTCTCCTGCCGCATCACGCTGAAGAGGAACAGCGGGTCGAAGCCGTTGAGTTGGGCGGCCGGTTCGACGAGGTCGCGGTAGTACGCGCCGTAACGGACGTGGCTGAAGTAGTCTGCGGCCTGCAGCGAGGCGGAGTGTTCGTCCAGGCCCGCGAGCGTCAACACCTGGCGGATGGCGTAGATGCCCGAACGGTAGAGTCCCAGGTCGAGCAGGTAATTGGCGAGGCGGAACGAGTTGGCCGCGTCCGCGCTGACGGAAAGCCGCAGGTCTTCGAATTCCGCGCGGGCTTCGTCGTATAAGCCAAGTTCCCAGAATTCAGCGCCGCGGATGAAGCGCGGGTCCGAGGCCAGCGCGCCGGGGCCGCTCAAGTCCGTATTGGCGGGCAGGCTGAAGGTGAGACGCACCCACGAGGCGGCCGCGATGCGTTCGGAGGCGAGGTCCACGTCGAGGTTCACGAATGAAGCGGGCGCGAAGGACGCGCGTCCCAGCAGGAGGTCGCGCGAGCGGAGGCTGTAGTAGCCGGTCGAGTCGAGGCTCTGCGACTGGGTCCACGCGAGGCGGGCCGCCTCCCCATCTCCGCGCTGGGTCTGCGCTTTGCCGATCCAGAGCAGGGCGCGGGCGCGGTTTTGGGAATCCGCCGAGAGGAGGAGGGAGCGTTGAAAGTCCGAGAAGGCGCGGCTGAAATCGCCGAGGCGATAGCGCGTGATGCCCGCCAGGAAGGCGGCCTCGCCCGAGCGGACGTCGCCTGAAAATTGGTCGGCGATGGTCTCCCACAAATTCGCGGCGTCATTGAGGAGGCCGCCGCGCTCGAGGACGCGCGCCGCGATCATCAGGTAGTCGAGCGCGAGCGGGTCGGACGGGGCGATGGCGGCGAAGTTCCGCAACGACTGCGCGGCCTGCGCGTGCTGGTTGAGATAGTACCATTGCGTGAAGGCGCGCCCAGGCCGAAAGACGGGCGCGTTCAGGTCGCCATACCAGGCCGCAGACCATTTCGGATGGCGAGGGTAATTGGCGATGAAATACGTGAAGCCGTTGACGGCCTCTTCGTAGCGCTTCAATTCGACGAACGTGAGGGCGCGGTAGTAGCGGGCCGTGCCGTCGCTGTCGAGGCCCGCGGAGATGTAACGGTCGAACGCGGCGAGCGCCACGTCGTACTGCCCCGCGAAATAATCCACCAGGCCGCGGTCGAAATCGCTCACCGCCGCGCCCGCGTCCAGGAGCTCCACCAAACTCAAATATGAATCGTACGAGACGGGATAATTTTCCACCGCGTGCAAAAAGCGCGCTTTCATCTCGTCGGTCTGGCCGAGAAATTTATGGGCCGAACCCGAAAGATAGTCCATCTGCGCCTTGACGAAATCGTTGTTCGTCGCCTGCGCGACGGCATCGTACTGCGCCAGCGCGCCGGCGTAATCGCCGAGGGCGGCGCGCGTCCGCCCGATCTTGACTTCGATGTCCGCGTCCGCTGCGGGACGCGGCGCCTGCGCGGCCGCCGTGTAGGACTGCAACGCCGCGGCGTAATCGCGGGCCTCGAAATACGCGTCGCCCTGACGTTCGAGCGCGTACACGTCGAGGAAGCCGCCGCGCGCCGACAGGTACGCGCCGTATTCGGCCGCGGCTTCGGCGGCGCGTCCCTGCTCATCGTGGATCTCCGCCAGCAGGAAATGCGCCTGCGCGCCGCGTTTGTGACCTGGGTATTCGCCGGTCAACTGGTTGAGGAACTCGGCGGCGGCGGCGAACCTGCCCGCCTCGAACTCCGTCCGCGCCATGCCCCAGAGGGCCTCGGCGCGCGTATCCGCGTCGGCGGATTGGTCGAACGCCAGGCGATATTCCACGCGGGCGGTCTCGTAATCGCCGATGAAGAGGGCGCGGTCGCCGCCTTCGATTCGGATCGCGGGAAGCGGCGTCGGCGTGGACGTGGGCGCGGGCGGCAGAGTCGGCGCGGGGGTGGCGGAGGGAGCAGACGTCGGGCCGAAGGGGTTGACGGGCAGGTTTGGGGCGAGCGAACAGCCCGCGAGCGCGGCGGCCAGCCCGAAGGTCAGCAGGAGGCGGGGAAATTTCATGTCGTGCTTATAATGTCAAAGGGAGGGAGTGTCAAGCCGCGAATACTTGACGAAAGTCCAGCCCCCGACTAAAATCACGTCCGCAGGTGACATCGCCTCCAGATGGAGGCGTTTGTTTTGCCTGCAACTGGAATGCCTCATGCCTGAACCTGTCGAATCAGCCAGCCAACCCGAAAGCGTCGCTCTCGCGCATGTGGATGTGGAGTCGGTCAGCGCGGAAACGGTGCGGATGCACCAATCCAGCGCGGAGACGGTCTCCAGCGACACGGCGGAGATGACCGTTTCCACCGCAGGGATGGTGAAGGCGCGGAACCTGTCGGCGCAGCGGAGTATGATCGGCGGCGTCGAGGCTGAAAGCGCGGAGATCGCCCAAAGTGTGGTAGGAGGGGTGCGCGCCGCGCTGGTCAACGCGCAGGGCAGCATCGGCGCGGTGGCGGGAGAAACCGTCACGCTGGAGGGGGCCCGGGTGGGCGTGACCGCCGCGAACGAAGTGCGAGGCGGGAAGGTCGAGTCGGTCGTCCTGCTGGCGGGACGCGTCGAGGGCGAAGTCCACACTGTGGTGGACACGCGCGGCGCCGTCATCGCGGGGCTGGTCGGCGGACTGTTCGCGGGGCTGATCCTGCTCGTCGGGCGGATCGCGTTCCGCAGAGATTAGTCAATCCCCGGCGCGGCAGCCGCGCTGGAGAAAATTTTTTCATAGAGCGATGGTAATCCCGGTCAGTCTCGACGGCGGCCGGGGTGAGAGGCGCTCGAGGAGTTAAGATGGAGAAAGTCGTTTTGAAGGCCAGCAAGCGCGACGTGATCGGCAAGCAGGTGAAAGCCCTGCGCCGCGCGGGTCAACTGCCCGCCGTGTTGTATGGCTATCGTGTGGAAAATCCCCTTTCGATCGCGCTGGATTTGCGCGAGGCCTCGCGCACGCTGGCGAAGACCTCCTCGTCCAGCATTGTGACGATCGAACTGGACGGGCAGGAATATCCCGTACTGGTGCGCGAGAAGCAGCGCGACTATATCAAGAACCGCCTCCTGCACGTGGACTTTATGGCGGTCTCGTTGACCGAGAAACTGACCGCCTACGTCAGCATCGAACTGACGGGGTTGTCGCTGGCGGTGAAGGATTACAACGCCATTCTGGTGACGGGTCTCGAGCGGATCGAGGTGGAATGTCTGCCTGCGGACCTGCCCGAAAAGATCGTGGTGGATATTTCGGTCCTCGATAAGGTCGGCAACGCCATTCATGTGCGCGACCTGGTCCTTTCGGATAAAGTGAAGGTGCTGACCAGCCCCGAGGAGATGATCGTCATCGCCACGGCCGCGAAGGTGGAAGAGGCGGTGGAAGCCGCCGCGCCCGAGGCCGGCGTGGAAGAGCCCGAAGTGATCGAGAAGGGCAAGAAGGAAGAGGAAGCGTCCGAGGAGGACGAGAAGAAGAAGTAACTTCCGTCTGTATGAAATCGAACAGCGGCTCCCGATGGGAGCCGCTGTTTTTTTATTCTCATAAGAGAGGGCGCAGCGCGATCACGCGTCCCAATCGCTGAAACGCTCCGTGATGGCCGCGATGCGTTCGCGCATGACCACCGCCAGGATTCCCAGCGCGAGCAGGGCGATCCCTGTGACGCCGATGATGATGACCAGCGAGAGGTTCTTGAGCGCGTTGTAGAGGACGGTCAACACCGCCAGCACGACGATGGCGATCGGCGCGATGATGAGACTGCGCGAGCGGACGACGATCCCGTACGCAAGCATGGCGAGGAATTGGAAGAGCAGGAGGAAGAAGTACTTCAATTCTCCCGTACCCGTCATTTGAATATAGGACGTCCCCAGCAGGACGAGTTGCGAGACGATGCCCATGAAGAAGGCCGCGCTCTTCTGCCCCGCGCGGCGGAGCAGATAGTGTTGCAGGAGGCCGAGCGCGGCCGCGCCGACGGAGAAGAACTGCGGCTCGTCCACCTTCAATCCGTTTAGGAAGACAAAGTATGCCATAAGGTAAAAACCGTTGGCGGGGAATCCCAGCCAGACGTTCCGACGCGCGAAGGCTTCGGCCGCGTAGAGGGTGGCGGCAATGGCGATGGGGACGGACCTCTCCAGCCCGCCTGCCTGTATCGGCGCGAACAGGGCGACGAAAGTCCCGAGGCCGAGTCCGCTGAAACGGAGGGCGGAGTCCCAGCCGCCCGCCCGCCCGAAGAGACGGAGGACGAATCCCACCGCGTAGTACGTCGCGGCGAGCGCGATCTGCGGAAAGAGCCACGCGTCGAATCCGACCGCGCGGAATCCAAAGTGGACCGTCAGCGCGAGGAAGGCGGCTGGGGCGTAGACCATCTGCGCGTTTTTGTGAAGCCCGGCGTAGACCGCGAAGAAGAGCGTGTAAATCCCAAAGCAAAGCGCCGCGGCAAACTCGGAAAGTTCGGTCGCGATGATGCCAGCCGCGGCAACAGCCAGCAGCGCGCCGGCGGCTTTGGCGAGGCGTTCCAGTCTCCGCGCGGGGAAAGTCAGTTTGAAGATCATGTCGCAGGTCAGCCAGAGCAGGCTGAGAGCGAACAAGATGTAGGAAGTCTCCGTCACGCGGAGGTCGCGGAGGATCAGGAACACGGCCGCGCTCAGAATGATCTCGACGAGGATTTCCAGATAGTCCTGCCTGCGGACGAACATTTCGACGACGAACAGCGCGGCAACGACCAGGGCATACCATCCGCCGGTCGCTTCGAGCGACATGGCGGCCGCGAAGGAGACGAGCGCGCCGAGCGTCAGCCCGCTGCGGACCAGCATCATCCCCCAGGGCTTTGTCTTCTCGCGCGGCGCGAGGATGAATCCCGCCGCGTAATACAGGACGGAGAGCGCGGTCAGCGCGGGGAGCCAGCCGTCGAGTTCCAAGGATCGCAGGACGAAGATGACCGTCAACGCGCCGAGGGCGGCGGAAAAATATCCGAGGAGCGGTTGCCTGAAACGCAGGGCGTACGCGGCGGCAAGGAGCGCGGCGACAAAAAGAACGAGCGCCGATTTACCCTGCGCGGATTGGAGCAACGCCAATTGGATGTTGAACAGGGCAAGCAGCGCGCCCAAAAGAATGGGAGGCCAGCTCCACACGCGGGAGAAGGAGAATCCGCCCCGGGCGAACAACTCTGGAATGAGCAGGAGCAGGCTCGCGCCGAGCAATTGATAGGCGCTGTCAACTTCCAGGGTTTCCACGAACGGGAGTGTGAAGAAAGTAAAGTACGCGCCGAGGCCGAAAATCAGCGCGGTCATCCACGCGTACCAGCGCGGACGCGCGATGTGAATGATGAAGTAAACAACCGCCGCGCCGAGGAAGACCGCGAAAGTCGCGGCGGCGTTCTGGTCGTAAAAAGCAAGCGAGACGGCGGCGAGGAACGACGACAGCGACAGAGCCAAAAACGGGAAGCGATATTTCGTTAACGCGGGACGGCCGATCCAACGGAAGCCTTCGCCCGCCAGCGCGGTCAGCGCGCCCCAGACCGCGAATCCAGCCGCGTAATATAAGATAGGGGCGTCGAAGATGGAGAGGACCAGCCACGGGAGCGGAAAGAGCGACGCGGCCGCCATCCACGGGAAAAAAACGAACGGGGCGAGAAGCTCGCTCGCGGCGAAGAAGGACGCGGCCAGAATCCACGTCAGCGCGGCGGCGATCCAATGCGCGGGGATCGGCACCGGGTCAAATTGGGCGACTATCGTCAGAGAGAAAGAGCTCGCCAGCAGGGCCAGTTGGGCCGCCTGCGCCAGCAGGAAAGCCGGCTGGGCGAATTTGAAGTCCTTCCATTTTTTGAGAAGGAAGACGCCGAACAGCCCAACCAGGTTTGCCCCCGCGATGAAGAAGACGTTCCAGGCAGCGGAGGCGTCGAAGATCTGGCCGAAGCGCCACGCCGCCAGGAGGAGCGAGAGAAAAGCCGCCAGGCTGAACAGGCGCGAGGCGTAGAAGAAAGTCCCGAACGCCCAGGCAGCCGCCATGACGATATAAACAAAAGTCCAGTAGACGTCGCCGTCGACGCCGGTGAGCGCGAGTTGATCGGCGATCACATTGGCGTCAATCGGAAGCAGGAACGAGAAAACGACGGCGAGCGCAAAGCTGGGCTGGGGCAGGCGTTTTTTGAAAATGACCGCGCCGGCCGCGAAGGCGGCAGTGGCGACCAGCAGGACGGGCAGGCGGGCGGCCTCCACCAGCGCGGCCAGGATCGCGGCGGCGGCAATGACGAAGAACGCGCCGAGATATAAAAAGATCTTGATGCTGGTCTCGCTCAAAAGGACCTGCGTGAGCGAAGGACGCGGCGCGGGAGGCGCGGCGGGAGCGCGCGGTGCAGGTTCGGGCGCGGCAGGCGCTTCCGGCTCGGCCGTTTTGGACGCGGCGGGCGCGGGCGGCGATTGCGGCTCCGGGCGCATATCGAAATCGTACCGCCGGCGGAGCGTCTCGGCGCGGTGACGTTCAACCAGCCCGTCCGCTTCCCAGGCGTTGATTTCTTTGACGATCAACTGGCGGTTGGAGCGAGTCTCTTTGGACCGTTTTTCGGCTACAAACCGGCTGGTCTTGAGATTCAGCGCGTCCAACGCGGCGACGCGCACATCCGCGTTATCGTCCAGCGCCAGCCTTTCCAGTTGGAGAACAATCGCCTCGCTGCTGAAATTCAACGTCCCCAGTTCGCGCAAAGCCTCCGTCTGACGCGCCGCGTCCCCGCTTTTCAATTTGTCCATCAGTTGGCGCAGCGTTTCCTGCATGGTCAATTTGGACATGGCGTCTCCTTTTCAATGCAAACCCTGAAAACGCCCTTTGGTCGCGGATAGCGCCGACGCGCGGCGAATTAAAAGACAACGGCGAGAAGTCGTCTCGCCGTTGATTTCCGTTTACCCGAGCGTCACGCCGCTTCGGGCGGGGATGACGAATTTCAGTTTGCCGTCCCGCGCTTCGACTTCCGACGGCTGGCCGAACAGCGCCTTCGGCTTCTTCCCCGCTTCATACCTGACTTCGATCTGGCGCGGCCCGTCGGACGCGTTGAACGCCACGACGAGCGATTCGCTCGCGTGCGCGCGCCCGAAGGCGTAGACTCCGTCCGCAGACCAGAGCCGGCTGAAGGTTCCGCGGCGAAGCGAGACGCGCGACTTGCGAAGGGAGATCGCGGCCTTGAGATAATCCAGCAGGGCGCGGTCCCATTTCGATTCGTCCCACGGAAAGGATTTTCGGCAGTCGGGATCGTGCCGGCCGTCCACGCCGACCTCGTCGCCGTAGTAGACGCACGGCGCGCCGGGGATGGTCATAATGAAGAGCCAGGCGAGTTTGAGCGCGGAGGCGTCGCCGCCGACGCAGGTGAGGAAGCGCGGCATGTCGTGGCTGTCGAGCAGGTTGAGCTGCGAGCGCGTGATCTCGGGTTTGTAGAGGTTGAGCAGGCGGTCCATCTCGTCGGCGAACGCGGCCTCGTCCATCGCGCGGACGCGGTCCCGAATCCCGCCCGCGTCCCGGACGACCTTCATATCCAGCGTGCGCGCGCCGAAGAAGTTAAGCGCGGCCGCGGTAACGAGGTAGTTCATGGTGGCGTCGAACTGGTCGCCCTGAAGCCAGCGCTGGGCTTCGAGCCAGATCTCGGCGACGATGTAGGCCTCGCCGTTGATGGCGCGCACGCGGCGGCGAAATTCCTGCCAGAAGGAGTCGTCGTCGATCTCGGCGGGGACGTCCAGCCGCCAGCCGTCAATGCCGAACTTGAGCCAGTGTTCGGCCACGTTGAAGATGAACTCGCGCACGGCGGGCGTGTTGGTGTTGAACTTGGGCAGGGCGGGCAAATCCCACCAGCCCTGGTAGCCGATGGTTTTCAGGCTTCCGTCGCGGCGGATGGCGTCTTCCTCGCTTTTGGTGGGATACGCGCCCCAGTGTTTCTTCCCTGTCAGTTGATCGTCGTTGAAGTGGAACCAGTCGCGGTAGGGCGATCCGCTCCCCGTTTCGAGGACGTGGTGGAATTGCCAGAAGCCGCGCGAGGCGTGATTGAAGACCCCGTCGAGGATGACGCGCATCCCGCGCTGGTGGGCCTCGGCCAGCAGGACGCGCAGCGCGTCGTTGCCGCCAAGGAGCGGGTCCACATTGTAGTAATCGTAAGTGTGATAACGATGATTGCTCGCCGAAGCGAAGATCGGGTTGAGATAGATAGCAGTGACGCCGAGGCTGTCCAGATAGTCCAGTTTTTCGGCCACGCCGTAGAGGTCGCCGCCTTTGAAGCCGTAGACGGTGGGAGGCGAATCCCAGGGCTCGAAAGGCAGGTTGGCGGACGGGTTGCGTTTACTTTTTGCAAAACGGTCGGGAAAAATCTGGTAGAAGACGGCGTCCTGTACCCAGTCGGGAGTGGTCATGGAGTGAATCCTTTGATGTGAGATGTGCGTCAATTATATCTTCACTGGCTTCCCAGTTTCGGCGGATTGCAAAAGCGCAAGGATGGCGGCCACGTTGCCGCGGCTGTCCGCGAGAGAGACGCGCGGCGGTTTGCCGAGCAGGACGGCGTCGCACATGTCGTCCACCTCGCCCATGTAAAGTTCCTGTCCCTGGATGGAGATCCGCTCCTCGGCGTCCCCGCGGCGCAGGTAAACTTCGCTGGAGCGGCCGGGCTTAAAGGGCTGGGGGATCCACAGCGAGGCCTCCGACCCGACGATTTCGACGTACGCCCGAAACGGGGATTGGAAACTCGAATCGAACTGCGCGTGGACGTCGTCCGCGAAGCGCATCTGACCTGCGAACCGAACGTCGCTTCCGCCCGGACCGAGGAGCTGCCTGCCAAAAACTTCGAGCGGTTCCGCCCCCGCGGCCAGCCGCGCGTACGAGATGGGATAACAGCCCACGTCCCAGATGCTCCCGCCGCCCATCTCTTTGACGTTCCTGAAATTCCCCGCGCGGTCCAACGTGAACGAGAACGCGCCTTTGACGAGTTGCAGTTTTCCCAGCGCGCCGTCGTCCACAAGTTCCTTCACTTTCAACGTCTGCGGGTGATGACGGTACATGAAGGCTTCGGTCAGCGTCCTGCCCGTCTCGCGCGCGGCGGCGATCATCGCGTCCGCTTCGGCGAGCGACAGGGCAAATGGTTTCTCGCACAGGACGTGTTTTCCCGCGCGCAGGGCTTTGACGGTCCACTCGGCGTGGAGGTGGTTGGGAAGCGGGTTATAGACGACGTCAATTTCGGGATCGGCGAGCAGGGCTTCGTAGCTGCCGTGCGCGCGCGGAATTTTCCACTCGCGGGCGTACGCGTCGGCGGCGGATTGGCTCCTCGAAGCGACGGCCAGCAGGCGGGTCCGTTTGGAGGCGTGGAGAGGCGGGATCAGGGCGCGGTTGATGCGCGCGGTCGAGAGGAGTCCCCAGTTAAGCGGTTTGTCCATCGGCTCCCTTTTTCTGCAAGATCACAATGGAGGCGGATAATCCCAGCATGAAGACCGCGTTGAACGCGAAACCAGTTTGCAGCCCGAACAGGTCGCCGCCCAGGCCGATCAGCCAGGGTCCTGCGAGCCCGCCCAGTCCAGCAAAAGTGAAGAGGATACCGAGAACGGTGTTCCTGTTTTCGGCGAGCGTGTCGGAGACGGCGGCAGTAACGGTTGGAAAGATGATCGAGAGGAAGAGACCCGTCAGCGGCAGGAGCAGGAACGCCTGTTTTGGACCAAACAAGCCGAGGATCAGGCAGAGCGTCCCGCCGAAACTCATAATCAGGATTGAACGCAGATAGCCGGCGCGCTGGACAAAGAAACTGCCTGCCAGCCGCCCGACCATGAGCATGGCGAAAAACAGCGACAACGCCCGGTTGCTGGCGGTTGTTTCAAAGCCGTGAACGTCCTGAGCGAAAGTCACCAGCCATGAGGCGATTCCAATCTCTGCCGCGACATAAAAACAAAGGGCCGCGTAGAACCAGGGCAGGTTGCCTTTGAAGGCGATTTGCGGAACGCGGCGGAAGTCAATCTTCGAGGATTCGCTTGTTTTTGGGAATCTTAGGAAGAGAAAGACAACCACGAATAGGGCGGTCAACGCCAGGTCCCAGCGATAGGCGGCGCGCCAGGAAGCGTTGAGGCGAAACAACCAGCCGACGAAGAGCGGCGCGGCGAGCGATCCCAGCCCGTGCATGACCGACATCAGATTTAAGTAAAGCCCCTTGCGCTCGTGATACAGACTGACGATGACGGCATTAGGGCCGAGCTCCAGCGCGCCCAGTCCCATGCCGATAATGAACAGCGAACCCCAGAGCAGCAGCACGGAATTGAAGAGGCTGTACCCGACGGCGCCGATCCCCAGGAAAAAGCCCGCCAGCAGGATGACGCTTTTCAACCCGAAGCGGTCGGCGAGAATCCCGGTCAGAAGCGTGGCGAGGAGAAAGCCGAAATATTCGCCGAGCAGGATATTTCCGCCTGTGCCGTAGTCGAAACGCAATTCTGCGAGCATGGCGGGCAGGGTGGGCCCCTTGAGATTGTCGGTGAAACCGAAAGCGAAGAAGGCGAGAAAACATCCCGCCGTAATAAGAAAAACCGTGGTTTTGGGTTGCTTTGGATTTTGCATGGCGGAAATATAACAGGCCTGGCTTCTTTTGGAAACCAGACCTGCGGAACGCGCCGAAGACATCGCTGCGGGCGTTTGTCGACTCAGGCAGCCTGGCGGGTTCTTATCCCTTGAGCGAACCGGCCAAAAGTCCGCGCAGGAAGTAGCGTCCCAGGAAAATGTAGACGAGCAGGGTGGGAAGCGCGGCGAGGAGCGAGCCGGCCATTTGGACGTTCCACGAAATGATCTGGCTTCCCGCCATGTTGTTGAGCGCCACCGTCACAGGCCATTGTTTGTTACCCGTCAACACCACCGCGAAGAGGAAGTCGTTCCAGGCGGAGGTGAATTGCCAGATCAGCACCACCACAAAACTGGGGATGGAAATGGGCAGGAGAATCCAGCGGTAGATGCCGAGCATGTCCGCGCCGTCAATCTTGGCGGCTTCCAGCAATTCCTGAGGCAGGCTGGCGTAATAGTTGCGGAACGTGAGTGTGGTGATGGGGATGCCGTAGATGATATGCGCGATCGTCAGGCCGGCCAGTCCCGTCAAGCCGATGGATTTCATGAAGATCACCAGCGGGATGAGGATGCTTTGGTAGGGGATGAACATGCCGAACAGGATGAACGGGAAAATGATATCCGCGCCGCGAAATTTCCACTTGGCGAGGATAAACCCGTTGAGCGAGCCGAGCATGGAGGAGATCAGCGCGGCGGGAATGACCATGATGAAGCTATTCCACAACGAGGGCGCCAGTTTGGAGAAGGCTTCGATGTAATTGTCGAAGGCGATGCCGCGCGGCAGGTTCCACATCGTCTTGAGATCCACTTCCGCAAAACTCTTGAAGCCCGTCACCAGCATGACGTACATGGGAAGCAGGTAGAAGACCGCCATGGCGATCAGCGGGAGATACAGCCAGTTCTTGCCCAAATTAAGTCTGCGCGTCATGCCTGCGTCTCCGTTTTGAGGGTGTAGCGGATGTATGGAATGATCAGGATCGCCACGCTGACGAGCAGGAGGATGCCGATGGCGGCGCCGCGTCCGTAGAACAGACCGTCGAAGGTGGTCTGCCACATGTAGACGGCGGGGACGTCCAGCGGAAGCTGCTTCCCTGCAACGGCGATGATGAGGTCGAACACTTTGAGCGACATGTGTCCGAGGATGATCAGGGCGGAAAGCGTCACGGGCGAGAGAAGGGGCAGCATGATGTGACGGTAGATCTGGAGTTCGTTGGCCCCGTCAATTTGCGCGGCCTCCCGCAGTTCAATGGGGATGGAGCGCAGTCCGGCCAGATAGAGCGCCATGGTGTAGCCCGACATTTGCCAGATGGCCGCCAGCGCGATGGCCGCGATCCCCCACGTCTCTGTGGTGTACCATTTGCTGATCAGGAAATCCAGATGAAAATACGAAAACAACAAGTTCAATCCGCTCAAGCGATCCCCCTCGGCCGGGTTCATCAGCCAGCGCCAGACCACGCCCGTGACGATGTAGGAGATCGCCATCGGGAACAGGAAAAGGCTGCGGAAGAAGCCCTCTCCCTTTAATCCCTGATCGAGCAATACAGCCAGGATGAAACCGAGAATGATGCTGCCGACGACAAACACCCCGGTAAAGATGAGCGTGTTGCGCACATCCACGTGGAAGCGCGGATCAGAGAAAAGATTCGTGTAATTGGAGATCCCGTTCCAGGAGTAGTCCGCGGTCAACCCCTTCCATTTGCTCAACGAGACGCGCACAGACCAGCCGATGAAAACATAAATGAAGATCAAGACCGCCAAAATGGACGGAGCAATCAGGACAACGGACAGATAGCGGTCTTTGTCTGCGCGCATCTCGCACTCTCCACGAAGTTATTGGGCGGGATTTCAACTAAAAAAATCATCGAGGCCTCGTTGTTCGAAGCCTCGATGATTGTACACTATTTTACTTGCAGGGACCCGAGGCCTTGCAGGCGGCGACCAGCGCGTTCTGGAAGGCGGCCACATCGCCGTTCTGGATGAACAATCCCAGCGCGGTATCGATCTCGGACTTCCACGAGTCGTTGGCGACCACGCCGTGCGTCAGCGAACCGACGACGGTGTTGCTGGCCCAATCGTCCATGGCAGACTGCAAGTACTCGCCGAAGAGCGCTTTATCGCAGTCGGTGCGGGCGCAGATGGAGCCTTTCACGGGGTTGAAGGCTTCCTGTCCAGCCTTGGAGCCGGCCACCTTCAACCAGGCGTTGGCGGCGTCGCGGTGCGGCGCGCCGACGGCAAGGACAAAGGAGTCGGACAGGAACTGGAAGACGCCGACGCTGCCGGGCGTGGGAGCCCAGCCGTAGTCGGTCTTCGGGGCCTTGCCTAGTTCGCGGAAGTAGCCCTCGGCCCAGTCGCCCATGACGTTGAAGGCGGCGTCGCCGTTGATCACGAGCTGCGAAGCGTCCTGCCAGGAGAGGGAGGCGGAGTCGGAGTTGGCGTAGGTCAACGTCTTGGCGTAGTTATCCAGGGCGGTCTTCACTTCCGCAGAACCCCAATCCGTGGAGCCATCCCACAGGCCGTTGTATTTGTCGGCGCCGAGCGTGCCGAGCAGGACGGTCTCGAGCAGGTGCATCTTGGTCCACTGTTCGCCCAGGGCCAGCGGGGTGACGCCGGCGGTCTTGAGGGTCTCCATCGCGGCGAACCACTCATCCATGGTGGTCGGGACGGCGACATTGTTGTCAGCCAGGACCTTCGGGTTGTACCACAGCACGTTGGCGCGGTGGATGTTCACAGGCACCGAGTAGATGTTGCCGTCTTTCGAGATCAGCGGGATGAGAGTCTTGGGCATGACGCTCAGCCAGCCTTCGGCATCGTACAGGCCGTTCAGCGGCTCGATCTGCTTGCCGGCCACATAGGTGCCGATCAATTCCTGCCCGGCGTGCCCCTGCCAGGAATCGGGCGGATCGCCCGCCTGCAGGCGGGTGGCGAGGACGGCGCGCGCGTTCGTGCCTGCGCCGCCGGCTACGGCCGCGTTAACGAATTCGATGCCCGGGTTCTGGGCCTTGAAGACCTTGATCATGGCTTCCAGGCCGGCCGCTTCGCCGCCGCCCGTCCACCACGAGAAAACTTCCACCTGATCGCTTTTCTTCGCGCCGCACGCCGAAAGCGCCAGCGATAAGATCACCAGCACGCTCAGCAGCGCAAACGTTTTCTTGTTCATTCTTCACTCCTTTATTGATTTAAGATTGATTTTGACGGTCGTCAGGGTTTGATCTGTTCGCGCGATTTTCACCTCCTCCTTTCCACCTGGCTCGGATGAGAAAGCACGTCGTCTACCACAATGGCAATTGCCCCGATCAGGCTGGCATCCTGCCCGAACGAGGACAGGATCACCTCCGCTTGCTGGTCAATTTCGGGAAGCGTGTGGTGCGGGATCACTTCGCGGATGGCTGGCAGAAGATAGTCTCCGGCCAGGCTGAGCGGCCCGCCCAGGATGATCTTCTCTGGATTGAAGATATTGATCAGGCCGGCAAATCCCTGTCCCATGGCGCGGCCCGCCTCCGCAAAAGATTCGATGGCTTCCAGATCGCCCGCGTCCGCGGCCTGCTTGATCAGGGGAATGGTGAGCGCGGAACGCTGCTCGGCCATCAACTTTGGGATGATGCTGTCGCGTTTCACTTCCAGCCGGGCCTGGACGCGTTGGATGATCGAGTATTGATTGGCGAAGGTCTCCCAACATCCCCGGTTCCCGCAATGGCAGACGGTCCGGGCGGATTCGGACATAATGGGAGAATGGCCGATCTCGCCCGCGTAGCCGTTCCTGCCTCGATATAAATGACCGTTGAGGAACAACCCGCCGCCGATCCCCACTCCCGCGAACACAAAAATAAAATCCTTTATAAAACGCGCCCCGCCGAACAAGCGCTCCGCGATCGTCGCGGCATTGGCGTCGTTCTCCACCATGATCTTTAATTTGACGCTCTCGGAAAAAATCTTTCGGAAGGGGACGTTCTTCCAATGCAGGTTGGGGGCAAAGATCAACACCCCTTCCTGCAAGTCAACCGTTCCCGGAGTGGCGCAGCCAAGCCCCAGGAAGCGGTAGCCTCTCCTCCGTCCGACCGACACGGCTTCTTTGACGATGCGAAGCGTCTGCTCGATGACGAGGTCCTGCGCCTGGAAAGGATCCGCCTCTTCCTTTTTCTGCCAGACCAGTTGTCCCTGAAAATTGGCGATGCCCACAGAGACGAAGTCCACGCCAAGCTCCACGCCAATGACGTGCCCCGCCTGCGGATTCATCGCCAGAAGCGTGGCGGGACGGCCCGTCCCCGCGGAGTTGACGCCCGTTTCATACACTAAACCGCGCTCAAGTAAATCCTCCACAAGGCTGGAAACGGTGGACTTGTTCAATCCCGTGGATACGGCCAGTTGCGCTCTCGACGTGGGCGCCTGCGCCTGGATCAGCCGCAGGACGGCGGACAGGTTTGCTTCGCGCAGAAAAGCCTGGTCGGGGGTATTTTTCTCCATAGGTTAGTATGTTGCGGCAACAAACTAAATTCATTATAACCGCCCCAACGGAAAAGTCAACTTAAAGATTTTCAGACAAATCCCCGGAAGGTCGTCGCCAGGATTCCAGATGGAACGCGCCTTTGCCGGGGACTGTTTTGCTCCGCTTCACGCGGCTCTCCGTTTACTTCACTTCAAAAATATAAGTGGAATGGGGCTGGAGTTCGGGAAGGGGCTGGCTGCTCACGCTCAACGCGCCGCTCGCGCCTATCAACGGGGCGAGTGAGTGGCTCCCCGTCGCGAGAGGCGTATCCTTCAAATCGAGGGAGTAGTCGCGGATGGGGTCGGCGGACAGATTGATCAGCGTCAGAACCATGTCGCCCTCCTTCACGCGCAGGCTGGCGAACACGCGCAGGTTGTCGGTGGGCAGGATGAACAACTCTCCCGTCCGCAGGGAGGGATGCAAGTTGCGGATTCGGATCAGGGCGCGGTAATGCGAGAGAAGCGAGGCGGAGTCGGCCGTCTGCGCGGCGACGTTGACCGCGGGATAGTCGGCGTCGGGAGCGCGCCAGGGTTTGGCGGTGGTGAAGCCGGCGTTCGCGTCCGCGCTCCACTGCATGGGACGGCGGATGTTTTCGTCGGGTTTTCGGCCGACCATTCCGATCTCTTCGCCGTAGTAGATGAACGGGACGCCGGGCGAGGTCAGCAGGAGCGAGGCGGCGACCTTTGCTTTGTCAACGTCCCCGCGCAATTGCGACATGACGCGGTCCTGGTCGTGGTTGGCGCTGAAGGACGCGTACTGTCTGCCCGGCATAAGTTTCTCGTCAGCCTTGAGCGCGTTGACCGTGTAGGACGCGGAGCCGTTATTTGCAGAGACAATGAAAGCGTTGGCGAGGCTGAAATCGAAAACCAGGTCCAGTTGGTCGCCGCTGGTGTAGGAGGCAAGTACCGAAGGCGGGTCGCCGGAGATTTCCCCGACGGTCATCGCCTGCGGATTGACTTTTTTGTAATAGGCGCGGAATTTTTTATACCACTCGTGAGTGGCGGAAGTGTTCTGCTGGGTCGAGCCGTTTTCGATGAGATGCTTGGCCGCGTCGAGGCGGAAACCGTCCACGCCGACATCTTTGAGCCAGAAGGAGACGACTTTGTCCATTTCCTTCGTCACTTTGGGGTTGTTGTAATTCAGGTCGGGCATGTTGGCGGTAAAAATGCCGTAATAGAAACCTGTCGTGGAGGAATGCCAGACGCGCTGGTTCCACGGGCCTTTATAGCCGAGGTCGGTCTCGCTCCAGATGTACCAATCGCGGTATTTCGAATTCTTGTCGCGTTTGGCGTCCCTGAACCACGGATGCTGGTCGGACGTGTGGTTGATGACCAGGTCAATGACGACGCGGATGTTGCGTTTGCGCGCTTCGGCCAGCAGGGTCTTGAAATCGTCCAGCGTGCCGTATTGCGGGTTGACGGCATAGTAATCGGTCACGTCGTAGCCGTGGTAGGAGGGAGACGGGAAGATCGGCATCAGCCAGAGACCGGTCACACCGAGATCGCTGAGATAGTCCAGTTTTTGGGCGACGCCGTTGAAGTCGCCGATGCCGTCGCCGTCGCTGTCGTAGAAACTGCGGACGAAGATCTCGTAGAAGACCGCGTCGTTCCACCATGACGGTTGGGCGGGCGCGCCGTCCGAAGCGGCGGACCGGCACGCGGTCAGGAGCGAAGCGAGGAGCAGGAGAAGGATCAGGGTTCTGCGCATGGGTCACATCCACAAGAAAAAAGGGCGGCCGCGCGGGCCGCTCCGGAGGATTCGGCCTCCCTAGCCTTTGACGCTTCCGAGCGTCAGGCCGGAGATCAGCCACTTGGAGGAGTAGAGGAAGAGGGCCATGACGGGGATGGCGATCATCACCGAGGCCGCGGAGAATTGTCCCCACGAAACGGTGAATTGCTGGGCGTAGGTGAAGATGCCGAGCGGCCAGGTGAACATGTCGTTCTTTTGGAGGACGACGCGCGCCACGAGGTATTCGCTCCAGCCGCCCATGAAGGAGAAGAGGAAGGCGATGGCGAGCGCGGGCGTGGAGAGCGGCAGGATGATTCGGGTAAAGACGGTGAAGCGGTTCGCGCCGTCTATCAACGCGGCCTCCTCGAGGTCCACGGGAATCGTGTCGTAGTAGCCCTTGAGGGTCCAGATGGTGAGCGGGACGGAACTGACCGAGTAGGCGATGATCAGTCCCAGCGCGGTGTTGATCATTTTGAGCTGCGCCAGCATGATGAACAACGGCAAAAGCAACATGCCGGCCGGGATCATCTGTGTCGTTAATAGGAAGACCAGCCCCACTGCGCGCCCGGGAAATTTGAATCTCGAAAACGCGTAGGCGCTGACCGCAGCGAGGATCATGCTGATAATGGAGGTCACCGACACGATGGAAAGAGAGTTCCAGAGCCAGAGGAAGAAGTCGGATTTGCGATTCTTTTCAGGCGAGCCGAAGAGGACTTCTTTGTAATTATCGAGCGTGGCGTTTTGCGGGATGATGCGCAGGTCGGTGGTGAGCAGGGTGTCGTTGGGGCGCAGGGAAATAGTCACCACACGCAAGACGGGATAGACCGCGATGACTGAGGCGACGATGAGCGTGGCATGGATGAGAAGGGTCTTGAAGGGACTGTCGCCGCGGCCGCGGACGAAGAACCAGCGCAGGGCTTTGGTAATGGGAGAAGTGGATTTGTGTTCCATTGTAATGGCTCCTCGTTATTCGGCGGCTGATTTCAGGCCGCCCGACACGCGCAGGTAAATGAGGGTGAATATCAGCAGGATCACGAAAATGACCAGCGCGAACATGGCCGTGAAGCCGTAGCGATAAAAGCTGAACGCGGCTTTGTACATGGAGGAGACCAGGATGTCGGTCTTCTCCTGCGGGCCTCCCTGGGTGATGAGGTAGATCACGTCGAACTTGTTGAACGTCCACACTACGCCAAGGATGATGGCAGGCGTCAGCACCGGGCGCAAGAGCGGCATGGTGATGTTGCGGAACTGCTGAAATTTGGACGCGCCGTCAATTTCCGCGGCTTCGTAGTATTCCTGCGAGATGCTCTGCAACCCGCCGAGAATGATGACGGACATGAACGGGATGCCGAGCCAGATGTTGGAAATGAGGATGGACACAAACGCCCAGAAGGGATCCTGCTTCCAACTGACGGGGCCGATGTGCGCCGACAGCCAGGCGAACGCGTTCCCGACGAGCGGGACGCTGACCGTCCCGTGGCTGATTCCCGTCAGCCAGGTATTCAAGTCCGTGAGGAGGATGTTGAAGAGTCCGTAGCGGCTGTCGAATTCGTTGCGGAGCGCCATGGCCGCGATGGTGGTGGGGATGGCCCACGGAAAGATCAACAGCGTGCGATAGAGGCCCTGCAGTTTCATGGGACGATGCAGGAGCAGGGCGAGTCCCATGCCGCCCGCCACGTGGAACGTGACGTTGATGACCGTCCACAGCACGGTCCGCCCGAAGACTTCGAAAAACATGGCGTCTTTGGCGACCTTGCCGGTGAAGAGCGTCTTGAGATTCTCCCAGCCGTAAATCAATCCGTATTGCGCGTTCTTTGTGGCTTGCGTTCCGAGAGACGCATTCGAGAACGCAAGTTTGATTTCAAAAAGGAAGGGATAGATGATGAGGAAGAGAATGCCGATCAGCGCCGGGAGGATAAGCAGGTAAGGCAGTCCGAGTTTGCTGACGCGCGGTTCGCTTTGTTTGTGGATCAGGAAGAAGACCGCGCCGACCAGCGCCGTGAGGACGATGCCGACGATCAGGCCCGCCAGCCCTTTGTCCAGGCCGACGCCCACCAGCAGGGACTTCAGTCCGCCGAACAGGCTGAAGGGAGCGCGGACGACGCTTCCAACGACGGAACGGCCCAGACGGTACAGGTCCGTGGCTTCGAAGAAGGCGAAGATCGCAAGCGCCATGAAAAGTCCGAGCAGGGTTTGCAAACTCCGAATGAGCGTCTTCGCTTTCGCGTCCTTCGGCTGGCGGAAAAAGATCTGGTAGAAATAGACCTCGATCAACCCTATGCCGACGAAGATCGCGAGCAGGAAAGAGCCTATCTCGAGGAGACTGCCAACGATCTTGTTCGCGCTGAGAGTGATGCCGGCCGAATAGGGCGAGATGAGGAGATTCAGAACAAAGTAAAGGACCAGCAGGCCGCCCACCCAGTAAAGATAGGGGAGGATTTTTCGCGTCGGTGTTCGATCTTCCATGTCATGCCTCGCAGTTGGCTGATCTGATAAAGAAAATGGGGGAGGCCTCGAGGCCTCCCCCGTTTGGTCGGTATTGGGAATGACTAGGGAGTCGCGGTCGCCTGGCCGAGGGTGGCGACGCATTCGTCGGCAGAGGTCTGCGCGGCGGCCGCGGCGTCAGCCGGGGCGAGCGTGCCAGCCATCACGCCTTCCAGGTTCGGGCGCCAGGCATCCCAGGCGCAGCGCATTTCGGGAGCGGCAGGCTGACCCTTGCCGTTGGCGAGGGCGGCCATCGAGCCGGCCAGAATCGGGTCGCTGGCGATGGAGGGATCCTGCGCGATTTCCTTGTTGGAGGGCAGGCGCTTGAACTCGTCGAGCCACTTCTTCTGGATATCCTTGGAGGTCATGAAGGCGATGAACTTCACGACAGCGTCCTTCTTAGCTTCGTCGGCGGCTGCGGCGGTGGAGACCATGAAGTACTTGCCGGCGGTCATTTCAGTGTAGGGCTTACCGTTGATGGACGGGACGGGCGCGACGCCCATCTTGTCGCCGAGGGCCTTAGTGTAGTCGCCGAGCGACCAGTCGCCGTTGATGATCATGGCGGCTTTGCCGTCTTTCATCAGGGTGTCGGCGCAGTTGTAGTCGCATTCCGCGGGGACGACGCCGTCGGTCTTCAGTTGGGAAACGAAGGTCAGGTAATTCTTGAAGGCGTCGTTATTGAACTGCGGTTTGTCGCTCGCATCCAGCGGCCAGCCGCCGAAAGCGCCGTAGAAGCCCGCGCCCCAGAACGGCTCGTTCAAGTTGTAAGCGAAGCCCTGGATGTCGTCTTTGGTGAGTTCCTTGGCTTTGGCAATGAGATCTTCGAAGGTGGCGGGCGGTTCGGCAATCAGGTCTTTGTTGTAGATCAACATCAGGTGGTTGCCGTAGTTATCGGGGACGCCCCACAGGGTGCCGCCGACTTTCGCCGGGTCGAGCGCGCCAGGGAAGAACTGATCGAGGAACTTCTGATCGAACAGGTCGCTGACGGGGGCGACGATCTGCAGCTCGCTGAACGGTCCCGCAAAGTCATTCGGGACGCGGACAACATCGGGAGCCGAGTTGGCCAGCGAGGCGGTCTGGAACTGGTCGCGCAGGGCCTCGTTCTCATAGTGGGTGCGTTCGACGGTGATGTTGGGGTTGGCGGCCTGGAAATCAGCGATCAGTCCATCAATGAACACGTCTACTTCGTCGCCTTCCTGTTCCCAAAAGGTAATGGTGACAGGGCCGGTGTCCTTCGGGCCGCAGGCCGTGAGGACCATGGTGGCAACTATGAGAATGCTCAGCAAAAGCATCAATTTGGATTTCATATTCTTCTCCTTGGAAATTAGAGTAGGTAATAGAATTCGGAAAACTCATGATCGGGATCTGTTTACGAGGCATCACCTCCTTTAGTTTAACGAAGCGCTTCCTCAGTCTGCGCGTCGAAGATGTGGAAGCTGTCCATGTCGAACATCACCTGCGCCTGTTCGCCCACGCGCAGGTTCGAGCGCGGGTCCACGCGGGCGACGAAGGTGTTCTTGCCGCTGATGAGGTACAGGAAGATCTCGTTGCCCATCAACTCGGTGACGTCCACTTTGATATTGACGTTCTCGCCGTGGATGTTGGGCGGGGTAAAGTGGATGTCGTGGATGTTCTCGGGGCGGATGCCGAAGATGACGTCGCGCCCGGCGTATTTCTCGTACCGCTTCGCCGCCTCGACGGGCAGCGGGACGGCGAAGTCGCCCGAGTCGGCCGCCAGCCGGTCGCCGTCCCTGCGAAGTTTCGCCGGGAAGAAGTTCATGGCGGGCGAGCCGATAAATCCCGCCACAAACAGGTTGGCGGGATGGTCGTATAGATTCTGCGGACTGTCAATTTGCTGCAATTTGCCCTTGTTGATGACCGCGATGCGCGTCGCCATGGTCATGGCTTCGACCTGGTCGTGCGTGACGTAGATGAACGTGGTTTGCAGGCGCTGGTGGAGTTTGCTGATCTCGGCCCGCGTCTGGACCCTCAACTTGGCGTCCAGGTTCGAAAGCGGCTCGTCGAACAGGAAGACTTTGGGCTCGCGGACGATGGCGCGTCCTACCGCGACGCGCTGGCGCTGTCCGCCCGAAAGTTGGCGCGGTTTGCGCTGGAGCAGTTCGGTGATGCCGAGCACTTCCGCGGCCTGGTTTACCCTCCGATTGATTTCGTCTTTGGGAGTCTTCTTTAATTTCAGGCCGAAGGCCATGTTCTCGTACACGGAAAGATGGGGATAGAGGGCATAGGACTGGAAGACCATGGCAATATCGCGGTCCTTGGGCGCGATATCGTTCACCACCCGGTCTCCGATGAGGATCTCGCCGCTGGTGATCTCCTCTAGGCCTGCCAGCAGGCGCAGCGCGGTCGTCTTGCCGCAGCCGGACGGCCCGACCAGGACAAGGAATTCCTTGTCTTCCACGTGAAAGTTGACGTTGTCAACTGCCGCCAGTTCGCCAAATTTCTTGACGACGTTCTTGTAAGTGACGCTTGCCATGGTACATTCCTCCGTTTCGTGATGGGTATGGTGACCTTATTATACTCTCGCCATGCCATTCACGCGGCGATTTCATGCAGCGCGCTGGACAGCGCCTGGACCACCGCGCCCATTCCTGAAGAGCGCCTGCCAAGCAGGGCTGTGGTTATACGCACGGCTTGCGCCGCGGCGGGAAGACTGCGCTTTTGTACGGCCTTGCGGACCGGCTCGAGGAACAGATCGCCGATCTGCGCCACGCCGCCGCCGACCACGATCACATTTGGATTGAACAGGTTGACAAGGCTGGCGATGGCGATGCCCAGATGGTCGCCCGCGGCGATGAGGATCCGCTGCGCGACCAGGTCGCCGCCTCGGGCGGCATTCGCCACGTCCACCGCGGTGATCTTTTCCACGGGCTGGATCTCGGCCAGCAGGGTGCGCGCGTTCCCGCGAGCGGCTTCCCGGGCGATGCGCGCGATCGCCGTGCCGCCGGTCAGGGTCTCCAGGCAGCCGCGGTTTCCGCAGTTGCAAAGCAGCCCGTTCTCTTCAATGGTGGTATGCCCGATTTCGCCCGCCGACCCGGTGGCGCCGCGATAGATTTGACCGTCAATCAGCAATCCCGCGCCCACGCCCGACCCGATCTTGATGTAGGCCAGGTGCTTCACGCCGCGATCCGCGCCGTAGGCCCACTCGCCCAGCGCGCCCATTTCGGCGTCGTTATTCAGGGAGACGGAAAGCCCCTTCCAGCGTTCTTCGAGCGCGTCGCGGATGGGGAAGCGGTCCCAGCCGGGCATGATGGGAGGCGCCACCACCATGCCCGCCTCGGTCACGATCGGGCCCGGCACGCCCATCCCCACCGCCGCCAGGTTTTGCAGGCTGAGACCGAGGCTTTGCAGAAGTTCGCGCAAGAGACGGTCCACCTGGTCGAGGCCGGCTTCCGGTCCCTGCACGACGTCGAAGGGAATCTCGCGCTCGGCAAAAACCTGCCCTGCGAAGTTGGCGATGAGGACCATCAGATGGGTGGCGCCCATGTCAATGCCCGCGACCGTCCCGCGTTCCGCGTTGATCGAAAGCAGGATGGGCGGGCGTCCGCTGGAGGAGACCGCGCGGCTCTCGGCCTCCCGAATCAGCCCGGTGTCCATGAGATCGTTGACGATGGGAGTGACCGCGGCCCGCGTCAGTCCGAGGCGCTGGGCGAGTTCCACGCGGGAAATTCCCCCCGGCGTAAAACGGATCAGGTCCAGAACGGCGTGTTTGTTAACGTATTTTACATTTGGGTTGGGAATTGAGTGAATAGGTGCGTTCAACATCGCCATTTCCAGCCAGAAACCGGAGATACTAAAGGGCGATGATAGCACGGATTATTATTTTGTCAAGTGTTTTAACAAAATGCGACCGTTAAACGAAAAGCCCCGCCCCAGTGAAGTGGAGCGGGGCGACCGATGCTGAACGTTTACTTACTCAAAATATCCCAGCCGGGATAGCGGGCGGTGTCGCCCAATTCCGCTTCGATGCGGAGCAGCTGGTTGTACTTGGCCACGCGGTCGGAGCGGGCTGGCGCGCCGGTCTTGATCTGCCCGGCGTTGAACGCCACCGCGAGGTCCGCGATGGTGGCGTCTTCGGTCTCGCCGGAGCGGTGACTGGCGACCGCTTTCCATCCCGCGCTATGACACAGTTCCACCGCCTCGATGGTCTCGGTGAGAGAGCCGATCTGGTTGACTTTGACAAGCAGGGCATTGGCGGCTTTCTCCTCGATGGCGCGGCGGACGCGTTCGGGGTTGGTGACGAGCAGGTCGTCGCCGACGATCTGGGTTTTGTCGCCCAGTTTCTTCGTCATCAGTTTCCACGCCTCCCAATCGTCCTGCGCGAGTCCGTCCTCGATGGAGACGATGGGATAATCCGCGACCCACTTGGCCCAGAAATCCACCATTTGTTCGCCCGTCAGTTTTTTGCCCTCCTTGCGGAGGTGGTAGGTTTTCGACTCTTCGTCGTACAGTTCCGACGCGGCGGGATCGAGCGCGATGGCGACGTCCTTGCCGCGGCCCGCTTTGAATCCCGCTTTTTCGACGGCCGCCAGGATAACCTCCAGCGCCTCCTCGTTCGCTTTCAGCGCGGGCGCGTACCCGCCTTCGTCGCCGACGAGGGTGGGATAGCCCTTCTCTTTCAGGACGGATTTCAACGCGTGGTAGATCTCGGCGCCCCAGCGCAGACCCTCCGTGAAACTCGCCGCGCCGAAAGGCATCACCATGAACTCCTGCATGTCGGTGGACTGCCAGCCCGTATGCGCGCCGCCGTTGAGGATGTTCATCATCGGGACGGGCAGGACGTGCGCGTGCACCCCGCCGAGGTAGCGATAGAGCGGCATTCCCAACGAGTTGGCCGCGGCCTTCGCCGCCGCGAGACTCACGCCGAGGATCGCGTTCGCGCCGAGGTTGGATTTGTTCGGCGTCCCGTCCAATTCGAGCAGGGCAAAGTCCACGGCGCGCTGGTCGGAGGCGTCCATGCCGAAGAGCGCCTCGGCGATGACGCCGTTCACGTTGGCGACGGCCTTCGTCACGCCCTTGCCGAGGTAACGCTTCTTGTCGCCGTCGCGCAGTTCGAGGGCCTCGTGCTGCCCGGTGGACGCGCCCGAAGGGACAGCCGCGCGCCCCCACGCGCCGTCCACGAGAACGACTTCCACTTCCACTGTCGGGTTGCCGCGCGAATCCAAAATCTCCAATGCTGAGATGCTTTCAATTGTAGTGTCCATGTAGCGCTCCTGGGATTATTTTCAGTAACTTCCGCCAAGTATAACGCCATTCGGAGAAAGCGTTGCGCGCGCTGGCTCAAATTTTCAGTTAGCGTGAAATTTTCAGGGTTAGGCGATGATTTTTAAACCTGATTTTTTGTTGTACAATCGAATCATGAAAGCCATGCTCCTGTGCGGACTCGCTCCGCTGGCGCAAAATCTCACTCCCCTCTCGCTCGAATCCGTCCCTGACCCCAAGCCGGGCGCGGACGAAGTCCTGTTGCGCGTCGTCTGCTGCGGAGTCTGCCGCACCGAATTGGACGAGATCGAAGGGCTGACGCCCCCTCCGCGGCTGCCCGTCATTTTGGGACATCAGGCGGTGGGCGTCACGGAGAGCGGTCAGCGCGTCGGCGCGGCGTGGATCGCGTCCGCGTGCGGCGAGTGCGACTTCTGCAAGTCGGGGCGGGAGAATCTCTGTCCGCAGTTCCAGGCCACGGGCCGCGACGTGGACGGCGGATACGCCGAGTATATGAAACTCCGCGCCGACTTCGTCCACCCGATCCCCGATTCCCTGTCCGATTCCGAAGCCGCGCCGCTGCTGTGCGCGGGCGCGATCGGCTATCGCTCGCTTCGCTTGAGCAATCTCCACGACGGAGGGACTTTGGGATTGATGGGCTTCGGCGGTTCCAACCATCTTGTGTTGAAAATGGCGCGGCACAAATTCCCCAACTCGAATTTTTTCGTGTTTACCCGCAGCGAATCGGAACGCGAGTTCGCCCGGTCGCTGGGCGCGGACTGGGCCGGCGCGATCGACGCGGTCCCGCCGTCGGCGCTGGACGCGGTCATCGACGCCACGCCCGTTTGGGGTCCAGATATGGAAGCGTTGAAGCGTCTCAAGCCGGGCGGGCGGCTCGTCATCAACGCCATCCGCAAGCAGGACGCGGATCGGGAGGTTCTGTCCACGCTCGATTATCCGTCGCAGTTGTGGATGGAGAAAGAGATCAAATCCGCGGCCAACGTCACGCGCGCGGACGTGCGCGAGTTTTTGCAACTCGCGGCGGAGGCTGGGATCAAACCGGAGTTCCAGGAATACGAGTTGAAAGACGCCAACCTCGCGTTGAACGAGTTGAAGCAGGGGAAAATCCGAGGGGCGAAAGTCTTGCGCGTGAGTTGACGTGTTATACTCGCGCCAGAAAGAGAGGTTGCCATGCTTCAAACAATCGAAGCGATTACTGACGAGAAAGGCGCGTTGAAAATTCCTGGGCCGATTAAACTGCCCAAGAAACGACGCGTGATCATTACGATCCTGAACGAAGAGCCGTCAGAAGAAACGATCAACCTTGCGCTGGCAAGCGAATCGTCGCTTGCCGCAGACTGGCTGAGACCCGAGGAGGATGAAGCATGGTCCCACTTGGCCCAGCTTCCGTCGTTGTAATTCCGTTTCCATTTTCGGATTTATCGGGCGCGAAACTGCGTCCCGCAGTTGTCATTTCAAATGCCGGCCGCGGCGATTGGCTTCTTTGCCAGGTGACAAGCAATCCATACAGCGACCCAAATGCAGTTCGTATTACAAACAATGATTTGCAGGCAGGAGCATTAACGTCTGCGATGAGTTTTGCGCGCCCCATTAAACTCTTTACGGCGAACGAATCTGCCATGGAAAAACACGTGGCAATTTTGAACGGGGAAACATTCAAGACGCTATTGAAAACCATCATTGAATTATTGCAGAAAAACATGCCGGATTAATGCGGAATTTTTTTGCAACGGCGTTTTAAGAAAAAATTTATCCGCGCAACTCCGTCAAATCCGCGCAATCCGTGTACAAGGATTTTCCCCAAGAGACGAACCATGTCCAAGCCCATCGGTTGCCAATCTGCGCCATAATATGAAACCCCAAAAAGACCCCGAAAATTTCGAGCGTAAAAAACTGCTGGACTTCGCGGACTTCGACGGCGCGCGCGTATTGGAGATCGGATGCGGCGAGGGACGCCTGACCTGGAAATACGCCGCCGCTTCCTCCCTGACCTTCGGGCTGGATCCCGATTTCGACGCGCTGCGCGTCGCCCGCGCGGACACTCCCGCCGACCTGCGCGGGCGCGTGGAATTCGTCCGCGCCTCGGCCCACCGTCTCCCCCTCCCCAAAGAGAAATTCGACATCGCCATCCTCGCCTGGTCGCTCTGATGTATGGAACACGCGAGCATGGTTCATGCTCTGGATGAAATTCGCCGCGCGCTCAAACCGAACGGCGCTCTCATTGACCTGCGCCCCGTGGAAGACAACTGGACTGTGGAAATCCCCTCGTCATCGGGACTCCAGGTCGCGGGGCGCCTCGCCGACATGCCCATTGGTCTCGCGGACGACGCGGCCGCGTTCGCCGCGATGCGCGAGGTCGAGTCGCGCGGCTGGTTTGTCAACGAGCATTCGGAGGAGTTCGCCTTCTTCTACTATTGGGATACGCCGTCCGAGATGAAGGAATGGGTAGACGATGAATGGGAGGACTTCGAGAAGATCGAGAAGGATGTCTATCGCAAGACACAATCCCTGTGGGCGAGCGCCAACGCGGACGCGCGAGTCCGAGTCCGCGTGAAGATGCTGATTACGAGGTGGAGGGTCGAGAAATCAGCAAATCACGAGGACCGCGCGTAATCTCCGCCACCGTCCCGCAGGACAGCGCCTGTCCGTCGGGACACCTTTGATACTCATAGCTTCCTCCTCCCGGCGTCGGCGTGCCGGGACCGAACCCGACACAAACATAGTCCACACAATACATCCCAGCCGGACAGCCGTAACCGTTCGGGCATTCAATTATAGATTGCGTGCAGGAGCCGTATTTTTCTTTATCAGGACAAGGGCTTGGAATTGAAATGCAAGTGTAGCCAAAGTCACATTCCGATTGAAAACAACATTTTCTGCCTTCTTTGGCATAGAGTCTGAAAAACTGCGGGATAAGTGCAAAAGACAAAAAGCAAGCGACAAGAGTTCCCAAAAGAACGGTCTCTATTCTGCGAAGATACGTTTCCATAATTTCATATTAGCAGGTTGTAGCTTTTTATCAATTGAAAGTTCCATAGTAAATTATCTTTTCCATTTCAGGCGTGATAACCG
>JAANMU010000194.1_pt1 | contig 78598 bp, 73 predicted proteins | sample 7279701 | NCBI WGS metagenome assembly JAANMU01 (sample SAMN14094539, study PRJNA606508) | bioreactor metagenome | isolation source: A lab-scale SPAN reactor treating ammonium-rich wastewater day 57 | place: Ireland: Galway | collected 2017-03-13 | reverse complement strand
CCGAGCGGGTTGAACCTGGCAAACGGTGATTACAAGTGGCGGGTGCTCGACTACGGCGCTTATGGCTACGGTACCTTCTCAGTCTATAAGGACTTCACCCTCCAATAAAGATAAAGATTGAGTCTGCTACAGACCTTCGGGTGTGATCCAATCTTCCCTGGATAGGATCCACCGGAAGGTCTGTACCATGATACGCCGTTATTTTTTTACCATTCCTGTCAATCTACCTCTTTATATACATATTTCCATCAAGAATGCATATTTTTTGCATTCTGGCTTCTACTTGACCTGCTCCCCAACAATTTGTTATAGAGGTTTCTCATGTCTGAAAGAAGTCAAAAGACGATTCACACTTTCACAATCCTGACTGTAAGAGAGGTGGCTGAATATCTGCGCCTGAGCGAAGCAAAGGTGTACCGCCTAGCCAAAAATGGTGGATTGCCGGTCTTTCGTATTGGCAAAACCTGGCGTTTCCGCAAGGATTTACTGGATGATTGGTTGATCCGTCGTACAGAATCGAGTATGAAAAACGCCGACGATTGAAAACATCGTCCAGAACGCTTGTTTTTTACAGTACGCTTTGGAAGATTGCTGTAACAGGTCATCCGGTTCACTAGGGGAATTTCAAACACTTGCTCGTTGTTTGCCCGGCAAGGTCAACAATGATCATTGATACAGGTTGTCAAAGGTTTCGACACGCCCGGTTGGATGTCGAAAGGGCGGAGCATGGAACATAATGACAGCCATATGGCAGGCATTGGATTAGTTCTAATTGTATAAAAGAACAATGTTTCCTTCTATTCTTGCCTCAAGTACCTTTTATGACGCTAGAAACGCACGATAACGAGTAACGTGCAAGATAAATCCTGATTAATCGCACATATTGAATGCGTCCAATGAAATTTTGAGACGTTCAAATCAATCATATGAGTAATCATTTTGAGACCAAATTGCGGATTCTTGCATCCCACCCGGTACAATACCACGTTCCATTCTATCGTACCCTAGTGGAATGTGGTTTGAACGTCGATGTTTTTTATTATCATCATGGTACAGCAGGCAGGGTTGGGTACGATCCGGAATTCGGACTTGAGATCCAATGGGATATTGATTTACTCAATGGTTATCCCCGTCGCACCTTCCTGACCAGGTCAGCAACATATTCTTTGAGAGAGCAGGCGCGTCATTTTTTACCACTTGTATTCCAGTTGTTAAGAGGACGAATACCCATTCTGTTGATGGGCTGGTTCATCGAAAGCGTATGGTTGATTTGGACGCTGGCTTTGTTTTTTCGCATTCCTGTTTTGCTCCTGTCCGAAACGACGCCTCAAAGCTACGCTGCCGTCCCAAAACCGGGCTGGAGGACTCGCTTGTTAGGTTGGCTATTACGGCGAACACAAGCCGGCTTGTATATAGGCACAAAAAACCGGGAATTTCTTTCCAGCATGGGCATGCCTGATGACCGGCTGTTTCCGGCTCCATACAGTATTGATAACGCCCGATTTTCTTTGGAAGCGAAGCGTTTGGAAACAGAACGAGTCGCCCTTTGCGCCCGGCATGGATTGGATGCGAACTTGCCAGTTTTTCTGTTTTGTGGAAAGTTAATTCCCAAGAAACGTCCAATCCAGCTTTTGGATGCCTATCTTTCTGCTGACTTGGCGGGTAAGGCACAATTGCTATTTGTTGGCGAAGGGATGCTTCGTCCTGAGTTAGAACAGCAAATACAGAAACTTAAGTTGAAGAACGTACATCTCTTTGGTTTCTTGAATCAATCCCAGATGCCTTTGGCGTATGTGTTGGGTGAGGTCTTGTGCCTGATCTCCGATGCCACTGAGACCTGGGGGCTGGTGGTGAATGAAGCATTGGCATGCGGAAGACCAGTCATCGTATCCGATTCGGTTGGATGTGCTCCTGATCTGGTTGGACCTGAGAATGGTTGGGTGGTTCCTCTGGATGATCATGAAAAACTGACACAGACCCTGAATCTGGCTTTTTCCAACTACTCAAACTGGAAAAATATGGGAAATGCAGGAAGAGTCAGGGTAAAGAGGAACACCTTTACTTCAATGGCGGATGGGGTGGTGTTGGCTTTGCAGTCAATCTAACAAGTCTGTCATCGCAAAAACAGTGACAGTGAAGATATATAGTTAAGTGTATAGATGGAGATTGAGAATCAAGAGATATGAGAGTGACCATCAGTTGCCCGACTAAATTTCATGCATTTTATCTCGCAGATCAAATCCACAAGCACGAAGCCCTGGAGGGTTTGTACACATCCTATTATGGCCGTTTTGGAGCGAAGAGCAATCACCGGGGGATCGATATTCCAAGGGAATACATCCACACGAATTTGATCTTTGCCTTCCTCTATTATGGTTATAACCCCGGCACGCACCTGTTCAGGAGCCGTCTTTATGGGGGGTGGGTTGCGCGGAACCTAAAGCACGAAGATATCGTTGTCACCTGGGGGCTGTCGGCACTGCCGATCATTGAACGGGCACACGATCTGGGCATGAAGGTGATCTTGGAGCGGGGGTCGAGCCATGTGGTTTACCAGCGCGACATTCTCCTGGAGGAATATGAAAATTGGGGGGCGGCAACCGATGCCTTGCGCCGTTCGTTCAGCCCGGAACGCATGGAGCAGGAGTTGCTGGAATATGAATTGGCGGACCGTGTTTCCATCCCCTCCTCCTTTGTGGAACGGACGTTTGTGGAACAAGGCGTACCGAAGGAGAAACTGATCAAGGTGCCTTACGGGGTGGATTTGAGTGAATTCAGGCAGTTGCCCAAAAAGGATGATGTTTTCCGCGTAATATTTGCAGGGAGCATGGACTTGCGAAAAGGTGTCCAATACCTTTTACAAGCCTTTGCCGAGTTGGATTTGCCGGATGCTGAATTATGGCTGGTGGGTGGGAAGACGCCGGAAATAGAACCCCTTTTGGGGAAATATGAAGGAAAGTTCCTGTTTTTTGGTCATCAGCCGCAGGCAAAGTTACGCGAATATTATTCACAATGTTCTGTATTTGTAATTTTCTCTATTGAAGAGGGGATGGCTATGGTGCAGCCGCAAGCGATGGCTTGCGGATTGCCTTTGATCTGCACAAGTAATACTGGTGGTGATGACTTGATCGATGAAGGAAAAGAGGGTTATGTCCTACCCATTAGGGATATGGATGCATTAAAGGAGAAACTCCTTTATTTATATGAGAATCCGGATGTAGGTTATGAAATGGGACAGGCGGCAAAACGCAAGGCGCAGCAGGGTTTCACATGGGATGACTATGGCGGGCAAATGCTTTCGGCATACCAGGTTGTATTGGGGAATGGGGGATTGGATTGAATAAACCCAGAATTCCGCTTATCTATATTTTGAGCAATGGCAGGAGCGGTTCCACTCTCTTGGATCTGCTTCTGGGTTCGCACCCAAATATATGGACTCTGGGGGAGGCGCAACGGCTGCCGCTGGAATGGGAAGCAGATACCTCCTGCGGGTGTGGTGTTCCGCTTACTTCTTGTGCCTTTTGGGGTTCGGTCATTCCCGAAATCCCTCTGAATGAAAAGAATTACCCAATCGAACACTTCCGTACCAACGAAGGGCAAGGTAGGATCCTTCATTGGGGTTTGTTGCCGGGACTGCTCAGCGGTATTACCAGCCCGGAGCAGAAAAAAGCTATGACTGCCTACGGTCAGGTGAATGCTGAATATCTTAATGCCGTGTTGAAGGCAGCATCCAGATGGGGGGCTGGGAATGATATCCACTGGCTTGTTGATGCATCAAAGGATGCCTACCGTTTATTTTGGCTGCAGAAGTCCGGTCTGTTCGATTTGAAGGTGATTCACTTATTAAAGTCACCCCCAGCATTTGTCTATTCCATGATCAAACGCGATCTGTCGATTCCTAAAAAGAAAGTTTTCCGCATGACAGTAAGGTGGGTCGTGGAGAACTATATTGGTCTCCACCTGAGAAATGTCCATTTTCCCAAAGCCCAATCGATTCTCCTTCATTATGAAGAACTGGCAAGTCAGCCGGAAGCAACGATGATGCGCATCGGTAACTGGCTGGGGTTGGATTTTACACCCGAGTTCGTTCACGGCTTTCGAAAATATGAGAACCATGCCGTTTCCGGCAACCAGATGCGCTGGCAGGAGGCTGAAATATCCCTGGACGAGAAATGGCGGACGATGCTGCCTGCTTCCTATCAACATGTGATCAATATCTTTACCATGCCCTTCCGAAGGATGTTCGGATATGAGTAAAACAGGCTTGGGGCGAAAGGCGTTGATCAGTGCCGGCTGGAGTTCCTCCGCCGCGTACCTTGGCGCAGCGATCGCCTTTGCGGGGAATGTTGCCCTGGCACGCCTGCTGGGACCGGACGATTTTGGTGTGTATGCCTTTGTCTCCTCGATCCTGACGATCATCTTCATGATCAGCGCCTTTGGTTCACAGGAAGCCATCGTGCAATGTCGCGAGGGTGACCTGCCGCATTTGATCCCGACAGCCTTCTGGATGACCATTGGTCTGGGGCTCCTGCTGGCAGGTATTGGAACACTTGCTGGCGTGGTTTTACTCCCTATGCAGGGCAGTACGGCAGGTCTTTTGCTCGTTGCCCTTTCATGGATGAACTTTCTGGGCATGCTTGGCAATACCTATATGGCGATCTTGAAGCGCGAATTGCGCTACAAGCCCATTGCCATCCTTGGGACTGCCGCCACCATTGTTTCTTTTGGTGCAGCCATCCTGGTTGCCTTTTATGGGGGAGGCGTCTGGTCGTTGTTTGTGCGGGAGGCGGTTCAGACCTTCCTGACCCTGGCGGGTGCGATCTGTGTGACCGGGTACCGCCTGCCTTTGGCGTTGAGCAGGAAGGCAGCGTTATGGATCTGGAAGTTCGGGTTGCGGATCATGGGGTCTGGCATGACCGAAAATCTCACGACCTCGCTCGATAAACTTGCCGTCGGTTCCTTCCTCGGGACGGTGGCCCTGGGATACTATAGCCTTGCGCATCGTCTGACGATCTTGGGGCACCAGTTCAGCCAGGGTGTGATCGCGTCTGTTTCGCTGTCCACGTATGCATCCATCCAGAAGGATGTCAACCGTGTCAGGACGGCTTTCGAGAGACTGTATTACTGGTTGTTCCGCCTGACTCTGGTCATGGGGGTGGTTATCTGGTTGGGAGGAAAACAACTTGTACTCTGGGTCTATGGCACCCAGTGGACAGTTGCCGGGGAATTGTTCCAAAATCTGACGATCCTGCTGGTCATGATGCCCCTTGTCAATGCGCTTAAGGTTCTGTTGATAGGTTCTGGGAACGTGGACAAAGCCCTGCGGGCGCTGGTCCTGCGGACGGTCTTTTTTGTTCTTGCAGTGTTTTTTGCTGCGTATACTCTGAAAAATGTCATCGCTGTGGCGTGGGCGGTGAATCTCAGCATGATCCTGGTCTGGGTGTTGATGATGGTTTATGTCAATTCGGTAGTTCAGGTGGATTGGAAGTATCTGATGGTGAAGCCCCTGATCGTCGGAGTGGTTTCGTTTGGGATGGGCAGCCTTACTGGTTTTATGTGGAATATGGATGGCATTCTACAGGCTGTTTTGGGAGGCGTTCTTTTTAGTGTGATCATGGTTGTCTGGGAACAGCGGGAACTAAAATTTGAATGGGGTATGATCCGTGCGCAATTTTCTGCGGGTGCCGTGCAGGGACAGGGAGGCACCGTATGAAACGTTCGTGGCGTGACAGGTTGTTCGATGGTTATGTTTCATCAGGGCAGGCTGGGGAAGTGGAGTCAGATGCGGAGAAGCAATTTTCGCCGCGCCAGCCCTACATCCAGGAAATGATCCGGCGGCATGTCCCTGCCGACCGAAAGGTGCATATTTTTGACGCGGGCTGCGGCAGCGGCGCCTGGTTGTATTTCCTGCAACGGGCGGGGTATGAAAATCTCATGGGCGTGGATGGTTCTCCTGAACAGGTGGCGTTGGCGCACAGTTTCGGCTTGACATTCGTGCAGCAGCAGGGTATCCGTTCGTGCCTTGCCTCGCTCGAGGGGAACTCACTGGATGTATTGCTTCTCATGGATGTGCTTGAACACCTGACGCGGGAGGAATTGCTGGATGTGCTGGACGGCGCATTCAGGGTCCTGCGATCGGGCGGCAAATGTATTGTGCACGTGCCGAACGCTGGCGGGCTTTTCGGCATGGAGATCCGTTATGGCGACCTCACGCATGAAATCGCCTTTACACCGGTCTCTGCCCGGCAAGCCTTTACCCTGACAGGCTTTCGACAGATACAATGCTTTGAGGATAAACCTGTTGTCCATGGTGTCCTCAGCGGCTTACGCAGGGTGATCTGGGAATTGGGAACGCTCCCTGCAAGAGTGTTGCTGGCGGCGGAGACGGGCGGCACCTCCTTTGTGCTCTCACAGAACATGCTTGTCACTGCGGTAAAGCCCGTAATCCCTGCGGCGGGTTACTGATCCGTATTTATATTCGCTTATGGCTCAAGCCCGTCCACGTGTTTTGATCCATGGTCAATTTTCGCCGCAGAACTTTGAATTTTGCTGGCGCGAGTGGCTCCGGCAAAATTCCCATCCTGTGCAGGTATTGGACCAGCGTACCCTATTGGAGAAATATATTCCATCCTATTCATTGATGCGCGTTCTCTGGCATTTTTTTCAGGGAAGCCTGGTAACCTTGGTGAGCCGGCAGTTCGCTCGGCAGGCTGAATCTTTTCAACCGGATCTGGTCATTGTCGTCAGCGGGCATTTGATCTCTGCCGAGGCTTTGCAAACGGTCCGGCAAAGAACCGGGGCGATCCTCTTCCATTTTTATGGAGAAGATTTTTTTAATCCGCTGAATACCAATCGCACTCTTCGGGAAGCCGCTCCTTATTATGACCGTCTGTTTACAACCAAAAGTTTCAACGTGAAGGAAATGGCAGATGTGGGTTTGCATCACGTAGGTTACATCCCGCATGGGTACCGTCCCAATTGCCACTTTCCGGTGGAGCCAAGCCCGGCAGAACGCAACATATACGGTTCAGACCTGGCTTTTGTCGGCACCTGGGAGGCGGATAGGGCATCGGCGCTGGGGCAATTGACAGAGTTCAACCTGCGGATCTGGGGTGCGGATTGGGAATGGGCAGAACGGACGTGGGAAGGACGGCGCGCGATTCAAAAACGGGCTGTATATTGCGAAGAGATGTCGAAGGTGTTCAACGCTTCGAAGATCAACCTGGCTTTCCTGCGCAAAGCCAACCGCGACCGCCACACTTCGCGCACCTTCGAGATACCGGCTTGCGGCGGTTTCCAACTCTCCGAGCGGACCGAGGAAATCCTTGGCTTTTTTGAGGAAGGCAGGGAGATCGAGTGTTTTGACTCTGTGGACGAACTCAGGGACAAGGCAAACTATTATTTACAACATGAAACTTCGCGAAAGAGAATTGCCTCTGCTGGCTTGATGCGCGTACGGAGAAGTCCATATAGCTACACTGACCGGTTACAAACAATTCTTGGCTATTATAACGAGAACTGATCTCAGGGATATGTTATCCCATGAATATAAAATTTGACCAGAAGGTTTTGCCAAATGACGACCAACAAAAATGCTGTTTCGACGGTTGCTCCACATAACCATTCATCCGAAACGACCATTGCTCGACACATACCAACTAGAGTCTGGTACTTTCTGGGCTTGAGTAGTGCAATAACCTTTTTCGGGTTTATGATCTTGGATCCAGAACCAAGCTTGTTGTTATCCGCGTGTGCGGCTTGCAATGTGGCGATCATGGGTTGGTCTATGTTTCGTCTTTATCAGTGGGATCTGTTGCTCAGCCCGATGATGTTGGCGTATGTTGGTCCTTTGATGCTCATTTATTATAGTTGGGGGAATTTGGGTGCAAGGATGGCTGGTGAATATCGTTTTGCTGCCAACTTACAGACATTGGAGTTTTATCCCCTCGCTGCTTTGCTCAGCACGATTGGTCTCATCCTGTATATTTGGGTTGTTTTTGGGTTGTTCCAGAGATCGTTCCGCCGTGTAAAAATCAGATATCAGGATTTGTACTGGCAGCCGCAACAATTATTTGGGGCAATTTTTATTGTTGTATCCATTCTGGTCTATCTCTCGTTAAAGTACAGTTTTATAGGTGGTTATTTCCGAAATGCTGAGAGCAATCTTGATCGCTGGTTGATCGCCATCATGAATTCTTTCATTTTTATGATTGTTGCCATCAGCGTCTCATTGTTGGTTGGAAAAACCAACAATCAATTCATGGCTTGGTTGGGGATCATACTTTCAGTGGTGTTGGCTGTCGGTTTTCGTTCCCGAACCTTTACCTTGATGGTATTGGTGCTGATCGCTCTATGTTGGCTTACATTGAAGCCAAAGCATGCCAAATTATCTTATTTTCTAATGTTTGGCATTACCGGTATTATCATGTTTATCTTGGGGACAGTGGTTAAATCGTTTCAGGGCGGAAGTCGTTCGGTTTGGGATAATCTATATACAATCTCATCGGTTGATGCATCTGAATTTATAACGAAAACAAGTAGAGGTGTTGAATTTGACCGCCAATACCGTGCAGGTGGGTTTGAGTATCCGGCTGCTGTATTACGGTGCCTGGACCATGGCGCTGTGCCTGCCTACGGTGAAGGTCTTGCGGGTGCTTTTTTCCAAGGTTTGCCGGGTTTTCTGAGACCGGAGGGTACCTATGCGGAACGCGGCAAGATAGCGCTTCATTATTGGCAGTATTGCCTCTTTTATGATGATTCGATAGCTATTCCCCTGGTAAGTGGCATCGGTGATTGGGGATATCCCGGGGTACTTGTTTATGGTTTGATGGGATTGTTCAGTGTGTTGCTTTGGCGAGTTGCACAAAGTACCCCAAAACTCTTCATGGCATATTTGCTGGTTCCATATTTCCCCGATTTTTTGTTTTGGGAAGGCACCTTCAGCTATATAAAGACAATGGTTTTCCTGTGGTTGGTCCTGTCAATCATGGGAACGATCTTATTGCCGTACTGGACTCCATCTGTAAATCTGAATGAAAACCTTGACGGTGAAAATACCTATTTATGAAATGTTTGGTCATTGCTCCTCAATTAGGGTTCACTACATCGGGTTTGGTTTTGCCGGGAGGTTTGCAGCAATTTGGGCGCTGCCTGGTACGGGCGCTGGCATCCTCCCCCTCGGTCAAAAAGGTCGGCATCTGGTCCCAAGTGGACCCGCCCGAGGCAGAACCTTTCGTTCGGAAGATGGTCGCCGTCCATGCGCATGATCGGCTCACCCTGGATGTGCGTTGCTTTGGCGGTAACAGGCTCAAGTTGAGTGCGGCAGTTGCTGCGGCAAATTGGCTGCGGAGTTATGACCATGTCATGTACGTGCTGGTGAACCAATCTGTGTTATCGCTCCTGCCGGGCCACCTGCCTTACACAGTTTGGGAAATCGGCGAAGAATTGTTCGAGCGGGTCTCAACCTGGAAATATCTGACATTGAAACGTGCAAAAAAACTTTTGAGCATATCTCAAAATACCGTGCTGGCTGTTGAACGCAATCACCCTGAACTGCCGCAGGGTCAGGTTGTTCATCTCTGTCTGGAACCGCCGCTGTTCGAGCATGAACCGGACATATCCCGGGAATTGTTCAAACCATGCCCACCGTCTGAACGCGATCCCGCAGTGATGATCGTAGGCAGCATGTACCGCCGCACACCTTATAAGGGACATCGCCAATTGATCGCCGCGTGGTCTAGAGTGATCGAAGTCTGCCCGCAGGCTAAACTATGGATCGTGGGCGGTGGGGATGCCCGAAGCGAATATGAATTGCTGGCGAACTGCTTGCCGTCCACTGTCGCAAAACAGATCCTCTTCCTGGGGGAATTGGATGGAGACGCTTTACAGGAACGCTATCGAAGATGCCGGGTCTTTGCCATGCCAAGCGCGGGGGAAGGTTTTGGTTTGGTGTTCGTCGAAGCCGCCCGTAATGGAGTGCCGTGTATCGGTGGGAGGCATGATAGCGTGAAAGAAGTTGTGCTTGATGAACAAACGGGTATTCTGGTGGAACAAACGCCAGACGATATTTCTCGAGCCTGCATTCGCCTGCTGACGGATGACGAGCTGGCGGATCGCTTGGGCGAGGCTGCATTTCAACGATACATGAGCCGTTTCCGCTTTGCGCACTTCCGCGAAAGATTATTGCATACATTGGGGCTTGCAGAATAATGCGTATTCTATATGTCAGCAATTATTACAAACCGGCATACGTCTATGGCGGGCCCGTTCGGTGCATCTCCGAATTGTGCGAGGCGCTGGCAAGGCTGGATTGTTCTGTAACAGTGCTGACAACCAATGTCAACGGCGATAATCTGCTCGATGTGTCGTTGGGAAGTCCGGTAAGTATGGACGGTGTGGAGGTAATTTATTATCCCATCACCCGCGTTCCGCCAAAAAGTTTCTTTTATTCACCTGCGCTGGCGAGAGCTTGTCACGAAAAGATCGGGATGTTTGATATTGTTGTCCTTCAAACGATGTTCACCCATGCCATGGGGCCGGCGGTCAGGGCTTGCAAACGAGCGAGCGTGCCTTACACCGTTCAAACGCACGGACAGTTGTTACCATGGTCGTTGAAGCAGAAACAACTCAAAAAGATGATCTACCAGGCGTTGATTGGGCGCTCCTACCTTGAACAGGCGTCTGCATTGCATTGCACAGACCCCGTAGAGGCGCACTGGATTGACCGCTTGGGCATAAGGACACCAAAGATCATCGTACCGAACGGTATAAACAGCGGTCGCCTTTCGCAATTGCCACCCCGGGGGAATATCCGCAGGCAATTCCATATTTCAGATGATGCGAATTTACTGCTTTTCCTGGGTCGTTTGCATCGAAAGAAACGCCCAGATATTGCGATAGAAGTATTGGCGGCCGCTCAATCTCTGCCGGTGGAAACCCACCTGGTTATGGCTGGACCCGACGAGATGAAAATGACAGCCATACTTCAAGCCCAGGCTCAACGACTGGGCTGCGCGGATCGCATTCATTTTACAGGTTTACTTCAAACCCACGAAGTTTTATCCGCTCTGGCTGACGCGGATTTGCTTCTAATGCCCTCCGAGCCCGAGTCGGAGAATTTTGGGATGTCTGCAATTGAAGCGATGGCAGCTGGGGTGCCTGTGTTGGTTTCTAACGGGGTTCCCATTGGTTATTGGGCTGAGGAAGCGGGCGCAGGTCGTGTAACATCTTGCTCTGTAGAATCATTTTCACAGGCGGCTCGTGAATTGCTATCTGTTCCTGAAAAATTAACGGCTATGGGGAGAAGAGGTCAGGCTCTGGTTCGGCAGAAGTTCGACATTGGGATCGTAGCCCAACAAATGCTCGCGCAATACCAGGCGATCCTGACGCAGGGAAAGCCGTTGTTGGAACTACAACCGTCAGAGGCTTGATTATTCAGAGAAATCATGGACACCCCCTGGAAATTGCATAACAACCTGTTCCGATTCATCCTGCATCCGTGGATGCGCATTTCATTTTTCGCAAAGGGGATTTCGTGGGGGCGCGGCTGGCGGTTCTACGGTCTTCCGATCGTTCAAAAACATCGCAAGAGCCGCATGAAGTTTGGGAATGGATTGCAGTTGCGCTCGACCGCGCGTTCCAATCCGTTGGGAGCGAATCATCCCGTCATACTGTGCGCGTGGCAGGCAGGCGCGGTCTTGCAGATTGGCGATAACTTTGCCATGACCGGTGGAAGTATTATTGCCGCCGAAAAGATAACAATCGGCGATAACGTCAATGTGGGAGCCAATACCACGATCATGGATACCGATTTCCATCCGCTGGACATGCAGGCGCGTCGTCTGGACTCGCAGCCCGCCAAAACCGCCCCCATCGTCATCCAGGACGGTGTGTTCATCGGCGTAAATTGCCTGATCCTGAAAGGCGTAACGATCGGTCACGGGAGTGTGATCGGCGCGGGAAGCGTGGTGACAAAGAACGTGCCTCCCGGAGTCATCGTTGCCGGCAATCCTGCCCGCGTATTGGGAAACGTGTCGTGAATCTCCTCGTCGTCACGCCCTACTACGCCCCCGACCTCGGTCCCAGCGCGCCGATGTTCGCCATGCTCAGCGAGGAATTGGTCGAGCGCGGACATACGGTCGTTGTGCTGTGCGCGGTTCCCCACTTCCCGAGCGGGCGCGTCCCGGATGAATATCGTCGAGGCTTATGGCAATGGGAGGCGCAAAACAGCGTAAGGGTCTGTCGTGTGCGCGTTCCCAGCGGCAACCGCTCCAATCTGCTGCATCGGCTGTGGGTCTTTCTGGTCTATCAGGTTCTGGTCGCGCTGGCAGGCTTGAAGGTTCAATATGACGCGGCGCTGGTCACCAATCCAGCCATCGAAAACTTCCTTCCCTTTGTTTTTCTTTGTTGGCTTCGCCGCAAACCCTGCGTCTATGCCGTGTGGGACCTTTACCCCGAAGTGGGCGTTCGCATGGGATTATTCAAGAATCAAATCTTGATTCGACTGATTGGATATCTCGAAGATTTTTGCCTGTATCACGCCAGCCGCGTCCAGGTTCTGAGCGACGGATTTCTCCCGGCTCTCGCGTCGCATGGGCTTGCTTCCGACCGAATTGCCGTGATCCCGCATTGGCTGGATACTGCCCTCGTTCGTCCGCTCCCGCGCTCGAATTCCTTTTCGAAGGAACACGCTTTGACCGAATGTTTTGTCGTGCTGTACGCCGGCAACCTCGGACTTTCGCAGGGACTTGAAACCGTCCTCGAGGCGGCTCGCCTTCTGAAAGACCAGCCGGATGTTTTATTCTTATTCGTTGGAGACGGCGCTGGGAGGTCGCAGTTGGGAAAACAGGCAGGTGAATTGAACAATGTCCGCTTTCTGCCCTACCAGCCGCGCGAGCGCCTGCCCGAAGCGCTTGCCAGCGCCGATATTTCACTGGCGGTCTTGAAGCGGGGGATCGGTTCGGCTTCCATTCCATCCAAACTGTTTTCCATTCTGGCATCGGGAAGACCCGTCATTGCCAGTGTGGACAGGGAAAGCGATGCCTGGAAATTGATTTGTTCATCGCAGGCGGGTTTGTGCGTTGAACCTGAAAGCCCGCGACAATTGGCGGATGCGATCCTGTCCCTGCGGGATGACCCGTCCCGCCGCGCGCAAATGGGACTTAACGGTCGCGCCTGGGTGGATGAACATCACTCCCCGCCGTCTGCCGCTGAACAATTCGAGACTCTATTTATGCAGGTTATTGGAAATGCGTAACCAAATGGAACTGGAACATGTGGATTGCCCGATATGCGGACCTTCACCGACCCGTGTGTGGTTGAATGACGGCAAACCAACGCGCTATGTGCAATGTCGAACATGCAGAACTGTATACGCGTCTCCTCGTTACAATCAAACGATACGACACACTCAAACCGAGGAGACCTGGGCATATACCGATGAAATGTTACTTGTGGAATCAACACGCCGCCCCGCATTGAAATTGGAGGCTGAATTGATCCAATACCATGTTCCATCCGGCAGGATGTTGGATGTGGGTTGTAGCGCCGGGGATTTTTTTGATTTTTTCCCCCCAACTCAATGGGAACGATATGGCGTTGAGTTGTCGGCGTCCACTGCGGCTTACGCGGCGAAAAAACGTTCGATCCAGGTGAATGCAGGCACGCTTCGCGATTCACAATTCTCAAACGGATTTTTTGACCTTGTAAGCATGATTGATATGTTTTACTACGCCGACGATCCGATGGCGGATCTGGTTGAAGCAAGGCGAATATTAAAGCCTGATGGTATTCTGGCAATCGAGATCACCGGACAGGCTTACATGTTTGCCCGCAGTAGAGGGTTGATCGCATTGTTGCTGGATAAACAATGGTGCCGACTGAGTTCAGACTCCCATCTTTATTGGTTCGCACCTTTGGGGTTGTCCCGCTTATTGACCATGGCAGGGTTTCAGCCGTTTGCTTGGTACGTAATACCCAGTCCACGACATGGAAATATGCTAGTTGATCTTTTAACCGGACTTCATTTTTCCGCTTTGAGATCGTTATCCCGCATATCATCCAGGTCGCTTACCTGGGCGCCTAAATATCTCTGCCTTGCCCGCCGTATGGATGATGATCTTTCATGACTCCCGAAATCCTCGCCGAATGGCTCCGCCGACAGGGACATAAAGTGGTCAAGACCCCCAGCAGTTATTGGGTGGAGGCGGGTCCGCGCGTGTTTCAGGCGTTTCCCTATCATTGGGTGATCTCTCCCGGCGAGGAAGAGATCGAAAAATTGATGTTCGAACAAAAGGCGGCGGCGCTTCGATATTCAACGCCGCACGCTTCCCGCGTCGGCGCTCCCAGTTATCACGTGATTCTGGAGAGGGAGGCATATTTCCAAAAAGACCTGCCCAAAAAAGCGCGGCACGACGTGAAAAAGGGTTTATCGGTCTCGTCCATGGAGCAGATCTCCCTGCATCGCCTTGCGGAGGAGGGCTGGCATTTGAGGCGGGATACCTTGACGCGCCAGGGGCGTCTGCATGCCGAAACAGAGAAGGACTGGCAAAGACTGTGTGCAAGTGCGGAGGGGTTGAACGGCTTTGAAGCCTGGGGCGCGCTGGTTCGGGGAAAATTAGTCGCGGCTCTGCTTGCCTTTTTATGCGAGGATCATTATTGCATCCTGTACCACCAAAGCCTTACCGAATATCTTCCCCTCGGGGTAAATAACGCCCTGGCGTATGCTGTTACTTCCGGCGTGATTGCCCGTCTTGGAAATAAGGCGCGGATATTCTACGGTCTTCACTCCCTCGATGCGCCTCCAAGCGTGGACGAATTCAAATTTCGCATGGGTTATTCCGCCAAACCGGTCAGGCAAAGGATCGTATTCCATCCGTGGCTGCGCCCGTTCATGAACCCGGTCGGTCATGCGTTCCTGCGGGCGGGTCTGCGCCTGAAACCGGGACACCCCACGCTGTCCAAAGCCGAAGGCATGTTGCGTTTTTATTTGCAGGGACGGTTGCCATTGGCGCAACAGTCTCCGCCGCCGCCGTTGCAAACCAATTGATCTTCCCACAAGGACTCATCCATCATGCAAAACGACCGCGTCACCCTGCGCTCTCCGTTTCCCGTTCCCGGGCTGGGCGCCTCGATTCGAGCCTGGGCTTCGGACCTGCTCAAACGCCTCCTGGACATCGCCTTCTCGCTTTTGGGCTTGACGCTTCTCGCCCCGCTGTTCCTCGCGCTGGCGATCCTGATCAAGCGCGAATCGCCCGGTCCCGTTTTCTATCGCGGTCCGCGCATGGGGAGGGGCGGGCGCGTCTTCCAGATCGTCAAGTTCCGCACCATGCGCGAAGAGCCAGCCAGTTACGCCGGTCCCTGCATCACCGGGCGGAACGATCCCCGCATCACGCCGCTGGGAGGCTGGCTGCGCGACACCAAACTCAACGAACTGCCCCAGTTGTGGAACGTGCTGGTCGGCGAGATGAGCCTCGTCGGTCCGCGCCCCGAAGCGACCGAGATCGCAAAGACCTGGTCGCGAGCCGCGCAGCGCGAGATCCTCTCCGTGCGGCCGGGCATCACCAGTCCCGCCAGCATCGTATATCGGGACGAGGAGAAACGCCTCGACCCGACCCGCCTGATGGACGATTACGCGGAGAACATCCTGCCCGACAAACTCCGCCTCGACCAGCTCTACGTCCGCCACCACAACTTCTTTACCGACCTCGACACCCTGTTCTGGACGATGGTCGTCCTCATCCCGCGTCTCGGCGACAAACGCATCTCCGAAAAATGGCTCTTCCGCGGACCGATCACACGCGTCACGCGCCGCTACCTGAACTGGTTCATCGTGGATTTCTTTATCGCCCTCCTGTGCATCAGCCTGACGGGCGCGCTCTGGCGGATGAGCGGTCCGCTGGACATCGGCCTGGAGAGAGCCATCGCCATGGCGGTCGTCCTGGCATTCCTCTTCGGCATGTTCAACACCCTGCTCGGGTTGAAATCCGTCTCGTGGTCGAGGCCCGCCGCGGAGGACGTCCTGCGTTTGTTCGTTTCCTGCGCGCTGGTCACGGTTGCGGTGATCGCGCTGGAACTGGCATATCATCCCGAAACCTTCCCGCCTGTCCGCTTCATGTCGGTCGCGGGGTTGTCTGTCCTGTTCGGCTTCGTCGCCGCGCGGTACCGCCTGCGCCTGATCACGGGACTTGCCAGCCGCTGGATCAACCTGCGGGACAGCGCTTTCGGCGCGACGGAACGCGTGCTGGTCGTCGGCGCGGGGGAAGGGAGCGAGTTCGCCGCATGGTTGTTGAGGAAACGCGAATTCAAACGCATCTACGCCATCGTCGGCATCGTGGACGACGACCCCTCCAAACAGGGGATGCGTTTCGACGGTCTCAACGTGCTTGGCTTCACCTCCGAACTTCCCGAACTGGTCAGGCGGCACGACGTCGGCGTCATCCTTTATACGATTACCCGCATCCCGCCGGAGGATCGCCAGCGCATACTGGACGCCTGTAACAGGAGCGGTGCGCGTGTAGTCATGCTTTCGGATGCGCTGGAATTACTGCGCCGTAAATTGACGGAACCCGCTCCGCGCCGGGAAACGAAGCCGGAGGAATTCGCCCCGGCTCAGACCAACGCCGAGAACGTAAACGCATGAGCGAATTTTGGAACGGCAGACAGGCGCTGGTGACCGGGGCGGGCGGCTTTATCGGGAGTCACCTCGTCGAGGCGCTGCTCCATCGGGGAGCGAGGGTGCGCGCTTTTATACGCTACACTTCGCGCAACGACCTGGGCTTGCTCAAACTGCTCAGTCCCGAAGACCTTGCCGAAATCGAGGTCGTCCCCGGCGACCTGCGCGATGAACATGCTATTCATCAGGCGGTGAAAGACTGCAGGTTGGTCTTTCATCTGGGGGCGCTGATCTCCATCCCTTATTCGTACGTTCATCCTGCCGAAGCGGCGGCTGTCAATTTCATCGGTACGCTCAATGTGCTGATGGCTTGCCGCGAGCATGGCGTGGAACGGCTGGTGCATACCTCCACGAGCGAAGTGTACGGCACGGCGCGGCAGGCGCCGATTGACGAGACTCACCCATTGCAGGGACAATCCCCGTATTCCGCCAGCAAGATCGGCGCGGATAAACTGGTCGAGAGTTTCGTCGCTTCGTACGGTTTGCCTGCCGTGACGGTGCGCCCGTTCAACACGTTCGGACCGAGGCAGTCTGCGCGGGCGGTGATTCCCACCATCGTCACGCAGGCGCTGGTAAAGGACGAGATCAAACTTGGGAATCTAACCGCCACGCGCGATTTCACGTTCGTGAGCGACACCGTGAACGGATTCCTGCGCGCCGCGGAAGCGCAGGGCGTGGAGGGCGACGTGTTCAACCTGGGGACCGGCGAGGAGATCACCATCGGCGACCTCGCAAAACGGATCATGGATCGGCTGGGAAAAAGCCTGCCGGTCGTGGAGGACAGCGCGCGGTTAAGACCCGAAGCGTCCGAGGTCATGCGGCTGCTGTCCGATAATTCCCTCGCCATCCGGCGTTTGGGTTGGAAACCGGAAGTCGCGCTGGACGAGGGCCTGGATCGGACCATCGCCTGGGTGCGTCAAAACCTGGATCGTTATCGGGTCGGTGAATATGAGTTCTAGGAGGAAGGAATGAAAGCGGTCGTATTGGCGGGAGGGAAAGGCACGCGGCTGGCGCCCTACACGAAGATCTTGCCCAAGCCGCTCATGCCGATCGGCGACATGCCGATCCTGGAGGTGATGCTCAAGCAGATGAAGCGCGCCGGGATCACGGACGTGACCCTGACCGTCGGGCATCTCGCCAACCTGCTGCGGACGTTCTTCATGGACGGGCGGCAATGGGGCATGAATATTTCGTACAGTTACGAGGAAAAGCCGCTCGGCACGGCGGGTCCGCTTTCGCTGATCGAGGCATTGGATTCGACCTTCCTCGTGACCAACGGCGACGTGTTGACCACGCTGGATTTCGGAGAACTCGCGGCTTTTCACAAGTCGCAGGGCGGCATCGCCACCATTGCGGTGCATCGGCGGCAGGTACGCATTGACCTCGGCGTGGTGCAATGGAACGGGAACAACCGCATCAGCGGGTACATCGAAAAGCCGGTCTACGATTACACGGTCAGCATGGGCGTCTACGTCTTCGAGCCGCGGGTGATGAAATACATTCCCCATAACGTGTATCTTGATTTCCCCGAACTCGTCTTGAAAATGATCTCCGTCGGCGAGAAGGTCGTCGGTTACGCGTACGACGGTTATTGGATGGATTTGGGCCGCCCGGACGATTACGCCCAAGCCGCCGAGGACTTTGCCAGCATGCGGGATCAATTTCTTCCCGAGGAGTGATTCGAGTGGATTGGCGCGTCCCCCTGTCCGACATTGATTTCGGAGCCGAAGAAATGCAGGCGGTTCAACAAGTGCTGGAGAGCCGCTGGCTGACGATGGGCGCCGTGACCCGCGAGTTCGAGCGCGAGTTCGCGGCGTACACCGGCGCGCGCCACGCGATCGCGGTGACGAACGCCACAGCCGCGCTGCACCTTGCCTGCGTCGCGGCGGGCTTGGGCGCGGAGGACGAAGCGATTCTCCCCTCCCTGACGTTTGTCGCGACCGCCAATGCCGTTCGCTACGCCGGAGCCATTCCCGTCTTCGCGGACATCGAGGGCGGGGACAACCTGAACATTTCCGCGCGCTCCATCGAAGAGCGCATCACCCCGCGGACGCGCGCCATCCTGGTCGTGCATTACGGCGGCTATGCCTGCGACATGCCCGCCATCCTGTCGCTTGCGGAAAGACACGGGCTGGTCGTCATCGAGGACGCCGCGCACGCCATTGGCTCGGCGCTCGACGGCCGCATGTTGGGGACGTGGGGCTGGGTCGGCTGTTTCAGTTTCTTTTCCAACAAGAACATGACCACCGGCGAGGGCGGGATGCTGGTCACGGACGACGACGAACTGGCTGAACGGCTGCGCCTCCTGCGTTCGCACGGCATGACCAGCCTGACCTGGGACCGGCACAAGGGTCACGCCTGGAGTTACGACGTGGTGGACCTGGGATACAACTATCGCATGGACGAGATCCGCTCGGCGCTGGGGCGCGAGCAACTGAAGAAACTCCCGCGCAACAACCGGCTGCGCCGGGAGAAGACGCGGCTCTATCGTCAATTGTTCGATGAACTCTGCCCCGAGATCGTCGTGCCGTTCGAGAATCATCCCGGCGTTTCGGCGTGTCATTTGCTCCCGATCCTGCTCCCCGATGGAACGCCGCGCGAGGCGTTCATGGAGAATATGAAGGCGCAGGGCATCCAGACCAGCATCCACTATCCGCCGGTCCATCTCTTCAGCGCATATCGTGAAGCGGGTTCCACGCCGGGCTTGGATCGCACCGAATCCGTTGCGGCGCGCGAAGTGACCCTGCCCCTGTACCCGGCCCTATCGGACGATGCCATCAAATCGGTGGCGGAGGCGGCGCAAGCCTCCCTCGCGCGCGCCGGCCGGGTCGTTACGTAAGCGATGCAATATCACGGGAACGCGCCCCGTTTGTGTACAATAAGGGCGCGGGCTTGAAAACCTACGCGTAAGCGACGTTCTCATACGTCGCTCCCTGCGCCAGAGACCGCAGGTCACGTTTTTTTGCAGTTCCCGACGCGTAGGCGACGTTCTCTTACGTCGCCCCCTGCGCCAGAGACCGCAGGTTACGTTTTTTGCAGTTCCCGACGCGTAGGCGACGTTCTCTTACGTCGCCCCCTGCGCCAGAGACCGCAGGTTACGTTTTTTGCAGATTCGCCATTCAGGAGTTTTCGATGGAATTAAAGGAATATATCCGTATTGTAAAACATTGGGCGTGGCTGCTCATCCTGGGTCTGGTGCTGGGCGGGGGAGGCGGTTATCTTGCCAGCAGTTACCAGATTCCCGTCTACCAGGCGTCCACCCGCGTGATGGTCATGCGCCCGCCGCAGGAGAGCGCCTCCGATTACACCTACCTGAGCGCGCAACAATTGACCCAGACCTACGTTCAACTGGTCACCACGCAGCCCGTCCTGGACGCGGCTTCGGCGGAACTGGGGTACGAGGTCGAACGGGAGCAGATCAGCGTCCAGCAGATCCGCGACACGCAGGTCATCCAGTTGACCGTGGAGGACGAGAACCCCGAACACGCCGCCGCCATCGCCAACGTGCTGGTGGATAAACTGATCGAGCAGAACGACGCCTTCCAGGCTGGGCGTTTCAACTCCGCCGAGGCGAGTCTGCGCGAACAGATCCAGCAGGTGGAAACCCAGATCTCCGGCTTACAAACCATCATCAGCCAGATCTCGAACCAGAACCTGAAAGAACAGATCGAGCAGTTGGAGGCGCAGATCACGCCCCTGCAGGAGGAGGTCCTCAAACTGGAGCAGGAGATCGCCGCCCTGCCCACCCACATCACGCAGAACAAGGTCCTCATCGCCGAGAAACAGGCGCGCATCAACCAGATCAAACCCCTGCTGAACGTCTACCAGGAGATCTATTCGAACCTGCTCGTCTTCGGGCAGCCCATCCAGAGCGGGAGCGGGAACGACAACGACCCGCAGTTGTCGCAACTCCAGTCCACGCTGAGTCTATACCAGCAGATCTACATCAACCTGTTGAACAGCCTCGAAACGATTCGCCTGGCGCGCCTGCAAAACACGCCCAACATCGTCCAGATCGAACCCGCCTCCACGCCGGAGATGCCCATCCGTCCGCGCACCGCGATGAACACTGCGCTCGCCGCCGTGGTGGGATTGATGCTGGCGGCCGGCATCGTGTTCCTCGTCGAACACCTGGACGATACCCTCAAGACGCCGGATGAGGTCGAGCGCGTCCTGGGCGTTCCCGTGCTGGGTTTTATTGCGGACATGCAATATAGGGGCAAGGGATTCGAGGTGTACGTCACGCGCCAACCGCGCTCCCCCGTTTCGGAAGCCTTCCGCTCGCTTCGCACCAACCTCGAATATGCCTCCGTCCAGAAGCCCATTCACACCCTGATCGTGACCAGCCCCGAACCCTCCGAAGGCAAAACGACGATAGCCGTCAACCTGGCGGCGATCTACAGCCAGGCAAAACGGAAGGTCGCATTGCTGGACGCCGATATGCGGCATCCCAACGTGCATCGTTACATGGGGCTGACCAACCAGGACGGATTGACCAACCTGTTCCGCGACCAGACGGAGGTGCTGAAGATCGCCCGCAACAAGGTAGACCTGCCCAAACTGTCCATCATCACCACCGGCAACCTGCCGCCCAACCCCGCGGAACTGCTCGGCTCCGACCGCATGGGTTGGATCCTGGAGGAACTGCGCTCCATTGCGGAAATGGTCATCATTGACACCCCGCCCTCGCTGGTCGCCGACGCACAGGTGCTGGCGGCAAAAGTGGACGCCGTATTGCTCGTGATCAAGCCGGGCAAGACGAGCGCGGCTTCCGCCCTCAGTTCCATGGAACTCTACCGGCGCGCGGGCGTGAGGGTGGTCGGCGTGGTACTCAACCGCATCCCGCGCAACCGCAGTTACTATTACGGCGGTTACAAATATTACTCCCCCTACAGCGAGAGCAAGGGATATTTTTCCGGCATCAACGCGGAATTGGAGGAGATCCCGTCCGCTGACTCGTCCAGCGACTGATCATGCCCTCCGTGTTGTTCGTTTGCACAGCCAATCGTTTTCGTTCCCCATTGGCGTCCGCCTTTTTTCGGGATGCGCTGCGGTCCCTGCGCGCCGACGAAACCTGGGAGGTTGACAGCGCCGGCGCCTGGACGGTCCCCGGCCTGCCGGTCCTGCCCGAAGTCTCCATGATCGCCCGCAAATACGGTCTCGACCTCGCTCGTCATCGCTCCAAGCCGGTGACCGAAGCGCTCCTTTCCAACTTCGACCTGATCCTCGTCATGGAAACGGGTCACCTGGAGGCGCTGCAAAACGAATTTCCATCGCACAGCGACCGCATTCATCTTCTGTCGCAGGTTACGGAGGGACGCGTGTACAGCGTCCCGGATCTGATCCGTTCCGCCGAATCCATGATGGAGGTCGGCGGGAATCTTCACCGCCTCATCCGCAGCGGCTTCGAGAATATATGCGCGCTGGCGATCCGGTTGCGGGAGGCGCGGGGAGGCTCCTCCAACCCCGACCGGGCGGGATGAAATGGAAAGGGAATTCGCTGATTTGAAAAACAGGAAAACCGCGCCGGGCTTGCGGCGATCCCTCGGCTGGCTGGCGGTCTTGTTGCTGCTCGCCGCGCTGGGGTTGGCGGGCATCAAAGCCTGGCGGATCTATCAAAAAGGCTTGATCGTGTACGAAGACGCGACCGCCCTGCGGGGATCGCTTCGAAGTTCCCTCGAAGGCATGGATTTCAAGGAGACCGCCTCCGCAATGACGGAATTACAGGGCGACCTCGACGAATTCACAAAGGAGGCTCGACCTTTGTTATGGCTGGCGCCCAAATTGGGATGGGTTCCAACCTACGGCGGGGACCTGGCGAATGCTCCAACCCTCATCGAACTGACGGATCAATTGGTGAATGCCTCCATCGCCGCGATCGAGGCGACGGAACCTCTGCAGCACGAGATCAACTCCCCCGACTCTGCGCTCGACCCAGCCGGCATCACGGCGTTGTTGGCGGACGCCCAGCCCCGGTTGTTGGAAGCGCGGCGAGAGTTCGATCAGGCTCTCGAGGTCCGGGACCGGATCGAGGTCGGGAGGTTGTCCCCCCGCTTGCGGGGACTTCTCACAGAGGAACTCGATCCGCTTCTTGCGTTGATGGACGACGGGTTGTCATTATCCACGACTCTGCCCGTTGTCCTGGGAGCCGATGGGAACGGTCCGAAGACCTACTTGCTCCTGGCGCAAAACGAGGACGAACTGCGCCCCACCGGGGGATTCATCACCACCGTCGGCAGGCTGGTCCTCCACGAGGGAGAGATTGTCAGCCTGGAATTCGAAAGCGTGGACAGCCGCGAGGATTGGACGAAGCCCTACCCGGCCGCCCCCTGGCAATTGCAGGAATACATGAACGCCGACGTGCTGATCCTGCGCGATTCGAACTGGTTCGCGGATTTCCCGACCAGCGCGATGTGGGCTAAGTATTTATACGGCTACGATCATCCCGAACCGATGGACGGGGTCATAGCCTTCGATCAGCAGTTCCTAGTCATGCTGTTGAGCGCCCTCGGTCCGCTCGAGGTGGAAGGCGCGCCATATCCGATCACCAGCGCAAACGCCGTCGAATACATGCGTTCCGCCAAGGAACCTCCCTCGGATCAACCCGTCCCCTCCGGCTGGTACCGCAAGGAATTCATCAGGGACATCGCCAATGCGATCCTCGATAAGCTTATGGACGGGAGGAACAACAACTGGCGCGCGCTGGCGGTCGCGCTCACGCGCGCGTTGGAGGAACGCCACCTCCTGCTCCAATTCGACGACCCGGCGCTCGCCTCCCTGCTCGCCGAACGCGGCTGGGACAACGCCGTGCGCCCCGGCGGAGGCGATTTCCTGATGACCACCGATACCAATATCGGCTTCAACAAGACCAACGCCCTGATGGAGGTCAGCCTTTCCTACGACGTTGACCTGACCGAGCTCTCCGCGCCGACCGCCGCCCTGATGGTGACCCACAAAAACAATTCGAGCGCCGACGCGCAGTGTATTCATTTCGACACCCGCCCGGCGCCCGAAGATCTTCTCTATCCAATGGATCGCTGTTATTGGGCATACTTGCGCGCCTACAAGCAGGCGGGCGTCGAACTGACGGATGCCGCCTCGCACGAAATACCCGCTGAATGGATGTTGCTCGAAAGGAGCGTGCCGGCGCGCGTGGACGAACTCGACGAGCAATTGGACGGAGCGCGAGGGTTTGGCGCATTGATCGTCGTCCCTGGCGGGCAGTCGCTCAACACTTTTTTTGAATTCAGCCTGCCATCCTCGGTCGTTTCCCGCGCGGAGGATCAGGATCAATATACCTATCGCCTGAAAGTACAAAAACAACCCGGCACGCTTGCCCATCCGCTGGCGATCCGCGTTCATTTGCCGGATCGTTCCCAGGCGGAGGCGATCAACATGCAGGCGCTCGTCCAGGGGAACAACCTCCTGATCCAGACAGACCTGCGGACGGACATGTATCTCGAAGTGGTTTTCCACGTCCCGTAAATGGGAGTGAACCGGGCATCCCGTCTTCCCGGGGGATGCGCCGGGATATAATGAGAGGAAAGGAAGGCATATCGTGACGACCAATAAATACTTGCGGATGACGCTCGCGCTCGTCGTGCTTCTTGGGATCCTCCTGCTGGCAGGGGAAGGATCGGTTTGGGCGGGTCAGGATAACGCCGCGAACGCAGCGGTTGGATTGGAGCAGGGCGAGCCGTCGCTCCTCGCCGGTCCTCCCGGTCCCGGCTCGGTCAAACCGCCGCCCCGACATTTCAAAGCATGTGAGGACGGTCTCTATTCCGTCGGCGGGGTGGTCACCATCGAGATCAGAAATTTGAAACCCGGTTACTGCATCGAAGCGGTCTTGTGGAACCCGAGGTTTCAGTTCAAACGCATCCCGGACGAGGCCGGCAAGGTCCTGGCTCACATGCTGTTCCTGCGGGTCTATTATCAGGGACGCCTGACGTATGAACTCCCCATCGAAGACGGAAGCGTCGAAGCCTGCTACGCCGCCCCCCCGGACAAACAGGCGCAGTTTTACTTCTACGATTTCTACGGCGTGCGCTTCAAAAAACTGACCCACCCGCCAAAGACCTGGGAGGCGCTCGAAACCCGCGTGGACACCGACAACAAGACCGCCTGCGCCTTCACCCAGGTATCCGGGGTGTATGCGCTGGTCGGCAAATAACCCCCCACCCAAAACCTGATCCAACAACGGGGAAGAGGCGCGCCTCTTCCCCGTTATTTTTTCATCCATGCCCGTTCGCGTTTTTCTTCGCCGACACCTGCCCGCCATCTTTCTTGCCCTGTCGCTTATGGGCGTTTACCTCTCCACGCTTGCGCCGGGGCTGACGTGGGCGAACGACGGGAGCGACGGCGGCGACCTCATTGCCGCCGCGTACACGGGCGGGGTCGCGCACCCAACCGGCTACCCTCTCTACCTGCTTCTGGCGCGCCTCTTTCAATTCGTCCCCCTCGGTTCGCTGGCGTATCGCACCAACCTGCTATCGGCTCTCGCAACGACATTGACCGCCGCGCTGATCTACAGGATCGTAACGCGGGCGCTCGACGAATCGGGCGCGCGCCGCACCTGGCTTCCCGGGCTGATCGCCGGGTTTGCCTTCGGGCTGGCTCCGCTCGTCTGGTCGCAGGCGGTCATCACGGAGGTCAACGCATTGCAGGCGTTCCTGACCGCCCTGATCCTTTACCTGTATTCATTTCAGAGCGGGAACGGGAAAGGAGCCGATCGCCTGCGCGGACTCGTCATGGGACTCGCTCTCTGCAATCACGCGACCGCCCTCTTTCTTGTCCCCCTCACATTCATACCCGAATCCCGGAGGAACGCTTCCTCCCCGACCCGGAAACTGCTCTGGCTTTCGATGGGCTTGCTCCTCTACCTGACCCTTCCGCTGCGCGCCTCGAGCGATCCGCCCGTCAACTGGGGGGACCCGGTCACGCTCGAGCGTTTCTGGTGGCTGGTCTCCGGCGGGTCGTATCGAAGTTATTATCTGCAATTCGAGTTCGTCGAGATCTGGGGGCGTTTGCAAGCCTGGGCTTCGTTGTTGTTGCGGCAATTCGGCTGGTTCGGAGCGACGCTGGGGATCGCGGGATTGATCCTTCCATTCAAGCCGTCGCGTTTGTATTTGTTTACGTTGTGGAGCGGCGCGCTCCACAGCCTGTTCGCAATCGTCTATTCGTCGGCTGATTCCTACGTATACCTGATCCCCCTCTACGTTTCCTTCGCGACCTGGGTCGGGCTGGGAAGCGGGTACGCGTTGGAACGATTTTCATCGCACGCAAGCCGCCTGGGCGCGGGCGTTTTGATCGCCGGTTATCTCATATTCCACGCCGCAGGTTATACGGGACAGGTGGATGCGTCCAAAGATCTTCGGGCAGAAAGGTTTGGGAGGCAGATCATGTCCGGGGTCCCGAACGAGGCGCTGCTCTTCGTCAAAGGCGACCGGGCGGTCTTCACCCTCTGGTATTTCCACTTCGTCCTCGGCGAACGCCCGGATGTGATCGTCGTTGCCGAGGAACTCCTGCATTTCGACTGGTATCAGAAAACGCTTCGCGATACCTATCCCGCATTGAATGTCCCCAGGCCATTTCCGTGGGCGCGAAACCTCGCCGACGCCAACCCGACGCGCCCGGCGTGTTTCGTGCAATATACCGATCGGGCGGAAATTGATTGCCTCGAAGCGGCGCCCTGACCTCGTAAACTTGTTCTGCGGTCTTCTCCTTGTGAACGAACAGCCCGGTTGCCCGGGCTGTTCGTTTTTCCTGTTCATGGATCGGATCAGGGAACGACCGCAAAGCGGCTTTTCAGCGTGTTGTAGATGTAGTTCTCCCAAAGCAACTGGATGTCCGCCTGGTCGTAATCGTGGTTGCAGAAGGTCTGAAAGATGACGCGCCCCTCGAAGCACGAGGCGACCACGCCGTAATCGCTGTTTCGATTCTGATACATCCCAGCCAGCAGGGTCGCGTCGCTGCCGGGCAGGAGGCGGAGGTAATCGCCAGCCTGCCATTGCCAGTAACGCCCGTAGTGGATCAACGGGACGGCGTTGTTCGGTTCGTTGAAGACCGGGTGGGTCGAATCGAGCCAGTAGATCGAATCCGCCAGGTTGTAACTCTTTTGGAGTTCGATGCCGCATTGCGTCGTGAGCGTTTTGATGCGCCCCTCGCTGATCTCGTCGAGATACCACATTTCGATGATCAACGCCGCGTCCTGCCGCACGACCCGTTCGGTGATCACGTCGAAGAACTCGCCCGAGACCCTCTCGTGCGCCTCCGCCGCGACGATGATCAAATCCCATTCAACGCCGGAGTTCAGGTTTTCCATGAAGGTGCCCAGCGCGTCGCCGACGTGGGTGTATTTCAAATCCATCCCGTCCAGCGTGTCCTTCACCCACATTCCGATATACGGCGTGTCCTCGTACACCAGGATTTTGGCTGACACAATGCGTTCGTTGACGTCGAGGGTGGCGGTCGGAACGACCTCCGTTGGAGTCGGTACGCTTTCGGCGGACGGCGGTTGCGTGGGCGGCGGCGGCTCGGTGGGTTGGATTCGAGACGCGTTATCCAATGCCTGGCGGGTCAATTGGAGCGACATCTCGGTCGCCTGCAATTCGAGCGCCGCCCTGGTGGGGTCGAAGGCGGGAGGCTGGGACGTGGCTTCTTGTCCGGGGATGTTGCAGGCGAGCGCCAGCGCCGCCAGCGCCGTCAACGCGACGAACCAGCGACCGATGGGGTTGCTTATGAAAAGCCTCGCAAGCGCAGAGCGGGGGCGGCCTGGCTTCGGCGTTACGGGTTGATTTGTGTGCGACATCGCGCGCCTCCTTTGTTGCCGGGCAGGGAATATTCGATATGAATTTTGCGGGCTGGATCCGCTCCGCGCCCGCAAAATCCGCAAGCATGGCCGGATGCGCTCCGGTTCAGGGTCGCGTCCGATCTTCTACAACTTCGGCAGCAGGTACTCGTACACGCTCAGCGCGGCTTTCGCTCCCTCGCCGACCGCCACCAGCACCTGCTCCGCGTAACTGTTCGTCACGTCGCCGGCGGCGAAGAGTCCGGGGACGCTCGTGCGGCAGGCGCAATCCACGATGACGCGCCCCTGCGCGTCGAGTTCGACCAGCCCTCTGACCATACCCGTGTTGGGGGTGAGCGCCTTCTCCACGAACATGCCGTCCGCTTCGATCTCCTTCAACTGACCGGATCTTTCCCTCACGATCAGTTTGCGGGCGTATTCGTCGCCCCTGACCTCGACGATCTCGCAGTCCTTCATGATCTTGACGTTGCCCGCCTGCTGGAGTTTGTGTCCGAGCGGGGTGTCGAGGTCTCTTTCGCCGGAGCAGATCATGGTCACCTCTTTGGCGACGGTGGAAAGCTCGCCCGCCGAGCGCAGCGCCAGGTCCTCGTCGCCGATCACCAGGACGGATTTGTCAATGAACAGCGGCGCGTAGGAGAGCGCGGAATAGCACAAGCCCTTCATCGTGTATTCCTTCTCGCCCGGCACGTTCATGCGCGTCTGGCGTGTGCCTGTGGCAAGGATGACCGCGCGGGCTTCCAGTTCGGCGCCGTTCCGCGTCGTGACAATGAAGCGGTCGTCCCTCTTTTCGACCTTTTCGACGGATTCGATGTGCCGCGCAAAATCGAGATATTCCAGTTCGTTGCGGAACTTGTTGACGACCTCGAGTCCCTTGATGATCTGATAGTCTTCGACCCAGGGCAGGGCGAGGCGGTAGTTGGTCTTGCCGCCGAGGTCCTTCGAGACGAGCAGGACGTTCAGGCGTTTGCGGATGGCGTAGACCGCGGCGGTCAGACCTGCGGGCCCGCCCCCGATGATGATTAGATCGTACATGGTTATCTCCTTCCGCTTCTAATACGCGGACTTGACCGTTTCCAAATCCACTTCGGGACCGTCGCCATGCGGCGGTTCGGGGATGAAGCCTTCCTCCATCAAACACTTCGTCATTTCGCGTGAACGTTTGATGATCTTCGAGGCGCGCTGGAATTCCTCCTCGTAGGTGGTCTCGATGCGCGCCAGTCCCTGCTCGATGGCTTTCATGGCGACCGATGCGGCTTCGCGCGGGAAGACCTCCCAATCGTCCATGTTCGGAAGAATGAAGTCCGGCGCGAGGCGGTCGCCGACGTGGTTCGCCAATGCCTGCGCCGCGGCAAAACACATTTCGTCGGTGATGGTGCGGGCGCGGACATCCAATGTGCCGCGGAAGATGCCGGGGAAGCCCAGCGAGTTGTTGACCTGGTTCGGGAAATCGGAACGCCCGGTCGCGACCACAGCCGCGCCTGCCTCCTTCGCCTCCCAGGGCCAGATCTCAGGGACGGGGTTCGCGCACGCGAAGACGATCGCATCCTTCGCCATCGCCTTGATCCATTCCGGGAGGATGACGCCGGGTCCCGATTTGGAAAGGGCGATGACTACGTCCGCGTCCTTCATGGCTTCGGGGATGTCGCCTTCGCGTCCCTGCGCGTTGGTGACGTTGCACAGTTTCCATTTGTCCTTGTACTCGGCTTTTCGCATTTCGAGGTCTTTGCGATGTTTGCCGAGGATGCCCTTGCTGTCCACCATGAAGCACTTGGCCGGGTCCGCGCCCCAGCCGAAGATCAGGCGCGAACAGGCGACGTTCGACGCGCCGGTGCCAATGAACACTATTTTCACATCCTCCATCTTTTTACCCACGACTTTGACTGCGTTGATAAGTCCCGCCAGTGTGACGGTGGCTGTGCCTTGCTGGTCATCGTGCCAGATGGGGATCTCTGCCTTTTCACGCAGGGTATCGAGGATGTAGAAACACTTCGGGTTGGAAATATCTTCCAGGTTGACGCCGCCAAACCCGGGCTGGAGCATCAGCACGGTGTTGATGATGGCGTCGGGGTCCTTCGTGTCGAGCATGATGGGAACGCCGTCCACGCCGCCCAGGTATTTGTAGAGCAATGCCTTGCCTTCCATCACGGGCAAGCCCGCCTTCGGTCCGATGTCGCCCAAGCCCAGCACGCGCGTCCCGTCGCTGACCACGGCAACGGTGTTCCATTTGTTGGTGTACTCGTAGACGAGTTCGGGGTCGGCTTGAATGGCTTTGCACGGCGCGGCGACGCCGGGCGTGTACCATATCGCGAAATCATCGAAACTGTGGACGGTGCATTTGAGCGTGGTTTCGATCTTCCCCCGATAGAACGGGTGCAGTTTCATGGCGTCGGCAGAAGGCTTCTTGGCTTTGGCAAGAAGTTCTTCAGTGTTCATGGTGACCTTCTTTCTTTGTTGGTTTGAACGATCCAATCCTTCAGAATCTGGCGGCGCAAGATGGCGTCTTGCGATACTCACATAATCCCGATCCTTCTCGTCGATTCTTCGCGCAGGGCGAGCAGCACGGCGCGCAGGTCGAGTCCGCGCTTGCAGGCGCCGCGGGAGGCTTCCAAAACGGGATCAGACCACAGGGTCCGGCAATGAAGCGCCTCTTCGTCGTTTTGCAGGATCAATTGGACGAGACTCCCCAGCGGGACGTCCATTTCGTCCGCAAGCGGGAGGTCGCAATCGAAGCAGGCGTGACAGATGTTGACGTCCTGCCCCGTCGCGAGTTTGACGACGCGGCGCAGGGACATCCTAGAATTCATCCGTCTTCGAGCGCAGGCATATCGTCAGCAGGACGACGTCGCGGGTTTCGCCGTCGGGGAAGATGAAGTAATCGTCGAGGGTCGCCTGCGATTTGAAGCCGAGTTGTTCGAAGGCTTTGACGACCTTCGTCTGTTCCGCCATGACTTCGGCGGTCAGGATGTGCAAACCCTGTTTGCGCGCCAGTTCGACGAGGGCGCGGATCATCTTCATCCCCAAGCCGCGTTTGCGATAGTCCTTCGAGAGGAAGAGGCGCACTTCGGCGATGTGGCGTTTGGGTCCTTCGCCGAAATGCAGGGAGGCGCTGCCGACCACACGATCTTTTGCCAAAGCCAGGATGGGCAGGACCTTGCCGTAATCGAGATTCTCACACCACTCATGGACCACGGCTGGGTCCTTCACGTAGTGACGGAAGTAGCGCATGTCATCGTCGTTGACGGAGACGTAGAATTCCATCAGGCGCTGTTCGTCGTCGCCGTTCATCGGGCGCAGAAGAATATAGGCGCCGTCTTTCAGCGTCGCCATTTCACGGAAGTTTTTGATCTGTTCAGGAAGCATGATCTCTCCTAACCTGCTGTGTGTGGTGGGCTTCCCTTGGCGGGGGTTTACGCGGGCACTTTCTCGAGTTCGGGTTGGGGGAGGTCCTTCGGCAGGACCCCGCCTTCGGTGACGATGCGCGGGACGATGTCCTCCCAACCGACCGCCATGATGTGCAGACCGTTCACGCCCTGACCTTCGAACTTTTTGATCTTCTCGATGAGTTCGAGCGCGATCTGCACGCCCTCCTCCTGGGCGTTGCCCGCCTTGTCGGCGCGTTCCATGCGCACCATGAGGTTGAAGGGAATGGACACGCCCGGCACCTCGTCGTTCATGTACTTCGCCATCTTGAAGGTTTTGAGCGGCGTGATGCCGATGAGGATATACACCTTGTCGAGGATGTTCCGTTTGGCGAGTTCGTTCAACCAGACTTCCATGTGTTCCACGTCGTAGACCAGGTTGGTCTGGAAGAATTGCGCGCCGGCGTTGATCTTCTTGTGCTCGCGCAACGCCTGGAATTTCGGCTCGGACGCAAAGGGGGAGGCGGCGGCTCCGAGGAAGTATTGAGGCGGGAACTTGATCTCGCGCCCGTCCATGTACCTGCCCTCGTCGCGCATACGGCGCAGGATCCACAGCATTTGGATGGAGTCGATGTCAATCACGTCCATTCGTCCGCGCGGCTCGGGCGCCATCTTCATCGAGTCGCCGGAGAGACACAGGATGTTGCGGATTCCCATCGCGCTCGCGCCCATGACCTCAGACTGCAAGCCGACGCGCGTGCGGTCGCGCGCCGCGATCTGCATGACGGGTTCCGCGCCGTGTTCGATTGCCATCTTGGAACAAGCCTGGGAGGACATGCGCGGCGTGGCGGAGGGGTTGTCGGTAAAGTTGATTGCCGCCACGTAGGGCTTGACCATCTCGATGTTCTTGAACAACTTGTCGGTCTTCACGGTGAGCGGCGGCGCGACTTCGGCGGTGACGACGAATTCACCCGCTTTAAGTCTGCGTTCGAGTTCGGAGACAGGTTCGGTGTAGTTCGGCGCGTGATATTTGTTATCGCCCTGCCACCAGTCGGGTTCGCGGATCGGCTCGAAGACGTCGTCCCAGGTCTTGTAGCGGACTTCGGCAGGCTTGAACAGCAATCCGCTGACCACCTTGCCCGCGCCAATCTCCCCCACCCTGTGGAACACGTCGCCCCACGTTTCGGTGCCGACCTTGTCCCAATCGAGCGGGGGCAGGACTTCGAGCAGTTTCTCTTCGCGTCCCATCCTGAACGAGCGCTCGTAGATCCTGTACCAGATGCAGGGACGCGTCTCGTCCACGTAGCAGTGTTCTTTGGTCGAGCCGCCGCACGGACCGTTGCGCTCGCCCTTGGGACATTCCATCGGGCAGATAAAGGCGGTTTCTTGAAGCAGGCAGTTTCCGCACATGCGGCATCCGAACAACGGACCTTTGATCAGTTTTTCGAGAGTCGCAAGCGCGCGGCGGTTCAACGGTTCACGCTTGAAGGGTAAATAGGGCGGCTGCCAACGGCGACCGGGGGTGAATACAGGCATGAGGGCTCCTTTGTCATTGCGAGGAGCCGATAGGCGACGAAGCAATCTCCAACTAGAATGAGGGGATTGCTTCGGCGGACGAACACCGCCCTCGCAATGACACATGTTAGTTCATCAAATACGAATCCGCGTAAATCACTTTGTTCAACAAAATCTGCGTGGTCTTCCAGATTGCGGACTGTTCGGGGTCGGATAGGTCGAAATCTTCCATCTGGGGCTCTTCGCCCGCCGCGATGCGATCCGCAATCTTATTGTAGACAGCGGCAAGCGGATTGCTAGTGTCCTTTGTCTCTATCCATCTAATGACATCATTCTGCTTTTCGTCGAACGGGTTGGCGATCATCATCTGCAAGCCGACGCCCATCAGCATGGCGAGGTAGACGCGGTTGATGAGGGGACGTCCCTCGTTCGGCACCGCGTTCGACACGTTCGACAACCCGACCGAGATCATGGGCGCGGGGTCCCAGGCATATTGCAAAGTCCGCACCGTTTCGATGAGATGCGGGCAATATTGCTGGCAACCGCTTACAGTGAGAACGAGCGGGTCAATGATGAGATTCTCCATCGGGAGGTCAATCTCCATCATGCGCGGGATCAATTGCTCGACCGCGATGGTGACGCGCGCGTCCGCCTCGACGGGAATGCCCTCGCTCCGCATCGTCAGCGCGATGACTTTGGCGTTGTACTTCTTTGCCAGCAGCGGCACTTTCTCCAATCGCTCAGGCTCCGCAGACGTGGAATTCAAGATCGGCTGCGCCTTCGTGATTTTCTGCAAAGCCGCTTCCATGCCGTCAACATTCGTTGTGTCAATCGAGAGCGGCACGTCCACGACCGTTTCGACCGTCTCCACGATCCACGGGAAGACCTCCGCCCAATCCTTCTTGCGCGGACCGAGATTGATGTCCACCGCCTTCGCTCCCGCCTCCACCTGCTTGACCGCCAGATCCATGAAGAACTCGCGGTCCCTGTTCTTCAATGCTTCCTTCACCTTTTCCGAGATGATGTGAATGTTCTCGCCGATGATGTACATGGTTTCTCCTATCTGGTACACAGGTAAACAAGTACACAAGTAAACACGTGTTTACCTGTCTACTTGTCTACGTGTGTACCTGTCTCCTTGTCTACTTGTTTACTTTCCAGAGCCTCCGCCACACTCGGGAACTTGCTCAAATCCGTGTGCGGCAGAAATAGAGCCGATGTGAACGCTTCATAAAAACTGTTGTCCGCCGATAACTCGATGTAGGTCATGCGCTTCGCGATCTCGGTGATGCGCTCGCGCTTCCTCCAATCGAGCAGCGCGAGATACGCGCCTTTCACCGACGTATTGCCGAGAAACTCGAAGCGCGACCAATCCATATCGGGCAGTAACCCGATCTGCACCGCCTTCTCGACATTGATATATTTTCCGAACGACCCGCCGATCAAAACCTTGTCCGTCGTTTCGAGCGGGATGCCGACGTTCTCCGCCAGCACCGTAAAGCCCGCGTAGATGGCGGCTTTGGCGCGCAGCAGGTTGTCAACGTCAACTCTCGTGATGACGATATCTTCGCCCGATTCGGATTCGCTGCCCCACGCGACCACGTACTCCCCTCCATGCGCTCCTTCGCGGACCCGCGGACTGCGCGCCGCCAAATTGACATTGCCTCCCTTGTCAATGACTCCCGTGATGAACGCCTCCGAGAGCAGGGAGATCAACCCGCTTCCGCAAATTCCCTTCGGCTTGCCTCCGCCGATGACGCGGTACGTCGGCTCGAGCGTTTCGCTGTTGATCCACACTTCTTCGATGGCGCCCTGCGTTGCCCTCATCCCGTTGACCACGCCCGCGCCTTCGAACGCGGGTCCTGCAGAACAGGCGCAGGTGACCAGCCAATCGCGGTCGCCCAGCACTGTTTCGCCGTTCGTCCCGACATCCAGGAAGAGAGTCACGTTCTCCGCGCTGTCGAGTCCTGAGGACAATACGCCTGCTGTAATATCCGCGCCGACGTAACTTGCCACGCCGGGCAGACAATCCACCACCGCTTCGGGATTCACATTCAAGCCGACTTCGCGTCCCGTCATCAATGGCGGGTGATTGACCGCAGTAATAAACGGTGAGAGTCGAATGCTTGATGCGGGAACCCCCAACAATAGGTGCATCATCGTGCTGTTGCCCGCGATGGTCGCTTTGACGACCTGGTCGGGAGTCACTTTGCCTTGAGGCGACTTGACGCGCTTGCACGCCAGTTCGAGCAGGCTGTTGATCGTCTCCAGCACGCGCTGACGCAACTCATCCCCGCCGCCGTTCTTGTTGGTGTAGATGATTCTCGAAATGACATCCTCGCCGCGCGCGATCTGTCCGTTGTATTCCGCAACCTGCGCTTTGACTTGACCCGTTACCAAATCCACCAGCCAAAGCGTGACCGTCGTCGTGCCGATGTCAATGGCGCAGCCCCAGAGCGGAGCGTATTCGTCTTCGTGGTAGGGGCACAAGTCTATTAGTCTGATCGTCTGATGGTCTTCCAGTCTTCTCGTCTCGATAACAGCAGTGACATTCCAATCGCCCTCACGCAGCACATATCCCATCTTCCTCAACAAACTTACGGAACACGTAAGGCTCTCCACCTGATGCTGCAATCGGAATGCCGTCTGCAAACGCGACCAGTCGTCGGTCTGGTCGTCCATGCTTGGCGGAGTGAGAGTGAGATGCACGCGGCGAACCGTCTGAGCGAACGGATACTCGTAATCCGCTGGGACCGTCACTTCCGCAACGACGCGGTCAGTGGTGAGTCTTCGTTCGATCTTCTCCTGCGGCGGGACGTAGATCGCCACATCGCCTTCGACGACGGTTTGACAGGCGAGCGCGTATCCCTGTTCGATATCCGCAGGGGAAAGGCGCAGCGCGCTTCTTCGCCTGACCGTTCCCTCCGTCACCTGCACCGCGCAGCGACCACAGCGTCCCTGCCCGCCGCACGGCTGACCGATGTCAATGCCCGCGAGATGCGCGGCATCCGCCAGCAATGTGTTGGTGGGGACTTGAACTTTGGCGTTTATATTTTCGCCGGTGAAGGTGATAGAGTGTTGCATTTGTTTTCATGTGTCGTTGCGAGGAGCGCTCTTGCTCTATGCGACGAAGCAATCTCCCGTCACGCGGAGGAATCTTGCTGAAGAGGAGATTGCTTCGCTTCGGTCTCGATACGGGCTGAGGAGAACACTCAGCCCTACTCGACCTCCGCTCGCAATGACATTAGTTCAATGCCTGCTTCATAAACGCGGGTAAATCAACCGCTTCTCTTGGTCCAACGCGGATTTCCCAATCCGGGAGTTCCTCTTCCACTTCGCCTGAAAGCACCGCGACGTGACCGGGCAAAACGATTCGTTTCCTGTTGACCTTGCTCGCCACGTCGAACCCTTTGATGGCTTTGGCGATCCGTTCCGCGTCGAATTTGCCCGCCGCCCACGCGGTGAGCACGGACATGCCTTCCGCATCGGTAACAACCAGCCACGCGGGCAAGCCGCTTCCTTCCACTTCATTCGCAACCGCAAAGTATGTGATGCTGAAGTTCGTCGTGACCAGCACCGGGCTTTCGGGCTTCGGCGAATTGATCTCGTACACGCCGGGCTGGACTTGGATCGGTTTCTGCGGGTCGGTGTAGATGTTCTCGCGCAGGACGAGCAGTGGGTAGAGCAGTTCGGGTTTGAATTCGCTCAGCACCACAAAACCCGCGTATTTCGCGATCGCTTGCGCGGCGGCGACGGCTTCATCTTTCGCATCGCAGGGGAAGGTGATGATGGGATAACCAAGCGCGCGCATGTTCTTGAGCGCGAGTCGGCGGAGTTGCGTGTTGCGCGTTACCTCTTCGCTCAGTGTCTTTGGAGACGGATCGAGGACGAGGTCTTCGACTCCCTTGGCTTGAATCTTTTGAGTCAAGTCGGCGAGCGCGTCGAGCGAGTCCGCTTTGACGACGAGGGCGGTTTTATGATTCTTGGCGAGGTCTGCCATCGCGTCGGCGTTGGAGGCGTCGGCGGCGTAGAGGAGCGGGGTCTCGCCTCCGCAAGCCTCAAGTCCAGATTGAAGCGAGGCGGAGTCGCCCATCAAAATCAAGGGACGTTTTGTCGCAGTCCGAATCGTTTTGATCGCATTACCTAAATCCGCATCTGCAAGGACCGCGAAGCCGTCAATCGAAAAATCCATGCCGACGTAATTGACCTTGTACGCATCGGCTTCCGCAACTTTCTTTGCAAGATCGGGGTCGGAGGCTTTGACGCGGACGAAGAGACCGGGCTTGTTGTAAAAGGTCTTTTCGTGGCGAAACATCACGACTTCGTTGCCCGCTTTGATTTCGGTTCCATCGGCTCGGAGCGCGACGAGTCGAATCGGCGGCGCGGAAGATTCAGCCAGTTGCTTCTTCGATTCTTCGCTGACGTACGGACACGCGCCGAGCTCCACCTGCTTCGCCGCAAGTTTCATCGCGAACGCAAGACAGGTTGGGAAGCCGCATTCCTTACAGTTCGTTTGAGGGAGGAGTTTGTAAATTTGAATGCCACTTAGTGCCATGTGAGTCTCCTATGATCTGCGTAGTAGGCGACGTTCTCTAACGTCGCAATGCGTTAGAGAACGCATTCTACGCAAAGGGAATTTATGCCATTACCAGTTCTCCAATCGCATCCTTCACGCGTCTCACCGATTCGGGATGCCTCAGCACAACCACATCCGCGCCTGACTCAACCAATGCAATCGCGGTGAGCGTTTCCCAATTAATCGCGCGGGCTTTCCAATCGCCCCACGCCTCAGGCACGCCCTCGCCGACCTTCGCCTCTTTGGTCTTCCAGGCTTCGAAGCCGGGTGTGACGACCATCGGCGATTGAGTCATCGCGTCGCCTTGCAGCGCGGCGAGTCGCAGGCGCTCCATCACCGAGTAGCCGTATTCGATGCCATAGCCGAGCGCGCCCGTGGTCGGGTCCATCAAGATGCGGTCTTTAGGCATGCCCATGTCGCTGATGAGGATGTTCAACTGCTTCGACAGGTTCACATCCATCGGCGTGCGCGCCTGCACGAGATGACCGTTCGCCATGGCGGTCGCAACGATGGTGCGATAGTTTTTATCTTCGCAGATTCCGAGAACAAGTTTTTCGCCCTTCGTCGCTTCGGCAATCGGGACGAGTAACTCGTTATCCTTCTCCGCCTGCCCCGGACCCCAGACGATGAGCGGGAGTCCGCTGGCGGCTAAAACGGATTTGACCGCCTTGACCGCGTCTTCGACCGAATCTTCGACGGTCAACGCCAGGACGAGGAGGTCTGCTCCTGCTTCTTCAGCCTTTTTCGCCCATTGAGCGGGATCCGCCATCGCCTCGCCCCACGCCTCGAGCAGCAAGGGCGACCAGTCATCCGGCTTGCGCGATTTGATCTCGATCGCGATGACGGGCGGATTCGGCGTGGGCGCTTCGAAGTGCAAATAGGGCAGAGTCGTTTGTCCGCCCAGCGTGACGGACTTTGCGCGCGTGCCTCCCTCCGCGCTCGTCGCGCCGATGGTGATTATTCTGATGCTTCCGGGCCATTTGTCTTTTGGAATTTCAATAGGCATAATGATTCTCCTTGTTGCGTGTATGTCATTGCGAGCGACCGCTGGTCGAGTAGGGCTGAGCGTTCTTTGCGAAGCCTGTATCGAGACCGAGGGAGCGAAGCAATCTTCTCGCATCATCAATAATTGTTTGCGGTTAGTGGAGATTGCTTCGGGTGGTCTCGATACGAGCCAACGAACACGGCTCTACTCGACCATCGCTCGCAATGACATCAAATTAATCCTGCCTTCTTCCTCGCCTCATCCCTTCTCTCGATAAACTGCTCGATCGGCGTCTTGCGTTCCGCCGCGAGACCCAAATCCTTCAATTCATTTTCATCCCTCGCCGCGATATGGCGCAGGATATGACGATACGAAATGTAAGCCGCCGGATAGATGATGCCCGCCGAATTGTGCAGCATGTATGCCACACGGATGCCCCTGTCCTTCATCATCTGCGCCGCGACCGCAAGGGATATATCCGGCGGCAGTTCGGGGACACCCTCGCTCATGATGTCTTCGGCGGTCAGTTTTTCATATCCTTCCTTTGCATACGCCCAGACCAATTCATCGGCTCCGACCACGCCGATGCCGTGACCTTCCGCATCGAGTACGCACATCGCCTCGACGTTCTTCTCCAGCAGGAAGCGCGCAATGTCCACGATGGGAGAGTCCCATTTGCAGGTCGGCACGCCGACGGTCATCAGGTCGCGGACGAGTTTTTGCTCAGTCATGATTTCCAGCGAAAAAACCTGACAGGTCTCCTGAGACCTGTCAGGTTTATATTCGGTTACTCTCCCTCGCCTGCCTGGTTGCTCAGGTAGTTCTCCAAACCCATCTGCTCGATCTGGGTGCGCTGTTTCTTCGCCCAGTCGTGATGTCCCTCCTCCATCTTGAGGATGGTGGTCAACAGATCGCCAGTGGATTCGTCGCCTACTTCGCTTGCCAGCGCGATGCCCGCGTTGTAGGCTTGGATCGCTCCCAGTTCGGCGTTCTCGTCGTTGGTGAGCATCTCCAAAACCGTCTTGCCGATCTTCATCTCGTTGAGTTTGGAGACGACGGGCATGCCCTCCAAAAACAGGATGCGGCTGATGAGCCACTCGGCGTGGTGCATCTCGTCAATCGCCTGCTTTTCGATGGCTTTGTGAAGTTTGCCGTATCCCCAGTTGTCGCACATCTCGGAATGCACCATGTACTGGCTGATGGCGGTCAGTTCATCCGCCAGAAGGTCATTGAGGGTCTTTATGAGTTTTTCGTTGCCTTTCATGTTTTCTCCTTTATATAAAAGACCTGGCATGTCTCACCCGCGTTCTTGTCATCCTTGTTTATCGCGTGGATGAGCATCATAGCCGATCAGCCTCTCGCGGAGACATGTCAGGTCTATGTTTTGCTAGAACATCGGCTCCATCGCCATGGCGGGATGGTTGTGCGCCTCCAGCCAGGCGAGCAGGTCGTCAACGGTTGTGACGTTGCGTTCGTCGGCAATGCGATCCAATAAATCGGGGTCGCCTTCGCGCTCGCAGACGGCTCTGAACTCATCCTTCATCGTCTCCTTCAACACGGACGACATCCACACCACGCGTTTGAATCCGCCATCCGCTGAGATGAACTTCGGGCTGATGAGGTAGAACTTTCCGACGCCCATCACGCCTGGGGTCTGCAATCCGCCGCCCGCGATGCCCGCCAGAGTCGAGAAGGTCATGCCTGCGGGGGTCATGGAGGTATCTTCGCGCGAAACCACCATCACGCCGTTGGCTTCGGGGATGAGCATGACGATGCACTCGAAACAGCCGCAGGCCGTCATCGGGTTTTCCATGATGGAGTACATCGAGACTTCCTGCACCACGCCATGCGAACCGATCTTGGCGTAATCGTTCGTACCCTGCCAGTAACCCTTCTTGTCGTCCACGATTTTGCCCAACTTGATCGGCTGGTTCGGTCCCGTCGGGTTGATGCTAAAGGAGGCTTTGCAGTCCAGCCAGTTGTACGCGCCGCACAGACCGAGCCTTTCGGGCGAGACCACGCAGACGTGGTTCGGCGCAAAGGATTGACAGAGCGTGCAGGAGTAGAACTCTTCCACTTTATTGTCGGTCAGGTCGGCGAGACGTTTATTGCGGAAGTCGTACGCGACGCGCGCCTTCTCCAGCCATTCCGTGTGGAGCGCGGGCTCGGTGACGATGGTCACTTGCACCTTGTCCACGATCGCGCCGAAGTCCTCGTGGAAGCGGGCGTGCAAGATCTTGCCGAAGTGTTCGAGATTGAAACCCTTATCCGCGGCGTTGTTCGAGACGCGGATCCACGCAATGTCGCGTTGACCGACGTGCTGGATTCCGCTCGCGCCGTTGACGAAGTAATGGACCTGCCGTTCCAACACCGGCTCGAAGTCCTGCTGCATCTGCCTGCCCGCAACCTTGATGATGATGCCCAGGTCCATCGAGCCTTGCGCGGGGATTTGCGAGAAATCGGGACCGATCACTTCGATCTTGCCATCCGTGACTTCATCCAGTTTTGCCATGTAGAGATATTCGAAGGCGCGCGAGCGCTTGCCGCCGAATTCCACACGCAAATCTGCCTTACGGACGACCTCGCCTTCAAATGCGGAACCGTACGGCACAGGCACGTCCACGTTCGAGACCTTGACTTTCACGCCGCGCACTTCGATGCACTTTTGAACGAGTTGTTCAGCGCGTTCGAGGTCATCCTTGCCTTCGATCTGGTTGAACGGCATCGAGACGACATGCTCATAAGTTGTCACACCCGTCGGCAAAATTTCAGGGATAACCGTATCCGCAATGACGGGGAAGCCGAAGTTGATCGCGCCTGCTGCAGCGGCGTATTTCAAGTCGTCCACTTCGCCGAGGGCGAGGACGAAGGCAAAGACACGTTCCTTGTTGTAGAGCAGGATCTCGCGCGATTGACCGGGCTTGAGTCCGCCGAAGGTCAGGGCGGAACGGGTGGCAAATCCCAATGCGTAGATTGCGGAAATGGTGTCCGTGCCGAACGGGACGGTGTAGGTGTCGTAACCGAGTTCGACGCCTTCCTCTTGTAACTGATGGATGATGCTTCGTCCGTTGACGTTGCCGGAGAGGAAGGTCAATATGTTGCGGCGTTGCAGTTCGCGCACGATCTTGACCGCGACCTCGTTCGATTTCGCGCATCCCACGATCGCGGCAAAGCCCGGCATACGACCATCCACCAATTGAATGCCCCACGAACGAAGTTGGATGTCGTCAATCGGACCGTTGAGATGACCGTCTGTTGACTCTTCCCTTCCATTATCAGGGCTTGTGAATGCAGTGCCGCCCGCGAGTTTGAATCCAGGCATGGGCTCAGGCTGAAGACCATAAGCGAAGCGCACCGCTTCAATCGTCTCCGCCGCGAGAAGCGTCGCCATTCCGGAGTCCAAGGTCTCGCCGAGGTAGGGAGTCCATTTTGCAAACGCGGGGATCGGGTGAAGCAAATCCCGCGCGTATTTGATGATGGGTTGCAAATCGCCGAGTTTTTCGATTGCCTTGCCCGTCATCCCGAGAATCGTCGGAAGATAGTAAGCCGTGTTCGGGAACGACACGGGCGTATCCGCGCCCTTGTCTTTGAGCGCGCGATCGAGCATCAATTCGGCTTCGGTGACCAGCGCGTTCGCGCCGCGCATCGCACGAGTGGCAATGTATTTTGACATGGTTAGTCTCCTGGTCTCATCGTCGCTAGTCTTATAGTCGCTAGTTTTATAGTCGCTGGTCTCATAGTCGTTGGTCTTATAGTCGCCGGTCTCATAGTCGCTGGTCTCATAGTCGCTGGTCTTATAGTCGCTGGTCTGATAGTCGTTGGTCTTATAGTCGCTGGTCTCATAGTCGCTGGTCTTATAGTCGCTAGTTTTATAGTCGCTGGTCTCATAGTCGTTGGTCTTATAGTTGCTGGTCTGATAGTCGCTGGTCTTATAGTCGCTGGTCTCATAGTCGCTAGTCTCATAGTCGCTAGTCTTATAGTCGTTCGTTTGCTGATTATGCCGTCAGACTATTTGACTATCAGACTCTCCGACTATCAGACTATTTGACTATCAGACTCTCCGACTATCAGACTATCTGACTATCAGACTCTCCGACTCTCCAACTTATCCATAAATCGCTTCACGCTTTTGCGCCAGCGGCAAATTCTCCAATTCTCTCATTCTCGAATCTCCACTTCGCCCAAACTTGTTCTCTTCCCAAACAGGCAAACCAAGCGCAGCACGTTTCTTGTCAATATGCGCCAGCGTGGCTTCGATCATCTTCTGCGGGTCGGGGATGAATTCCAGTTTGCCGCCGTAGAGTTTCTCCCAGCCTTCGCTGATGTAATGAAGCACCGCGTCGCTGTCGTTAACTCTGTCGGGCATCCCACTGATCGGCGACGCGCCGCCGAAGATGACGTACGCTCCCGATGCCACGCAATACGTGGCGATCGCCAGCGCCTTTTCGCTCATCCATTCCGGCGCGAGACCCACCGCTGGGATCTGGTCAATGTCGTCGCCCAAGCCGCCCTCTTCGACCATTTGCGTGAGGACTGTGAGAATGCGCGTATTGTCCACGCACGAGCCCATGTGGAGGACGGGCGGGATGCCGACCGTTTCGCAGACTTCCCTCAACCCGCTTCCGACTTCGCTCAAACCTGCTTCGCCCAACATCAACCCCAATTTCCCCGCCGCGATCGCGCCGCAGCCCGTCTGCACGACGAGCACGTCCTGTTTGAGCAATTCCTTTACGACCAGGTTGTGGAGGTAATCCTGCGACGAGCGCGGATTGTTGCAGCCGACGATCGCCGCCACGCCGCGGATACGCCCCGACATGATGGCGTCATTGAGCGGACGGAACGAGGCGCGGTACGAACCGCCGAGCATGTAGTTGATGTATTCATGCGAGAAACCGGGGATCAAGTCTTCCTTGATCTGCGGAATTCTCACCTTGGTTGATTCGCGGTTCTTGAAGTTATCAATTGCCGCTTTCAGGATCTGCTTGGCGATGGTCAACGCCTTGTGTTCATCGAATTCGATGTGGGTCGCCCCCGTGATCCTGACCTTCGGCGAAGTTGTGATGATCTTCGTATGGAAGTTCTGCGCCAATCCCACCAGCGCCTGCATGATGCACTGCACGTCCACCACCATCGCTTCGACCGCGCCGGTCATAATGGCAAGTTCCTGGTGCAGGAAGTTTCCCGCCGCAGGGATGCCCTGCCGCATCAGGATTTCATTGGCGGTACAGCAAATCCCCGAAAGGTTGACGCCACGCGCGCCCGCCGCCTTCGCGTACGCGATGATCTCCGGGTCTTGCGACGCGGCGACGATCATCTCGCTCAGGCTGGGTTCGTGTCCATGCACCACCACGTTCACCATGTCTTCCTTGATCACGCCGAGATTCGCCTGTCCCAGGATCGGAGCGGGCGTGCCGAACAAAATATCCGAGATGTCGGTGGCGATCATCGAACCAGCCCAGCCGTCCGCCAACGCGGTTCTGATCGCGTGATTCAAAATGTGTTCCGGGTCCTGGTCGTCGCCGATGTGAGTGCGGTGTAGCGCCTCGACCACTTCCCGATCCACGCCGCGCGGAGTGACGCCCTGCTCGCGCCAGATTTGCTGCCGCTTCTTCGGCGCGCGCTTCGCAGGGACCACCTCCCCGCGCTGCTGACCGAACTGAGAAATGTAAAGGTCAGCCAGATCGTTGGCGATCTCTTCGGGCGAACGTCCCTCGATTTTGATGTCGTAATACGAAGCGACCATTCGCAACTTGGCGACATCTCGAATGGAATATCCCTCCGCTTCGCCGTTGGCGGTTGCCTTGAGCAGGAACGCCATGTCGCGCCCGTGGTCCGAGTGCGCCGCGCCGCCCGCCGCGATGGCGCGCGTCAGGTTGCGGGCTTGGATCGTATCCAGCGTCGCGCCGCACACGCCCACTTCGCCGTTCTTCGTCAACCGGCACGGACCCATTCCGCATTGTTTACAGCACATCCCCGCGCCGCCGATGTTGCACGGCACCATCGCGTCCGCGCGCGTGAAGGCTGTCCCGATGCCCAACTCCTCCGCGCGGATCAACATCTCCTGCGCGGCGGGGTCGGTCGAATACTCGTTGATCGTGCGTTTCTTAGGCATGATAAGTTCTCCTTTATGTTATTGCGAGCGGAGCGAAGCAATCTCCTCGCGCCGCTCGCAATGACATCACTCCTCAACCTTCAACGTCCCGAGCCCTGGACAATGCCAAAGCGGACGTCCCTGATAACTCACCCTCTGCGCAAACGTGACGGTATGCTTGACGGTCTCGTATGTGGCGGTGTGACGGAAGAAAGGTTTCTGCCCGTCGCCCTGTTCGGGCGCCGTCCCCATCTCGATTGGCACCGTCCACTCGCCAAGATAACCCGCCTCATCCAGTTTCATGGCGATTTGCAGGTCATTGATCCTGGATTCGTCGTAGGTCACTTCGATGGTTTGAAAAGCGCTGCTGGCGTACACGTCAACCACCCCCTCCAATTCCAGTAATATCCGCCGCACTTCCGTTACGTGATGGTCCGCATAGAGCGCAGGCGTTTCGAACGTTTTGGTCTCCATAGAGACACCTCCTTATTAAATAGAAGATGGACGATGACTCCAGCGGGAACCTATAAAGATATGGATTCTTCCTTATGAGTATTCTAGCATTTCGACCCTTTGTGAAGTTGTGAATTATGTCATTAGAAAATCTGATAAATGTACCTAACACAGTTGGATTATGACAAATCATCGGATTGGAACGATATAATGATTTCATGTCCGATTTGGGAAGGAATTGGAGACCTTCGCGCGCAGGGAGGGGCTCCACACAATTGGCGGATCGCGCGGACGAACTGAGGTCAACGCTTCGGGTCCGGGACCCAAGCCTGGTCGCCGTCCGAAGCGCCTCCTCCTGGCTGACGTTGGGTCCCGGCCGCGGCGAATTGCACATCCCGTTTTTCGGGAACGTTTGCGTCCTTTCCTTTCCAGAGTTGAAGGGCTGCGACAATCGCGACGACCCGCTCCCAGATTTTCAACAGGCACTGCTGCTGTATTATCTCGTCACCGCCGACGGCGCGCCGTTGACGGGACGCTGGGTCTCGTTCGCCGACCTGCCTGACGGGCGCATGTACAACGCCGCGTTCCAGGGTTACAGCGGCGATGAGATTGCGAAAAAGTTTGGCGTGGATTTGGATGCGTTCAAAGCGGCTTGTTCAAAGATCGGCGGTAAGCCCGTTGACATAGGTTCCGCCTCCTTCATCTTTCAACCCCTGCCGCGCGTGCCGTTGATGACCACCTACTGGCTCGGCGACGAAGATTTCCCGTCAACATGCAAAATCCTGTTCGATGAATCTGCAACTCATTATCTGCCCATTGACGCCTGCGCCATTCTGGGAAGCATGTTGACGCGCAAAATCATCGCTGCGTAATCGCCCCGCGTAATTGGTGTTCTCCAACGCCAATGCAACCACCGCGTAATCGGCGTTCTCCAACGCCGAAGCCATCGCCGCGTAATCGGCGTTCTCTTACGCCGACGGAAGAGACCCTAAAGGTTTCCTTTGCAGCCAATAGCCAACTTCAAACAGGATTGCCCTGCAAAGTTGGCGTTCGATTCGAAGCAAAAACCTTTAGGGTCTGGTTTTCGAGTGATTCTATAGGATAGCAAATTTCGTCAAAAAAGAGGAATTCTGTCACTATTCCGCGCGGCGGGTGGATTGTAGAATGTTTATGATAGGAGTAATCTATGAAACTTGCGATCACAGGCAAAGGCGGCGTGGGCAAGACCACGCTCACGGCATTGCTCGCCCAATCCTACGCGGATGCGGGTCGTCAGGTGCTGGCTGTGGACGCCGATCCATCTCCGTGCCTCTCGGGCGCGCTGGGATTTCCGCCCGAACTACGTGAAGGACTCCATCCCATCGCCGAAATGGACGCGCTCATCGAAGAACGGACAGGAGCGAAACCCGGCACCGTGGGCGGCTTTTTCACCCTCAACCCCCGCGTGGACGACATCCCCGAACGTTTCAGCGTCCTGCATCGCGGCGTGCGCCTGCTCGAAATGGGTTCAGTGGATTTGGGCGGCTCTGGCTGTATTTGTCCTGAATCAGCAATGCTGAAAACTTTGTTTACCCACCTGCTCTTCCGCCAGGATGACATCCTCCTGCTGGACATGTACGCGGGCGTCGAACACCTGGGCCGCGCCACCGTTGATTTTGTGGATGCCATGCTCGTCGTCGTCGAGCCGACGCGTAGAAGTCTCGGCACTGCCGCGCAGATCAAAAAACTGGCGAACGATATTGGCTTGCAGCGTTTGTATCTCGTCGGCAACAAAGTGCGAAATGACGAAGAAGCCAAATTCCTCGAAGCCGAAACCCCCGATTTACCCCTGCTCGGCTGCCTCCCCGCCGATTTGAAAGTGCAGGAAGCGGACAGGCTGGGCATTCCCGTCTACGACCACGTGGAAAGTTTGAAGGCTGCAACTCACCAAATTACCGCGATGCTAAATGAGTTGACAAGCGATGAAGTAATGGAATAACCACAATCAGAACTGAATACGGGTAAAATAGTGGCGCGAGGTGTACTATGACTGAACTGGTATCACAAATGACTAAAGAGGAACTTCGCAAGATGATTGACGAAGTCCTTGAACAAAAACTCATCGAACTCTTTGGAGACCCCGACGAAGGGCTGGAACTGAGCGACGATATTTGTGAAACCTTGATTCGCCAGCGCGAAGCGGTTGCGCGTGGAGAGTTGGGGCGTCCGCTCGAAGATGTTGCCAAAGAACTTGGAATTGATTGATGTATCGTCTGCAAATTCAAGATAGGGCGACACAAGATTTAGGGAGCCTCGACAAAGAGGTCGCCCGGCGCATCTTTACTCGTTTGAAATGGCTGGCGGAAAATGTTGGTTCTATCAGGCGCGAGTCTCTTACAGGCGAATTTTCCGACTATTACAAATTTCGAGTTGGTGATTATCGAATTCTGTACCAAGTGCTTGACGATAAGCAAGTCATTGTCATCCACCGTATTGGGCACCGCCGCGAAATTTATCGGGGACGTTGAATTATGACCATAACAATCGCACTCGCAGGTAAAGGCGGTGTTGGCAAGACCACCGTCGCAGGCATGATCATCAAACACCTCGCCCAGAACCAGAAGGGCAGCATCCTCGCCATTGACGCCGACCCCTCCTCCAACCTCAACATGGTCCTCGGACTCGACCTCGAATGGACCGTCGGCGACATCCGCGAAGACATGCTGGAACAGGTCAAAACATCCTTGACCAACGGCGGCGCGGCGATGGGCACCATGCCGGGCGGCACGAGCAAACGCGATTACCTCGAATATCACGTCCGTTCGTCGCTGGCGGAAGGTTCGCGCTTCGATTTGATCGCCATGGGAAGGGGGGAAGGTCAGGGATGCTACTGCGCGGTCAACCACAACCTGCGCGAAGTCATTGACGGCATGAGCCGTCACTACGCGTATGTGGTCATTGACAACGAAGCGGGCATGGAGCACCTCTCGCGCCGCACCACGCGCGACGTGCAGCACCTGTTCATCGTCAGCGACCCGACCCAGCGCGGACTGGTCGCCGCGCAGCGCATCGCCGACATGCGCAGGGAACTCGACATCAACATCGAGAACGCGTATCTCATCATCAATCGTCTGCGCGGGGAAATGCCCGCCGAACTCAGAGCCTTTACAGATAAGATGGATGTGCCTCTGCTTGGCACGATCCCTGCGGATGACGCGCTCTCCGAATTCGAGTTTTCGGGTAAACCGCTGGTCGAGTTGGGGGATGAGTCGCCGGTGTACCGGGCGGTGGAGGGGATGATGAGGCAGGTGTTGAAATAATAATGGACGGTAGGCGATAGACCGCAGACCGTATTACTGTCCACCGTCTACGGTCCACTCACCGTCTCGAACCCTGCGACTTTCCATTGATTGATGCCGCCTGCCATACTGGTCACCTGCTCGAACCCAGCCGAGAGCAGGATGTCGCGTCCCTGCGCGCTGCGATTGCCGGAACGACAGACCACCACGATTTCCCGATCCTGTGGGAGTTCATTCACGCGTGATGCCAGTTCACCGAGCGGGATCAAGGTCGCTCCGGGGATGTGGCTCTCGTTCCATTCATCGGGTTCGCGCACGTCGAGGATGAACGCGCCCGCCTCGCGCATCGCGGACGCCTCAGTGACGGAAACTTCGCGCGGCAGGCCTTCAGCGGTGGCGGCGCCTTTCGGGTTGAAAAAGAAAACGCCAGCCAGCGCAACCAGGACGACGCCCAATCCCGCCCAAAGCAAGGTTGGATTGAAAGTTTGTTTCGGGGTTTTCCGGGATGGGTTTTTGCGGGGTGTCTTTTTGCGACTCATATCGAATACTCCATCAATTGCTTTGCAAAGATCGAACCACACGTTCCAAACGCTCGCGCGCCTCCCGCGCCACCGGCTCGACGGCGGGATTTGTCACGATCCCCAACATGCCCAAGGGATCCACAAGCGAAATTTCGACCATACCTTCCTCCTCCTGCGATACCACCACATTGCACGGCAGTAACAGCCCCACCTGGGCGTCGGCGGTCAAGGCGCGGTGCGCGAGAGGCGGATTGCACGCGCCGAGGATCTTGTACGGGCGGAAGTCCACGTTGAGTTTCTTCTTCAACGTTTCCTGCACGTCAATTTCGGTCAACACGCCGAAGCCCTCCGCTTTGAGCGCCTCCGTCACGCGCTGAACGGCGGACTCGAAATCCGTTTTCAAGCGCGCGGTAAAACCGATTTGGGTTGTTTCTTTCATTCGATGATAATCCTTTATTTTGAAAATCGCCGGTCACGCCGGGGGAATCGGCTATCAAGTGAACCCTCCGCCCGAAGCCACGTGTCTGCAAACGGGACAACTCAACTGGAGGAGCCCGTCGTACTCCAATTTGCCTTTTCCGCACGCCGAGCATTTCTGTCCGGGACGTGGGGCGCGGCACGGCGCGGACCTTCGGCTTGTCCGCGGCGGAACCGGCTTTCTTTTCGCCTGGGGGCGTTTCGCTGTTCGAGAGATCGGATTCGTCATGACCTTCCAATGGTTGGATGCGGAAAAAGCCAAAAAGTGACAACTGCTCCTCGAAAGCCGCGCAGTTTCCGGGGAGTCCGATGCGGTTGTCGGAGGGATGCCTGTTTCCGAAATTTATGATAAGTTAAGCGCATCCCATCCCGCAGGAGATCGAAATGTCCCATTCCTACATCATACACCTCGAATGTTCCGGCTGCGGCAGGACGTATTCCCACGAGGAACTTCACACGTTTTGCCGCGCGTGCGCGTCCCCGCTTCTTCCCAGATACGACCTGGAGTCGGCGCGTCGACGCGTGGATCGCGACCGGGTCTCGCGTCGGGATAGGGGGATGTGGCGATGGCACGAACTCCTGCCCGTGCTGGCTCCCGAGAACCAGGTCTTTCTCGGCGAAGGCGATATGCCCCTGCTCTCCCTGCCCCGCCTCGGAAGCGAACTGGGACTCGCCCATCTCTTCGTGAAGGACGAAAGCATGAACCCGACCGGCTCGTTCAAGGCGCGCGGGCTGGCTTCCGCGATCTCGAAGGCAAAGGAACTGGGGATCGAAAAGGTCATCATCCCGACCGCCGGGAACGCCGGCGGCGCGATGGCGGCGTACGCGGCGCGCGCCGGGATGAAGGCGCACATCTTCATGCCGAAGGATACGCCTCACGCCAACATGGAGGAAAGTCGCATGGTGGGCGCGGAGGTCGCGCTCGTGGACGGTTTGATCAGCGACGCCGCAAAACTCGCCGGTGAAAAGGCGGCGGCGGAAGGATGGTTCGACGTTTCCACGTTCAAGGAGCCGTACCGCGTGGAGGGCAAAAAGGTGATGGGATACGAACTGGCGGAGCAATTCGGCTGGCAGTTGCCGGACGTGATCCTCTATCCCACAGGCGGCGGCACCGGGTTGGTGGGAATGTGGAAAGCCTTCGACGAACTCGAACAACTGGGCTGGCTCGAAAAGACGAAACGCCCGCGCATGGTCGCAGTGCAGGCGGAGGGATGCGCGCCGGTGGTGAAGGCTGTCAAAGAGAACGCCTCAGCCTGCGAGTTCTGGCAGGGAGCGCAGACCATCGCCTCCGGTTTACGCGTGCCGAAGAGTTTCGCCGACCGCGTCATCCTCAGCGATATTTACGAGAGCAACGGCGCGGCGGTGGCGGTCAGCGACGAGGCGATCCTCGAATCGCAAATTCACCTTGCCCGCATGGAGGGCATCTTCGCCGCGCCGGAGGGCGCCGCGACCCTTGCCGCGCTCAAACAACTCATCCAGCAAGGCTGGCTCGATCCGGGCGAAAGGATCGTGCTGTTCAACACCGGGTCCGGGTTGAAATATTTGAAGCCCGCGTGATGGGTGCAATTCACGATAAAAGTTCACCCGTATTTTCAGCGGTGAAATTGAATCCCGGAACGTTTTCCCATACCAAAACCGCCCGGCTATTACCCACGTCCCTCGCGTAGGGCGCGCAGCGTCTAATGCGCCCCGCCGGCGTTGAAGACGTTTCCCACGCGTTGTGGGTGATCGCCAGAAACTGCAACTTGTCCCGCCCGCGAACCAAGTCTATAATAACCTTGTGAGGTAACAAAGACGGCATCGGAGGCGCGCAATGAAATTTTCCCATTATGAACTCTACGACCTGCTCAACCGGCTCGGTCCGTTGTGGCTGGCGAACGCCGACCTGAGCGAAGCCAGCCTGCGCGGCGCGAACCTGCGCCGCTTTATCCTGACCGGAGCCAACCTGAGCAAAGCCAATCTGAACAACGCCGACCTGAGCGAGACCGACCTGAGCGACGCCAATTTGAGCGAGTGCAACCTGACGGAAGCCAACCTGAACAAGAGCATCCTCGTCAAAGCCGACCTGGGCGGGGCGAATCTGGGAGGCGCGGACCTGAGCGAAGCCAACCTCGGAAGCGCCAAACTCAGCCATGCAAGCATCATCGAAGCCAACCTGCGCGAGACGAATCTGCGCGGCGCCAAACTCATCCGCGTGAATTTGAGCGGGGCAAACCTTCACGGAGCCAACCTGGGAGGCGCCGACCTCAGCGAAGCCCGGTTGATGGATGCAAACCTGGAGGACGCCCGGTGCGTCAAAGCCAACCTGAGCGGCGCCAGCCTTGCGGACGGCAACCTGCTCAAGGCTGACTTGAGCCGCGCGAGCCTGACCGGGGCGAACCTCAGCAAAGGTCGTTTGAAAAGCGCGGACCTGAGCGAGGCGAACCTGTCCAACGCCACCTTGAACGAAGCGGACTTAAGCGAAGCCAACCTGGGCAAGGCGGACCTGCGCGGGGCATCCTTTTTTTCCGCCAACCTGTGCGGCGCAAACCTGGCGGACGCGAACCTTTCCTCCGAAACGAATTTCAGCAAGGCAAGGTACAACGCCTCCACGATCTGGCCCCAGGGTTTCGACCCGCAAGCCGCCGACGCAACGCTGGTTCAATAGAACGACGCGTCGTAGCCGCGCATCGCGTCCCCCTCGTACTCGAATTTTGCCGAGAAGAGTTTTCCCTGTTCGAGCCACGGCAGGAAGATGTGATCGCTTTCCCACAAGTTGAGGCTCGTCAATTTTTCATCGTCCACCCACTCCAATTTACCCTCCGGCGACTCGATCAACTCGCCCTCGAACTCCGTCGCCGTAAAAACGAAGACGTACCAATCCTCCCCCTTGAACTTTGGGAACATCAACAATCCATGCAGGCGCGGATTCTGGATGAAAAGCCCCGCCTCCTCGCGTACCTCGCGCCGGATACACTCCTCCGGCGTTTCCCCCGCCTCGAACTTCCCGCCCAAGCCGTTCCACTTTCCTTCGTGAATGTCATTGGGCTTTTTGTTGCGGTGAACCATCAGGGTCTTGCCGTTATGTTTGACGTAGCAGAGGGTGGCGAGGATCATCTTGAAAACATCGCCTCCAATCCTCTCCACACGTCATCCCTCCACGCAGTGTAGTTGTGACCCGCCGAAAATTCGCGGTAGGTCACGTTGTATCCCTTTTCCTGCAACAGAGCGTGCATCCTGCGGTTATCCTCCAGCAGGAAGTCCAGTTTGCCGACGTCCATCCAAATCCCCACCTCGCGCGCCTGCCCGTGACGCGCCAGGTCAACCACCGCGAAGTCGCGGCTGGCGATGCTGAACGCGCCCGCCTGACAGAGCGCCTTGCCGAACACATCCGGCATCCGCAAGCCGGTGTACATCGCCATCGTCCCGCCCAGCGACGCGCCCAGCACGCCGTACGCGCCGGGATGTTTTTTGAGGTCGAACAGGTTCAGCTTTTCCTTCGCCAGCGGCAGGACGTTTTCCTCCAGCCACAGGATCGTGCCGTCGGAGCAGGAGTATTCCACCTCGCGCCAGCGTCCGCCGCCGGGGAGGAATGCCATCGCGATCGGCTGGATGCGTCCCTCCGCGATCAGGTTGTCCGCGATAACCGCCAGTTTGCCGCGGTTCAGGTAATCCTGCCCATCGTAGACGACCAGTAGCGGAACGGGTCCCTTCACGGGTAGACGATACAAGAAGATCTCGCGTTCGTAATCCTCTCTCAGCCATTTCGTATCCACGCGGTGACTCGTCAACGCGCCGGGCGTCACATCCGCCCGGCGGAGGGAGAACGGGGAGGGCATGGTCTCCGGCATGTAGAAGAAGTTGTTGCGTCCGCCCATGCCGTTGTTCACACTCTTTTTATTCAACGGGTCGGGAAAGTTCTTTTGCGTGAGCGGGTCGTGGAAGGCGTATTCGACGTAGGCGTCGCGGGGAAATGCCAGGGCGTCGTACCAGATTGATTTCGCTGAATCAGGCGTCAGTTTTGGAGAGACGCGTTTGAATCGTTTGGGAGTCCCCTCCCAGTGGTTGAAGTCCCCAACAAGGCGCGGCGCGGACTCGCCCTCCCAGATGAAAAAGGCGCGGTCGCCCTGAATGACGGGGTTGCCGGATTTGAGCGCGCGGCGGATGATCGAATCCGAAACGGTCATCGGCTGAAGGTGCCCATCAACTCGCCCTGCGCGAGGATGTGACCGACCATTGCCTTTTCGAGTTCGCCCTTGGTTGCGCCCGCGGAGAGGGCGAGCGTTTCGTCGAGCGCGTAGAGTTTGAAGAAGTAACGATGCGTGCCGCTCGGGGGACACGGACCGCCGTAGCCTGTGTTGCCCCAACTGTTTTCGCCGCTCAGGCTTCCATCGGGGAGGGTCGCGTCCGAGGGGAACGCTTCCGGCAAGCCGCGCGCCGAGGCGGGGATGTTGAACAACACCCAATGCACCCACGTGCCGCCGGGCGCGTCGGGGTCGTCCATGATGAGCGCGAAGGATTGCGCGCCGGCGGGCGGTTCGCCCCACGCGAGCGCGGGCGATACGTCCTCGCCCCGGCACGAATATTTTTGCGGGATGGGCTGCCCCTGCGCGAAGGCGGGGCTTGCCAATTCGATGGACATGGCTGCCTCCATTGCAAGCGGGTCGGATATGGTTTGTTCCGTCGCAGTCGCGGACGGCGCGCACGCCGAGGACAAAACGACTGCAAGCGAAAAATACAACAGGGATCGTTTCATAACAGGTCCTCTCTTTCCACCCCGTCGAATCCCAGGATGAAGTCTGCGCCGTAGACAAGCGACGGGGTCTGGAAACCGGGTTTATATTCGCCGTTCGAAATGCGCTTCATGATCTCGACTGCGGTCAGCGCGGTGCAGCGATACCCTTCGGGACTCCGCAACTTTGCGCGCGCGATTTGACCTTCGCTCCGCATCTCTCCGACCATCAGGCTGAATCCTGCTTCGTTTTGCCTGCGCGTCGGCCCGGGCGGGATCGCGAAACCGACGAGCCACTTTAGCAGGTTCCGCACGGGACGGGAATAGACCAACGGTCCGATAACGCGTGAGAGTTTCAAAAATCGAATCGTCACGCGCGGGAAGGCGAAATACGTTTCGATGTTGGGAACCCCCGTGCTGTAATACGCCGTGGATACGTCGCCCCATCCCACCGAAACGACCTCGACCGGTCCGCGCCCGAAGTCCTGTTCGAGGATTTGCCACGCCGGAGGGACCTGCGCGATCACCCCGTCCCTGCGGATGCGTCCCTGGCGGCGCATGTTCTCGATGGCAGAACGCGCCGTGCCGCGCGAGACTCCGCCTCCGACGCCGCGCAGGAACAAACGGAAATGAGTCGCGGTTGGCAGTCGTTGATGAAGATACGCGGCGAGGCAATCGGACGGAACCACGTCGAATCCGCCGCCGGGCAGGAGCATGATGCCCGCCTGTTTTGCTTCCTCGCTCATTTCCACCAATGCCTCGAAGCCCTCGATCTCGCCGCTGATGTCCACGTAATGGCGTTTTGTCCGCAGGCACGCCTCCGCCATCCGGCGAAACGTATGCACGAACGGACCGGCGCAATGCAAGACCGCATCCGCCTCGTTCAAAGCGGAATCCAATTTCGCGGTCTCATCCAGAGAAAAAGCGCGGTAATCGAGATGATACTTGTCCGCCTGCGCGCGTAATTTCCCCTCGTCGCGTCCTGCCAGAAGCGGACGCAGTCCCTCTTTCACTGCGCGTTCGACGATGAGTCGACCGGTGTATCCATACGAGCCGTAGAGGAGGAAATTTTTCATGATCCATTCATTATAGTCTCTTCACAAAATGAACCAGCCGCTCGACCTCCTCGTATCCCATCTTCAAATGCGCGGCGATGCTCACCTCGTTTTCCAGCCACGTATCCGACGCCATTTCGGTCATCCCTTTTTCGCGCGCCCATTGTTCGGCAGCGCGAACCATCTCCCGCCCGAGTTTTCGACCGCGCACGTGCGGGTCCACGTACCAGGCTTCGATGTATCCGACCGGGCTGGTCTCGCAGGCTTCGGCATATTCGCGCAGACGCGCCTCGATGAACGCGACCAGTTTCCCGTCCGCGCGCGAAGCGACAAAGACCGCAGAGTCGAGGTCCGCGAGGATCTCATCCAGGTCGTAATCCAGATATTCGACCGGCGCGTCGGGCCACAGTCCCTGCCTCATGCGCAGCCATTCGGGTTTGTCTTCCGGTGTTGCGCGTCGAATCGTATAACTCACGGACCTCCAAATAACAAGACCCTGAAGGTTTCCGGAACCTTTAGGGTCCGATTGCAAAACTACCCGCCCTTGCGCTTGCCGAGCCGGTGGTCGAGCATCAACACAGCCGTGCCGCGTTCCTCGATCAGTTTGAGGTCCGCGACGATCTCCGCCGCGCTCTTCTCCTCCTCGACCTGTTCGGCGATGAACCACTGCAGCATCACCTGCGCGGGGTAATCCTTTTCCTTGAGCGCCAGTTCATACAGCGCATTGATGGAGGCGGTCACCTTTGCCTCGTGCGCGGCGACCTCCTGCGCGACCTCGAGGTTCGAGTTCCAATCCGTCTTCGGCGCCTCGATGGCTTTGAGTTCCACCCTGCCGCCGCAATCCAGGATGAAATCGTAGAACTTCATGGCGTGTTCGCGTTCCTCGTCCGCCTGCATGCGCATCCAATGCGCAAAGCCGGGCAGGTTCTTTGCTTCGAAATACGCCGCCATCGAAAGGTAAAGATACGAAGAGAACAGTTCCTTGTTGATCTGTTCGTTCATTGCGTCTTGCATTGTTTTTCCGATCATGGGAGCCTCCTTGCCCCAATTATAAGATAAACGACGCCGCCCAGGACGACGAGCCACAGCAGGACAACGATCGCCGCGCCGACCGTTCCCCAGCCCACGCTTCCCGCGGCGCCGCGGCTTGCCACTGTTTTCCGAGCCTCCGCCAACGCCTCGGGCGGGATCAACCGAATCGCCAGCCACAATCCGCCCGGCGTAATGAGGAGATCGTCGAGATAACCCAACACTGGAATGAAATCGGGGATCAGGTCAATGGGACTGAACGTGTGCGCGACGACGAAAAAGATCAACGCTTTCGCGTACCACGGCGTGCGCGGGTCTTGAGCCGCGAGGTACACGGCAAAGACTTCGTTCTTCAATGTGCGGGCGCGGGATTTGAGTTTTTCGAGCATGTTGTACCGCGAGATTCATCTCGCTCCCCTGAGCGACATGAACGTCGCCCCACCGCGTCACCCCTCCCCAAACACGAACAGTTCGTTGATGGATTCGTGATGCAGGTTGCTATAGATCGCGCTGGCAAACACCGGCGCGACGGATAGGATCGTCAATTTCGGGTGTCGCTTTTCGGGCGGCATGTAAACCGTATCGGTGGTGATGATCTCCCTGATCTCGTGGATGTCAGCCAGCCGCTCCAAGCCGCCGCGCGTAAAAACGCCGTGCGTGCAGACGACGGTGATCTCCTCCACGCCCTCTTTGATCAGCACGCGGCTCAACTCCGCGATGGAACCGCCCGTGGCGATCTCGTCGTCGTAGACCAGCGCGCGCTTGTGCCCGCGCACCTGACTGCCGACCAGTCCGCTGATCTTTACCTCCGTGTCCGAGATGCGCTCCTTGTTCCCGGCGGCAATGGGCAGGTTCAGGCTTTTGGCGAAGCGGGCGGCGGATTTCGCCGATCCCATATCCGGCGCGACGACGATGTGATCGGTCAGGTCGCGCTCCGCAAGATATTTCTTGAAGACCGGGCGCGCGCTGAGCGGGTCGGTCGGCACGGCGAAGAATCCATGCACCTGCGGCGAGTGGAACATCATGCTCATCACGTGCGTCGCCCCGGCAGTCTGGATCAGGTCCGCGACGAGGCGGGCGGTGATCGAGATGCGCGCCGCGTCCTTTTTATCCGAACGCCCGAACGAGTAATACGGGATGATGGCGTGGATCTCCGACGCCGCCGCGCCGCGCGCGATGTCGAGCATCATCAACAGTTCCACCAGATGGTCGTTGACCGGCTGCGACAGCGACTGCACGATGTACACGCGGCGGTAGCGTACCGTCGCGCCGAGTTGGATGTAGAGGTTGTCGTTGCTGAAACGGGAGATGAGCGTATCGTCCAGCGGGACGCCGAGGTTGCGGGCAATGCTTTCGGCGAGCGTCTTGTTCGAACTGCCGCTGAAAAAACGGACTTCCTCTGCGGGAATTGAAGTATGGGTCATACCGGCTGCCTCACAAAAAATGGATTGGATGCCTGCATCTTACCCCGGCCTGCAGGGAATGAAAAGAAGAAGGAAAAACTCCGTGTCCAGAAACACGGGAACTCCCAGAGAGCCGAGAGGCTCAACGATTCCTCAATTTTGGGATCCAGCGAGGCGCCCGCTCGACGTATTCATCGTAAGCCGCGCCGAACTTTTTCTTCAAGGTTGGCTCTTCATAGAATTTCACGAACAAATGCGCCGCAAGGAAGAACACGAATGGCGCGACGATCAGCGGAAGCGACGGCGACCAGAGAATCCAGCCGAACAGGGCAATGATACCCGCCGCATACATCGGGTTGCGGACGAAGCGATACGGTCCTCTGACGACAAGTTCGCTGGGAGGATCCACCGGCGCGGGCGTGCCTCTTCCGTTGGCGGTGAAGATCCAGAAGCACCAGATCATAACCGTCCAGCCGACGAACCATAAGGGAAAGGCAAGCCAACCGAGAACGCCCGGAACGAACAATTCGGTATCCGTTGTCGAAATCAGGTAGGGGAAATAGCCCATCAACAACCCGGGCACGAGGATAAAGAAGAACAGGGATTTGAGGGCGGTCATTTTTCACCTCTAAAAAAACAACGATCTGTTGACGATGGACTCGCTCGCTTTCGAGTCCCTGTCAAATATACAACCTCTCCGGGTCAATCTCCTCGCGCAACAGACGTAACTCCTCCGCGCTGGGCGGCGCGTTCCGACCGACCTCCTGCGGAACGATCAATTCGAAGCCGGTATTCGCGACCACCTCCTCGACCGTCACGCCGGGATGGGTCGCCTTGAGGCGCATGAGGCAGGTATCGGGATCGTAATCCATCAATACCAAAGTCGAAACGACATACGCGGGCCCCGTGCCGCGCGGCAATCCAGCGGACTCGCGTGCGCCGCGCCCGCTGAGATAGCCGGGGGTGGTGATGCAGTCCACCTGGGGGACGAAGCGGCGCGTGTCGTGCTGCATGATCGCCACAGTTTTCCAGCAGTGCGAGCCGACGTCGTTGCCTCCGCCGGAGCCAGGCAGGCGCGCCTTCGGGTGATCGTGATCGCCGATGACGATGCTGTTCAGGTTGCCGTAGGGGTCAATCTGCGCGCCGCCGAGGAAGCCGTAATCAATGAAGCCGCGCTGGGCGGTCTCCATCGTGTCGCAGATGCCGGAGGCGGCAAGTCCCTTGTGGAAGGTGCGCGCTTCGCCCACCGCGCGCGGCAGGTCTTCGAGGATCGCGCCCATCCCGCCGAACTCGAAGACCGGGACGAGGTTGGGCGCGGTGGTCTTGGAGGCGAGCATCGCCGCGAGCATGGGAATGCCGGTTCCGATGAAGCAGGTCGAGGCATCCTCAAAAAGACGCGCCGCCACGCAGATCATCAATTCGGTTTTGGAGTAGGTCCCTTCGGTCATGCCTGCCTCCTTTCGCGCAAATCCACGCATTGATCAAGGCGTTCCTCGCCGATGAGTTTCAAGTACTCGTGGTGATCCTTCACGCCATGGACGTATTGATCGAGATACGCCTCCGCGCCTTCGGATGTCTTGCTCGCTTCGACCCAGGCTTTGATCCCGGCCTCATCCCGGGCGTAGACGTAAGCCATTTCGCCGGGATGCGAGCCGAACGGCGCGTGAACGACCGCGTCCGCCAGATAATAGGGGATGATGGTGCGGTCGGGATATTTGCGGATCTCCTCCGTCGGGACGATCTCCTCGGCGCTGATGATCAGGCGCTTCGCGGCGCGTGCCATTTCTGCCGCGAACCCACTGATGCCTTCGATCTGCGCGTTGCCGTGCCTGTCCGCGCGGTGGACGTGGATCAAGGCGACGTCCAGGATGAGCGCGGGAAGCAGCGCGACCTTCACGCCCGTGAACGGATCCTCGACCACTTTCGCGGCGCTGTATTTGAGCGTATCGGTGCCGAGCATCGAGCGGGTCGGCAGGAACGGGACGCCCATCGCCGCGGCTTTCATCCGCCACGAGATGGCGCCGTTCGACCACTCGACGCATTTTTCGACCTGTCCCGATTCGACCGCCCGCCTCAGCGCGGACGAGGTGCCGTAGACCTCCAGCCCGATGTAGGTGATGTCCAATTTCCTGACCAGCCCGGCGGACAGCCACAAATCCAATTCAAGCACGCCCTGTCCGCAGACGCGCAAATCCTTTTTGTTCTGTCTCACGACCTCGCGCGCCAGCGACATCGGACAGCGCACCGTGCCGTACAGTTCCGTGCCGATGTAACAGCCGTCGTACACGAAGCGACTGACGGCTTCCTGCTCGGACATGAGTTTGTCTTCCAGTTTGCGGGATTTCTTCGCCCGATTCCACTCGCGGAACTCATCCAGGTCGAACGGCTGGATCAGTTCGCCCACCCCCGATTCAAGCGCTTCGAAATTCGAGACCTCCATACTGCCCTCCGTTGCATGTGATGGCTGGTTGCGTCGTCTTCATTATAGCGACGACCCGCGTCCGATGCCAGTGACGTAACTCATAAGATTTCCATCGTTCCCTCCTCCCGCATTTCATCGTTCACGGCCCTTCAACCCTCGATTCTCCTGAAAGGCTGATTTCGTCAATTGATATGCGAGGATCACGATCGCCAAAGGGTTTTTCATCTTGCCTCGCTTTCGTGTCCAAATATCAATGATGATTTCTCTACCGTACATTTTGAAACCAGGACGCGGACGAGCGCAGAAAACGCGGATCATTCTTCAATATATCAGCGTCCATCCGCGTGAATCCGCGTCCCATCATGGTTTGGTATGGCGACAAAATAATGATTATTTTGCCTTTCCAAAAAAGTCAACGATCTGCCGATGGTGAATCCGCACGTCCTTGACATCGGCTTCGAGCAATCGTTGAACGGTCACTCTATAACCGCGGAAACGGACGCCGAAATCCCTGTTGAAATATTCAGGCGGGAGGGTTTGCAGGTACTCGATCAACTTCTGCTGGGATGCCTTCAACGTTGCACGGATTTCTCGAAAGGTGTTCCTCCTGTATTTCTTTACAAGCATCGCGTTGTACGTCTGCCAGTCGCGGTCGTGATACTCATAGAACGATGGCAGCCTGCCTTTTATGATCCTTTTTGCTGCGTCGAGGTTTGCATAATCCCAGCCCGCCAGATGCGCCAGTAATTCCCTGACCGACCAGATGCCCAGGAAGACCGTATCGCGTTCCTTGCGGGACAGCGCGGCAACTTCGGTCAAAAGTTCGGAGCGGACCCTCTGCATCTCGTTGATGATCCATTCCTTTTTGGCTTGCGCTTTTGTGTTCATTGTCCGCGTTTCTTCAACCACTTCAACAACTTGTCCGTTGACCAGGCATTGATCACGTCATTCTTCGTCAGCCAGGCGCGGCGGGCAATGGCGACGCCGTAGAAGCGCATGTCGAAATCCTCGGCGGAGTGCGCGTCTGTGTTGATGCTGATGGGGATGCCCAGTTCCTTGGCGCGGCGGGCGTACATGTCATCCAAATCGAGCCGCGAGGGATGCGCGTTGATCTCCAGCGCGACGCCGGTTTCGGCGGCGGCATTCAGCACGGCGTCCATATCCAGGTCTGCGGGTTCGCGGTCGGGGATCAGACGTCCCGTGGGATGACCGATGATATCCACGTGCGGGTTGCGGATCGCGTTGAGCATGCGCTCGGTCACTTTTTCGCGCGGCTGTCTCAGCGACGTGTGCATCGAAGCCAGAACCAGATCGAGACTTGCCAGAAATTCATCGGGATAATCGAGCGACCCATCGGCTTTGATCTCGACTTCCGAGGCGTGCAAGACCAAAATTTCATCGCCGAGTTGCTTTTGGATCTTCTTGATCTCCGCGGCTTGCGCCTTGTGTTTCTCGATGCTCAATCCGCCCGTGACGCCGAGACTTACCGAATGATCCGTAAACGCAATGACCTTGATGCCCTGCTTTGCCGCGGCGCGCGCCATTTCCAGCATGGATAACTTCCCGTCGCTCCACGTGGAATGCACCTGCAAATCCGCTTTGATGTCTTTCAACTCGATCAGCTTCGGGAGTTTGTTTTGCTTCGCGGCTTGCACCTCGCCGCGATCTTCGCGCAATTCGGGCGGGATCCATGGCAAGCCCAATGTTTTGTAAACTTCTTCTTCAGTTGCACAGAATATTTCACCCTTTCCCTTAACTTTCGCAAATGAATGTTCGGATAAAGATAAACCTTTATCGAGCGCGAGTTGACGCAACTGTACGTTGTGATCTTTCGAGCCGGTCGCGTATTGCAGCGCGGTGCCAAACTTCTCCGGCGGATGCACCCACACCTGCGCGCGGACTCCATCCGTGAATTCGATGGAGGATTTCGTCTCGCCTTTGCCCAACACGCGTGATACACCGGGCAGATTGACAACCGCCTCCATCACCGGAGCCGACTCTTTTGCCGCGACGAGAATATCCAAATCACCGACCGTCGAACGCATCCTTCTCAGACTTCCGGCTGGCGCGGCGTCCACGACTCCCTTCACCTTTTTGAGGGTCGCGATGATCTCCTGCGCCAGCGGATAGGCGCGACCAAGTGGTATCCTCCCCGAGCGCCGCGATAGGGACGCGATCCCTTCGAGGATCGCGCTCTCGGACTTGGCGCCCATGCCGGGGAGGTCGCGTAGATTCCCTTCCTTCGCGGCAGTTTCCAGTTGCGCGAGAGTCGTGATTCCCAGCGTCTTCCAGATCATGGCGATCTTCTTCGGTCCCAGCGAAGGGACCGCCAGCCACGCGGCTAAATCCTCCGGCACTTCCTTTTTGAGTTTTTCCAGAAATTCGAGTTTGCCGGTGTTGAGAAGTTCGTCTATCTTTTCCGCGATGGCTTTGCCCACGCCGGGAATTTCCTCGAGTTTGCCCTCCTTCCAATACTCGGACGCCTGGCGTCCCAAACCCATCAGACTCTCGGCGGCTTTGCGATAGGCGAGCGTTTTGTAAATGATCTCACCTTTGATCTCGAGCAGGTTGGCGATGAGCGTGAACGTATCGGCAAGCTGGCGGTTGTTCATCATAAGACACCTCCAAAACGATTATACTCTCGGCAGATGAACCACGAGGATCACGTTAATTTATTGCGCCCTGCAAATTTACCTCAAGGCGGAATCTACGCGGACTTCGGCGCGGGGAGCGGCGCGTTCACACTGGCGTTGCGCGAAGTGGTGGGATTCGACGCGACGATCTATGCTGTGGATAAAGACAAATCGTCATTAAGAGAATTGGAGAATTCGCACCGCGCCCGCTTCAGTTCCACCCGCAACCTGATCCTGCTTCCGAGTGATTTTTTTCGTCCCCTCAGCCTTCCCCCACTCGACGGGATCGTGATGGCGAACTCCCTGCACTTCTTCAGGGACAGGGAAAGGATCCTGCGCCGCGTGCGAGAATTTCTCAAACCGAACGGCGCGCTGCTCATCGTCGAATACAACGCGGATTCGGGCAACCTGTGGGTTCCATATCCGCTGTCGTTCGAGACCTTCCGCGCGCTGGCTGCACGCGCGGGCTTCAGCGAACCGCGCTTGCTTGCGAAAGTCCCATCGCGATTCTTGAGGGAATTCTATTCGGCTGTGGGGTATCGGGATTGATCTTTACACTATTAGCGTTCACATAAGTTGATTATGTCATGCTGAGCGCAGCGAAGCATCTCTGATTTTTCACGTTAACAACGATCTTCCCCAAGATAGATAAAAGGATGGGTTAGCCATGCAATAACTCTGGATGCTTTTCGAGCAGCCACTTTACCAGAAAATCAAGACCCCGCAGGCGGCTGGAAGAACGTATGCCCGAACGCGAGCGGCTTCGCGAATGTCTCATAGGTAGGCTTTGGTTCGTTCGTCAGGCTGCATAGATTACCTGCGCCGTGCGTAAAATCTCGCGCCTGCGATAGGGATTGCGTAATCCCTCCTTCTCCACAAGGTCCACAGGACGTTTGAACATCTCTTCCAGTTCAAGTTTCATGTCTATGATTTCGAACAGCCCGATATGCGCCTCGGGGTCAATGCTCACCAGCACGTCCACGTCGCTATCGGGACGGAAATCGTCACGCAGAGCCGATCCGAACAGGGAGAATTCGTTGATATTCCAACGCTTGCAAAATTCGACGATCTCCTTGCGGGGAATCCTGAATTTGGTTTTCGTCTTCGTTGGCATGCTTGAAATTATAGCACGGGCAGGGGATGGGATTTTCCGCCCGAATGGATGCGCCGGGGAAGAAGAATTATTGCCTCCCTCCAAAATGAGGTAAGATTCGGGCGAGGAATGCCATGGCAAAACCCACCGCCCCTCCCAAATTCGACCCGAACAACTACACAAAGATCACCCTGAACGACCTGGTAGTGTACTCCGTCTACTACCTCCACAAGCAGGGATCGGAGATCACCTCCGAGGACGTCGTCTCCGCCTGCTTTGTGCTGTTCCCTAAACGCTTCTCCATGCGGAAATATCCGCAGTATCCCGATTCGGGCATCGTCAGCCGGAGATGGGGTGACTGCAAAAGCAAGGGTTACTTGAAGGGCAGCGCCGCCAGGGGATTCCAGATCACGGCGCGCGGCATCAAGCGGGCGGAGAAGGTGGAGAAGTGGCTGGGCAAGCCGTTGAAACCCGTCCGCGTGCGAAAGCCCGAAGCGGAGAAGCCAGCCGTCCCTGAGAAGGAAGCGGTTCATCCCGAACTCAAGAGGCACGCGAAGAAATACGTCCGCTCGATAGAAATGTCCGATGCGTACAGGCACTTCAAAAAGGGACTTCCACTCAACGAATTCGACTTTAGAAGCCTGCTGCTCACCACCATGGAATCCCCGCCGACGACGCTTGCGCGGAATTTGAAACAATTCAAGGCATACGTGAACATCCACAACCGAAAGGACCTATTGTCCTTTTTGGAATTTTGTGAAGGGAAGTTTTCGTCGTTGCTTGGCGTAGAAACAAAGCCAACCGAGAAGAAAACAACAAAGAAGAAGTAATTTGGAAATGTCACCCTGAGCAGACCGAAGGGTCTCTACCAAGACGAACCGAGACTCTTCGGTCGCGACAACCGCTCCCTCAGAGTGACAATAACAAAAGGAACCAATGCCGATCAGCCGCAAACTCCAATATGCTGACAGGGTCGCCCTGCAACAGGCGGATCAAGCCATCCGCAAGGACGTTTTGCGCGCCCTGGTCGAGATCATCACCAACAGCAACGACAGTTACTCCCGACTGGAGGATAAAGGCGTCCAGGTCAGCGGCGAGATCATCATTGACGTTTGGAGGAAACACAAGAACTCGGTCATCCGCGTACGCGACTTTGCCGAGGGCATGGACGACGCCCGCATGGATGTGGTCGTCGGCACCTACGGCGAAGCCACCAGCGGCTTGAAGGAAGACCTGCACGTGCGCGGCATGTGGGGACGCGGACTCAAGGACGCCATCTTCGGTTTGGGATACGGATACGTCAACTCGATCCGCGATGACACGCTCTATCGCAGTTCGCTCCTCCTCAAAGAGGGCGTCCCAACCTTCGAACTCGATGAACCCCTCCCGGCCGACGAGGAGATCAGGACGATCTACGGCATTCCAGAAGGCAATGGCACCGTGATCGAGATTGTCCTCTCGCGCGAGGATGTCAAGATGCCGCGCTTCGAGAACCTGCGTAATTATTTGCAACGGCATTTCGAACTGCGCACCATCATGGCAGACCAATCGCGTCTCATCATCCTCCGCAATCTCACGGGGGCGGACCGGGTCAGGGACGAGTACATCCTCTCCTATAAACCGCCCAAAGGCGAAAAAATCCTCGATGAGCATTTCGAGGTCGAAGGCTATCCTGCGTCAGCGCATCTTCAACTCCTGCGCTCCAACATCCAACTCTCCACGCGCGGCGAAGAGGGCGATTACGCCGATGCGGGTCTGCTCGTCATCAGCGGCGGCACGGTCATTGCGCTGACCATGCTCAAGTTCGAGAACGATCCGTACGCGTCCTACTTCTACGGCTCGCTCGAATGTGACTATCTCCACGACCTTCTGAAGAACGACGAGCCTGTCCTCACCGCCACGCGCGACGGCATCAACTGGTCGCTGCCGTTTGCAAAGGCGTTGAAGCAGGCTGTGGAGGAACGCATCGAGCCGCTCGTCCAGGTCGAACGCGTGCGCGCCATCCAGGACGAACAACTCAAACTCGACAAGCAACTCCGCAAAAAATTGGATAAGACGCTTCGTGAGTTGAACGTGATCGCCTCTTCGGAATTGAGCGACAGGCGCGCGGCATCGGATGGAAAACCAGAGCCGCCTCCTTCCGGACTGGAATTTGCTCCTGCCCGAATTTACGTTCAAACGGGACAGCAAGTCCCCCTGACTTTAAGAGCGCATCTCTCCGAAAAGATTCACAATGGCGCAACGGTTTTTGTCGTCTCCGATAACCCCGAAGTGGACGTGTTGACTCCCAAGGTCAGGATCGAAGCGTCGAAGGATCGTCCGCAAATCGGAATTGCAAAGATCGAAGTAGAAGGGAAACAGGTCGGCAGCGAAGCGACGGTGACCGCCTATTCGGGGAACCAAAAGGCGCAGGCGATGGTGCAGGTCCGCTCGAGGAAGGATGATGTTGACGATGCGCCTGCCAGAAAACATCACGGTCTCTTCAACGACATCCGCTTCGACGACCGCATGGACCCGCGCCAGCGTGTGTATCTGGATCGAGTCAACTCAACAATTGTCGTTGCCACTGCCGCGCCATCCGTCAAACGCTATCTCGATGGACAGCACCGCCTCGACACCTCCGCCCAGGGACAAGTCCTGCTTGCTGAACTCATCACCGAAGCCGTCTGCCGCGAGATCGCCCGTCAAGGCGTCGAAAGCGGACGCTTCCTCGCCCCCGAAGGCTCCGAAGCCGATGCGATCCAAAGTCACTTCATTCGGTTACAAAACCGCTATGCACATTTGATCCATGATGTGATCGTGACGAAGGAATAATCCCCCTGCGGAAGTGCGTCGCACCTCATGCGGGATTTATCCATCCCAAAAAAATTCACCTGGCAACATCGGAATATTTTGTACCCGCCAATTAGCCTTTTCCTTTAACCGATGGAAACTCAACCGAACCCTGAATTCCTCGCCTAACGTTGGAGCATTTCTGCCGGCAATCCAAATCGTATCTTGATGATTTGGGTTATATCGATCTTGCAGTATTCCATTTGGCACAGCTGCGATAGTAATACTCCTCAAAACATTTCCAGCATTCCCCTCATCGTAGTTATATTTGACAAAGATAGTTGTAGTGAGATAAGACTCGCCTTTTAAATTCACAATGTCAGGTAATCTGCCTGGCACTTCCAATTGTTGCCCAAAGCGAATCTGCTTAACAATCATTGAAAGTTGGGAAATCTGTAAAGTTGCGGTGCCTTGACCACTTACTTTTTCAGCTTTTGAGTCGACAAACAAGGCTTGCTTGAGAGAATATTCAGGTTGAAAAAGATAACAAGCACGCTTGTAGTCTACCTTGCCAAACAACCTCTGATCGATCCGATGCATTCCGAGGCGATCCAATGCCTCCCGAGTTATATCTTCGCCAATATCTGCAACTTGGTCGCTTTCTGCTTGAAAGATTTCTTGGGCAGTTGTTCGATAATTGTAAATAGCTTGTGTTACCAACCGCAAAGATACTTTCTCAACATCTTCGAGTCTATCAAGGTTGTGACGGAGTTCATCGGGATTTAGCAACATAATTTTTTCACCTTGATTCTGAAATAAGTCTTTTCTGTGTGCCAGAGCCGATTTTTGATTTTGCTAATTCAACATATTTCTTTTCAAGTTCAATGCCAATATATTGGCGGTTTTCCTGAATTGCGGCAAGGGCAGTGGTGCCACTACCCATAAAACAATCCAAAACTATTTCATCTGGATCGGTAAGTAATCGAATGACTCGCTTTGGCAATTCAAGCGGAAATTTTGCTTCGTGGTCGTCATTTGCTCGAACAGATGGAAACTCCCAAACCCCACGAGAGCCCCACTCTTTCCACTCGTCTGCGGTAAGTCGGTTTCTGTCATATTTGGTGACCCCTGGTTTCCAGAAGAAATACAAGTATTCAAATTCATCAACAGAGCGATAGGACAAACTAGCCCAACGGGAATTTTCCCATGCAGCATCTTTTACCCAAACTCTACGATCATAGGGGTAGAAACCTGCTTCTAGTGCCCAATCTTCAACCATACCACCAACAATTTTTACTCTTGTTTGTGGTTCATGCTTGCCACCACGAATATTGTTGCCATGAAGCCGACGATCAATGGTTTGTTCACTACAATTTAACAATTTAGCCAATTGGTAACGACTGTAGCTCGGATATTTCTTCATTGCTTTCAAAACATCCTCGCGAGTGACAGGAGAACGCTTCTTATTTACTGCATCTGCTTGAACACGAGGCATATCTGGATCTTTAAAAACCAGAATATCAGCAATATTTATAACTAAAAAACCTCCAGGTTTAATTATCGGAAAATGCAGTTCAACAACCGACTTAAGAAGATTTTGCCAATCTTCAAAAGTCAGGTATGCCTCATATTCTTTACCAACAAAATATGGCGGCGACCAAACACTAACGGCAATACTGTTAGGTTCGATTCTAGCCAACAATTCTCGTGCGTCCCCTTGGTAAATATCGTTAGCATGTAGATACTTTTCTTGTGAGGTTCCATTGGAATAAAGAGCGTGGAAGGTTTTTTGCAGGTTCTTAGGAAGCCTGTCTATTTTAAAAGCAGGAAGAGTATGCTCAGCCATCGAATCACCTTTTGTAGTCATTTGTTCTAATTATACCCACCTTTTACCTCTCAATCATCATTGACGGATAACCTTCACCTCACCGTCAACCAAACCCCGAACAACACAACCGCCAGACCAATCGCGCGCGTCAAATCCATTGGTCGGAGATGCGCTTCCAGCAAACCGAAGTGATCAATTACCGCGCCTGCCAATACCTGACCTGCCACAACCGTGGTAATTGCTGCGGCAACACCCACACGCGGAATTGTGAAACTGATCGCCGCGATGACGACCAGTCCGAAGACCCCCGCGCCCAGCACATACCACGGCACACTGCGCCACTGACTCAACTTCCCGCCGCCATAAACCAGCAACGGGATCAATGCAATGATCGCCCCGCCAATATGAACGATGAATACACTTTCGAAGAGGCCCAGCCGTTGGGTGAGCAGGCTTGCCATCGGGCTTTGCAGTCCCACCGCCACGCCGCCCGCCAGTCCAATGAGGATGATGAGGAGGATCGTTTCCATGTCGTGTCCTTTTGTTTTTGGCTGATGATACCCGATGGCGCGGCTGATCTGGTCAAACAAACGATCCGGTGCCGCGCGGCGCCGGATCGTTTGTGCGTAGATTACAACTGAACGGATCGGTATGAGGCGTTATTTTCCGCTGGAACGCGTCGTCACGTCGAAGATCACCGCGGCGACGAGCACGGCGGCGCGGACGATGTACTGGAGGGAGATGTCAATACCCATCAGGTTCATGCCGCTCGTCAGGGAGGTCATCACCAGCGCGCCGACGAGCGATCCCATCACCTTGCCCACGCCGCCCGCCGGCGATACGCCGCCGATGAAAGCCGCGGCGATGGCGTCCAGTTCGAAGAGGGTGCCGGCCGTCGTTGTGGCGGATTGGAGGCGGGAGGCGAACAGGATGCCGGATAAAGCCGAAAGCATTCCCATCGAGCCGAAGACCACGTAGGTGATCTTCTTGACGCTGATGCCGCTCAATTCAGCCGCTTCCGGGTTTCCTCCGATGGCGTAGATGTGCCGCCCAAGCACAGTTTGATTGGTCATGAAATCATAGACCAGCGTCACGACCAGTACGATCACTGCGGTCCACGAAAGTCCCCGGTAGCCTGCCAGCACCCAGGTGATCGAACCGATGATCGCCGAGACGAACAACAACTGGAGGATGAACAAGTTCATCGGCAAAACTTCGAAATTGTACGCCTGCTTTTTCCTGCGGCTGTTGACGGCGTTGAAGATGAAGATCGCAATGGTCAACAAGCCCAACAGCAGGGTGAGTTTGTGGATTTCGGGCAGGATGCTGATGCCGGGAATATCGCGGATGAAACCGTTGCCGATGGCGTTGAAGGTCGCATCCGGGATGATGATCGTGCCAGTGCTGACCGTCGCCAGGAGCAGCGCGCCGCGATAACCCAGCCAGCCCGCAAGCGTGGCAACGAAGGCGGGGATCTTCATCTGCGCGACCAGGAAGGCGGTCAACAACCCCGAAAGGATGCCGAAGACAAGCACCAGACCGATCGCGGCGAACACCGGCAGTTTCCAGAAGACCATGGCGATCGCGGCGACCGCGCCCATGAAACCGGCGAGGAAGCCCACGGAAAGGTCAATGTGCCGGATGACGATCACGAGCGTCATGCCGACCGCCAGCACGGCGATGTAGCCGGTTTGGTTGATCAGGTTGCTGATGTTGCGCGACGAAATGAAAAGCCCGTCCGTCGTGACCGTGAAGTAAGCCATGATGACAAACAGGGCGATGAACATTCCGTATTCGCGAATGTTCTGTCGTAATACTCTTTGTAGATCCGTAACGAACGACATGTTTCGTCTCCTCAATTCGTGGCAAGGTGCATGATCTTTTCCTGCGTCGCTTCCTCGATGGGCAATTCGCCGGTTATCCGGCCGGAGGATAGAATGTACACCCTATCGCTCATGCCGAGGATCTCGGGCAATTCGGAGGAAATCATGATGATGCTCATGCCCTGTTCCACGAGCCGGTTCATGATGGTGTAAATTTCGAACTTCGCCCCCACGTCTATGCCGCGCGTCGGCTCATCCAGGATCAAAACGTTGGGTTTGACGAACAACGATTTCGCCACCGACACCTTTTGCTGGTTTCCGCCGCTTAGGTTGACCACCTTTTGCTCGACGCTGGGCGTTTTGATGTTGAGCGACGTTTTGTACTCGTTGGCGACCGTGACCTCCGCGTTGCCGTTGACCACAAATCTTTTCGATATTTCCCGCAAATTCGCAAGGGTGATGTTTTGTTTCACGTCCTGGATGAGGATCAGCCCGTCGCCCTTTCTGTCCTCGGTGACATAAGCAATGCCGTTCCGGATCGCATTCTGCGGATGATTGAACTGTTTCCTCTCGCTCCTGACGAACAACTCGCCGTTGAGTTTATAGCCGTCCGGGTTCCCGAAAATACTCAAGGCAAGTTCCGTGCGCCCCGAACCCATCAGCCCCGCGAACCCCACGATCTCGCCCTTCTTCACGTGGAAATTCACACTCTGAAGGACGGTCCTTCCCAGGGCTGGAGAGTAACCGGTCCAATTCCTGACCTCAAGCACAACCTCGTCGGATTTCCTTCGCTCCCTCTTCGGATAAATGTTTTCGATCTCGCGCCCCACCATGTTCCTGATCAACGCCGTTTCGGTGACCTCGCCCGTTTTCGCGTCCAGCGTACAGATGGTCTGACCGTCCCGCAGGACCGTGACGGAATCGGCGATGGCGATCACCTCCTTCAATTTGTGCGAGATCAGAACGCAGGTCACACCCTGATTCTTCAGATCGCGCAATAGTTCAAAGAGGTTGTCGCAATCATCCTCATTAAGCGCGGAAGTGGGTTCGTCGAGGATCAGCAATTTGACGTCCCTGCTCAACGCCTTCGCGATCTCCACCAGTTGCTGTTTTCCCACCCCCAGTTCCTTGACCTTCGTCTCGGGATTGACGTTGAGCCTGACCTTCCTCAACATTTCGCCCGCGCGTTTGATGGTTTCGTTCCAATCAATGATGAGACCGTTGCTTATTTCGTGTCCAAGAAAGATGTTTTCGAAGACGGTCATCTCTGGAACGAGCGCCAGTTCCTGGTAGATGATGGCGATGCCCGCCTTTTCGCTGTCGCGGATCCCTGAAAATCTCAGCGCCTCTCCGCCAAAAATGATGTCGCCTTCATATTCCCCATAAGGATACACCCCGCTCAGGACCTTCATAAGAGTGGACTTACCCGCCCCATTTTCCCCGACCAGGCAGTGGATCTCCCCTTCCGCCACCTGAAAACTCACATTGTTCAGCGCCTTCACGCCGGGAAATTCCTTGGTGATATTCCTCATTTCCAAAATAGGGGCTGTCATGGATCGCTCCGAAAACTCAGGTTTGGAAACAATTATACAGGAATAGTGATGGACGAGTCCATCACTATTCCTTTTCCTGTCATGTTATTTTCTACGGCAGACCTGTGAAGTTGCTGGCATCCCAGTATCCGGAGTCAACGATGGCTTCCTTGACGTTGCTCTTGTCCACCGAGATGACCTCGGAGGGCTTGGCGGGGACGTCAATGGCGCCGTTATTGTAGGTGTGGGTCTGCGGAGGCGTGTTGCCTTCGAGGAAGGCGATGGCGGCGCTGATCGCGTCCCCAACCAGCGTGCGCACATCCTTCAACACGGTCATGGACTGCTTGCCGTCAATGATGTACTGGACGGAGGCGATCTCGGCATCCTGTCCGGTCACCACGTAACTGGCGACGTCGCTGTCAGCCGCAAACGCGTCCGCGATGGCGCGGGCGGTGCCGTCGTTCGGGGCAAGGATGAAAACGTTGCCCTTGTCCGCGGCGGTGGTGGCGGTGAGGTTGGATTCAGCGAGCGTCTTGGCGGTGTTGAAATCCCAGTTGGTGGTGATCTGACCGATGATCTTGCCCATCTCGTCGCGGGTCAGTGTGGCTTTATCCTGCAATGCGACCGCTTCGCTGGAGTTCTTGATGACGAAGGTGCCATCTGCGATCTTGGGTTGCAGGACGTTCCACGCGCCCTCGAAGAACAGGAAGGCGTTGTTGTCGGACGCCGCGCCGGCATACAAGTACAACGGATTGCCCGTGCCGCTCGCCTTGTCCACAAGATACTGCGCCTGCGCGGCGCCCACCGCGAGGCTGTCGAACGTCACGTAGTAATCCACCGCGTCGGTGTTGAGGATCAGGCGGTCGTAGGAAATGACCTTCACGCCTGCCGCTCGAGCCGCTTCCGCGGCTGCGGCTGCGGCGGAGCCGTCGTGCGGGGTGATGATGATCACCTTGACGCCCTTGCTGATCAGGGTTTCGACGTTCGCCTTTTCCTTGGCGGAATCGCCCTGGCTGAAGAGAATTTCCACTTCGTAGCCGGCCGCCGAAAGGGCGTCCTTGAAGCGGGTCTCGTCCTGGATCCAGCGCGGCTCGTCCTTGGTCGGGAGAACGATGCCGACTTCCAGGGTGGTTCCAGCCGGTTCTTCCGTGGCGGTCGTTGCGCCGCCGCCACAGGCGGATAACATCATGGCGGCAATAAAGAATACAGCCATGACACTGTACAGGGTCTTCTTTGACATTTTTTCTTCTCCTTTTGGTTTCAATTCACACGTTCCGTTATTTACAAGTGGGGGTGGGGATCTGCGCGTCGCCTCCTTTCGATAAGGGACAATAAAAAAGCGAAACGATCCGTTCGTTATAAACGGAAGCGCTTCGCTCTCAGTCGCCTGTTACGCACAATTCTCGACATCGGGTCTTTCGTGATTAACTCATCGTTCGAGCATCTCCAGTATAGATTATTGCGAGGCGGTTGCACACTGACTAATCCCCCGTTTACCAGCCTTAAACCCCCGTTTCCGATAGGGGAAATCCCTTAACGCCCAAGGGGATTAGCGTTGGAAGGAAACGCCGCTTCAGGAGGACGCCTCCGGGACGGTTACAAGCGGATATGGGCTGGGGATTTCCACCTGCAGGATCGTCCCGCCTCCCTTCGAGGAGTCGATGCTCATCGAACCTCCAAGCAACGCCACCCGCTCGCTGATGCCCACCAGGCCGAAGTGCTTGCTCACCGAAAGGGAAGCCAGGTCGGCGGGCATGGCAAGCCCCTGTCCGTCGTCCTCCAGGCGCACAAGCAGGTTGGCGGAGGAGGTCCATTGCAGGGAAAGCCGGACGTTGCGCGCCGCCGCATGCTTGCGGATGTTGTTCAACCCCTCCTGCACGATGCGAAATACAGACAGTTCCATTGTTTCGGGGAGTCGCCCCAGGTCGGGGTCTACCTCCAATTGCAGGCGTATGTCGTTTCGCAACGCCCACTCGTGCGCCAGCGAATCGATCGCCGCGGAAAGCCCGTGATGATCTATGGTGGGAGGGCGCAGGTCGCTGCACATTTGCCGCAATTCGCTTATAACGTTCCGCACCCCTTCGCGAATGAACGCCACTTCCTCCCGCAGGGCTGGGGATTTCTCGAGGCTTTCGATCTCCTCCAGGCGATAGTTGAAACTCAACAGGTCCTGGACGACCTGGTCGTGCAGTTCGCGCGCCAGCGCCTTGCGTTCGTCCTCCCGTTCGGTGATCAACCGCCGCTGGGTGGCTTGCAGGGCGGCGTTCAACTTGTCGAGCGCGGTGACCTGGTCCTGCAGGCGCTCGAACAACTGCCGGTTCAGCGAGGTGCGGGCTTCCAGGCTTTCCTGTAAAGAAGCCTGGCTGCGCCGCAATTCCTCCGCCTGCCGCTGGGCTTCGTGATAACTTTCCAACGCCCAGATGAGCGGGGAAACCTGCTCCTGCCGCGACGACCCGACGATGAGTTCCACGATCTCGCGCGGGGTGGATTCGGCGGTGCGGCGGTCGGCGACCAGTCTGCCCTCGTACAACACGAGGATGCGATCCGTGACGGCGAATAGATGTTTGAGATCGTCGCTGCTGATGATGACGGACGTCCCCTGTGACGCCAGTTCCTTGATCTTGTCGCGCAGGATCGCCTGGCGTTGAAAACTCAGGATCGGGATGATATCGTCGAGGAGCAGCAAGCGGCAGGGCTTGTGCAGGATCCGCATCAACGTCACGATCTGCCGCTGTTCGTCGGTGAGGTTGCGAACTTTTTCGTAGGCGAGATCGGGCGGAAGATCGAACTCCGCCAGCAGGATTCGCGCCGTCTCGAACATGCGATCCCAATCAATGACCCCCAGGCGGGGGGCTTTTACGATCTCCCTGCCCAGCAAAATGTTCTGCGTTACGTTGAACTGCTCGACCAGCCCGGATGTGCGGCGCGTGATTTCGGTATCCGCCCCGCGGTTGAAAAATATGGTGGCAAAGAAATCGAATTGATTGGTGGGACCCGAAGTCTGATATACGATTTCGATCCCGATCTTCTGCGCCTGGAGTCGGTTGGCAAAGCGGCGAGGCGCGCCGTCGAAACGAATGACGCCGGAGGAAGGGGGCATCGCGCCGCTCAAGAGATGGAACAAGGTTGACTTTCCCGCGCCCTGTCTGCCCACGAGACCCACCACCTCGCCCTGCGCCAGCGAAAAGGACACGTCCTTCAACACGGGCAGGCGGTCGAAATTCTTCGACAGGTTCTCCACTTGCAACAGGGACTCGAACATGAAAATATTGTAACCGATTCCGCGAGGCGGAAAATTCCTAGCCGATTTCCGGCGCTTGAGGCATAATAACTCCATGCCACACATACGAGTTCTACTCGCGGACGACCATACCGTGGTTCGCGCCGGCTTGCGCGACGCGCTGCGCGTCCTGCCGGACCTGGAAATTGTCGGCGAAGTTGGGACCGGACTCGAACTGATGGACGCCCTGACCCGCATCCACCCGGACTTGCTGGTGATGGACGTGAACATGCCCGACTTCGAGCCCGTCCCCGCCGTCCAACAGATCAAGTCCAAACGCCCGGAGCTCAAGATCCTGATCGTCAGCGCGTACGACGACGAGTCCTACGTGGTGGGCTTGCTCAACGCCGGGGTGGACGGCTATCACATGAAGGACCAGCCGCTTTCCGACCTGCAACTCGCGGTGCAAAGGGTGCTCAACGGGGATCGCTGGATTTCCAGCAGCCTGGTCGGCAAACTTACCGCCCGCCGCGCCTCCTCCCAATCTTCCCCCACGCCCTGGCTCACGCGCCGGCAGCGCGAACTGCTCCGCCTGCTCACCGAAGGGAGCGATAACCGCCACATCGCCCAGTCGCTGGAAATAAGCGTCAAGACCGTCGAAAACCACCTGACCGCCTTATACCGCGTGCTGGGCGTGGATAGCAGGCTCAAGGCGGTAAACTATGCCCTGCGTCACCCGGAACTGCTGGCAACGAGCGGGCGGGAGGCGTCCGAAATCCCCACCGGCATCGAACCCGGCTTGACCGTGCTGGTCGTGGACGACAATCCCCGATACCGCCAGCAACTCTGCCGCCTGATCAGCAAAATATGTCCATCATCGTTTTTATATGAAGCCAGAAACGCCTCCGAAGCGCTGACCCTGGGGAAACAGGTGCAACCGCAACTCGCCCTGATTGACGTGGTGTTGGAAGACGACGACGGCATCCAATGCGCGCGCCGCCTGCGTGCCCTGTCGCCATCCACGCGCATGGTGGTCATCAGCGCCTATCCGGACCGCGAGTTCAGGAGGCAGGCGTTATCCGCAGGAGCGATCGCCTTTCTGGATAAAAAGGATTTCGACACCGCCTCCGTGCGGCAGGTGATCGAAGACGCGCTCAGATAGCGAACAGGAAGATCAGGTCGTTGACGTTCGTCCCCGTTGGGCCGGTTCGAATCAAATCGCCCAGCGCGTCGAAAAAGGGATACGAGTCATTCCGGGACAAGTGGTCTGCCGCGCCCAACCCAAGCCTCTCCGCCCTCTGACGCGTTTCCCCATTAACAACCGCGCCCGCCGCGTCCGTGGGACCATCCTCACCGTCGGTCGCCAGGGAAACCAGCATTACGTTTTCAAGACCGCGCAATTCATCCACCGCGGCTAAAGTAAGTTCCTGATTCCGCCCGCCTTTGCCCTTTCCGCGCATCGTAACAGTTGTCTCCCCTCCCGCGATCAAACAAAACGGGCGCGGGCGCCTTGTCGTTTCATCACGCAATCTTTTGGCGAGCATCACGCCCGCCTCGCGCGCCTCCCCCTGCAATTCATTCGTCAAAATCTCCGCGTCGAAACCTTCGCGCCTTGCCTGCTCCAACGCGGCTTGCGCGGCAAGTTTGTTATTGCCGACAAGAATATGGACTCCGGATTCCTGCTCCTGGGACGACGGGAGCGATCTCCCCGACTCCAAAAATTTCCTGATCGCAACCGAAACCCGATCTTCAATTTTATATTTTTTCAAAACTGCAAGCGCATCCTCCCTCGTTGTGGGATCAGGCACAGTCGGACCCGACGCAATCGCCTCGAGCGGATTCCCAATCACGTCCGAAAGGATCAAACTGACGACCTTCGCCTTCGTCGCGCGCGCCAAGCCTCCGCCCTTCACCCGATCCAATTGGCGGCGAAGAATATTGATCTCGTCAATGCGCGCGCCGCAGGATAACAAGAGCGAGGTCAGCGTTTGCATGTCATCGAGTGAGATGCCCTCGTGCGGAGCGGTCATCAACGCGGAGCCGCCGCCGGAGATCAGGCAGATCAATGTATCGTTTTCACTCAATGCGGAGACGAATTCCAGGGCGCGTTCGCCTGCGCGGAGCGAATCAAGGTTCGGGACCGGGTGTCCGCCCAATAGTACAGGAAACAGGTTCGAGTTAAGTCCCGAAGCGTGTTTGCCGATGGCGAGCGCGCTCGAGAGCGGAATCGCCTCCGCAAGGGCTGTCAGCATCGGGATGGAGGCTTTCCCAATCGCCAACCCATGCGCGCTGCCCGCGATGCGCGGGAGATGTCTTTTTACGGCGGAATATGGATCCACCGATTCGAGCGCGGCGGAGAGAATTCGGGAAATGCGCGGGTCGGCGAGGCTGTACGTCTTGAAACGATCGGCGTTCATGTCTGTTATCATAACAGAAACAGCGTAGCAGACGTTCTCTAACGCCTGCATCCCCAATGCCTGTGCGCCATTCATGGAGCGAACATGTCGAAACCAAAAGTTTTCGTGACGCGTATCATCCCCGATAAGGGATTGGACCTCGTGAGGGATTTTTGCGATGCGGATGTATGGGAGGACGAGCTGCCGCCTCCGCGTGAAGAAATACTGAAGCGCGTGCAGGGCATGGATGGTTTGTTGTGCCTGCTGACCGACAAGGTTGACGGCGAAGCGATGGACGCGGCGGGCGCGCAATTGAAGGTCGTCAGCAATTACGCGGTCGGCTTCGATAACGTTGACGTGGGCGCCGCGACCGCGCGTAAGATCCCGGTGGGCAACACGCCCGGCGCGCTGACCGACGCCACCGCCGATTTCGCCTTTGCCCTGTTGATGTGCGCCGGCCGGCGCGTGGTCGAAGGCGATCGTTTTGTGCGCGCAGGCAAATGGCGGACCTGGGGTCCGATGCTTTTGCTCGGCAACGAGATCAAGGGCGCGACGCTGGGGCTGGTCGGGTTCGGCCGCATCGGCAAGGCGATGGCAAAACGCGCTTTGGGCTTCGAGATGCGCGTGATCTTTTACGACCCGGGCAAAGAAAACAACGACCCTGAACTTAATGCGAGGCGCGTGGATTTCGAAACCCTGCTCGCGGAATCGGACTTCGTCTCGCTTCATACCCCGCTGACGCCGGATACTCACCATTTGATCGACGCGGAAGCCCTAAGCCGCATGAAACCGACTGCAACGCTGGTGAACACTTCGCGCGGTCCGGTCGTGGACATGGACGCGTTGTACGAGGCGCTGAGCGACAAGCGCATCTTCGCGGCGGGCTTGGACGTGACCGATCCCGAACCTCTTCCGCCGGATCATCCGCTGTTATCGCTGGAGAACCTGGTCATTGCCCCGCATATCGCCAGCGCAAGCGTAACCGCGCGTGGAAACATGGCGCGGATGGCGGCGCAAAACCTGATTGCCGGGTTGAAGGGGGAGAGATTGCCGAATTGCGTAAATCCGCAGGTGTATGAGTGACGACCGCACATCCGAGCGCAAGGCGCGCAGCGTCTCCGCCGGCAGGCTTATACGTAGACAGCGGGCGCTGGACGCCTTCGGCAACGTCCGCTACGCGCTACGCGTACTGTGCGCTCTCTTGCGCACACGCCGAAAGGAAACCTCATGCTCCGCGCGCTGTGCGTAATGTGCGCTCTCTTGCGCACACGCCGTAAGGAAACCTCATGGACATCAAACAGAAAATCGAAGAAGCCAATCCCATAACAGCGCCCGGTGAATGAGGGGCAAGATCCGGTGCGAACAGGCTAACCCGATATCAAAATCCTGGGACGATATTGGAGCGCCTCGGCCAGGTGCGCGGATTGGATTTCTTCGCTTTCTGCCAGATCCGCGATCGTGCGCGCCAGTTTCAGGATGCGATGATACGCTCGCGCTGACAAGTTCATCTGACTCATCGCCGCACGCATCAGACTTTGACCCTCATCTTGCAGCCTGCAAAACTGCCGTATCTCCCCGACGCGCATGTCCGCGTTGCAGATAATGTCAGTGGATTGGGAATTGGTAAATCGGTGAAGTTGGATGTCCCGCGCAGCTTGGACGCGCTTGCGAATGGACTCGCTGGTTTCCCCCAGGCGGTCACCGCTGAGCTTTTCATAATCCACGCGCGGGACTTCGATGTGAATATCGATCCGATCCAGCATGGGACCGGAGATGCGCTTTTGATATTTGGTCACAACAACAGGCGCACAAGTGCAGGGTTTGAGCGAATCACCGTAGTATCCGCATGGGCAGGGATTCATGGCTGCAATTAACTGAAAGTTCGCGGGGAAGGTCAACGAGCCTTTTGCGCGGCTGATGGTGACGACCTTATCCTCCATCGGCTGG
>JAANMU010000192.1_pt1 | contig 79223 bp, 64 predicted proteins | sample 7279701 | NCBI WGS metagenome assembly JAANMU01 (sample SAMN14094539, study PRJNA606508) | bioreactor metagenome | isolation source: A lab-scale SPAN reactor treating ammonium-rich wastewater day 57 | place: Ireland: Galway | collected 2017-03-13 | reverse complement strand
CGCGCATTGAACGCTTCAGGAATTGGCGCGGCGCCGTTCAACAGATTGTCTACACTCCCGCGCGTTCTAATTCTGAACAGGTCAACGCGCGGGAGTGTAGAGGATCTGGCCTACCTGACTTCTGCCGTTCTCGATCACGCTGACGGAACTCTCCTGTGAGAAGCTCAGCGCTGGCTCAGTTGCCTCTCGATCAGATTGGGGAACTGTGCCGTCAGAGCGGGGTTCAGTCTTTATGCCTCTTTGGGCCCGCTCTGGAAAACCTGTCGACGGCGAACGACGTTGATTTGCTGGTGGAGTATCCCCCAGACGCGCAAGTCAGCCTTCTGGACAGGCTAGAGCTGCAGGATCGATTCTCTGAGCTACTCGGCCGCCCGGTAGACCTGGTCCGGCGAGACGCTCTTGCGAATCCCTTCCTCAGGAACGAAGATCGCCCCTGCAACGATAGGCGAAGAACGGCTTTAAATCTGGAGCCGGGAGGCGATTTGAACGCCCGACCTGCTCGTGACGAGAGTTCTCGGGCGCATGTTGGGGCATGGTGACCCATGGTGAGAAGTGTTATTTCATGCGGGTTCTCGTGTGATGGGGTGGTGGGCTGGATCGGGGGATAGCGGCGATCTGGTCCCCGGGGGTCCCCACGAAAACCGAAGTGTACCATTGACGTTATCACGGTTTGGGTGGTTACCCGCAGTTTCGTGGGAGATCCAGTCTGAGCGTTCGCACACGTTTCTCGGGGCGATTCCGATAGCCTCGCTATGATGAGTAGCGTTTCGTCAAAGCGGAAAGAACCTGACCTGGCCCTCCCATTCTCCCTTCTGGCTGCAGGTCGCCAACAGGAGCAAGTCTTCGATGACCTGGCCTGTGGGGAGCGCGTCGTGTACTTCGAAAACGCCAGGCATGGGGAGCCCAGCCAGGACGCGATCATAGGCAAACTTGCCCAGGGTCTTTACGTCGTGGCTCAGTATCACTCGACCCTCGCCGGCCGCCCATTCGAGCACCTCAGGGTCTTCTGCCCCGGCGAGCCCGAAATCCTGAACTCGAACGATGTCCAACTGAGGGTTTCGGCGAAGGGCTCCGCGCAGGATGTCGTTGTTGAAGTTCTCGTCGATGACCAGAGGTATCAAGACTTCTTGCGAGCTAGCAGGCGCTCCCGGATTCCATCAGGTGAATGCCGGGTCTCGGCCTCGCGGCGAAACTCGTTTCGTTCTGCCTCTTGCTCAGCGAGGTATCCCTCGACATCGGCCTGATGGTTCAAATAATAGCCAATCACCGCGTACACGTCCGCTAGACCAAGAGCGGGAAACTGGTACACGATCTCCTCCGCGGTGGACCCGCGCTGAAAGGCGTGTACGACGGTGTCGAGAGTGACTCGAGTGCCGCGCACCCGGATGCTACCCCCTTGGACACGCTCCAGAGGAATCGGCTCGGAACCGAGTGACAGACTCATGAACCCATATTCGACGGGCTTGGGTTGCTTTGCCTCCATAACGCTCGAAGCGGGTGCCAAACTTATATGCCTCCAGCATCGGGGCCGAACAGACCGTGGCGTCGGTGTGACCAGGCAAGTGGATCAGAGGGGTCGGGTCCAGGCCCATTTCGCAGGGCTCGAGCGCCAGATGCGGGCGGCTCCGGCCGCCAGGCGGACCGCGCGTGACGAGTCGGGCCGGGCGTAGAAGACATCGTAGCGCGGGCTGACGCTCTGGCCCTGGCTGCCGGGAACAGGGTCGTCGCCCCGGGTGGTCACGCTGGGAGTGCAGCGAAGAAAGCGCATGAAGGCCATCTCGCCGCCTTCACGCAGACCGTGCAGCTCGATGGCCTCGCGAGCATACTGGCTGCAGCTCGGGGTGTAATGACAGCAGCGATTGCGCGACTGGTTGAATTCGCGGCTGAAGTAGCGCTGATAAAGGCCAATCGGGGACATGCCACGGTCATGGTGGCACAGAAGGTCTGAAAGAACCCTGACTTGCGCCGTCGTGGCGCTCGAGCTGGCGCAGGTCGTGGAGCTCGGTCTCCTTACTCAGGCCGCGGCCGCTCGAGCTCGCGCAGGCGCTGTCGCAGGTCGTGGACTTCTGCTTCCAGCGCTCTCAGACGGCGCTCGGTTTCCTCGCGATAGGTCAGGAACAACCGCTCCAGCGGTGAGGTCGCCTGCACCGGGGGCTCTTGTCCCTCCAGGCGCGCCTGGCGGGCTTCGGAATCGCGCCAGTGGCGCTCGCTCTCGGCGTCCCACTCCTGACGCAGCTTGCGCAGATCATCCATCCAGCGAGCTTCGACGCCCCTGCCGGCTGCGCCTGGCTCGCGCTTCCAGCCAGGCTTTCTGCAAGCATTCGTGCTGGGTGGGAGCGGGGAATCGAGCCAGCAAGGCCCGGAAGAGCCGCAGCACCAGCGGGTCGATCAACTGCTGGGCTTCCAGTCGATCCTCTTCGAGCAGTGTCAGGCTGCTGAGATCGAAGCGCCCTTCGGGCAGGGCCCAGGCACCCACCACGTCCAGCGAGGGGAGCTCGTCCACGGTCACGCCCCGGTGCACCAGGTGCACCCCGTCCAGCCGGCCCAGGGCCCGGCGCAATCGGCGCAGGCGAGGCTCGAGCAGTACCGGCTCCTTGAAGGCGGGGATGGCCAGCACCGCCCCGGCTTGCTCCAGGTCCACCATCTCGGGGCGCACCCTGCGGAAGCGAACGGCAAAGTGGTCGTAACGCTCGACCAGGGGAGGGGGAAGCTCGAAGCTACCCTCGGGCGCGCTCAGCCTCCAAGAGGCGTGGGAAGGCCAGAGCCCCAGTCCCAGGCCAGGCATGATGAGCTCCACCACATGGTGGGCCCGCGGCACCAGGTAGCTGCGGGTGTTTTGAGTGGCCCCCTCCAGCTTCCACCAGCGCCAGCCGCTCTCGCGGTAAGAGATGCACTCCTTCTCGCTGCGGTCGAGCCCCTCGAAGGCGGCCGACAGCGGTTGCTGCACCAGCTCTCCGTTCAGGAAGATGGGGATGGGACAGAAGCGGCAGTGCTGGCGCAGCTCGAAGCTCTCCCAGGTGCCGGCCAGAAGCTCCAGGGCCGTCCACCAGCGCCGCTGGCGGCGCATGCGCAGGCGCACGCGGTCGGGTGGATCGGCCAGCGACTCGAGCTGGTGGCCCGAGGTCGAAATTAGAGCCCGCTGGCCCTGCTCGCTGGCGATCTCCACCGGCCCCGCGGCCATCTTCAGCGCGGCATTGACCCCGATGGCCAGGTCCCGAACAGGGGTGTCCTCTGGCTCCAGGATGCGGGGTAGCAGGCTCTGGAGCACCTCGGGAGCGGGGGCGGCCCCGTCGTGCTCGAGCAGCACCTCTTTCCAGCCGGAGCGGATATCCACCCGGGTGGCCCCCGAGCCCACCGCCCACTGGACCAGCTTCAGGATGTACTGGGCCGGGCGGGAGAGTTGGTGCAGGCGCATTTTCTCCAGAGCCGACTCAAGATCGAGGCTGAACACCCCGGAGGAGTCCAGCCGCCCCACCTGGCGCAGGGACTCGAGGTCCATCAAAGCTTGCTCTGGTCGATCACGTCCACCTTCGTGGGCAGCGTATCGCTCAAGGTCTCGCCGGCCAGCACTTTGAGGGCGCTCTCTACCCCCAGGCGTCCCATCTCGCGAGGGTACTGGGCCACTGAGCCCGCCATGGTGCCGGCCCTGATAGCAGCCCGGGCATCGTCGGAGGCGTCGAAGCCCACGATCACGATGTCGCCGCGCCGCATGGCCTTGCAGGCTTGCAGAGCGCCCAGCGCCATCACGTCGTTGCAGGCAAACAGACCCTGCACGTCGGGGTCGGTCTGGAGCAGGTTCTGGGTGACGTTGAAGGCTTTCTCTTGCTCGGCGTTGGCCGTCTGCGAGGCGGCCAGCACCAGCCCCGGGTGCTTTGCCAGCGCGGCTAGAAAGCCGCGTTTGCGGGCGTCCACCGTCTCGTGGCCGGCGATTCCCTCGAGCAAGACCACCCGGCCCTTGCCGCCCAGGCGCTCGGCCAGGAAGTCGCCCGCCAGCTCGCCCCCCTTGAGGTTGTCCGAGCCGATGAAGGCGATCACCTTCGCGCCGGCCTGCTGCAACGCTTCGGGGTCGACCCGGGTATCCACGATCAGCACCGGGATGCCGGCCTGGTTGGCCTTGCGGATGGCCGGCACGATCTCCTTGGAGCCACAGGGGGCCAGGATCAGAGCATCCACCCGCTTCTGGATCAAGTTCTCCACGATCTGCATCTGCTTCTCGACGTCGGTCTCGCGCTCGGGGGCCTGCACGATCAGGCGCACGCCGGCCCGGTCGGCGGCCTCCTGGGCGGCCTGCTCCATGTCCACCCAGAAGGGGTTGTTCTTGGTCTTGAGCACCATGGCGATCTGGGGCTCATCGCCCGCAGCGCCCGAGCGCAACCAGAGCGAGCCCAGCACCACGAGAGCCAGGCAGAGCCCCAGCGCCAGCCGGGCCTTCGGGGTGCCCAGCTGGGCCCGGGCGCGGTCGAAGAGCACAGCCAGGATGATGACCACGCCGATCACCACCTGCTGCATGTCGGCCGATACCTCCAGCAGGTTCAACCCGTTGCGCAGCACGCTCATGATGAGGGCGCCCAGCAGCGTTCCCAGCACGCTTCCCTGGCCACCGGCCAGGCTGGTGCCGCCGATCACGACGGCGGCGATGGCGTCCAGCTCGTACATCACCCCCGCGATGGGCTGGGCCGAGTTGAGCCGGGCAGTCAGCATGGCCGCCGCCAGGCCGGCCAGCAGGCCCGAGAGGACGTAGACCAGGGTCTTGACGGCGCCGGTATTGATCCCCGACAGCCAGGCCGCCTGCTCGTTGCCGCCCACGGCATAGACCGAGCGTCCGAAGACGGTGCGCTGCAGGGTGATCCAGGCCAGCACGTAGACGACGGCCATCACGGCCAGCAGGGCGGCGCCTTCGCCCAGGGCCAGGAAACCCGGCCCGAAGCCCGACTCGGGCCGCCCGCCGCTGAAGACCAGTGCCAGCCCGCGGGCGGCGCTCATCATGCCCAGAGTGGCGATGAACGGGGGCAACTTGCCCCGGGTGATCAGAAGCCCGTTCACCAGGCCCAGCAGCGCGCCCGCCAGGATGCCGGCCAGCACGGCCGAGGGCCAGGGCACGCCGCTCTTGAGCAGCCGGCCCAGCAGCATGCCCGACAGGGCCAGCATCGAGCCCACCGACAGGTCGATGCCTCCCGTCAGGATCACGAAGGTCATCCCGGCCGCCAGCACGGCGTTGATGGCCGACTGCAAGAGTACGTTGGTGAGGTTGTCGGGGGTCAAGAAGGCGGGCGTCATCAGGCTGAGCCAGCCGCACAGGGCCAAAAGGCCCAGGGCCGGAGCCAGCTTGCCCGCCAGGCCCCTCATGCCAGGCCCTCCAGGGCGCTCTGCATGACTTTTTCGGCGCTGGCCTCGGAGCGGCTATACTCGGCCACCAGCTTGCCTTGAGAGATGACCAGCACGCGGTCGGACAGGCGCAGCAGCTCGGGCAGATCCGACGAGATCAAGAGGACGGCGGCCTTGCGATGCAGCTGCTCCTCGATGACCCGGTAGAGCTCGGCTTTGGCGCCCACGTCCACGCCCCGGGTGGGCTCGTCCAGGATGAGCAGGCGGGTATTCCGGGCCAGCCACTTGCCCATCACGACCTTCTGCTGGTTGCCGCCCGAGAGGGTGCCCACCAGCTGAGCCGGACCGGGGGTGCGGATGCGTAGCTCGGTGATGAAGCGCCGGGCCAGCTCGGCCAGCCGGCTGGCCACCAGGAAGGGACCCCGGGCCAGGGAGGTCAGGCTGGCCAGGGCCAGATTCTCGCCCACTCCCAGCCCCAGCACCAGGCCTTGCGACTTGCGATCCTCGGGCACCAGGCCCACCCCCAGCGAAATTGCCTGGCGGGGGCTCGTCAGGCACACGGAGCGCTGCTCGAGCTCGATGGTTCCCGCCCGGCACTCATCGGCCCCGGCTATCAGGCGGGCGATCTCGGTGCGCCCCGCGCCCACCAGCCCGGCCAGCCCCACCACTTCGCCGGCCCGGATGCAAAACGACACGTCCCGTACGGCCGGCTCGCGGGTCAGGCCGTCCACCTTGAGCACCACCTCGCCCGGGGCGGCCCGCTCGGGGGGACCGAGCTCGCCCAGCTCGCGCCCCACCATGCGGCGTACCACCTCGTCGGGGGTGATCTCGTCCAGCCGCGAGGTGCCCAGGCTGGCCCCGTCGCGCAGCACGGTGAGCCGGTCGGAGAGACGGTAGACCTCCTCCATGCGGTGGGAGATGTAGATGATGCCCGTGCCACGGGCCTTGAGCCGGGCGATGGCCGCGAACAGCTGACCCGCCTCCTTGTCGGAGAGGGCGGCGGTGGGCTCGTCCATGATGAGGATCTCGGCCTGCGCGTAGAGGGCCCGGGCAATCTCCAGCATCTGCTTCTGGCCCACGTTGAGGCTGCCTGCCGTGGCCGCCAGGGGCAACTCTTCGCCCAGGCACTCCATGGCCTCGCGCGCCTGACGGCGCAGCGAAGCCCGGTCCACCAGCCCGTAGCGGTGGGGGAGCACGCCCAGCAGCAGGTTCTCCTCCACGCTGAGCGACTCCACCAGGTTGAGCTCCTGGTGCACGAAGCCGATGCCCAGCGAGCGGGCCTGGTGCGGAGAGCGGGGCCGGTAGGGCTGGCCCCGCAACGTCATGGTGCCCTCGTCGGGCGGCAACACGCCACCCACGATCTTCATCAGGGTGGATTTGCCCGCGCCGTTCTCGCCCATAAGCGCATGCACTTCCCCGGCCACCAGCTCGAAGTCGACTCCCGACAGGGCCTGCACGCCTGGAAAGCTCCGCTTGATGCCGCTCAGCGTCAAGAGCATGAGAGCAACGTTCCCTGCCGGACGCCGGCCGTTCCTCCCCTGGCGACAGGACCTGCCCGGGTTGCGCCCGAAGGCGCCCGGGAGACGATTCGGGGAGGAGCTTTCCTGATGCTGAAGGGCCTGAACTTGATGACCGCCGCCGAGTTGACCGAGGTGGCCAGAATGATTGGCGCCGATCCCGAGGGCGAGCCCGAGGAGATCCGCCAGGCGACTGTGGTCTGGCTGGCCAAGCGCGTCGGGGCTCCGGCCACCGATTCAGCGGCGGTGGAACGGGGGGCGCTGGAGAAGATCGCCCGCGAGTTCGGCCTCCAGGTCGCGCCCGGGATGGATGTCAACGAGCTCGAGCGCAGCGTTCGGGTCAAGATTGCCGGCGATGCCGCGGAGTATCTCTCGCCCGCCTGGCACCTGGCCAGCGCGCTGGTGGCCATCGGCCCCAGCGACGCGGTGACGCCCAAGCTCAACCTGCTCGAGAAGATTGCCAGCCTGGCGGTGCCTTCCCACAAGGCCCGCGAGCAGCTCGTTGAAGGCTGGCAGAGCTGCTGTCAGCGCAAAGTCAACGGGGAGCAGCTGCTGGAAGAGCTCAAGCCCACCCTGGCTCAGCTCAAGCAAAAGCCCGACAAGCTGGGTCAGGCCCTGACGCTGGCCCTGGTCATCAGCCTGGCCGACGGCCGCTTTGCCGTGGAGGAGGAGAAGTTCTTTCGGGATGTGTGCCAGCAGCTCGGGGTCTCGCCGGATGGGGCCAACGCCGTGCTCAAGAAGGTAAATAACCTGTTCTGGGGTCACCAGCTCGACGTGAGCCCCAAGAATCCCACCGAGGCCGCCGACCCCGGTCAGGAGGTCCAGGCTGCCCTCAAAGCCGCCGAGCTGACCCTGACCTCGGCCGGGACGCTGGAGGGTCTGGTGCTGGAAGCGCGCGACAAAGTGATCGCGGGTGAGGAGACCACCACCGCCCTGGCGCAGCCCAAGTCGGGCTGGAAGAAGCTCTTCGGAGGGCTGACCGGGGTGGCCCAGTATCTGCACACCCGGCTGCGCTCCGACGAGGACGTGCACCTGGTGCGACTGGCCTACCTTTGCATCGTGCGTCAGCACGCCCAGGCGCTGGCCGACAAGGAGGCCGCCGAGGCCGAGGCTCGCGCCCAGGTCGCCCGCCAGGCCCAGATGGAGGCCGAGGCTCGCGCTCGCGAGCTGGATGAGGGCACGGTCTCGGCCAGGGCGCCCCAGCGCCGCTCCATCAAAATGGACCCCTGACGAGACTTGCTGTGATCGAGCTGGTGGTGGTTCCCCTGGCTCTCTTCGCGGGAGTCGGCCTGGTCGGCTCCACGGTGGTGCGCCTGGCCCGAGCCGCCAATGAGCGCGCCGGGGTGGAGCTGGTCAACGGCGAGCGCCGGGCCGCTAGCCTCATCGCGCTCTTGTGCTTTCTGGTCGTGGCGGCGGGAATGGTCCTGGCCGGCTCGCGCTTCGTGGAGCTGGGTGGTGGGGTCTTCGCAGGGGGCGTGCTGTCGTCGTTTTGGGGCTGGTACTTCCGCACCCGCCGGGGCCCGCGCGGCCTGCTCGACTGAGCCGACCGCGCAGACCCCTTTAGCCGCGCTGCTCGCGGTAGGGGTAGAAGCTCCAGGTGCTCGCCGGTGGATCGTCGCCGAGGACCTTCAACGCGCGGCTCCGGCAGCTTAGCTCGAAGGAGCTGGCGGTCCGGCGGTAGTCGAACACCCCGCCCGGATCGATCCAGGCCTTCGGCGTTGTCTTGAGGTAGGGTCCCACCAGCGCCTCCAGTGTCTGCGGGTAGTGCCCGCGCTCCAGCCGGTAGAGCTTGAGAGCGGCCACGGTGCGGGCGGCCTCCAGGCGGGTGAGTAGCAGTCGGTACTGGTCCACCGCCCGCTCGTGGTTGGGCACCAGCACCAGGGCCAGCGGGCTGAGGCTCGAGCGAGACTGCTCGAAGGACCGCGAGGAGAGCTCGCGCACCGACGGCAGCAGTTCCAGGTAGTAGTTGGTCAGGCACACCTTCTCATAGCGCAGGTAAGCTCGGGGGAGAGGCAGTCCGAAGACGCTCTCCACCCGGCCGCGCTCCTGGTCGGGCAACTCCAGGAATTTGATGGCTGACAGCATCTCTCTCTCCATGGACAAAGAGAGATTCAGAGGGCGGAAGGCAGGTTGCTCAAGCGCCTGGAGGATCTCTCGATACTGCTCGGCGGTCAGCTCGGTACCGGTTTGAAGGGCCAGCAGTCGCTCCAGACCGATGGTCTCGACGGCGGTGGCGATCATTTCGGCGATCAGCAACCCCCGGCCGGTGAAACGCTCGCCCCAGCTCAGGATGGCAAGATAGTGGCCCAGAGCGGCATCCGGACGTCCTTGCATCTCCTCGCTCAAGCCCAGAACGGCCAGGCCGCGGGCGATACCGCGCACCAGGATGTAGTTGGGGGAGCGATCACGGAGGTCGCGGGGCAGCTTCTCCCCCCCGGGCCAGTTCAGACGGTCATACAGCTGGGGCAGTTGCTGGCGGAACCCATTTTCGAGTCGACGACCTTCGGGGGATGCCAACAGCGTCTGCAGCTCGGCCAGAGGCTGGTCGTAGTCCAGTTCACCCAGGCCCATCCAGAGCTGTTGATCGATCGACGCTGCTGACGAGTTGTAGAGGAGCCAGTTCAAGTCCAACCAATAATCCGAATCCGATTTGCTGGGACCGCTGGTCTGGAACCTCCTGGAGGGGGGCCTCGAGACGAAGAGCGGGAACCCGCCCGCCTGGCTGATCGCACGCACCGCAGCCGGGTCGCTGACCTGCACCCGTTCGACCGACAGAAGCCAGCCCGCGGGCACGGTGAGGAAGAGCGCCGACAGCGCCAGGCTGAGCCCCAGCCGGCGGGTGATGGTCCGCCGGCGGGCCCCCTCGCAGCGAGGCGAGCGCATGTCGAGCAGGCCGGCGAACACCCCCAGAGCCACGCACACGAAGAAAACGGGCGTGGGGGCCCAATCGGAGCTCTCGCTCAGAACGTTGTGCCGCAGCACGTCGATGGAGACCAGGTAGCGCCAGGTCGGGAAGAGGAGGGGCAGGGCGAGCCCGGCCACGACTCCGGCCAGGCCGCCGGCCAGGGGGCTCAGAGCCGTGCCCCGGGCAAGCTCCAGGCCGCTGGCCAGAGGCAGGCGCACGATGGCGATCCAGAGCAGGCCGATCAGCAGGGAAAGGCCCATGCCCGCGACCGGATCGCTCTGATTGGTCAGCCGGGCCACGAAGAACGTCATCACGATCACGCTGGCGTAGCCGGTGAAGGCCAGGCCGGCGAGCTCGAGCAGGAAGGTGGCGGCCGGGTAGACCCAGCGCGTGCCAGCGGTTTTCTCGGCCTGGTCCACGCGAGCGAGCTCTCGGCGCAGAACCGTCGCGCTCCAGAGCAGCACGGCCAGGGTGATGGCCAGACCGGAGGCCAGCGGGGCGTCGTGCTGCACCAGGTCCTCCCAGTAGGGACTGTCCACGGCGAACCGCTCCACCAGGGCGATGGGGTAGGTGATGAGCAGGAACAGTCCCCACAGCACCAGCCAGCCGGCCACCAGCCTGGCGGTCAGCATGGCCAGGCGCTGCTGGGCGTCGCCCAGGCGGCTCGAGGAGGCCGACAGGGCCAGGCCGACCAGGGCTCCCATCAGGGTCACCAGCAGGAGCACCAGGGGCACGATGAGAGCCACCCGCTCGCCGTCTCCGGCGCTGGTGATCACGCTGCGTCCGAACCAGCCAAAGAGGGTCAGGGTGACCGCCCCCACCAGCCCTTCCAACATCACGGTGTGCAGAGCCACCTCCAGCCAGCCGCGCAGGAAACGAGCCGGACCCAGGTCGGTCTGCAGCAAGACCTCCCAGGTCTTGTGCTGGCGCTCGCTCAACACCGAGCCAAGCGTGCGGTAGGCGGCCCGCAGGAACAGCAGTCCGGCAAAGATCCCCACCCCGAGCCAGTAGGTCTGGTCCCAGTCGCTGGGCCGGTCGAGGGCCCAGGCGGCCCAAGCCAGGGGGAACGCGAGCAGGGTCAATCGCCAGGCGAAAAGCCCCGCCAGGCCACCGGGGACGCTGCCGGCGGCGCGCCACATCTCGCGGGCGGTGATGGGGTTGTCGCTCCAGGCTTGCAGGTAGCGGTTGCGCGTGGCTCGCAGCCTGATCTGGTTGGCCCGGGCCACCAGCTCGGGGCGCTCCAGGCCGCGGATGGCCAGAAGGCGAGCCAGCACAACGGTCAGCAGGCCCAGGATCGGGATCGAGATCGGCGCCAGCACGAAGGCCGCCAGCAGCACGGCTGCTGCACTCAATCCCAGGAAGGTGATCGGAGAGGGTTTCTCCGAGCGGGCCCAGATGCGCCAGCAGAGGGCCAGGTAGGAGGCGCCCAGGAACAGCACCAGGGTCAGCGGCAGCCAGGCCAGGGCCACCGGCACGGCGTAATCCACCTTCAGACTGGGCTGGCTTTCGATCAACAGGCTGCCCGCGATCAGCACCGGGGCCACCGGCAGGCAAGCCCGCAGGATGGGGCGCAGGCTGCTCGTGGCCAGGGCGTCCACGGTGGAGGCGGGCTCGAGCGAGGTGCCCAGCACCTCCTCCAGGCAGCGGCCCTTGATCAGGCCGCTCAGCATGGCCAGCTCGTTGTTGAAGTAGTAGACCGGCACGGCGACCATCAGGCCCAGGGCCACCACGGCCAGGTAGTTGAAGAGCGGCACCCCGTCTCGCATCAGGGCCAGGAACAGGGCGGGCAGGCCGAAGAGCAGCACCACCTTGAGCATGTCCAGCGGCTTGAGGCCGGGGCGGCGACGGCGCGTTCCCACCAGGGCCAGGATGGGGTGGCTCTGGGACAAGAATCCCACCAGCTTGCGGCCCGGACCCTTCGGGTCTTTGGGGCCGGGGACCACCGGCAGGGCCCGCTCGCGCACGAAGCTGGCCGCCTTGACGGCGAAGTCGTCGTCCAGGGGAGGCAGGCTGGCGGCCGTCAGGGTGGCGCCCACTGCCGTCATCTGCTCGAAGGCCCGTCGGCACGAGGAGCATCCGGCCATGTGGCGCTCAAGACGGGTGGCCTCCTCGTCGGAGAGCTCGCCGTCGAGCCAGGCGGACAGGTTTTCAGCGTTTTCGTGGCACATGTTAGCGAGAGCTCCTTTCCTTGCGCGACAGCACGGCCAGCAATCTCTGGCGGGCGTGGAAGAGTCGCGAGCGCACCGTTCCGAGCGGGATGTCGAGGCTGTCGGCGATATCTTGATAAGACAGCTCGAGCACCTCGCGCATCGTCAGCACCGCCCGGTCGTGGGGGGCGAGCTGCTCCAGGGCGGCCTGCACTTCCAGCCGGTCGTGCACCCGCTCAGCCATTCCGTCCTGACTCGGGGTCAGCGATGACGGCAGCTCGTCGAGCGACTCGAAGCGTCGCCCGCGCAGCTCCTGGCGGCAGCGGTTGACCAGGATGCGCGAGAACCAGCCCTTGAAGGCGGCCGGCTCGCGCAGCTGGTCGATTTTCTGGAAGACGGTGAGGTAGACTTCCTGCATCACGTCCTGGCATCGGTCGCGGTCGGCCAGGATGGAGTAAGCCAGACGGTAGGCCATCGCCTGGGTCTGGGCGATGAACGCCTCCAGGGCGGCACCGTCGCCGCCCTTGAGACGCGCGATCAAGACTTCGAGCCTTTGGCCGCGCTCTCTCACCGCCGGGGGAGACTCGCTCGAGACGCCCGGCGGCCAGCTGGCGGCCAGAGGGAATGGAAGGGCATATTCGTTCACCATGGTTCTCCCTGTGCTTGGGATTCACCCATGAGAGGATCGCCCGCCGGGAAAAGTTCAATCCTGGTCAGAGAAAATTTTCCTGACAGTCAGTTGTCGTCCGGATACCAGAGCAGGCGCCGGAAGTCCACCACCCGGTAACTCGTGACCTTGACCCCCTCAGCGTGCAGGCGGCGCTCCATCTCCTCCGGCCCGCCCGTAAAGGCGTGCCGGCCGCTCAGCTCGCCGTCCCGGTTCACCACGCGGTGGGCGGGCACTCCCTCGGGCGCGGCGGCCATGGCCCAGCCGACCTGGCGGGCTCCGCCCGGTCGGCCCAGAGCTTCGGCGATGGCTCCATAGGTGGTCACTCGCCCCGCTGGAACCTGTCGCACAATCTCCCAGACCTGCTCTTGAAAGGTCAGTCGAACCCTTCCAGAGCCCGGCGGTCGGCGTTGGCCGCCCGCAGGCGGAAGCTGAGCTCCTTGCTCAGGTTCCAGAGAAGACGCGAGGCCAGACGGGGGTGCTCTTCCATGAGCTTCTGCAGGCTCTGTCGATCGAGCCGGTAGAGCTGGCAGTCGGTCTCGGCGAGCACGTCGGCCGAGCGAGGTCGCTCTTCCAGCAGGGCCATCTCGCCAAAGCTGGCTCCGGAGCCATAGCTGAACAGACGCCGCTCGCCCTGGCGAATGGTGGCGTGCCCGCTCATGAGCAGGTAGACCGAGTCTCCGGGGACGCCCTGGCGCACGATCATCTCCCCGGCAGGCACCTCCACCAGCACCAGGCTCTGCTCGAGAATGGCCACCTCGTCCGGGCTCAAGCCCAGGCTCAGCTCCATCTCGTTGAGGGCCAGGCCAGGATGCTCGCTGTCGATGTTGGCCTCGGCCAGCAGCAGGTTCTCGGCCCACTCCAGCGCGTGGTCGGCGTCCGGGAACAGGTAGTCGGGCGTGAAGAGCTGCAGCACGTCCATGTCGCGCAGAAAGCCCGGCCAGGGGTCGCGCAGCGAGGCCAGGGCGAGCTTGCAGCCGCAGTCTGCCAGCGTCTCCTGGATCAGCTGCAGCACGCGTGCCCCGGAGCTATCGATCTCGGTGACCTGGCGCAGGTCGAGAATGACCAGCCGGGCTTGCTGCCTGATCTCCTGAACGGTAGTGGCCAGGTGGTCCGTCGAGCCAAAGAAGAGAGGGCCGGTCAGCTCCAGCACCAGGATCTGACCGCCCATCCGCTCGAGGGCCTGATCCTCTTCGGGCAGCCGCGAGCGCCTCGAGCGCACCTGATCGCCCCGGTAGGTGCGGCGGATCACCGAGCGTCCCACCTTGCGGATGAAGAGCGCTCCTGCCAATAGCATGCCTACGGCCACGGCCAGGATCAGGTCCACCATGACGGTGATGCCGGTGACCAGGAACACAACCACCAGGTCCAGCACGACCGCCCTCTTCTGCTCAGCCGTGCCGGCTACTTTCCAGACCAGCACGCGGCTGCGCTGGTCGATCATGCCGATGGCCGTGACCAGCAGAATGCCTGCCAGCACCACCTGGGGAATGCCTCCAGCAACCGGCCCCAGGGCCACCACGATGAGCAGCAGCACCAATCCGTGCACCACACCCGACACCCGACCGCGCCCACCGGCGTTGAGGTTGACCAGGGTACGCACGGTAGCGCCCGCTCCGGCCAGGCCCCCAAAACAGCCGGCCACGACGTTGCCGATGCCCTGACCGATCAGCTCGCGCCGGCTGTCGTGCCGGGTTCGGGTTACGGTATCGGCCACCACGGAGGTGAGGAGCGAGTCGATGGCCCCCAGCAGTCCCAGGGTGACGGCGTTCTCGATGAGCAGGGGGAGGAGCCTGGTGACTTCGGGCGATCCGACCATTTGCAGGAAGACGGGCACATACTCGGGCCGGGGAATGGCCGAGGGGATGTGGCCGATGACCGGCCCCAGGGCGGCCCCCGGAGCCAGGCTGCGAATCAGGTAGTAGGCGGCCGTGCCAACGATCAATCCCAGCAAGGACGCGGGAACCGCTTTGATGACGCGGGGGGCCAGGTAGATGATGGCCACCGTCGCGGCGCCAATGAGCAGGGTGGCCGGTTGCCAGTCGCTCAGGGCATTCTGAGCGGTGAGCCCCACCAGGGGTCGCAGTTGTCCCAGGAAGATGATGATGGCGATGCCATTCATGAAGCCGGCAATCACGGGGTACGGGATGTACTTGATCAGGCGACCAAAGCCCAGCAGCCCGAGCAGGATCTGCGATGCCCCGCCCAGGAGTACGCAGAGGAAGGCCAGACTGAGGACCAGCTCGGGTTGGCCGGGCAGGGAGGTCATCAGGTGAGCGATCACCTCGGTGAGCACCACCGTCATGGGGCCGGTGGGCCCGGTGACCTGGCCGGGGGTGCCCCCGAACATGGCTGCGAAGATGCCCGTGAAGATGGCCCCGTAGAGCCCCGCCAGAGCGCCCGTGGAGACGTACTCCGGCCCCAGTGGGGCCAGGGTAGCCACGCCGAAGGCCAGCGCCAGCGGAAGCGCGATGACCGCGGCGGTCAGGCCGCCGAACAGCTCGCCTTTTGAGAATCTCATCTTATTTGCCTTCGTGCCCGAAGGGAGATTCCTGTCTGAGGTCGGTCAGGATGCGACGTGGGCCCGGGACTCGAGCGTCGGTAGGAACGAGGCCTGGTCCGAGCGATAGATGGTTTTGCCTTCCTTGACGGTGCCCAGCACCCTGATCGTCTGGATGGCCATCGGCTCCACCTTGAGGGGGTTGGCGCTCAGGATGGCCAGGTCGGCCAGCTTGCCAACCTCGAGCGATCCCTTGGTGGCCTCCTCGCCGTGCTGGTGGGCCCCCTCGATGGTGATGGCCCGCAGGGCCTGCAGAGGCGTGACCCGCTCCTCGGGGCCGATCGCAAGACCTGAGCGGGCGATACGGTTGACGGCCGTTCCCATGGTCATCAGCTGATCGATGGGCAGTACGCTGAAGTCGGTGTGGTTGGTACAGTGCAGGCCCAGGCCCAGGGCCGTCTTCATGGGGCTGCAGGGATGGGTGCGCTCGGGGCCGAGATTCTTCAGGTGGGTATCGGCAAAGAAGAAGGTGTGCTCGGTATAAAACGACACGTTGATCTTGAATTGGGCATACTTTTCCAGCTGGTCCTTGCGCACGAACTGGGAGTGGATGATGGTGGTGCCCAGCTCCTCACCTTTGCGCTCGCCGGCCGCCTTCTCGTGGGCCGCCAGCAGCATGTCGATGGCCGCGTCCCCGTTGGCGTGGATGCTGAGCGGCAGACCGAGCTGGTAAGCCCGGTCGAACATGGCCTGGAAGGTCTCCAGCGGGAACATCGGCTCGCCTCGCCAGGGGTCCTCCCCGTTGGGGCCCGGGAGCAAATACGGCTTGGTGAAGAAGGCGGTGCGCGACATGGGCACTCCATCGGCGAAGGTCTTGACGCCGCGCAGCTTGAGCCGGTTGCGGTAGCGGCCGAAGGTCTCGGGGGGATGCTCCTTGAGCACCTCCTCGAGCTCGGTGACCAGAATGTTGGAGACCACGTCGAGATAGAGGCGACCCTGAGAGGCCCCTTTCACCAGCAGAGCCAGGTCGCTGGCGCCGGTGGCTCCCTCCACGGCCGTGGTGATGCCGGCGCTGGCGTAGATGGCCTGAGCCGCCTCCATGCGGTCGAGCAGCTCCTCGGGCCCGGGCTTGGGAATGCGGGGGAAGATGGGCAGGAAGGCGGTCTCCTGGATGAGCCCGGCGGGCTCGTTGCTGCCCGGCTTGCGGGCGATGATCCCGCCAGGCGGGGTGGGCGTGTCGGCGTTGATGCCGAAGTAGGCCAGGGCGGCCGAGTTGAACACCCCGCCGTGGTTGGAGACGTGAATGATCAGCACGGGGTTGTCGGGCGAATGGGGATCGAGATCGTCTCGGGTCAGCTCGCGCCCCTCCTCGAGCATGTTGCCGTCGTAGCCGTAGCCGATGATCCACTCCCCGGGGGCGGGCTTCAGGCGCTTTTTGTGGTCTTCGAGCACGGCCAGGATGTCGGGGATGCTCTTGACCGGGCCTACCGGGGGGGCCGAGTAGTTCGACCAGGTGACGATCTGGAGAGCGTTCATGAAGTGGCTGTGGCCGTCCACGAAGCCGGGCACCAGGGTGTGGCCCTGAAGGTCCACCATCGCCGTCCCCGGTCCTTGATGCTTGAGAACCTCCTGGCGCGAGCCGACGGCCAGGATCTTGCCGTCCTTGACGGCCAGGGCCTCGGCCTCGGGTTGGCCCTCGGCCACCGTGATGATGTCTCCGTTGGTGTAGATCAGGTCAGCGCTCATGAGTATGCAAGGTCCTCTCGGTGGGGGTGGCCTGGCTCCTTCTGTCCCGAGCAGCTGCGACCTCCTGCTGTTGAGCTTTGCCGGCGTCCGGAAGGCTGCAATTCGTTGCTCGATGCTGAATTGCTGCGCAGGAGCCTGACTGCCCGTAGAGGAAGGCTCGCCTGCCATGAGTCAGGCCGGACCCCCTACCGAGCGATTGCTCGTCAACGTGCCTTCCCTGCGCGATCAACCCGCCTGGTTGCTGGTGCTGACCGGGCAGTCGGCTGGCCAGCTGATCGAGTTGCTTTCGCCCGAGACTCTCATCGGCCGGGCGACCTCCTGCCAGCTTGCCCTGGATGATCGCGGGGTCAGCCGCGAGCACGCCAGGATTGCCCGCGTGGGGGACGGCAGCTATCGGCTCAGCGATCTTGACTCCACCAACGGCAGCTATGTGGACGGCCAGCGGGTGGTGCAGAAGGTGCTCGAGGATGGGGAGGAGCTGGCCCTCGGTCCGCTGGTCAAGCTGCGCTTTGGTTATCAGCTTTCCCGCGAGCAGCTCGAGGTGCAGCGCCGGAAGGCTCTGGCCGGTCAGCTCGACTCGGCTCTGCAGCGCGACGAGCTCAGGTTGCTCTACCAGCCCATCGTGCACCTGGGCTCGCGCGAGGTGGTGGGCCTGGAGGCTCTACCGCGCTGGCAGCGCGAGGCGGGGGTGCTCACCCCGGCGGAGTTCCTGCCGGCCGCCCTGGCCAGCGGGTTAATCGGCCCCCTGGGTCGCTGGGTGCTCGAGAGCGCCGCCCGCGAGCTGCGCGCCTTCCAGGCCCAGGGACTGAAGCTCTTCGTCACCGTCAACCTGTCGGCTCAGGAGGCCAGCGATCCTCACCTGGGGGAGGCATACCTCGAGGCTCTGGCCCGCCTCTCGCTGGCGACCGGCGAGCTGGTGCTGGACCTGCCTGGCTCGGCCTGGAACTCGCTCACCCGGAGCTTTCTCGAACGAGCCTCCGAGTTGAACGCGCGCCTGGCCCTGCAAGATTTCGGCACCGATCACGCCTCGCTGGAAGAGCTCGGGGCGCTGAAATTCCATCAGCTCAAGCTCGACCCGCGCTTTGTCACCTGCGAGGAGCGCGAGGCCAGGCGCATCTGCCTGGGGGGCATCAAGCTGGCCGAGGGCCTGGGGGCGCGCTCGGTGGCGGTGGGCATCGAAGCCGAGCGCCAGCTGGCCTATCTGGCCAAGAACGATTGCGTTCTAGGCCAGGGCTTCCACCTCTCGCCTCCTGTGCTTCCCGAGGCGGTCATGGCGCTGGTCCGGGGGGGAACACCCGGAAAGGAGATCCTGCCCTCCCCGTGAGACGACGCTTCTTGCTTCTTCTAGCCGTCTGTGTGGTGGGCTGCGGCGGCGACTCTCTGCCCATCACTCTGGCCCCGCTCCCCCCCGGGCTCGCTGGGTCCCGACCCGATCTCCGATCGAGCCCTGGCGAATGTCGCTTCGGCCAACGGCCTGACCGTGGCGGTCGGCTCCAACGGACTGTTGCTGACCTCGCGCGACGGCCGCACCTTCACCCCGCGTAACTCCTCGGTGGGGGTGAACCTGCGCGGGGCAGCCTTTGGCAACGGCGTCTGGATCGCCGTGGGGGATGCCAGCACCATCGTGCGCTCGGTGGACGGCGGGGTGACCTGGACGCCGACCAGGGTACCGGTGGCCAGCGCATTTCGGGCGGCGACCTTTGGCCAGGGCCTGTTCGTGGTGGCGGGCGCAGGCGGGGTGATCGTCACCTCGAGCGATGGCGCCACCTGGACTCGGGCCCTGAGCGGCACGGACAACATCCTGTGGGGAGCGACGGTCTTCGCCCGCGGGCTGTTCATCGTCAGCGGGCAGTTCGGCACCCTGCTGACCAGCCCCGACGGCCAGACCTGGACCCCCCGCGAATCGGGCGTCAACGACTTCCTGTGGCAAGTGGCCGAGGGTCCTCCCGGCCTGGTGGCTGTGGGCGACCAGGGGTCCATCACCTGTTCCCCAGATGGCCTCACCTGGACGGCCCGACCTTCGCCCACCGGCGAGGTGCTGCGAGGCGTGACCTTCGGACGGGGGGGCTACGTGGTGGCCGGCAGCGGAGGCACTCTGTTGCAGTCGCAAGATGGCCAGAGCTTCCGCCTGCTCGATTCGCCCGTGGCCGACACCCTGCGCGGAATCGCCTTCGCCGACGGCACCACCTACGTGGCGGTGGGGGATGAGGGCACCATCCTGATCTCCTACGACGGACTTGACTTTCTGGTGGATCAGACGGCCGACCCCGAGGAGCTGTGGGCCACCACCTTCGGCAATGGCACGTTCCTGGCCGGTGGGGGCGAGGGACAACTGTATCGCTCGACGGACGCTTCAAGCTGGCAGCGGATTGACTCGGGCACGGCCGAGAACCTCTACGCGGGCGCCTTCGGGAATGGGCGCTTCGTGCTGGTGGGCTCGCGAGGGGCCATCCTCACCTCCACGGATGCCACCACCTGGACCGCGGTACCTTCGCCCACCACCCAGAACCTCTACGGACTGGCCCTCCTCAACGGCCTGTTTCTGGCCGGAGGCCTGGAGGGCACGCTGTTGACCAGCCCCGACGGCCTGACCTGGACGGTGGGCTCGGTGCCTTCGGTGCACGCTCTGCACGGCTTCGCCTTCGGGAACGGGGTATTCGTCGAGGGCGGGGCGGGCAGCCTGTTGACCTCGCCCGACGCGGTGACGTGGACCGCCAATCCGGTGGGAATCGGGCACTTTCAGACCGCGGCCGCCTTCGGCAACGGAGTCTTCGCGGTGCCGGGCCACGTGGGCCGGGTGCTGGTCAGCCCCGACGCGGTCAACTGGAGCCTGGTGCTGGCCCCCACCCAGGCCAACCTGAACGCGGCCCTCTTTGCCGGGGGCCAGTTCTTGCTCGGTGCCCAGGGCGCGGTGTTGACCTCGAGCGACGCCCAGAGCTGGGCCTTGCACCCGGTGCCCACCGACCAGAACGTGCGCGGGTTTTCATTCGGGAACGGCCGCTACGTGGCCGTCGGAGGAGGGGAGGCGCTGCTCTTTTCGGTGGACGGGGTCAACTGGCAGGCCGGAATTCGCCAATGAGCCCCCGGCGCGGACGAGAGGGATCACCCCTCGCCCGCGTCAGCGCTGGTATCCGGAGCCGGACTTGAACCGGCACGCCGCTTGGGCGGCAGCTTCTCGAGCTGATGTGTCTTCCATTCCACCATCCGGACAGACATGGCGACCCTGGCGAGATTCGAACTCGCTGCCCCCGGCTTCGTAGGCCGGTGCTCTGATCCGTTGAGCTACAGGGTCAAGCTGGCAGACGCGGATGGGCTCGAACCACCGACCTTTGCGTTCAGAGCGCAACGTTCTTCCTGCTGAACTACGCGTCTATGGATTTCTATTCATTTATAAATAGAAATAGAAATGGTAGGCTCGGAGAGATTCGAACTCTCAAGCACCTGCTTCTGAAGCAGGTCTGTCTTCCAGTTGCAGCACGAGCCCGTGTTTGCGAATGGCGCTTCATTGGTAGGATTCGGCTGGAAAGAGAAAACCCACCGGAGTGTGCTCGCGGTGGGTTGGCGAGAGGCTGGTCCGAAGCTGGACTAAGCGCTCGTGCCACCCCCGCGGCGGCGAAGCAGAAGGCCCTGGCGTAGACGAAGTCGCAGTCGTAGCATGATGGTGGCCTCCTGTTTTGAAGATGGTCGCTCGCTGGGAGCTGACCTGGTCATTATAGGGGCTGAGGTCGGCGGCGTCAACCCTTCAATAGGAGAAAACATAAATGATTCGCGGTCGGCTCTGAACCGGTTGCTGAGAATTCATAATTTAGGATTGGGCGTCAGCTCCAGCGGGTGGCGGCCGACCAGAAGCCCACAATCAGAAGAATCAGGGCCAGACCCGCCACCAGGTTGTAGAGCAGGGCAGCGACGGCGATCAGTCCGCGTGATGGGCGCACCAGGGCTACGGTGGCCATGACCGCGCCCGCCAGGTGCACCACCGGGCCGGCCAGGAAGGCTAGCAACAGGCCGCCCCCCACGACGTCGCCCAGGGGCCTTTCGGGGGAGGGTAGACCCACCACCAGGCCGGTCCAGGCGGCGAGCAGCGCCGAGTAGCCAATCCCCAGGAAAAGGGCCAGGCGCCCCAGTCTTGACCGTTTCATGAGAGCGGTTTTGAGGAGCTTCTCGTCAACCCTTCCGGAGTTGGAGGGCGGGAAGGGTCAGACCTTGAAGGCCGCTCGGTGACCCTCGTCTCGCCACCGCTGGCTGGTTTCCATGTGATGACCAAGCCCACCGGGCCCATCTGCAACCTCGACTGCAAGTACTGCTTCTATCTCGAGAAGGAGCGCCTCTATCCACCCGGGACTGACTGGCGCATGGCGCCCGAGACGCTCGAGTCCTTCATCAAGCAGCATATCGAGGCCCACTCGGTGCCTGAGGTGATCTTCGCCTGGCAGGGCGGCGAGCCCACGTTGCTGGGCGTGGACTACTTTCGCCAGGCGGTCGAGCTGCAGAAGAAGTATGCCGGGGGCAAGCGCATCCAGAATGCCTTTCAGACCAACGGGGTGCTGCTCGATGACGAGTGGTGCGGCTTTTTTAAAGAGAACGGCTTCCTGGTGGGCATCTCGATCGACGGGCCCGAGGCTCTGCACGACCACTATCGGGTGGATAGGGGCGGCAAACCCAGCTTCAAGCGCGTCATGCGCGGGCTGGAGGCCCTCAAGCGCAACCAGGTCGACTTCAACACCCTGACCGTGGTCAACCGGGCCAATCAGGACCACCCGCTCGAGGTTTATCGCTTCCTCAAAGAAATCGGTAGCATGGTGATGCAGTTCATCCCCCTGGTGGAGCGGCTCACCGACCAGCCCGACCCGCTGGTGATGGTCTCCCCCGAGCACAAGGGGGAGGCCCACGTGGCCGACTGGTCGGTCCAGGCCGAGCCCTACGGCCGTTTTCTGTGCGCCATCTTCGATGAATGGGTGCGTCAAGACGTGGGCAAGCACTTCGTGCAGCTGTTTGACATCACGCTCGAGTCGTTCATGGGCATGCCCCAGAGCCTGTGCTGGTTCCGCGAGACCTGTGGAGCGGCCCTGGCCCTGGAGCACAACGGCGACCTCTATTCCTGCGATCACTTCGTCTACCCCGAGAACCGGCTGGGCAACATCATGGAGTCCCCGATGGTGGCTTTGATCCACTCGGCCCAGCAGCACAAGTTCGGCCAGGATAAGAAGGACGCCCTCCCTCGTTATTGCCGCGAGTGTGACGTGCGCTTCGCCTGCAACGGCGAGTGCCCCAAGCACCGGTTCATCCGCACCCCGGACGGCGAGGGGGGGCTCAATTACCTGTGCGCCGGCTACCTTCGCTTCTTCCGCCACGTCGAGCCCTACATGCGCTTCATGGCCGCCATGCTCAAGCGACGTCAGCCGCCCGCTCATGTAATGCGCTTTGCGCCCGAGCTGGAGGCGGCTTTTGCACGGACCGAGCCGCAGCAGGCATGTCCCTGCCGCTCCGGGCGCAGCTACGAGTTCTGTTGCGGGAGAACCCGCGCGTTGAGCAAGACAGGGAGGACTGTGTAAAGCATGGACGGCAATATGACCCGCCGGGACTTTCTGGGGACTGGACTGGCCACGCTGGTCGGGGCGGCCCTGGGCCCGGCCATTCTCACCGCTGGCTGCACGACCGGGGCAGGCGACCCGGGGCCGGCCGCCGGGGGAGTCCCGGAGGAAGCCACCCGCCGGCGCCCAAACATCCTGCTGGTGCTGGTGGACGAGTTCCGGCGGCCCGGGAACTACCCGGCCGGCACCGGCGAGGCCCTGGGTTTGAGGGAGATCTTCGGCTTTGCCCCCACGCTCTCGCCGGACAACCAGTTCGTGCCTCTCTTCCCGGGGATGACTCGGTTGCGCCAGAACGCCGTGGTGCTGCGCACCCACTACATCGCTTCGGCCGCCTGCGTGCCCAGCCGGGCCACCCTCTTGACCGGCCAGTATCCGACCGTGCACGGGGTCACCAGCACCACGGGCTTCTTCAAGAGCGGCGACGACCCGGGCTTCGTCTTCCTGGACCCCGACGGCATCCCGACGGCGGGCGACTGGTTCCAGGCCGCCGGCTACGAGACATACTACTTCGGCAAGTGGCACGTCTCGGAAGCTTGCGATGATCTCGGCCCCTGGGGCTTCCCCTTCGCCGCCTGGGACGGGCCTGAGCCGCACGGATCCGACCCGGCCAACCTGGGCGTCTACCGCGACCCCGAGTTCGCCAACGACACCATCAACTTCCTCAACTCCAAGGCCGGCCAGCAGCCGGGCGAGTCTCCATGGTTCGCGGTGACTTCCTATCTGGCGCCCCACGATGTCTCGGGCTGGCCGTTGCAGTGGTTCTTGCCTGGAGACGTGGGGGTGCAGCCCTTCCCAGGGCCGGGCGTGATTCCGCCCATTCCGACCACGGGTGCCATCAGCAATGCGGCCACCTCGACCTCTCAGAACAGCGACTGCCCTCCTCCTATCTCCGGTCCGGTGGCCCTCAACCCGGGCGGCTATCCGCCGGGAGCCTTCAACACGCCGCCCACGTTTGCCGAGGACCTCAGCACCAAGCCCGAGTGCCAGTTCGACATGTCCTTCAAGATCGGGCTTTGCCAGAGGTCCATCCTGCCGGCCCCGCTGCGCCCTCTGGCTCCCAACCCGTTCCAACTGCAGGGGGCCGACTACCAGGCCTGGGCCACTGCCTACGGCGAGTGGTGGTACTACCTCCACTACCTCTTCGATACCCAGCTCACCCGGGTGCTCCAGACCCTGGATGCCACGGGCCTTCGCGACAACACCATCGTGATCTTCACCTGCGACCACGGCGACTACGCCGGGGCCCACGGGGGCCAGGTGCAGAAGTGGCACTCGGCCTATGAAGAGGCTACCCACGTGCCGCTGGTGGTCTCCTCGCCGCTGGTCAATCCCGGAGGTACCCTGCAGGAGGTCAACCTGCCCACCAGTCACATCGACCTATTGCCCACCCTGCTGGGGCTGGCCGGTTTCAATCCGGCCCAGCAGGCCGAGCTGAAGTCTCGCATCACCGGCCAGGGCGTGGTGCCCGATCTGGTGGGCACCGACATCAGCGGCTACCTGACCGATCCCACCAACACGACGCCCATCCCCGGCCACGACGGCAATCCGCGACCGGGCGTGCTGTTCATCACCGAGGACGAGATCAGCCAGATGACCTCAGTCGACCCCAACAACTCCGGCTTCCCGGCCTTCGAGACCTTCCTGCGGCTCGTCGAGGAGGCCCGCCTCGGGCCGGTGCCCGCGCTCGCGCCGGGGCCGATCCGCCAGCCCAACCTGGTACGCACCCTGGCCAGCGGAGACTGGAAATACTCGCGCTACTACGATCCCAACCAGGTGGCGCCGGACCAGCACGAGTTCTACCACCTGCCCTCCGACCCGACCGAGGCGATCAACCTGGTGGAGTTCCGCACCAACCAGATCCGTCCCGGCGTGGCCGTGCCCGGCGTGAGTCAGGCCGAGCTGACCGCTCAGCTCAACTTGATGGTGCAGCAGCTGGCCCAGCAGGAGGCGCTGTTGCTCTAGCCTTGTTGGGGCGCGTGGAGCCTGCCCCGGGTGCGCCCTGCCCTGTGCAGGGCGCACTCGTTAGTCGACCCATTCAGGGAGCTTCGAAGCAGACCTCATCCCAGCCCTGAGGCATGGAGGCGCCGTCGAGTCGGGCCCCTCCGAGCAACGCGTCGGCCAGGTTGGCCCCGATCAGGTCGGCGCCCTCCAGGTTGGCCCGGCGCAAGTTGGCCCCGCGCAGGTTGGCGTTGCGCAGATCGGCGCGGGAGAAGTCGGCCCCCGAGAGCTGCGACCAGCTGAGGTCCACGTCCTTGAGGCTGGCCTGCACGAAGATGGCCTCGGTGGCCACGGCTCTGAGCAGCGAGCTGCCGGTCAGGTTGGCGCCGGTCAGGTCGGCGAGATCAAGCAACCCGTTGACCCAGGCGCACTTGGACAGGTCGGCGCCGGTCAGGTTGGAGGCCCGCATGTTGGTCCAGATCATGCGGGCTTCGTGCAGCCTGGCCCGGGGCAGGTCGCAGCGGCTCAGGTTGGCATCCTCGAGGTTCGCCTCCTCGAGGTCGGCGCCTGAGAGGTCGGTGTTGGGGATGATGGCCCCGTAGAGGTTGGCTTGAGCCAGGAAGGCGCCTTTGAGCGAGGGGAGAGGCTCGCCCAGCATCTTGATCAGCCCGTTGAGCTGGGGACCGAAGCCGGCCTGGAGCAGGGAGACCACCCCGGGTCCGTCCCAGTCCAGGCCCTGGGGAAACAGGTGCGCGAAGCGGCGGGCGAGCAGCGGGTCGAGCAGCTCGAAGGTCACGGAGGTCAGCAGCATGGTGGGCGGGTTCCCGCCGGGGGGAAGAGGTCCTGCCGGGAGGTCGGCGAACCCTCGCGGCCCGGGGGAGATTGGTCGATCTCATGAAACCTCGCATTTTTGCACTTTTCTTATTGTTTGTCCTGGTTGTGGGCTGCTCGGGCTCGGACGCCCCGTCCAACACTCCAGCCGGGAACACGTTCATCCAACAGACCGGCGATTTCGTCTTGCGCGAGGACCTGCAGGTTCTTCCCGCCGACGGCTCGGTGGTGGTGCAGACCATCACCGACGAGCAGGTGGTTCTGACCGGCACGGTGCCGACCATCACCCCCGGCAGTGCCCTCATGATGAACTCGGGCCAGCAGCAGTTCATCCGACGGGTGGTCTCGGTCAGCGAGCAGCCCGACGGCAGCGTGGTGGTTGTGACCACCCCCGGCAGCCTGCTCGACGTCTTCGTGTCGGCCGACATCGAGCAGACCGAGATTTTGGGCGCCGAGGCCCTGCAGGGGATCCAGCCGGTCATGGAGGGGGTCACCATCGGCGAACCGGTGGCCAACCGGGTCGAGGGCGGGTTCTCGCTGCCCATCCATTTTGAGAACTCCCCCCTGACCGACCGCAACGGCAACGTGCTGGCCCGGGCCAACGGCGACATCAGCGTGACCTTTGGCTTTGAGACGGCACTGCAGTTCAATGCCAGCAAGTTCCTCAACCCTCCCACCACCATCGAGCACCTCAAGCTGGCGCCGTTCGTGCAGGCCAGGGGCAATCTTCAGGTGGAAGGCCTGGCGGCCGGAGACTTCGAGCAAGAGTACGTGGTGGCCAGTTTCCCGGGCGGCATCCCTCTGGCTGGCTTCGGCCCGGTCAGCATCACCGCCAACCTGGACCTACTGGCTTACGCCAATGGCAGCATCAACGTCAGCGGCACGACCGGCTTCAATGCCGACATCTTCGCCACGTTCGGCATCCAGGCGTTCGACGGCAATTTCGGCGTTTTTAATCCCGCTCCCGAAGCCACTTTCAATGTGACTCCTCCGGACGTGCAGGGCACGGCCCAGTTCTCGCTCTCGCTGGCTCGCCCCAAGGTCAGCATCAGCGTGCTCGGCCTGGGTGACGCCCATGTCAAGGCCGACGTGGTACGGGCCGGAGTGCAAGCCTCCTTCACGAACACCCCTCAACCTGGCTACAGCATCGGGGCGGTGGGGGAATTCGAAGTGCTGGCCGGCGCCACCATCAAGATCGGGCCCTTCGGCATTCCTCCCTTCCAGATCCCCGACCGCACCATCTTCAACCAGACCCTGCCTGTGGCCACCTTCCGTTACGCCGTGGGAGATCCGATCTTCTTGCCGCGCGCGGGGGCGGGCAGCAACCCGTTTGTGACAACCTTCCTGATCCCCACGGCGCCCCAACTCCGGCCCGGCGAGTATGGCTTCGTGCTGGCCCAGGGCCTCAAGTTCCTCGGGCCCCTGCCTCTGGTGATCCCTCAGGATGTCAACTGGAGCAGCAGTAACGGTAACGTCATCGAGGTCTTGTCGAGCAGCGGCATCTTCACCCTGGTGCGGGCCCGCCAGGCAGGCACCGCCCGCATCACGTCCACGGCCACCGGCTCGCCGGCGGGGGCCGTGGACCTGACGGTGCTCAATACCCCCCTCTCCTCGCTGCGCATCGAGCCTCCCGGGGCTGACATCACCAACCGCGCCTCCATGCAGGCCCGGGCCATCGGTACCTATGCCGACGGCACCCAGGTGGACGTCACCGACTTCGTGCAGTGGGCTTCCAGCAACAGCGGCCTGGCCATCGTCACTCCCCGCGGCGAGGTCCAGGCCAGGTCGGATGCGACCTCGAATCGTGGCGGCCTGCTGCAGTCGGCGGCCACCGGCCAGATCACGCTCTCGGCCAGCTTCCGAGGCCAGCGAGCCTCTGCCGACATCGGCATCAACACCCCGCGCATCACCCAGCTCTTCTTGTTGCGCGGCCCCGCGCCCAACTTCAGCCTGACCCTGCCCGGCGAGATCTTCCCCGGCGATGGGGTCCAGATGGAAGCGGTGGCCTTCTTCGCTGACGGAACCCGGCGGGTGATCACCAGCGAGGTGCAGTGGAGCTCGGACGACGAGTTCGTGGCCGAGGTGACCCCCGCCGGGCTGATCAACGCCATCTCCTCGGGCAACACGCGCATCCGCGCCCGCCTCAACGATCTCGAGCGCCAGTTCTTCCTGCGTGTGGATGAGGGTATCGTGGATTCGCTGCAGGTCACTCCCAGCGAGGTGACCCTGGCTCCCGGTCAGCGCGTGCCGCTCAACGTCTTTGCCAATTTCGCCGGCGGGGGTCGCAGCGACGTGACCGCCCTGGCCCGCGTGCGCGCCATCGTGGGCGAAGTGGCCGGGTACGATGCGACCAGTCACGAGCTGATCGCCAGGAATACCGGTATTTCGCTCTTCTATATCACCTACGGCGGGAGTGGGGCCCTGATGGCGGTGCTGGTGCTGCCCAACCAGGCCAGCCACCTGTTCGTGGCCAACACCCTGGTTCCGGGCATCGCGGTCACCACCGTCGGAGCTGACGGCGGGTTGACGGCCGTGACCGGCTCTCCTTTCGCCCTGGCCCTCCGCCCGTTCGAGTTGTTGCGCCTGGGCGATTTTGTGGTCGCCTCCTTGAGCAGCAACGCCCCCAACCAGCTTTCGGTCAACCGCTACGACCCCGACAGCGGGGCTTTGAGCCCTGCGGGCTCGGTCCCCCTGACCGGAAATTTCTTCCAGCCCCTGCCCATGGACCAGCTCGATGCCAACACGATGGTGGTGGTGGAGGGCTTCCAGAACCTGATCCGACTCCTGGTCATGGACCTCGCTACCGGGGCGCTTGTCGAGCATGACAACGAGGTGGTGGTGGGGACTGGTCCGGTGGACGTGGCCGTGAGCCCGGGCTCGGGCGCCAACCCGACCCTGGTCTTCGTCGCCAACCAGGACTCCAACGACGTCACGGTCTACCTGGCTGACCTCAATACCGGCCAGCTGACGCTGGTGCCCGGCTCCCCCTTCCCCAACCCCGTGGCGGGCGATCAGATCGGGGCCGTGGAGGTGGTGCAGGACAACCTGTATGTGACCAACCGGGTCAGCAATTCCATCTCTCGCTACACCATCAACCTGACGACCGGGGTGCTCACCCCCGGAACGTCCTTCGCCTCGGGCGGCGTGCTGCCCGGACGGATGACCCGGCTGGAGACCCCGGCGGCGCTCTTCTTGTACTGCGCCAACTCGGGCAGCTCCAACGTGACCGGCTTTCAGGTCAACCCGACCAGCGGGGCGCTCACCCCGCTGGCCGGCTTCCCGGTGGCGGCCGGGGGCAACAACCCGCACCAGTTCACCCAGGTCTCGCTGCCCGACGGAACCGTGGTGCTCTACCTGACCACCTCCAACCAGGTCTCTGGCTTTGAGGTGGACACGACCAGCGGGGCCCTCACTCCGCTGACGGGCAGCCCCTTCGGCGGATTCTCCAGCCCGGACGGCATCGCCGACTGACCCCCGCCGAGCACCTGGCCGGCCTGTCCCGGGCCCTCGGGGGCGCGCCACCTGGATGGTGGAGCGACCTCGAGGGTCCGAGCCCCGACCCGGATGCTCTGGCCGGTCGACTCCTGGCCTGGTGGCGGGGCCGGGCTCTGGCTGCCTCGCGGGCCCGGATGCGCTCACCCCTCTATGCCGAGCGAAAGCCCCTGCCTTTTGGAGGGGAAGCTCTCTACACCTATGAGCGGAGCCTCTGGCCCGTGCCGCTGGAGAGCTGCCAGCCAGCCCCGCCGGGCTGGGAGGGCGAAGCCCTTCTCTGCCGGAGCCTCGAGGCGGCTTACGCCACCGTCTTCGTCAGTTTGTGCGACCTTCTTGAGGAGCTGCTGCAGGTTCGCTGCTGGAAAGCTCCCGCCAGCCTCGGAGCGCTGCTCGACTGTCTGGCTCCCGGTCGCTGGTCGAGCGCCTTCCGGCCGGCCACTCTGCACAGCAGCATGGCCTCCAGCCGGGCCAACGTCTTCGTGGTGGACGCGCTCGGCTGGGACCTGGCAGCGGCCCATCCCACCGGCGTCCTGATCCTGGACTTGAGCCAGCGGCCGGACTTTCCCCTGCTCGACCTCTTGAGCCATTGCGAGAGCTGGCTGGTGGTCACCCTCCAGCGCTGGCGGGCGCCCGAGCTGTCGAGCCCGGCCCTGGTCAGCCTGTATGCGCGCGAGGGGCAAGGCGAGGGGCTCAGTACCCTGGCGGCCGCCAGCGAGCTGGCTCGGCGGGTGCGCTCGGTGGTGGGAGCAAGCCCCAGCTACACCCAGCTCTGGGAGTGGAGCCTGCCCGACCGGGAGTTGAGCGCCTACCACCAGCGCCAGCCGGTGCCCGGACGGCGCGTTGGCGATTGGCCCTTACAGCCAGCCTATCGCGAGCCTGAAAATGCCTGGCTGGGCGAGCTCAGGAAGTGGCGGCGCACCACCCTGGCCCGGGCCGACCGCTCGCGGCCGGTCGAGCTGAACTCGCTCGAGCGGCGCTTGCGGGCCTATGAGGAGATCCCCGTCGAGCCGCTGCTCTTCTCCAGCGCCATGGCCGCCCTCACCGCCCTGGCCGTGCTGATGCCCCGCCTAAGCTCGCAGGCGGCCTACTTCGAGACCGCCTTCCTGCTCAAGGTGCTGCGAGCCAGCGGGCAGGACGTGCAGTGGCTCGAGTCGGTGCGCTACGACTGGGAGCTCACCCCCTGGGACCTGGAGCTCCCCTTCGAGAGCCCGGTGCTGGTGGTGGACACCACCCTGACCGGTAATCGCTTTCGCCTCAGCCACCTCTGGCAGCGCCATCAACCGCGCCTGGCGGTGCGGGTTTTCTCGGCCCTGAAGCTGGACCAGCGCGGCCAGGAGCTGGAGAACGTCGGCGCGGTGCTGCTGTCTGGCTCGAGCGAGGTGGTCGCGCCCGTGGCTCAAGCCCTCAGGGCGCTCCGCGCCGCCTGCGGCACCGAGCCCGAGTGCGCCCGTCTTTCTCCCGACTGGGTGCTCGATCCCAACGATCCCCATGCCGAGGCCGTGCTCGAGAGCAATGCCTGGCTGGCCGCCAGGCTCACCGCGGGAGGGCTGCTGCGCAGGGTGGCGCATCCCTCTTTGACCGGCTCGCTCCCCTGGTCTTGCGCTCCGTTCGTGGTGCTGCACCTGGCCCCCGACAGCCATCCCTGGATCACGGCAGCGGTCGAGCGCGAGGCGCGCGACCTGCCCTTCCAGCGGGGGGCCAGCTTCGGATTCGTGGACCATCGCCATGAGTCCATCATTCCTGTGCTGCGCGAGCAGCGCCCTTTGTTCAAAGTGGCCATGGGCAGCTCGATGGGGCCTTCTCGCCAGGCGGTGCTGGAGATTTTGCAGCGAGTGCTTTCTCATGCATCGGTGGGCGCGCTGCGAAGAGCCTATCCGGGCCTGCGCCCGGCTCGGATGGCCCGGGACTGGTCCGCCCCCAGCCCGCGGATGCTGCGCTTTCTGGGTCTCTGAGACGCAGGGCCGACCTTGCCCGGCGTCCAACAGTGTGGGCCATGGATGCCCTGGTGCGGATCGTCAAGCAGCTGATCGAGCGAGCCCGTGCCGGCCCGCTCTCGGACGAGCGCCAGATGGTGGCCAACATGGTCTACATCCGCGAGCAGCTCGAGGCCATGCACCAGCGCCACGGCGAGCCTCGCGAGCACCCCGAGGAAGAGGAGCTGCGCAGCGACCTGCGCGAGACCGTGGATCAGCTCTACCGGGGTCTCGAAGACCTCGAACAGGGAATATTGGACCGAAACGACGAGCTGCTCGAGATCGCCCGGACCACTCTGCTCGAGGCTCTGAAAGCGCTGGCGGGGCTGGAGCAACGGGCCGACAACCTGGCTGCCGAGTAGCTGTTTACGAATCGGCTATCTGGCGGTATACTATGGGGAAATACTCCTCGAGGAGGCCTCTCGCCTTGGCAGTCATCGGCGGCTCTCCCTTTCAGCAAAACCCTCTTGGATTCAACACCGGCCTTTCCACGCCCGGAGTCGGCCCGGCCGGCAGCCTGGCCTTCACGGCCCCGATGGGCCCCGGTGGGCTCAACTACGGCGGCCAGGTCATGTCCGAAGTCGACCTGCTGGTGGCGTTGATGAAGTTGCTGCAGCAAGGACAGAGTTGTCCCTCCGGTCAGAGCGCCGCGCCTGCCTCCACCAGCCCCGGCTTACAGTCGGCCGCTGGCAAGGGTGGCGGGGCCCTGGCCAAAGCCGCTGGCAAAGGTGGCGGAGGAGCCCGGCCTCAGGCGCCCGCCCTCGCAGCCGCTGCGGGTAAGGGTGCCCCGGCCCTCAAGCAGGCCACCGGCAAGGCCTGAGCACGTTAAGCCGGTAACCGTTTCCGGCTGCTTGTGCTTACCTCCCTCGCATAGACTGTGCAATGAATTCTCAACAGAGGGGCGAGGCCCAGTCTGGCCGTCGCGAGTCGCGGTGCGTTCTCCCGCACGCCCTCCGAGTGCTGACGCCGAACCTCCCGCAACTCCGATGACAGACTCGGAGCTCTGTCGCGCCATACTGATTTGACGCCAACTACAGCGGCCAGCGGCGCTGGTCGACTGTCCCTACCTCATTCAGGCGAGCAGGCGCATCAGTCCGCGCCGGACGGGCTCGTATTCGGCCGGGTCCAGGCTTCCCAAATAGCCCGCCACCCGAGAGACATCCAGGCTGCGAATCTGGTCGATCAAGGCGACGGACTGCTGAGGCAGGTGCCCGCTGCCCGCGGGCAGGACGGGATAGACTTCGGGATTCTCTATTGCCATGGCCCAAGCTGAGTCGTCAGTGGTATCACGATCACGACGGGGTAGCGCAGAGTGCCTCGGGGGACTGCGGCCACAACCACCGGGCGACGCCCCTCCTGCTCGTGGCCCTGGGGGCGGTGGAGGGGGAGCCTGACAACGAGGACATCCCCAGCCACGACGGCCCGCTCAGGCATTGATGATCAGGCCCGTTCCGGGCCGATAGTGCGCGGGCTTCAGGTTGGGCTCACCGGACGGGCCCCAGTCGAAGAGCGGCAATGGGTCTGATGGACCCGCATCCAACCACTCTCTTGACTCGACATCCCGACCCTCGAGCGCTCGAACTACGTCGCTTTCTTGAATTCGCCAGCGATTTCCAACCTTGATTCCCGGCAGTCGGCCCTGCTGCAGCCAACCGATCACGGTCCTGCGAGAGAGCCGAAGGCGTGTTGCCGCCTCCTCCGGTGTTAACAACGAGGGCACGACGAATCTTCTCCTTTGAATGGCTTTAGAGTACGTTTTTTTGACACAACCTGACATTTCCCGTCATGCTCATGAGACCATGAGACTGTCGCTGATCGACGGCCTGCTCGAGACCGTCCAGCGATTAGGCAAATTACGCTTTGTTCAATGTCTGAGCTTCCAGGCTCACTTTGTGGCACTCCGGACTGGTTTGCACTTCGGGGGTTCCAGGATGGGGGCTTGCCTGGGAGCCAAGTTCGGCGGAACGGGGAGTGCTTTCAGGCCTCTTTCCGGGCCAGGCGGTAGACTGTCGGCGTGAACGCCTTATTGGCCATCCACAATCCGAGCCTTCGCTGGACTTCCAGGCCCGTGGTGGCGCCCGCTGCTCCGGACCGCCTGGCGACGGGAACGGTCGGCCGTGAGACCTCGCGACGCGAGCTGCTGGCGGTGGTGGCCCAAAGCGGGAAGCCCTACTATGATGAGGCCAGCGACCGCATCGCGCGGGAGAGCTACTACGCGGGCATCGACGCCAACCTGGCCCCGGCCGCGCTCTTTAGTGAGCTGAACGAGCTGGTCAGCAGCACCCATACCAACTGGCTCGACTACGACGCCGCCCGGCACCTCTATCCATGGGTCGACCTGCGCCCCTCGCTGCGCCTGCAGAGCATCTACTCGGCGCAGAGCGTGGCCACCGACGATCCGGTGCGCCGTCCCACCGATTCTCCCAAGCGCTTCAAGCGCGGGCGCAGGGCGATGGAGCGTCTGGAGGCGAAGCTGAGCCAACGGGCGGAGGTGCTGCGCCAGACCGAGGACTGGATCATGGCCCTTTCCAGCGCGCCCACCGACGCGGCCACGCTGGCGAGCCGCATCGCCCTGGTGGAGGCGGCCAACTACTTCAACTGCGAGCACGCCGTTCCTCAGGTGCTCTTCGACCGGCAAGACCCGATGCGGGGCGACCTGCACCACCTGTTCACCGCCGAGCGCGACATCAACGCCGTGCGCAGCAGCCGTCCCCTGGCTGACTTCCCCGAGTTTGACGGAAAGCCGATCCAGGGCGCCGAGCCGGAGGGCTACGCTCCCCACGATCGAGCCGGGTTCGAGCCGGCCGGGGGCAAGGGGCCTCTGGCCCGGGCCATCCTGTACTTCATGGTTCGCTATCCGTGGGTGCTCCAGGGGGCGGGCGAGCTCGGCTACGATCACGCCGAGCTGGAGACCCTGCGTCGTTGGAGCCGGGAAGATCCGCCCGGGACCTACGAGAGGCACCGCAACGCCGAGATTCAAGCCGCCCAGGGCAACCGCAATCCCTTCGTGGACCACCCCGAGTGGGTGGACCGGGTGGATTTCACCCCCGCCCTGGCAGGCTGAGGCCCCGCGCGCTTGGGCCCCTCGCGTCTGGCTGGACTCAGCCTTTACTGGTTCGGTACTCAGGCCCACTGGACGGCCATCATGATCACTCTCTTGCCGCTCCAGGCCGAGCGCATCGGCGGCAGCGACTTCAAAGGCCAGACTCTTGGCCAGATCATGGCCGCCGGCGCCTTCGTTTCCATGGCCGTCTGCCCCGTCTTCGGGGCCTGGTCCGACCGGGTGCGCACCCGCTGGGGTCGGCGCCTTCCTTTCGTGGTGGGGGGCACGCTGCTCAACGTGTTGTTCTTGCTGGCCATGGCCGTGCTGCCCGACCGGCCGGAGATGCTCTACCCTTACGTGCTGGTCTTCATGGGCATACAGCTTGCCAACAATCTGGCCACCGCTCCCTACTCGGCCCTGATCCCCGACGTGGTGCCGCCCGAGCAGCGCGGCGCCGCCAGCGGCTGGATGGGCCTGATGATGATGCTGGGCAACTTCGTGGGAGGCCTGACCGGCCTGTTGCTGCCTGTGCTCGGAGGCGTGGGCGGCGCTTACGTGGCCATCGCCGTGCTGCTCACGCTCAGCATGCTGGGAACCGCCCTCACGGTGAAAGAGCCCGAGCCTCCGCATTTGCCGCCCTTTGCCCTGAGCGCCTTCCTCAGGGACCTGGCCGCCCCGTTCAAGTCGCGCGACTTCAGCTGGGTCTTCTGGACGCGTTTTCTGGTCATGCTGGGCACATACACCGTGCAGGCTTTCCTGCAGTATTTCATGACCGACGTGGTGGGCCGGCCGTTCGTGCTGTTCGGCTCCACGGTGGCCCGGGACGGGGCGGCGGCCACCTCGTTCTTCGTACTGGCCTTGCTGCTCGGCGCCATCCTCAGCTCGCTGGTGGCGGGCAATCTCTCTGATCGATTCGGGCGCAAGCTGGTGGTCTACCTCAGCGGAGCCATCCAGGCTGCCTTCGTACTGGCGATGCTGCTCATCCACGACTTTCAGCTGGCGGTGCTGCTGGGAGTGGTTTTTGGACTGGGCTACGGCGCCTACCAGGCGGTGGACTGGGCCCTGGCCAGCGACGTCTTGCCAAGCCATGACGACCATGCCAAGGACATGGGGGTATGGCACATCGCCCTCACCTTGCCCCAGGTGCTGGCCATCCCCATCGGGGGGCTGGTGCTCGACCACGGCCAGGCCTGGGGTAGGCTGCACGGAGTCGCCAACGTCGGCTACACTGCCCTGTTCGCGATGGCTTTCGTCTACTTCGTGCTGGGAACGGCGCTGGTGAGCAAGGTGCGCGGGGTGCGCTAGGCGATCACGTTCTTGATCCCCAGCGAGCGCAGCACCTCGAGGTCCTTGCAGGCATCCAGGTCCTTTATGGCGGCGGTTTCGGCCGGGGTCAAGTCGACCGGGGTGGGCCAGTCGGGGTCGCTCCAGCGTGCTTGACCGACTCCATCGGCGCGGGCCCATACCTCGCAGGTGAGCTGCGGCTTCCAGCCGGCCTCCGGTTTCCAGGCCGGGTCGTGGAAGCGGCGCAGGCCGTCGAGCCAGGGCTCCACCGGCCTCACCCGGCCCCGGTTGGGCCAGGGGATCTGGTGGAAGGCGCTCCAGCCGGGCTGGCCGTCCAGACGAAAGATGAACACGTTGCCCACGCCGATCTTGTCGATCCCCTGGCGCTCGTAGGAGTTCATCCAGCGGTCGAACTCCTCCACGTGCTCTTTCCAGTCGCCCTTCACCTCCATGTTGGTCTGGATGAAGAACTCGCGGGTCATCTCGGTGAAATTGAGCAGGGCCACCCCGTAACCCTTGCCTCCCCCCAGCCAGCGCTGTAGGCGGGCTAGATAGGTCTCGTGGCGCAGGATGGGGTAGACCACGATCATGCTCAAGAGGCCGCCGTTGTTGAGGAACTTCGGCAGATTGGTGACCAGTTGCTCGGTCAAAGTCTCGCCTGATTCGCCTCCGGTGCGGTAGATCTGCATCTTCTCGTCCGGGGTGGGGTGGAAGGGCGGGTTGGCGGTGATCAGATCGAAGCTGTCCCCGGCCACCGAGTCATAGAGACTGCCCTCACGGATCTCGGCCTGGTCGTCCACCTGGTTCATGGCCAGGTTAATGCGCGCAAAGTCGATGGCTCGCTTGTTGATGTCGGTGCCGATGACGTGCTGGCCGTGGCGAGCTCCATTGATGACGTGCACCCCGCTGCCTGTGCACAGATCCAGCACCCGTCCCACCTGGTGGCTGCGCGGGGTGACCCGGGCCAGCAGATAGCTGTCTTTGCCAAGCTCGTAGACGTGGCTGGGCAGGCGGATGGGGCTCATGAGCCTGTCGGTGAACACATAGGCCCCCTCGCACGGGTAAAGATCCACCTGGGCGAATATCTCGCCATCGCGCTCCTCGAGCAGTTTGCGGCGCAAGAGCAGCGCGGTCTCCTCGACGCCCAGGGCGCGCTCCACCTTCTCGCGCTTGAGGCCCAGGTTGAGCAACCAGAGCACAATCATGTCGTGCCGGGGCGTGTCCGCCCTCTGGCAGCGCCACAGATACCCGGGGATCTCGGGCCAGCTCAGAAGGCAGACATCGGTAACTTTGACGGCCTCGCGGATGCCCTCTTCGTCGTAGCCGATCGCTTTCATGCGCTCGGGCAGGAAGCTCAGCTCCTGGCGGTCTTTGGGGGAGGGCCGCATGAATACGACCCGGCTCTTCATCAGGTCTCCAGCTTGCATAGTCGGGCTGTTCGCTCCTCCCAGGGAGAGGCCCTGGCGGGGGAGAACCCCGGCCTATGAACCGAGCCACCCGAAAGCGAGTCCAGCGCCTGCTCGAGGAGGCCGAGCGCGAGCTCGAGAGCTCTCCGGGGGAGGACCTGGCCTCGGTAGCCAGCCGGGTGGACCTGCGGCAATACGCCCTGACCCTGGCCCTGCTTTCGGCCGGAGAGCCCGGCCCGGAGATGGCCCGGGCCCTGGCCCGCGAGTTGCGCGAGGCCACCATGCAGGCTCATCAGGACGGCCTCGAGCTGGTTACCCCCGAAGGGCGCGCCCGCGTGGCCTGCAAGGCCGAGTGCACCTGGTGTTGCCGCGAGCCGCTCCAGGTCAGCCCGCTGGACGCGCTGGGGGTGGCTGACCACCTGCTCGCCCAGCGCGACCGCTGGATGCTGCGCCTGGCCACCTATGAGCTGCCCGATCGCCGCTCGGCCCAGCTCAAGAAGATCACCACCCCCTGCCCCTTCCTGGGTGACAACAAGCTGTGCCAGGTCTACGAAGCCCGCCCGGTGGTCTGCCGCGCCTTCCACTCCACCGACGTGAGCGTCTGCCGTCTGCGCGTGGAGCGAGCCGACGGCAATCGCACGGTGCCCATGCACCTGGAGTGGTACGGCTTCACCGGCCTGCCTCTGGAGGGGGCTCACCGGGCCCTGGACGAGGCCGCCGTGGATCGCCGCCCGGTGGTGCTCGGCCCGGCCGTGGCCTTGCTCTTGAGCGACTTCGCCGGGGTTACCAGCCGCTGGCTGGCCGGGGAGCCGGTCTGGGGAGACGTGGCTGTGCTCTAGGTTCGGGCCTCCGGGACCGGGTGATCGAACGCGTTGCTCGCGCACTGTCTGAGCGTTAGCCTCTCGTTCACACCCCCGCAGGTGCCCGGACATACAATGCGCTCGATGCAGCTCTCAGGCCTGGGGGACCGCTGGGAAGTCTCCATCCGCGCTACCCACAATCGCGGAATGGAGAGCTTCGTGCCTCCCACCCGGGGCGAGGGAGCGCAGGTCGAGCAGCTGGTGCGCGAGCTACGCGACGTGGCCGAGGGTCATGGAGACCTGGAGGCCGCCCGGGAAGATGCCGAGGCGCTCGACCTCGAGCTCATCGAGCTCGAGCGCCACCTGCTGTTGCAGGATCAGAGCTCGCGCGGCTGGGGCACGGCGGTGTTCCGGCGAGGAGAGTCCACCGGCCTGCTCGTGGAGGTACCGCACCCGGGTTCGGATTATCGCACTCCAGAGCTGGGACTGCGTATGTTCGAAGAGAGCCTGGCCGATGTCTATCTCCTGAGCGGCACCAACCGTTACAACCGGGCCGAGCCCTCGCTCGAGCAACCGACTCGCCGCCTCTCCGATGCCGCTCATTCCGGGGCGACCTTCTTTCACGCCGCTCACTGCGGCCTGGTGGAGCCAGGCGATCGCGTGCTGCAGATCCATGGGTATGGATCCGAGCCGGGTGACCCCACCGTGGTGCTCTCCGATGGGCTCGACGACGGGCGCGATCCCCCCGTCCTGACCCGCCTCGCCTCCGAGCTCGAGAAGTCGGGAATACCTTCGCTGATCGCCGACTTTGAGAGCCCGCTGGGCAAGCGGTTGGGTGGTAAGACCAACCTGCAGGCGCAAGGGAGAGAGGCGAGCTTCCTGCACATGGAGGTCAGCGAAACCGCCCGACGCAGCCTGGATCCGCGCCTCGTGCGGGCCGTGGCCGAATGGGCGGGGGAGGAATTTTCCTCCTGCCCGGCCAACCAGCGCTGACTTTCCCCATTCAGAGGAGTCTAAGCATGCGCAATCTATCCCGACTTTTTCTCGTCCTGCTGGCGGCCACGCTGTTTGCGGTCGGCTGCGGCGGTGACTCGACCAACACCGACACACCCAATTTGAATCAGGTTGGAGACATCGGGCTGCAGTTCAGCACCAATGGCTCGTCGGTCCAGGCGCGCTTTTCCCAGGCCGCCAGCTACCGCGTCGCCATCCTGATCCCCGGCACCCTCACCCAGTTGGTGCCCACGCTTCCTTTCCAACGGATCGACGGACCCACCCAGACCGTGCTGGTCCAGGATATTCCCGCAGGCACCGTGGAGCTGGTGCTCGAAGCGCTCGACGGGGGCGGTAACATCGTGGGCCAGGCACGAGCCAGCAACGTGGTGGTCAACGCTGGCCAGACCACCCTGGTGAGCAGCTCCATGCTGCAGGGCTTCGGCGTCTCGCAGGGGATCGACTTCACCGGTCAGGATACCGGTGGGGATGGAGAGCAGACCCTGACGGTTGAGGTCTCGGCCGGCACGACCCCTACCTACACTTTTACCGGCAGCCCGGTGCGCGACGTCTCGGTGGTGCGGGTCAACGATCCTAACAATCCGCAGGACGTGACCCCGGTCTGGGTGGCCACCTCGGTGGACGTGGACGCCATCAACTCCCCGGTGGTGCATGGGCCGCTGCCCGCGGGCGCCACGGTGCTCGCCGTCAACGCCGAGCCGGTGCTGACGGCCGGGCAGCTTTACCGCGTCAGCGTCGTGAAGCTCAACGGCGAGTTCGGTTTCGCCGAGTTCACCCCCTGAGCGCTGTTCCCGTAAGGGAGCAGCTTTCCGGAAGCCCTCGGTCGCAAGACCGGGGGCTTCTACCTTTCAGGTGGCCCTGATCGGGTCGGGCACTTCCAACTCCCAGGAGGGCGCGAGGGCCTCCCGGCGAGTTGACCCGCATTCTTTCTGCAAGTGGCTCCGATTTTGTGTAGTTCCAAATCAGAAGTTTGGAGCTACACAAACTTCCAGGGACTCTGCGTTGACAGGCAGCCATCCACGTGCGAACTGGCGCACAGTCTCCCTGGAGAGCGGCTCTGGCTTGTTGTAGTGCAAAGTCAGGAATTGGATCTACGCGAACTTCCAAGGGTTTGCGAGCGTGAGAGCACCCATCTGGGAGCGATTGGAGCAGCAGTCGCATGGAAGTGGCTCTGATTTTATGTAGTGCAAAGTCAGCAGTTTGACACTACACGTACTCCGAGGACTCTGCGCGACAGGGGCAAGGCCAGGTTTCAATGGCCGGCGGTCCACCTGCGGGTTCAGTCCAGCTTGCGCCCAGCCCAGGCGCCGGCCCGGGCCAGGGCCAGTGAGCCCAGCGTCATGCCTGCAAAGCGCCCCAGGAAGGCGCCTGTGACGGCGCCGGCCGGACCCAGCACCAGGCCACCCAGGGCGGCTCCGGCCAGCTTGCCGGCGTGGCCTCCCAAGATCGTGCCGGCAGCTCCGCCCAGCACTCCGCCGCCGACCACCTTGGCCAGGAAGACCTTGTCGCCGCCGGTCAGGTCGTAGCTCGAAGCGATGCGCTTCTTGCCCAGCTGCAGGGCTGACCAGCCGCCCAGGCCCAGGGCCGCGCCGCCTGCCGAGCCCCAGAACGAGCCGGCCATGGCTCCTCCCACGCCTCCCAGAGCGCCTCCGATGGTGGCGCCCAGGAACATGCCGGCCGTGGTGCCGCCGATGACGGCCAGCACGCCGCCCAGGTGCTCGGTGGGAGGCTCGCCCCCCGAGGCCGAGACCCGGCTCATGTCCACGCCCGAGGCGGCCAGCTCCGAGCCGATGGCGCTGCACATCATGCCGACCGGCCCGGCTGCGGTGGCCAGCACGCCGCTGCCGATGCGGTCGGCCTGCTCGGCCTTGAGCTTGCCGTCGGCCACCAGGCCTGCCAGCACGGCGTGGGTGGCTCCCACCGCCAGGGCGCCCGGGGCTCCCCCCGGGGCCATCAAGAGCAGGCCGCTGGCCAGGTTCATCTTGCCGTGGAACTTCTGCTGGGCGTCCCCTGCGATCAGCCCCGCCTCCAGCCGGCGGGCGCCGCGGTGGATCTGGGCGGGAGCGATCAGCGCGCCGGCCAGCTCCAGGGCGTTGCGAAGGTAGGGAGCCGCCTCCAGCGCCTGGCCGACGCTCTTGCCCGCTTTGCGAACGCCGGGGCGCTCGGTCCACTCGTCCGCCAGCCCTCGCTGCGATAGATCGTCCAGCACCCGGAACTTCTCCGGGGTGACTTTGGCCAGCTCGGCCCGGGAAGCGGGGCTCATGTGGTAGTGGGCGTGGGTCTCGGCGAAGTCCTCCATGCGGTTGGTCTGGGAGTAGTCGGTGAGGAAGGGGCCTTTGCCGAAGGGCCCCAGCAAGCTGTGGGCGCCCAGCGGGCCGAAGCCGCGCACGAAGTCGCGCGAGTGGCCTACCTCGTGGCTGATCAACTCGTGGTGGAAGTCGTAACCCCAGGTCATGGCGTCGCGGTCGAGCAGCAGGCGGGTCTGCGAGAAGGTGGGGTGGGCGATGCCGATGGCTCCGGTGCGCTCCAGGCCTGGCACCATCTGGATCGTGGAGGCGCTGGTCACCGAGCTCATGGGCAGCCGGTCGAGCGAGTTCATGATCAGCTCGCGCTCGGCACCGGTGGCGCCCACCAGGGAGGGGTAGGCGAACTTGGGGACGGCGCGCAGAGCTGCTCCCAGGCCCAGGGCGCCGTCCAGCAGGCCGCTGGAGGGGGCGGCGGTGCGCTTGGAAGAGAGGTGCTTCTCGAGGTAGTAGGCTCCCAGGCAGGTGGCCCCGCCCATCAGGGCGCTGCCGCCGGTGAGCACGTAGACGTTGGCCGTCGAGATGGCCAGAGGAGCGAAGATGGCGGCGCCGATGGCCATGCCGACGAGCTGGCCGGCGTAGGCGGCCGAGCCCACCCGCAGGTTGACCAGCGACTTGGCCTGCAGATCCTGAAGCCACGTTCCAATGCGCTCGGAGCGGTCGGGTGGCTGGTCCTGGGTCGAGACGCGCTCGGCCGGCGCCGCGGGTGCTGGCGGTGGGGCAACTGGCTGCGAGCGCCGGGGGGCGCTCGCCAGTCGAACGGTCTGGATCTGCATGGCTGGGCCTACTTTAGGAGACGGCCGGTTCGGGGACATTGACAACTTGTTACACCCACGCCCGCGCCCTGTTGTTTACACCAGTTCGCTAGGACCTTGCCGAGGCTGTGGCTATCCTGAGGTAGTGAAGATCTCCGCCCAGCTGCACGAGACCTGTCGCTTTTTCGGCCTCGACCCGCGCGAGGTGGCCGAGCGCGAGCATCTCGACGTGATCGTGTCGCTGCCCGACCAGGCCTCCTGCGATCGGCTCGAGCGTCGCTGCTCCGATGAGCTCGGTCTTGAAGTGCAGGAGAGACTGCCGATGCTGCAGGGCTTCAGCACCCGGGTCGATCATGACGATCTGGAGCTCCTGCGCGACGAACTGCCCGCTGGCTCAGTGGTTGCACTGGATCGACCGTTGACCTTCATGCCCATGATCGACGACTCGGACGTGCTGCCCCTCGATCCGCCCCTGGAGACCGCCTTCCAGCCTGCTCTGCCGGGCATCGAGAAGGTGCACGAGCAGGGTTTTACCGGCAAAGGGGTCACGGTGGCGGTCATCGACTCGGGCCTTTATCCCCACCCCGACTTCAAGGAGCGCATCAAGGATTGGGTGGACTTCACCACCGACCGCAAGCCCACCCCGGTCGATCCGGTCGGCCACGGGACCAACGTGGGCGGCATTCTGGCCGGCAACGGCAAGCTGAGCGAAGGCAAGATCAAGGGAACCGCCCCGGAAGCGAGCCTGGTGGGAGTGCGCATCGGCTCGGTGCGGGAGGCCATCGCCGGCCTGCAGTGGGTGATCGACAACAAGGACCGTCTCGGCATCCGGGTGGTCAACCTGTCGCTGGGCGACGAGGCGCGCCTGACCTTCAAGCAAGACCTGTGGGCTCAGGCCACCCGCAAAGCCATCGAGGCGGGCCTGGTGGTGGTGGTGGCGGCCGGCAACGAGGGTCCGGGTGCAGGCAGCATCAGCACTCCGGGAATCCTGCCCGAGGCCATCACGGTGGGCGCCTACGACAACCACAAGACCCCCGACCCGGCCGACGATACCATCGCCCGCGACTCGAGCCGGGGCCCCACCGCCCATGATCATGTGGCCAAGCCCGACCTGGTGGCGCCGGGCGTTCAGATTTTCGGAGCCCTCAGCCCGGGCTCGCGCAAGGACAATCCCGAGCGGCCGCGCATCGCTCGCAACTATTACGCCGAATCGGGCACCTCTCAGGCCACCCCCCAGGTCGCCGGCCTGGTGGCCTGCCTGTTGCAGGCCAATCCGGCCCTGAGCCAGGAGTCTCTCAAGACGATTCTCCAGCAAGCGGCCGTCCGCTCGGTGCCGGGCGGAGAGAACGATCAGGGAGCTGGCCTGGTGCACGCCGACCGGGCCCTCGAGCTGGCCCTGCAAGCCCGCACCTAGCTCCCTGCAGGCTGCTCTGACCTCTCTGTGGAACTCTTCCATGGGCATGGCTTGCCTTGCTCGGCGATTCTGCTTATACTACCCGAAGTTTCAATGGGGGAGTCTCGCCCCTTCGGCCCGGTCGGACATTTGGAAAATTTGTTAAGCGATCTTTCAGAGGACGGTGCTACCATTCAGGAAGCTGCGATAGGCGTGCAGCCCAGGAACTTGATAGAGGAGCCCAAGTCATGACGAACAACGTGCAGAACCTCGGCCACATTCCCGTGTCGGCGTCGGGAGGTGGGGCTCCTCGACCCGCGGCCGACCAGTCGCCGCCAGAGGTGAAGGATCAGGTGCTGCTCGGTCAGGACCCCAATCCTCCTTACACGCAGAAGCTGGTCGTCACCATGAATGTGGACGCGAAGCTGCTCCAGCCCGACGCCTCAGGCAATGCTCCCATCTCCGGCCTCGAGCCCGTCTTCATCCCCAAGGCCGAGGTCCCCAGTCACGATCCCAGTCACGTTCCCACCGGCGTGAACGGCCAGTTCGCACCGGCCGGCGGCGATCTGCTGGTGGTGCCGGTTCCTCCCCACCAGCCCAACGCCAAGTTCATCGCTGTCCCCATCGAAGTTCCCAACGAGCTGCTCGAGCCCACCGGCAAGACCCTGCCCGACGGCACCCCGGCTCGCGGCGTGGACGACTTCGACGCCCGCCTTGTTCCCCATGACGCGGTGGTCAAGAAGCCCTCCGACTACCACAACGATCTCAAAGAGGCCTATGACGGCGGCAAGAACGATTACCTGCCCCAAGGCTACACCCGCGTGGTGGCCAACTCCAAGGGCGGCCAGATCCTGGAGATGACCGGCGGCATGGTCTCCAAGATCGGCACCGTGGGCAGCGGCTTCGGCAACATGGTCCTGGCTGGCTGGAACAGCTGGATGAGCCTGGCCACGGCCGGCACCCTGGCCGGCATCGGCGGCGCCATCGGTGTGCTGGGCGCGCTGGACCAGATGAAGAAGATTTCCAACGAGAAGGGCCGCCTGGAGTATCTCAAGCAGAACTACGACGCCGGCGAGACCCGCCAGTCTCTGCTCAACGACGCTCCCGAGGCGGGCGGGCGCTACATCGAGGCCCTGAAGGGCAAGTACGAGGCCGAGCATGTGCTGCTCCAGCCCAAGAGCGAGCTCAAGCAGTATGACGACATCGTGGCCCAGGGCGAGAAGAAGAATGAGAAGGGCAAGCTCAAAGAAGGCGAGATCGCCCAGCTCGAAGCGCTCAAGAAAGAGCGCGAGGGCGTCGAAGCCAAGGTCAAGGCCCTGGAAGCCAAAGTGGCTGAAGCCGCCAAGACGGTGGAAGCGGCCCGGGCCCAGCTGCCGCCCGAGAAGGCCGCCAAGTTTGATGAGGCAGTGGCCAGGCTGGCCCCCAACCTCCAGCATTACGAAGCCAGCCGGGGTGATCAGATGAGCCTGCCCCAGGCCATGAGCAAAGCACTCGATGCCGAAGGTGTGGGAGCGGTGCCGATGCAGACCATGCGCGGCATCCAGAACGTGCCTCTGGAAGAGCAAATCAAAGCCCAGGACACCCAGCTCAAGGTCCAGGGTGTCTCAGCGATCGCCAGCGGGCTGGGAATGGCCTGCGGCATCATGGCCACCGTGGGCATTGGCTGCCCGCCGCTTCTGGCCGCGGCCGCCGTGCTGCTGCCGCTGACCGGCGTCGTCCTGATGGTGGGCAAGCCGCTGGCGATGCTGGGCAAGATGCTCTGGAACAAGTGGTTCAACAAGGACCAGACCCCTACTCCCGAGCGGGCCGTGCTGGGCGAGAAGGCCAAGCCCGAAGGGCCAAAAGAGCAGGCGGCCTGGGACAAGTCGATGGGCATCCGGTCCGACTTGATCAAGGCCGACCCGGGCAACGCCGAAGGCTACTTCAAAGCCCTGCACAACCTCGAGCAGACGCGCATGGCGGCGATGACCGCTCCCAACCCCGAAGCCGCTGGCAAGGCCCAGGCCGAGAACCAGAAAGCGGCTCTCGAGCTGAAGCAGTTCCAGGAGGCGCTGGACAAGTCGGCCCCCGGTCAGGTGGCCGCCTTCAAGCAGTCGCTGGCCGACCTCAACGACTGCTGGGCCGAGCGCCGCGCCGACGAGGCGCTGCAGCAGCAGGGCTACAAGGACATTCTGTCGGCCGGCGTGGTGACGCGCTCGGCTTCCAACCTGAGCCTCACCGAGGCCCAGACCCAGCGCGTGCTGACCAACCTGATGCTGGCTGAGTTCGGCCATCAGGAAGCGGTTGCGACGGTCCAGTCGTGGCAGGGCGGGAATGCTTCCCAGACGCCCGAGGCGCGCATGGCAGCCGTGCTGATCCAGACCTCCAAGGCCCTCGAGCAGAGCGCGGACCCCAACAAGGTCGTGCAGGTGGCCACCAATGCCCCGCCTCCTCCGGCCGCTCCGACCGCACCGGTAGCCCCCGCTCCCGCTCCGAACGAGCAGCAGCAGGCCGCTCCGGTCGATCCGGCTCAGGCCCGGGCTCAGCTCGAGCAGCAGATGGTGGGGCTGGTTACCGCCGCCATTCAGGGCAATGTTCAGGCCGACCAGCAGCTGACCGCGCTGCAGCAGCAGGCCACGGCCGGCGACGCCGGCGCTCAGGAAGCCTTCCAGATCGCCCAGGCCGTCATCGGCGAGATCGCCTCCAACGCCAAGAGCGTGGTCGATGCGGCTTCGCCCGAGTTGCTCAGCAAGAGCAAGGAAGTATCCGACGGACTGAGCAAGGGAGATCAGGCGGCCCAGCAGACCCTGCAGGGCCTGATGGCCGCGGCTCAGGCCAACAACGAGGGCTCGGCGGCGGCTCAGCAGCAGCTGCAGGTCATCGACGCGCTCTACCTGTGCCAGCGACTGAACATCCCCGTGGGGGCCGCCGAGCCGGCTGCGCCCGCCCAGCAGCAGGCCTGAAGCTCGCCGGGTTGATCAAGAAAGGGCCCTTCGGGGCCCTTTCTGCATTTGTGGCTGCGGGCGTCGGGCAGGGGCCGAGGGGGCCGTCCTTTTACCGGCTGCCCCGGCGTTACCGGTCCCACCGGGCGGTATACCGCCTGCTCAGACCGGTAATGGGGTGGGCCCGGTAGACCTCAGGCCAGCGCCTGGAGTTGCTCGGGGTCGATGCTCAGCTCTTCCGTGACCTGGCCGGCGGCGGTGAGAACGGCGCGCTGCTCGTCGAAGCTGTAGACGAAGCGCAGCTCCTGGCTGGTGCGTCCGAGCAGAATGAAGCGGGCCTGAATGTCGGTGGGCTTGAGTGCGTTCCAGCCGCTGCCGAGCACTTGCTGGGGCTCGCACGCAAGGGGCTGGCCGACCAGATAGTGGCGCGCCAGGGCCAGGAAGCGCGGGTCCTCCAGCGAGAGCAAGGCTCGATTGGCGTGCTCGTTCCAAAGACGCGCTGCCGTCTCTTGAGTGAACCGGGTGCTGAGGAAAACCGAAGCCGCCATGAACCCCTCCGGCCGCATCATGTCTTGATCACGGCACTTGTTAGGAAACCTAAACATCTGTCCTGAAAAAATCCTTAAGAGTTTCTTCCACAGATGTTCACAGGCAGTTCACCCCTCGGGCCCCCCGGGCCGCTAGGATAAGCCCCGGGACCGTATACCACCGAGGAGCCAATTCCGTGACCATCCGGGATGTCGCAAGTCTGGGTCCGAGCCTGAGCAGGCCGCGTCCGGCAGTTGTTGCCGACGGCGGAGCCCTGCCCCAAGATCGCGCTGATCTTGGGGGGCCGGTGCCCACGGAGTTGGGGGGGAAACCGAGCTATACCACCCGCCTGCAGGCCATGCTGGTGGCCACCGAGTCCGAGTCCATTTCACTTGCGCCCAAGTTGGCCGAGCACCTGGAGGGCGAGGTTCTGGTCAAGATGAAGCCCGGCCAGAGCGTGGGGTCCATCGAGGACTTCGCGGCCGAGTATGGGGCGCGTGTGATCGAGCGGATCGATGTGCCCCCGTCTATGATGCAGGCCTTCGGGGGCGACCTGGTACGGATGGTCATGCCCGAGGGGATCAATACCGCCCAGGGCATCGCCGTGCTGAGCAAGGATGTGCGGGTCAATTATGCCTGCGCCAATGATGTTCTCAAGCACCTGGACGAAGGCGGGCAGCTCATCCCCAACGATCTGGACCCCAAGCTGTGGGGCCTGCACAACACCGGCCAGGAGAACGGCACGCCCAACGCTGACATCAACGCGCCTGAGGCCTGGAACATCACCACCGGCCAGCGCGAGGGCGGTCCGGTCATCGCCGTGGTCGATACCGGCATCAACTACGGTCACAACGATCTGCGTGCCAACGTGTGGGTCAACCCGGGCGAGATCCCCGGGGACGGAATCGACAACGACGGCAACGGCGTCATCGACGACGTGCACGGCTACAACGCCATCAACGGCACGGGCGACCCCAACGACGACCACTCCCACGGCTCGCACTGCATGGGCACCGTGGCCGCCGAGGGTAACAACAGCCTGGGGGTGGTGGGCGTCAACTGGCAGGCCCGGGTGATGGGCGCCAAGTTTCTCTCGGCCCAGGGCTCGGGCAGCACCGCCGACGCCATCAAAGCCATCCTCTACTCGACCCGCATGGGAGCGCGCATCACCTCCAATTCTTGGGGTGGCGGGGCTTATAACCAGGCCCTCTACGACGCCCTGAAGGCCTCTCCCGCGCTGCACATCTTCGCGGCCGGCAACAGCTCCAACGATAACGACAAGCGGGCCAGCTATCCCTCGAGCTACAACCTGGACAACATCGTGGCCGTGGCCGCCACCGACAAGAACGACCGCATGGCCGGCTTCAGCAACTGGGGACGCACCAGCGTCGACCTGGGGGCGCCCGGCGTCAACATCTACTCCACCGTGCTCGGTCAGGACTACAAGCTGTTCAGCGGCACGTCCATGGCCACGCCCCACGTGGCCGGGGTGGCCGGGCTGATCGCCACCGCCTACCCCGGGGCCAGCAACGCCGAGATCAAGGCCCGCTTGATGAACGGGGCCGACAAAGTGCCGGCCCTGAATGGCAAGTGCGTCACGGGTGGACGGTTGAATGCCTTCAGCTCGCTCGACAATGATACTGTGGCCCCGGCCGCGCCCGAGGACCTGCGGCCCGCCCAGGTGGGCGCCAAGGCCGTCAGCCTGACCTGGACCGCGACCGGCGATGATGGGCTGGAGAAACGGGCTTCGGGCTACCTGCTCAAGGTCTCCGAGCAGCCCATCACGGACGAGGCCAGTTTTCTGGCCGCCCGCACCGTGCCCACCGGTACTCCGAGCGAGCCTGGCACGGCCGAGCGGGTCACGGTAGGATTGATCCCCTCCTCCAGCGAGCGCACTCTGTATTATGGCCTCAAGGTCATCGACAACGTGGGCAACTCTTCGCCCCTGGTTACCGGAGAGACTGCCGTGCCGGCAGCCCGGGTGGCCTTCGAGGACCGCATGGAGGGTGATGCCTCGGCCTGGACCCCGACCGGGCTCTGGGGCCGGGTGGAGTGGGAAGGCAACGGGCGGGTCTGGACCGATAGCCCCGACATTCCCTACCAGAACGATTCCAACACGACGTTGAGCTCCAGGTCGATCTCGCTGGCTGGCATTCAGGGCGCCACCTTGCTCTTCGATGCTCGCTACGAGATCGAGTCGGGCTTTGACTTCCTTAACGTCGAGGTATCCGAGAACGGGCGCGACTGGACCACGATCGGGCGGCTGACCGGCTCGCGGGAGTGGCATACCCAGCAGATGGACCTGTCCAACTACGACGGAAAGGATGTCCGCATTCGCTTCCGGATGCACGCCGATGGCTCTATCAATGCCGACGGCTTTTACCTCGACAACGTGGTGGTGGCGGGCGATCCCAAGCCGACTCCGCCAGAGGGATAGTCTTGATTCGTGTCGAATCGACACGATGTGAAGGTCTTCTATTCCGCCAGGCAGAGTGTCTCTGAGAACGCGTCCTTCAGCCCCTCGGCCGGTAAGCCCAGGAGGTTGGTGGAGCAGTGGCTTCGTCGTTATCCCATCGAGCTCATCGAGCCTGAGCCGGTGACGGCCGAGGAGTTGTCATTGGCCCACGACCCGGAGTACGTGCGCGAGGTGCTGGCCTGTCGGCGTCACAACGGCTTCAGCAACACTTCCCGTGAGATCGCTGATTCGCTGCCCTACACCACCGGCTCGCTGGTCTCGGCCGTGCGCCACGTCGTCGAGAACGGGGGAGCGGCCTGCTCGCCCACCAGCAGCTTTCATCATGCCTGTTACGCCAGTGGGGGCGGCTTTTGCACCTTCAACGGGCTCATGGTGGCAGCCATGCTCGTGCGCGAGAAGGTCGAGCGGGTGGGCATTCTCGATTGCGACTTTCACTACGGCAACGGGACCGACGACATCATCGGGCGCAAGCGACTCGACTTCGTGGCTCACCACACGACCGGCAAGAGCGATCACGACCCCGAGCAGTTTTTGCGCGAGCTTCCTGCCATCCTGCGGGACATGAGAGCCGGTGTGCTGATTTACCAGGCCGGGGCCGACGCCCACCTCGACGACCCGCTCGGTGGCTGGATGACCTCTGAGCAGATGAGAAGGCGCGATCGCACAGTGTTCGAGCTCTGCAAGGCCGAAGGGATACCGGTGGCCTGGAACCTGGCCGGGGGCTATCAGGAAGCTTTCCAGAACGTGCTCGATCTTCACCACGCCACCATGGAGGAGTGCCTGGCCGTCTTCGAGCCCGCTCGCACGCCCGAGAACCCGCCCGGCGCGGGAATGCTGGAAGGCATCTGGCCCTGACGGTTACCCGATCTCTCGCAAAGCTCTCCCGTGGGTCTCGCACGTTCCGTGGCACGTTAACATTTCGGTCACAGCCTGCCCGGTCGCCATGCATACACTGGCCCCAACATAGACAGGGGACATCACTACCATGCGCGTTGACCAGATCCAGCCTCAAATGGCCTTCCAGCCTCAGCGAGCCGCCCAGACCGCCGCGCCCGAGCAGGGTCCGGCCGACAGCGTGCAGATCTCGGGCGGCTTCAACCTTCAGTCGGTGCTGGAGGCGAGCCGGGCCGAGGCGGCCTCGCTCGAGCCCAAGCTGCAGGACTACGTGCCCGGCGAGGTGCTGGTCAAGCTCAAAGCGGGAACCTCGTTGCAGGCCATCTCTGGCTTTGCCGCCGACTACGGGGCCAAGGTCATCCACAAGTTCAACGTGCCGGCCGTCATGGCCAAAGAGTTCAACGGCGAGCTGGTGCAGCTGACTCTCCCCGAGGGGATGTCCACCGCCGAGGCCGTGGCCGCCATGGGTCGTGACGCCCGGGTCAGCTATGCCGAGCCCAACTTCAAGGTGCAGGCCTTCGGCAATCCGGGCGTGCAGATTCCCGACGATCTGGTCGAGGAGCAGTGGGGCCTGCGCAATACCGGCCAGAACGGCGGCATCGCGGGCGTCGACATCAAGGCCGCAGACGCCTGGAACATCAGCACCGGCATCAAGGAGAACGGCCCCATCATCGCCGTCATCGATACCGGCGTGAACTACAACCACTCCGACCTGGTCAACAACATGTGGGTCAATCCGGGCGAGGTTCCCGGCGACGGCATCGACAACGACGGCAACGGCATCGTGGATGACATCCACGGGGCCAACACCATCACCAACACCGGCGATCCGCTCGACGACCACAATCACGGCAGCCATTGCGCCGGTGTCATCGGCGCCGAGGCCGGCAACGGCGGCATGGCGGGCATCAACTGGAACGCCCAGATCATGGGCTTGAAGTTCCTGGGCGAGGGTGGGGGAGGAACCACCGCCGATGCCGTCAAGGCTGTGCTCTACGCCTCCGAGAAGGGGGCCCGCATCGTCAACAACTCCTGGGGCGGAGGCCAGTTCAGCCAGGCCTGCCTGGACGCCATGGCCGCCTCGCCGTCGCTGCACATCTGCGCCGCCGGCAACGACGGCTATGACAACGACACCCGGCCCTCTTACCCGGCCAACTTCAAGCTCGACAACATCATTGCCGTGGCGGCTCACAACAACAAGGACGAGCTGGCCGGCTTCTCCAACCGGGGCAACAAGTCGGTCCACCTGGCCGCCCCCGGCGTCAACATCCACAGCACCCTCAAGGACGGCGGTTACGGGCTGATGAGCGGCACCTCCATGGCCACCCCCCACGTCACCGGTGTGGCCGGCCTGATTGCCAGCGCCTATCCCGATGCCGACAACGACGCCATCAAGTCGCGCATCCTCAGCGGGGTGGATCAGATGCCCGAGCGCTACGCCAAGCGCTTGATGACGGGCGGTCGCCTGAACGCCATCAAGGCGCTCGAAGACGACAAGGTCGCCCCGGCCACCCCCGGCAACCTCTCGGCCAGCGCCACCACCAGGGCAGTCACTTTGACCTGGACCGCCACCGGGGACGATGGCATGCGAGGCAAGGCGACCCGCTACGAGCTTCGCTACGCCCGGTCGCCCATCGCGGCCAACTCCGATAGCCCCAAGCCGGGCGAGATCAGCTTCGACGAGGCCACCGCCGTGCGCATCGACGCTCCCAAAGACGCCGGCGCCAACGAGTCGGTCACCCTGGAGATGACCCCCTCGGGCCGCGAGCGCAAGCTTTATTTCGCCCTGCGCGTGGTGGACAACGTGGGCAATCGCTCCGAGACGGCCGTTCAGGAAGTGCGCGTGCCAGCTTCCAAGGTGGCCTTCGAGGATACCGTGGACGCCAGCTCGCCCTTCACCCCTTCGGGCCCCTGGGCCCGCATCGAGGTGCCCGGCCGGGGCGAGGTCTGGACCGACAGCCCCGGCACCGAGTATGGCCCCAAGCGCGACGACGCCATCGCCTCTGGCTCCATCTCGCTCAAGGATTGGGCCAACCCGGTGCTGCACTTCGAGGCCAAGATGGATACCGAGAAGGGCTACGACGGCTGCGAGGTCGAGGTCTACGGCAAGAAGTTCTGGGGCGGGCGCAAGTGGCGCTCGCTGGAGACGCTGGACGGGATCCAGGACTGGAAGAACTTCCAGCTTGACCTCTCGGACTACCAGGGCCAGGAAATTCAGCTGCGCTTCCGCTTCCACTCCGATGACTCGCGCCACCGAGACGGGGTGTGGCTCGACAACATCGTGATCACCGGCAGCAAGACCGAGGGCGAGGCGCCCAAGACGGGCTGCTTCTAAATCGCTCGTGACGAGGCTGCTCTACCTGGGCTCGATCCTCTTGAGCGGGGGAGGGAGCCTGTACTTGCTGGGCGGGTTAGACGAGTTCGTGAGGATGTTTGAAGGGATGTCCCTCCAGTTGCCCTTCGCGACCAGGGTGCTGCTTGCCCTGGGGCGTCTGGGCGGGATGTTCGTCAGTGGAGTCGTTCTCGTGGTGGTGGCTCTGAGCGCGCTGGCCTGGAGGAGACCGGGAACTGTCGCCCTCGAGCTTCTGCAAGCGCTCTTGTTCTTTTTTGCCTGCTTCGTCTTGATGGGGATCTACCAGCCTCTTCTGCAGATCCTGGAGAACCTCGCATGAGGCACGCAAGCCTGTTTGGCACAGCGTTGACCGGGCTCGAGCTCGGCTGCTCGTTCTGGATGCTGGCCATCTTTCTCTCGGCTCGGATCGTGGTGAGCAAGGTGGCCAGTGGTAGCGATCCAGCTGTCTCGATCCCCGCCTGGTTCGGCCTGCTCGCAGGCTTGAGCGTGGCCGCTCTGGCTCACAAGCTGGTGTCACCCGAGCGCCGGGGGCTGGCTCGCGCGATCCTGGCCCTGCTTGCCACGCTGGTCTTGCTCGGGGGCCCGCTCCTCTTCGGGCTCGGGATTGATGAAGCGCTCTTGAACGAAACTCCAGTACACTTCGAAGGTCCGGTCTAACACTTGTCCATATCTGCGGGGGCATGGCATGGCCCTGACCGCACCCGGTGAGCGCTTAGAAAGGCTTCTTGACCAGCAGCTCCACGTTGCGATCGGTGGGATTGCCGATCTGGAAAGCCAGCCCTCCCGGCTCGTTCTTGGTGGCCGGCTGGCTGAGGATCTGCGGGTCGTTGGCCGATAGCTCGCGGCTGATCGAGGCCAGGCTGAGCGGGTCGCCCGGAGCGCCGGTCTCGGGCGGAGCGGCCGTGTCCACCAGGGTCGCGAAGATGGACAGGGTGCCATCCTTGTTGTCCACCAGCTCGACGATGCGGGCTTGCTGCGGGAAGTCGATCAGCGAGGGGCTGTTGACCTCCCAGAAGCCGCCCGTGCGCGCGGTCGGGTCTGGGTGGGGGTAGATGCGGCAGTAGTGGGTGTGGCCGTTCAGCCAGGCCACCACGTTGGGATAACGGTGCAGGACCTCTTCGAACTGGCCCCCCAGCATGCGGACCTGGCCGGGATTCTCGGGGTCGGGCAGCGCGTTGTCCATGGTCTCGATGCTGTGGTGGCTGAACAAGATCACCAGCTTGTCCTGGTTGCCCGTCTGGATCAGATTGCCGTTGGCGTCGTAGTAGCGACTGGAGACCTGCTGGATCTGCTGCTCCATCCAGGCCACCTGCTGCAAGTCGATGGAGCCGTTGTTCTCGCCGCCCGGGTTGGTCGTATCCAGCGTCAGGCCGAGAATGCCGGGGGCCGGCTCGAAGGCATAGTACATGTTGCCCGTCTGCAGGTTTTGAGCCGTGAATCCGTGGCCGACCGGCCCGGGTACGGCGGGCGTATTGAGATGTGCCTGAATGAACTCGGTCCTCTGCAGCAGGTGGCGGGTGGGATCGGCGGTCACCTGGCGCGAGGGCGTGCTGGCCGCCGTCCAGTGGCCGATGAAGGCGGGCCAGTCATGGACCGAGTTGATTCCCAGCGGATCGAGGAACTCGGCCAGGAACAGGTCCACGCCGGCGCCTTTCTTGAGGTCCTCGAGCAGTTGGAAGACTTGCGGCAGAGCCAGAATCTTGGTGGTGCTGGTGGCGATCTGGTTGAGCGCCATCTGCGGATTGAGATTGACCTTCTCAGGAAAGTTCCCCTGGAGGAGGTGGTCGTGGTTGCCGTAAGCGCTGTAGTAGGGAGTCTTCAACCCTTCAGCCTGGAAGGTCTGCACCGCCGCGGCCAGCAGGCCAGGGTAGTCGGGAAAGCCAAAGGTCTGTTTGTACTGGTCGGCGGGGCCCGGCTCGGGGTGCCAGTACTCGGCCAGGAAGGGTGGGCTATTGTCCTGGACCCCCTCATAGAGATCCGGGTTTCCGGTCGAGGGGGTGATCAGGCCCCCGTCGAGCAGGGTCAGGAAGCGCTCGAGCTCGGACTGGTGGCGATTGTCGCCGTTGTCGCCGGTAAAGACGGCGCAATCGTAAGGCCGGCCTGTGATCGGCCCGGCCCCGATGGAGTTGATCTGGCGAATCATGGCCTCGGTCACGAAGACTGTCAGCATCTCCTGGGGCCGCCAGGCAGCCTGGAACTCGGTCTTGGGCAAGAACGCGCCCACCAGGTTGCGCAGGAACTCGATGCGCAGGGGGCTCTCCTCGTCGATGATGTGGACGTCGGAGAAGTGAGGCATGCAGAGCAGGGAAACCCGCCGACTCTCGCGATCGGGTTGAGCGGTGGCGCCAAGATCGGTGCGCACGACCTGGGTCCAGGGGGGGCCATAGGTGAGGGTCTTGTATTGCCCCGTGCCGGTGGTGACGATGCTCTGATCGAGCGTGGTCGTGCCGACGAGGAGCAGGATCTCGGGATCGTCGATGCGGGTCACCTGGTCGGGCTGCAGGGTGACATCCTGCTCATGCGTGCCCACCACCTGCTCGCCGTCGAGGTACTCGATCCGGACCCGATTGACGATGGTGGGCACCAGGACCCGGACCTGATTGGCCTTGGGGAGAACGACCGGTCCGAAGACCGCTTGGCCGGTCTGAAATCCGGTGATACGGAAGTGGGTGACCCGGTTGATCACGCCTCGGAACAGGGTGTGGTTGAGCTCGAGAGTCGATGTCGGACCGCCGATGGCGGCGGGAACATCGTCTGAGCCGCCGCAAGCGGCGAAGAGCAGAGTCAACAGCAAAAGCAGAGCGAGGCGCTTCAAAAGAAATTTCTCCTTCCGAGAGTAGGGCGAGTAATGAGAGGAGCGGCCGATTATTTGCAGCCCGAGGTGATTTTCCTTCTTCCCTCAGATGGGGGCTGGCCGGATTTGGTTCCCAAAAGTGGTGTGTAATATTGACACGAACCAATGGCCATGGTAGACTAAGTGTGTTCCCTACGTGAAGCCCTGGAAAGGAGCCCCTCCCTGCCATGCTGCACCTGATCCCCGACCGTCCCGGTGTTTGTCTCGACAGCGAAACCACCATGGATCTCCTGGTCCTCATCACCCCGCCCCGCCCCGCCCGCGCCGAGCACAGGCCCGAGCTGAACCTCTCCCTGGTGCTCGACCGCTCAGGCTCGATGCAGGGCGAGAAGATCGAGATGACCCGCCAGGCCGCCGGAATGGCCGTGCGCTCGCTCGACGACGAGGACCGGGTCAGCGTGGTGCTGTTCGATGACGAGATCGAGACCCTGGTACCCTGCACAAGAGCCACCGCCAGGCACCGCATCGCCCAGCTCTTGAATCAGGTCGAGGTGCGCGGCTGCACCAACCTTTGCGACGGCTGGCGCACCGGCGCGGGCCAGGCCTCCCTGGCCGCCGATCAGACCCGTCTCACCCGGGTGCTGGTGTTGACCGATGGCCAGACCAATCGGGGCGAGACCGATCTCGAGCGCATCTGCACCATGGTGCGCCAGCAGGCCGAGGCGGGGGTGCAGACCACCACGCTGGGCTTCGGGTCGGATTACAACGAGGTCTTGCTGCGAGCCATGGCCGCCAGCGGCGACGGCAACCACTTCTTCGTCGAGACGCCCGAGGAGCTGGCCGAGTTCTTCAAGCTCGAGCTGGAGGGCCTGGCCACCACCCAGGGCACTCAGGTGCTGCTGCAGCTCGAGCCTCTGATGCAAGACCTTCAGGCCTGGCCCCTGGCCGGCATGCAGCAAACCCACGAGGGAGCCCTGAAGCTGGCCGACCTGGTGGCCGGTTGCCCCCTCGAGGTGCTCGTGCGCGTGCGGGTGCCGGCTCTGCGCTCTCACCGGGGCCCTCTGCTCCGGCTCCGACTCAGCTATCGCTCCGTCGCGACGGGGTGCCAGGAGAGCCTGGAAGCCATCCTGGAGCTGCCAGGCATGACCGCCTTCGACCGGGTCAAGCTGCCGGTCCACCCCGAGGTGGCCGAGCAGGTGGCCGCGGCCATCGTGGCTCTGGCCCGCGAGGAAGCCATGCAGCGGCTCCACCGAGACGACGAGGTGGGAGCCCTGGGCCTCTTGCGCAAGGCCCTGGCCACTCCCTCGCTGTCGGAGTTCGACGCGCGCCTGGTGGCTGATCTGATCGCCACCATCGAGCGAGGCGACCACAGCTCGGGCCACAAAAAGGCGGCCATGCATGGTCACGGGCATGCCCGCGGCTCGACCATGCTCAAGAAGAAGATGCAGGGCGAGCAGGTTCTGAGCGCTCTGATCAACCGGGGTCAGATCCCCCTTCGGGAAGGCCCGCTGCTGGCGAGTCGTCCCTACCCGAGCCAGGGCGGGCCCGAGCGCATCCAGGGCATGATGGTGGGCCTGGTGTTCGGCGAGAGCCTGGGCCAGGCGCGCACCTGGAGCGACATCTTCCGGCGCGGCACTCCCGGCTACGCCGAGGCCAGCTTGCTGGCCCTGTCCACGCTGGAGTGCCTGGCCGAGGAGGGCGAGCTGAACCCGATCCTGCTCTCCAAGGCCCTGGCCGAAACCGCTGTGCCGCGCCCCAGCCACACGCTGTGCATGATGCGCCAGCGAGGTTACACCAGCGACCGCTGGTTCGAGCTGGGCTCGGCCTCGGCCGGCTGCGGCGCCCTGCGACGCATCGCTCCGGTGCTGGCGCTGCACTACCCGCGCGCCACGCAGGCGCTGTGGTCGGACGTGGCCATCGCCAGCCTCCTCACCCACCGCGATTCCTCCTCGCTGGCCAGCTGCCTGGGCTTTGCCGCCCTGCTCTGGGACCTGACCAATATGGGCGCTCCGCCTTCGCCGGAATGGTACTGCGACCGGTTCCTGGAGGCCATCGAGGGCCTGGAGATCGACCAGATGTATAAGGCCCAGGCGCGCCGCTTCGACGGCTGGTCGGGCAAGCTCTCCGACTTCGTGCGCATGGCCCTGCCCGACGCCCGCCAGCGGGGCTTGAGCGCAGCTCAGGCCATGCGCGAGTGGGGCTCGGGGCCGTATCTGCTCGAGCTGGTTCCCAGCATGCTCTACGTGCTCGAGCTGCACGGAGACAACCCGGCCGAGGCTTTGCGCCAGGCCACCCGGGGGACACTCGACCCGAGCTCGTTGGGGGCCCTGGTGGGAGCGGCCATGGGCGCACTCTACGGCTCCTTCCCGGGCCTGAAGGTGGAGCGCCAGGCCCGCGAGCGGATCGAGAAGAGCCTCGTGCAGCTCAGGCGCTAGCCTCAGGGAGGTTCCCAACCCCTGCGTTGACCGCGCTCGGAGCTTGACAGCAGAGTAAGAATTCATACCATGAAAGTATGAAAGCTGTCGTTTCCGAGCGTGGTCAGGTCACCATCCCGAAGAGGCTTCGCGAGCGGCTCGGGATCGAGCCAGGTGAGGTGCTCGACTTCGCCGAGGAAAATGGACGGTTAGTCGCGGTGAAGGTGCTACCGCGGGGAAAGTTTGACGAGGTCTACGGGATTTTGAAGTCGCGTCGCAGTACCGACGAGGTTATGCTTGAGTTGCGCGGCCCCGTCGATGCGGTCGATAGGTGATCACCGCCGTTGATACCAATATCCTGCTGGACGTGTTTCTTGCCGACCCACGCTTTGGTGCCGGCTCTCGCACCGCACTCGAGCAGCATGGGCAGCGCGGTGCTCTGGTCGTTTGTGAGGTCGTAGTCTCCGAGCTCGTGGGATGTTTTCCCTCAGCCCAGACCGGCCTGGATGCCCTGGCTGTCATCGGGATCACCTTTCAGCCCATCCAGTTGGAGGCAGCCAGCCGAGCGGGGGTTGCCTGGAAGAACTACCGTGCTCGGGGCGGCTCACGCCAGAGGATGCTCGCCGACTTCCTGGTGGGGGCCCACGCCGAGAAGCAATGCGATGCTCTGCTAACTCGCGATTACGGCTATTTTCGCACCTATTTCCCCGAGATGACCGTGCTCGACCCCAGCGCCTGAAGCTTACGTCGAGTGGAGCCGACTCGGCCTGGCTGAAGAGTTCACGCGAGGAGGCCCACGGTCGTTATCCCACATCGAAGATTGTGGGCGAACTGAGTTTGTGGTAGTATCTTGGCGTGCCACACGTCGTGCAGTTGGGAGAGCGAGGGAGACTGGTGCTGCCAGCGGAGCTCAGAAAGGAGCTGGGGCTCGAGGTGGGTGAGCGTTTGATCGTCACCACCGAGCCGGATGGCTCCTTGAGGCTGATTCGAGCCCAGACCATCATCGAGGCCTCTCAAGGCCTTTATCGTCGCTTGCGTCGGCGGGGTAAGAGCCTTACCGACGAGTTTCTCGCGCAGCGCCGCGGCGATTCCGGGGAGGATTGAGCTGGTTCTGGATGCCTCGGCCTTGCTTGCCTTTCTGCTCCAGGAGCCGGGAGCAGACGTGGTCGGACGCTCCCTGCGGTCAGGTGGCTCGATCAGCTCGGTGAACTGGGCCGAGGTTCTGTCCTGGTTCACTCTCCAGGGAGAAGACCCGGCTCAGGTTCGGGCCAGCCTGAGGGACCGGGGCCTGGTGGGCGACCTGCTCGAGATCGTCCCCTTTACCGAGCAGGACGGAGTTGGAACGGCCAGCCTGCGGCCGGCCACGCGAGCGCTCGGGCTCTCGCTGGGCGACAGGGCCTGCCTGGCCCTGGCCCGACGGTTGGGCCAGCCCGTTCTCACAGCGGACAGGGCCTGGGAGGCACTCGACGTGGGATTGACGATCCACGTTATCCGCTGACTTACCCGGGCTTGACTTGATCCGGTCGCTTGACACGGGGGCAAAATTGGGCCACAAAGGTCTGGCGAGCACATCGATGAGCATTCGGCAAAGAACCTGCTCGGGGGGAACCTGGCAGTGGCTGACCCTGCTCTTGTGGCTCGTTTTGTGCTCTCCAGGCCTGGCCGAGGACGAGTTCTGCGGCCGACCCATCTGTTGCTCAGGTTGCGCCCAGGGCTGCTGCACGGATGGGGTCTGTGGCTCGGCCGGCACCGCTAGCTGCCCCGACAACGCGGGCGTGAGCGGGCGCTGCCGGCCCCTTGTGACCGAGCTTCCCGTCAGTCCCACCACCCGGCCGCCTGAGCTGGCCATCGCCCTCCCCTCGGTTACCCGGGCGCTCCAGCCTGGCCCGGCTTTCTCGCATTCCCTCGAGGCTCAATGGCCGCTCCGGCTGATCGAGCCACCCCCGGTCCCTCCTCCGCGCTAGAGCAACTCCGGCCAGCTCTCAGCACAAATCATGAGGAGGAAATCCAATGAACCCCAGAACCAGGGGGCAAGCCTGGCTTGCCCTGTTGATCCTTTGTTGTCTCTCCCTCCCGGCGCCGGCAGGCGAGTGCGATTGCGCCTCGGGCCCCAGCGAGGAGAATCCCACCGCCGGAACCTGGACCCTGACCTTCGGCTATGACCGCATGGACATGGGCACCCTGCTGCAGGGCACCACCCGGGTCAGCCCCACCCAGGCAGCCCTGGACGGACTGGCGGCCAACGGCTCGCCCATGTTCGTGGTGCCCACCTCGATGCTCATGGAGCGCTTCGTCCTGAGAGCGCGCTACGCCCTGGACGAGCGCCAGAGCATCGCTCTGACCCTGCCGCAGGTGCTCAACCAGATGGACATGCTGATGGCCATGGCCCCGATGCCCGCGGCCGGCCCGGGCATGGGCATGCCCGGAATGGGAATGCCCATGCCGGCCGCAGGTCCCACCTTCCGCTCGATGACGATGGACCCGGTCAATCAGCTGGGCGACATCGTGCTGCACTACTCCTACGACGTGATCGATGAGTCCGATGGTCGGCTGACGCTGGGTGTTGGCCTGAAGACCCCCACGGGCGATTCTCAGGTGCGCGATCCCAACGGGCGCCTGATTCACGCCATGATGCAGCCGGGCAGCGGGTCGTGGGACGCGGTGCTCACCGCCAGCGGACGCGTCGAGCTCGACGAGACCTGGGCCATCGAGCCCGCTCTGAGCTACCAGCTCACCGGTCGCAATGAGCTCGGCTACCGGTTCGGCAACCGGTTCGGCTACGACCTGGGCCTGCGCTGCCAGGTGGTCGAGCCTCTCACGCTGAGGCTCGACCTGAACGGCATCGTGACGGGCCGTGACAGCACCGACGGCACGCTCGACCCGGTGACCGGCACGGTCGCTTACCAGCGGCCCGCCACTTCGCTCATCGACAACGTGCAGAACACCGGGCTCAGCTCGCTTTACATCTCGCCAGGTCTCACCTGGCGGATCGTGGACGAGGTGGGGGTGACGGTGCAGCACCGGATCCCCGTCGCCCGCTCGGTCAACGGCACCCAGCTGGTGACCGATGGCTGGACCCAGATCCAGCTGAGCGGCAGCTTCTGAGGTGGTCTGAGGGAGGGGGGGACCTCTCCCTCAGGCTGCCGCAGCCAGCCGCCAGCCGATGGGATCCTCCGGGTCCACGCCCTCCACGAAGGGCCGGTGGCGCTCGAGGTGGGTGAGCTGGTAGACCAGCCCCAGCCAGTTGTTGAAGACCGCCTTGCCGGTATCGCCCCAGGTGTTGTCCAGCAAAGCCTCCAGCTCGGCCTCGGGGAAGCTCGCCAGCTCACCGCGGAGGTAGCTCTCGGCCAGGGCCGCGGCCCGGGGGCAGAGATAGCCTTCCGGAAAGGGCGGGGGCTGGGAGAGCTCGCCGGCTTGATAGCGCAGCACCTCGCGCTTGTACTCCTTGAGCAGGCTGTTGGCGTCATACTCGGGATGGCCCTGCGAGTAGACCACCCGCAGGCCGTCCGGGCTGACGGCCAGGTGCACCTCGCCCTGGTCGTCCTCGATCAGCGGGGTCACCGCGCACTGGCGGAGCCGCTCAGCGCTGACCGTGTTCCAGCGCGAGTGGGGCACGTCAAAGCGCGTGTTGATGTCGTTAAGCAGGGGGTGGGAAAGGCGCGCCTTGCGATGGCGGTAGACCCCCCAGCGCTTGGCAGCCAGGGGTTGGCGACGGATGCCGTGCAGGTTCTCGAGCACCGCGTGGCTGGCCAGGCAAGAGCACCACACCGAGGTGACCCGGCGGGTGGCCCAGGAGAGCACTTCCATCAAAGGCTCCCAGAACGGCTCCTGGCGAAGGTCGGGGCGGGTGACGTTGGCGCCGGTCACGATCAGGGCGTCCAGGCCCTCTGTCTTGAGCGCTTCGAAGCTGCGGTAGTGGCGGGCGATGTAGTCTTTGGCCTCGGGCCCGCGGGGCAGGCCCGGCAGGCTGAAGGGGTGCACGTAAAACTGGGCGATCTGGTTGCAGTTGCCCACCAGCTTGAGGAACTGCCGCTCGGTGATCTGCAGGGCGGCGTCGGGCATCATGTTCAGAAAGCCGATGTGGAGCTCGCGGATGTCCTGCCGGGTGGCCTGCTCCAGCGAAAGGGCCCCCGGCAGGTTGAGGCTGGGCAGCTCGAGATGGCGAACCAGCGGCATCTCAGGCCACCCTCAGGGCGGGCAGGGTGGCCGTGAGGGCGGCCTCGAGGTCAGCCTCCAGGTCGTCGGGGCACTCCAGGCCCACCGACAATCGCAGGAGCTGGTTGGAGATGCCGGCCGCTTTGCGGGCCGCCTCGTCCATCGAGGCGTGGGTCATGGTGGCGGGATGGGCGATCAGGCTCTCCACGCCCCCCAGCGACTCGGCCAGGCTGAAGTAGCGCAGCCTTTCGAGCAGGATACAGAGCTCTGCTTCCCCCCCGCAAAGCTCGAAGCTGATCATGGCCCCGAAGCCGCTCTGCTGCCGACAGGCCAGCTCGTGGCCGGGGTGCTGGGCCAGGCCCGGGTAGTAGACTTTGTGCACGGCCGGGTGCTGCTGCAAGAACTCGGCCAGCCGACGGGCGCTGGACTCTTGCTGGCGGATGCGCACCGGCAGGGTGCGAAGGCCCCGCAGGGTCTGGTAGCTGTCAAAGGGCGAGCCGGTGTTGCCGATGCAGTTGGCCCACCAGGCAAAGTCCTGGTGCAGCTCGGCCGTGCGTGTCACCAGGGCGCCGCCCACCACGTCGCTGTGGCCGTTGAGATACTTGGTGGTGGAGTGCACCACCACGTCCGCGCCCAGCTCCAGGGGACGCTGCAGCACCGGGGAGAGGAAGGTGTTGTCGGCCGCAAAGAGCGTGCCGTGGGCTCGACACAGGCGAGCCACCAGGGCCAGATCGGTCACCCGCAAGAGGGGATTGGAGGGGGTCTCCACCAGGATGAGGCGGGGAGGTTCCTCGGCGAAGGCTGCCTCGAGGGCCGCCGGGTCGGTCTGGTTGACGAGCTTGAGGCGGAAGTAGCCCCGCTCGGCCTTGCTGCGCAGCAGGCGGTGAGTGCCTCCGTAGCAGTCGTGGGGAGCGAGCAGCAGATCGCCTGGCCGCAAAGCATAGGTGAGGAGATCCAGGGCGGCCATGCCCGAGGAGGTGAGCACCGCTCCGAAGCCGCCTTCGAGCTTGCTGATGGCCTCGGCGGTCACGTCCCGGGTGGGATTGCCGCTGCGGGTGTAATCATACTGGCGCTTTCCCTGATAGCCGTCGAAGGTGTAGTTGCTGGAAAGATACAGCGGCGGCATGACGGCTCCGTGGGCGCGATCCTCACCCACTCCGGTGCGGGCGGCAATGGTGCTGCAGTTGGGTTCCGGCATAAGAGTTCTCCCCTTCCTGGTGTTGGAGAACCATCGCGACCGGCCGGGCGGTTTGCGCTTTCCAAGAGAGGTCGCGTGGCGACCTGAATTGCGCTGAGCGCTTTCTTCGCGCTCATCGCCTCATCTCTCGGCGAAACTCGCCGCAGGACTTGGCACCTTAATCCGCTTTGGCGGCGAAACAGGTTGCCCCAGCTTCACAGGGCCTGAACCCTCGACTGGTCTTGATGATTGGTTCTTCTCAGAGTAGGGGAGAAAGGGCTTTCTGTCAAGCCTGGCAAAGCTGGCGCGCATGACCGAAGAGCTCGAGCAACGCCTGGTCCGTTACTGCGCCATCGATACCCCCAGCGACCACCACACCCCCGACACCCAGATTCCCAGCACCGCCTGCCAGTGGGAGCTTCTGCGCCTGTTGCAGGGCGAGCTTCAAGAGATGGGGGCCCAGCGAATCGAGCTGACCGAGCAGGGCTATCTGATGGCCAGCCTGCCGGGCAACCGGCCCGCGCCGGTGGTGGCCCTGCTCGCCCACGTGGACACCACCACCCAGTTCAAGGCCACCGGCGTCAAGCCGCTGGTCCATCATAAGTGGGACGGGACGCCCATCGTGCTGCCCGAGGACCCCTCGATGGTCTTGCAGGCCGAAGACTCGCCCTATCTCGCCAGCCGCAAGGGGCACGATCTCGTAACCGCCAGCGGCGATACCCTGCTCGGGGCCGACGACAAGGCCGGGGTGGCCATCTTGATGACCCTGGCGCGTCATCTGTTGACCCATCCCGAGATCCCCCACGGCGAGGTGCGCTTGTGCTTCACCCCGGATGAGGAGATCGGGCGCGGGGCCGGCAAGCTGCCCCTGGAGAAGCTGGGGGCCGAGGTGGCCTACACACTGGACGGAGGCGAGGTGGGCGAGCTCTGCTACGAGACGTTCTCAGCCAACCGGGCCGTGGTCGAGGTGACGGGAGTGTCCATCCATCCCGGCTACGCCAAGGACAAGCTGGTCAACGCCCTGCACCTTGCCTCCAAGATCCTCCAGACGCTGCCTCAGGCGAGCCGCACGCCCGAGACCACCGACGCTCGCCAGGGATTCTTGCATGCCATCGAGCTCAAGGGCACCGCCCACCAGGCCACCCTCAGCTTCATCGTGCGTGACTTCGAGCTGGAGGGACTGGACTCGCATTGCAGCCTGCTGAAGCAGGTGTGCGACGCCGTGGCCGCCACCGAGCCGCGCTGCCAGATCAAGGTCAACATCATCGAGCAATATCGGAACATGCGCTATCGGCTCGAGAAGGACATGCGGCCGGTGGATCTCGCCGCCGAGGCCTACCGGCGCTGCGGCATCGAGCCCAGCTTCACGGTGTTGCGCGGGGGCACCGATGGCTCGATCCTGACGGCCCGAGGCCTGCCGACTCCCAACCTCTTCACCGGGATGCAGAACTTCCACGGGCCCCTGGAGTGGGTCAGCGTGCAGGACATGGCCGAGGCGGTGAAGGTCTGCGCCGAGCTGGTGCAGCTCTGGGCCGGGCCCTTAAAGTGAAGTGCTGAAGGTTTTGCAGTAATTGTCATTATCGTGGAGGCGCCCCCTCAGGCCTTCAGCGCGTAACGCTCAACTCAGTTGTGCAGCAGCACGGAGAACGGGCTCTGGTGCGTGAAGGCGCTGTCAAAGAACGAGTCGGTCCCGACCCTGGCGGTTCGGCGCGCCTCGCCGATGGAGACGCCGCGCACATCCACCACCAGCTGGTTGGCAGCATTCTGGGGCAGGGGAGCCAGCGCCGAGCTAAAATGCAGCAGCTGGGCTACGATTTTACTTTGCTGGAGACCGGCCCCCCCCAGGCCGCTCACGTCGAAGCCGTTGGGGCGGTCGAGGTAACCCGCCACGGCAGGCAAGAGAACCTCCTCGGTGGTCTCATCCGGTGGGCTGGTGGGCGGCCCGCTGTCGATCACCTTTCGGATCAAGACCTTGTGGGGACAGCGGTCGTCGAAGCCGTTTGGCCCGACACCGCCGGCGCAGCTCTGTCCGAAGGTGGCGTCGTGGTTGTTGGGCACCACCAGGTAGTAGAGGATGTTGCGTTGCCAGAACGGGTGGCCATCCTGCTTGCGAACGATCACCCCGGTTGCCGGATCGACGGGGGAGAGAAACCAGAGCGCCTCCCCGTCATTTCCGCCTCCCAGCGAGGGGGGGACCGTGGTGCGGCGGACCTGAGCGGGGCTGGTGAGAGCGAGGTCACGCTCCAGCGCCACCCGGGCCTTGCGCAGATCGCGCACGGCCGAGTCCTTGCTCGACGTGGTCCGAAAGACGTCGCCGGTACGCAGGAAGAGCAGGGTAAGAATTCCCAGCAGGACCGCCATGATCGTGACGGTCACCAGGGCTTCGAGCAGCGTGAAGCCTGCTTTACGGCGGCGGAGTTTCATGCACCACACGGCTCGCTTCCAGTTGCATCTTGCCATAGCCCTGACGGGTTCCGCCGCTCGAGCGCGAATCCCACCACCAGAGCACGATATCCAGTTTCTTGAGGCGATTGCCCGCCGCAAAGCCCGGCACGTTGTTGGCGTAAAGCGTGTATTCATAGCGCGTCCCGCCCGCGTTGCGCGTCAGCGGGCCCTGCCAGGTGCCGGCCGCGCCCCAGAAGGAGGCGCGGGTCCCGGCCGGTAAGTCCCAGGTCACCTGGTAGACGGTCTCGTCCAGGACCGACTCCAGCACCTCCGTGGCCGGATCGAGCCGGGCGGCTTTCTCGTTAGAGCGGATGGCTGACATCGTCAGGCCAGCCAGGGTCAACACCAGCAGGGCCAGCAGTCCGACCGCCAGCATCACCTCGGCCAGGGTGAACGCCCGCCCGACCCCAAAGTGAAGTGCTGAAGGTTTTGCAGAAATTAGCGCCGACAGACTTGTATGGAGGCGCCCCCGAAGGATAGGCAAAATCTTCAGCACGTAACGCTCAACACATTAGAAATGGTTGGTCCAGGAGATGGCAGTGAGCTGGAAGTTGGCTGGAGGCTGAGTGTCCAGGGCCCCCAGGTAGACCGGGTCGAAGGTAAATTTCGCCTCTTCCGTGCGCAGGTCGACCTTGCCCTTGCCAGGGTTGCTGCCGGGGGCCCCGGCCGGGTCGCCCCCGTAGGCGATCAGCATCCCTTCCAGGTTCAGCTTGCCCCAGGCGCCTGCCAGAAACTCGCTGCCCAGCCGGGCCTGGAAGTCACCCTGCGCGTAGATGACGCCCTTGAGCTTGACGTCGCGATACTCGAACACGCCCGGCGTCTTCTCGTCCAGGGTCGAGAAGAGGATGTCCCCCTTGGCATACATGTTGACCGAGTCGGTGCCCTGGCTGGAGGAGAAGGTGGCGCCCAGCCCGGTCACCCGAAGGTCTCCCCCGGCGGTGATGGAGCCACCGTCCCCGCTGAGCGTGCCGGTCAGGCGAATGTCTCCCTCGCCGCTCAGAACCGCGCCGCCGGCCGCTGGCTTGAACTCGATGGCCAGGTCGGCCGCGCTCAGGCTATCGGTGACCCCGGGCACGTCGATCACCCCGTTGTCGTCCCCCAGGGGCACTCCGGTGGCGGTGCTGACCTGCAGAGGGGTCACCGGATTGCCCGGCTCATCGTAAGCCCACCCGGGAAAAGCCGTGGGCTCCATGGTGAACTGGATGGCGTCTGAGATGCTGCCTGGCTCGGACGGATCAAAGCCCCACTTGTAGGTTCCGTTGTCGAAAACCGTAACGATATCCCCGTCAGCGTAGCTTCCTCCGCTGGTGGTCCAACCGACTTCGGCCTGATCCTCGATCTCCCAGTAATTCGGCTGGGTGTTGACGAGGTAGTCGAGCACCTTCTGAGGGTCCAGGGCAATCGTTGCCGCCATGGCTGCGGGCGTGGAGGCCGCCGCCGCTTCCGGGTCACCCGGCGGGGCTTCGGGCGCGCCCTTGCGAGGCACCAGGTTGAGCTCGTTGGTGGCCCCGGTCGGGTCGACATACACGTCTCCGGTGATGATCAACTTGCGTTTGGAGGCATCCACCTGGATCTCGGCCGGTAGAGGGGGAGGAGTGATGCCAGCATTGGTCGCGTTGACCGGATTGGTAATGAAGGTCTTGTACTGGTCGTAGGACATGTCGTAGTAGTGGAGCGAGCCGTCCTGCCACCAGACATAGGTGCCGGCCGGGAGCTTCGGGCCCGTGGAGGAGGCCTTGCGCACCTCATTCCAGGCCAGCTGGTAGAAGGGGTCGATCGGAGCCTCGGCGGTCACGCTGGTCTTGGTGTTGTCGTAGACGGCGGTCAGATTGCCATCCTGACTCTTGACCTCTCCCTGGTCGGACTTGTAGTTGGCGGCCGCGTCGCCGTTCTGGACCCTGACCAGGCCTTTGGAGCGGATGGTCGGAGTGGTCGCATCCTTGGATTTGACCTCCGTGTATCCTGAGCTGCCCGGTCGCAAAGTGACGGTGAAATCGTTGCCAGCCATGCTGGCGGCGGTCTCGATGGTCGGCCCCAGGTTGGGGATCTGGTAGACGGCCTCGACGACCTTGCGATTCACCCCTCCGGTGACGGCGTTCGGGTTGGCCGGTGAGAGCTGCGAGCAACCCGGTCCCGCCTTGCCTTCGACGGCCAGGCAAACCGACCAGACCGGGGTCTGGAAAGCCACCGGACTGGCGGCGGTGACCGAGTAGCCGGGCCCATCGGCCCGGGGCACATTGGCCGGGCCCCCACCGATCAGGTTGTTCACCGACAGGTAGGGGCTGTTGATGGTGAGGCCCGGGTCGTTCAGCCCATCGGCGCCGGCTGGCCCGTCCTGAAAGTTGAAGCGCAGGCGGAACTGGCTCCAGGCGCCCTGGGGAGTCTTGACCAGGCCCACCACGTTGCCCTGGTCCTCCACCACGTAAAGCTCGGGCTGGTTGATGGTGACCGCGTTCTTGTTGCCCCGCCAGGTCGGGTCAGCGCGCAACTGCGCGATAGCGTAGCTTATTCCTGACTCGGCCGCCTGCTGGGCCTGGGCCTGGTAGACCGAAGACTGGCCCAGCGCCAGTCCCCCGCTGCCCAGACTCAGTGCTGCTCCGACGAACATCGCCAGGATGACGGCCAGCACGATGCTGATGAGCAGGACGATCCCTCTTTGCTGCTTCATGGCGTGCCTCGGGCTCCTCGAAGTGTCGATGTACATTTTAGCAACAAGAAAGCCGGAAGTCCATCAGGCCAACGCATGACTTCCCGCCCTGGGAGGGATTCTCGGTAGGGCTCCTCTACAAATGTAGTCGCAGGTGGAAGAATTTTTCGACCGCGCCTGTCGTCGCTGAATGCCGAAAGAAGTGGATCATTCACTCCGCTTGTTGCGAACCACGACCCCGCCGATGACCAGGTTGCCCTGCTCATTCTGTCCCACCGCTTGAGGCGGAGTGGGCGGCTGGCCGCCGCGCTCGAGCACGAAGACCTGGCTGAGACGCTGGCGGGCGCCGCCCGGATCTTCCTGGGCAAAGCGGGTAATGGCCTCGCGTACGTAATCGATCTTGCGGTCGTTGGGGGTGGCTCCGGCTGAGCCGGCAGGCCCCGAGCAGATGGCACCGAACAGCTCGGCCCGCTCCTCCAGGGTTTCCCGCTCCACCGTCACCGCCATCAGGGGTAGGGCCTCGGCGGCTTGATCGACTCCGTGGCGGCGGGCGAGGTCGACCAGGGCGTCGGTCACCCGCAGGCGGTCCTGAGGCTCGAAATTGCAGGCGATCGCGCCGTAGAGATGGGCCGATTGCCGCAGATCGGTCACCTGGCTGAGCTGAGCCAGGCAGCGCATGCGCTCTTCGGGGTCGGGGCCACTGTAAGCGGCCTCCCAGAAGTCGGCCCGCTGCTGGGCGTTCAGGCCCGGGGGCAGCAGGGGATCGAGGGTGCGGGCCAGGGCGTAGCGCTCGACGAGCTGGTCGGGCTGCTCCACCACGGCCGGGTTGAAGGGGATGCGCGGGCCGTCTGCTGAGCTCACCCAGATCACCTTGTCCTGCTGCTCGACCACCCGGCAGTAGGCTCGAAAAGCGTCGTGATCGGTGTCGGTGAAGACGGTGCGGCTGTCTGATCCGGAGCTGTGGAAGGCGAAGCTCTGCTCAGAGAGCTGCCTCAGACCGTCGGCCAGGGCCGGTCGGGCCAGGCCGAAGTCCTGTCCGCTGGCGTGGAAGTAGCACAGGGCGCTTACCGTCTCGGCCGAACGGATGTCGAGCGGCTTTCTTTGCCCCGGCGGACGCACCGCCAGGCGCCCGTGGCGCTCGCCGGTGGCCACGAAGCGATAGAGGGCCAGCCGGTCCTTGGGGGCGCCATCCATGGCGCCGCGCATCTCGAGCACGGTGAACTTGTGGTCGGCCAGGTCCTTGACGGCCAGGGCCAGCCGGTCTTCGGTCTGGCCCAGGTGCACGGCCTCGAGCTGAGCCAGCTCGGCCTCCTCGACCTGGATGGGCACCGTATCCCGCCCGCTTCTCACGCTGAAGCCCTCTCCCTCGCGGTTGAGGCGCACGCCGCTCTGGCGCAGGCGATCGAGTCGGGCAGAATCCACCAGCATGCCGGCAAGGGTAGCACCTGGCTCTGAAAAGGATCTGAAAGTTCATCCACAGTTTACCAACAGCCCCCCCTGTTCACGATATGGTGACGTCGTTGTTCTCGGGGGAGCAGCTCAAATTACGAGGAGGACCCATGATCCGCGACCTGCAGAATTTTGCCCTCAACACCAACCAGGCTGTCACCCGCCCGAGCTGCTCGTGCGGATCGTGCGCCAAGTGCGCCCCCAGGGCCGTCGATCCGAAGGAGACGGTCGAGCTCGGCTCCTATTCTCCGAAGTCGGCTCCTCAGATGAGCCTGCAGTCGCGCATCGCCTCGGTGGCGGCCGAAGCCGCCCACCTCGAGCAGAAGCTCAACGAGCACGTCGAGGGCGAGGTGATCGTCAAGCTCAAGCCCGGCAGCCAGGGCCTGGATGACTTCGCGGCCGAGTTCGGCGGCCAGACGCTGCATAAGTTCGACATCCCCAAGGATATCTACCAGAGCTTCGGCGGCGACCTGCTGCACATCAAGCTGCCGGCGGGCATGAGCACGGCCGCGGGCATCGCCCTGATGAGCAAGGACGAGCGGGTGGCCTACGCCACCACCAACGACACCCTCAAGGCCCTGGGCGACCCGGTCGGCCCCAACGACCTCGACCCCAAGCTGTGGGGCCTGCACAACACCGGCCAGAACGGCGGCACCGCCGATGCCGACATCGACGCCCCGGAAGCCTGGGCCACCAGCATCGGCTCGCGCTCGGGCCCGGTCATCGCCGTGATCGACACGGGCGTGGACTACAACCACCCCGACCTTCGCGCCAACATCTGGACCAACCCCAACGAGATCCCCGGTGACGGCATCGACAACGACGGCAACGGCGTGGTGGACGACGTGCACGGTTACAACGCCATCAACGGCTCGGGCAACCCGATGGACGACCACTACCACGGCACTCACTGCGCCGGAACCATCGGCGCCGAGGGCAACAACGGCCAGGGCGTGGTGGGCGTGCAGTGGGAAGCCCAGATCATGCCGGTCAAGTTCCTCTCCGGCTCGGGCAGCGGCACGCTGGCCGACGCCGTCAAGGCCATCCTGTATGCCGGGCGCAACGGAGCCCGCATCACCTCCAACTCGTGGGGTGGCGGCGGCTACAACCAGGCTCTCTACGACGCCCTGAAGAGCTCGCCCAGCCTGCACATTTTCGCGGCCGGCAACGAGTCCAACAACAACGATCGCCGTCCCGCCTACCCGGCCAGCTACGACCTGCCCAACATCGTCAGCGTCGCCGCCTCGGACAAGAACAACCGCCAGGCTTCCTTCTCGAATTACGGCGCCAAGACGGTCGACCTGCACGCCCCGGGCGTGGACATCTACTCCACCGTCACCAACGGCGGCTACCGCAACCTGTCGGGCACGTCGATGGCCTGCCCCCACGTCTCGGGCGTGGCCGGCCTGATCGCCACCGCCTATCCCGACGCCACCAACGATCAGATCAAATCACGCCTGATGAACGGCGCCGTCAAGGTGCCGGCCTTCGAGGGCAAGTCGGTCACCGGCGGCCTGCTCAACGCGCCCAACTCGCTCGACAACGACAGCCGGCCCCCGGCCGCGCCCAACGACTTCCGCGTCAGCTCCTCCACGGCCAACTCGGTCACCTTGAACTGGACGGCCACCGGCGACGACGGCTGGTGCGGACAGGCCTCGGGCTACGAAGTGCGCCTGGCCGACAAGCCCATAGTGGACGGCGAGGCGGCCGAGAACCAGGTGAGCTTCGACGAGGCGGCCTCGGTTCCGACCGGCTCTCCTTCGGCCACCGGCACCATCGAAGGGGCCACCATAAGCGTGCCGCTTTCGGATACGGACAAGACCTACCACGTGGCCCTGAAGGTCACCGACAACGTGGGCAACCGCTCGGAGATCCGCACCGCTGAAGTGCGCGTGCCGGCCGCCACGGTGGCCTTCAAGGATGACTTCGAGGGCGAAGAGGCCAACTTCACCCCCGAGGGCCAGTGGGGCCGGGTCGAGATCGAAGGCCGGGGCAAGGTCTGGACCGACACTCCGAACGGCAATTACGACAACAGCCAGAACACCTCGCTGACTTCGCGGGCCATCGACCTGAGCAACCTGTCGGGCAGCACTCTGGTGTTCGACTCCAAGATCGACTCCGAGCAGAACTACGACAAGGCCAACATCGAGGTCAGCACCGATGGGCAGACCTGGAACAAGCTGGCCGAGCTGACCGGGCAGCAGGACTGGACCAAGCAGCAGGTCGACCTGTCGGCCTACGACGGCCAGAGCGTGCAGGTGCGCTTCCGCTTCCAGTCGGATAGCTCCCAGGTGGGCGACGGGTTCTACCTCGACAACGTGATGATCGCCGGCTCGCCGCGCCAGTAAGGTGGGACGAGGAAGGACGGCCGGGAGTGGCCCTGATGGGCCCTGCCCGGCCGTCTTTATTTTACCGACGGATCCGACGGCTCGCTCGGGGCAGGTCCTGGATGAGGACCGGGAGGCTGAGCTGGAATGCTTCGCGTTGACAGGCACCTTCACTTGCGGGAATTTCCCCGGTACCAGGCTGACTCCGGGGTATACGCTGGAGTGGGGGCGGTACCGGGGAATTGGCGCGTAGCCCCGGGCTCGGAAGTGCGCATGTCGATCTTACTGGAATCGCGGAATTCAGGGGTACCGGGGGCGCGGCGGGGAGCATTTCCGCGCAGTCCAGGGCTCGGGCCGTCGCGCAGGAATCGCCTAGGGCATGTTCCAGTCGGCCAGCCCCACCTGCAGGACCGGCGCCGGCCAGTCGGGCCGACCCTTCACGGTCGCCAGCGAGATCTCCACCGTGTGTCCGTCCTTGCGGGCCCGCAGCTCGGAGTGGATCTCGGCCCAGACCTGGCCGTCGCGCACCATTTTGCGGGGCTGGTTGTCGGTAACGGCCCATCCCTCCGCCTTCAAGCGCTCGCGCACGGCCGCATAGACCTGCTTGGGGTCGCCCACGACGGCATAGGACACGTTGTGGGTGGTGCCCAGTTGCACCGGTTTCAGGCCCCGGATCTGGTTGATCCAGGCCAGCTCGGAGGGAAGGGTGGCGGCCCCGCACAGGGTGGCCAGGGTCAGGACGAGGAGCATCGCGCGCATGGCGATCAGGTTCCCGGTGATGTCCTGACAGCCCTTCTCCCTTTCTGCCGGCCCGCGTGAACCTGGTCCGGGTTCTCGATGAGTCCGCGAAGGCGCTGGGGATCGCGCTACAACATATCCGCTACCTGGACAACCCGGTCAGGAAGGCACAATGGCGCCACGCAGGCCTCGGCATCAAACACGGTCACTTCGGCATAACCGTAATGAAAGGGCTGCTCCGGGTCATCGACAGGCCGGCGATGAACCACCAACCGACGGGCCCGCACGTCAAGCAGCCAGTAATCAAGGATTGCGTAGCAAGCGTACAGGCTGGCTTTCTCGCAGCTATCATAAGCGAGCGAGGAGTCAGCGACCTCCAGGATAAGATCGGCCCACCCGGGGTGACGGTTGGCTTGAAGCGACTTCTCCAGAGCCTCGGGACTGACCAGGGCGAAGTCGGGCTCTGGCTCGCAGTCATCCGCCAGGGTCAGGGGCAGCTGCACCCGCACGATGTAGGTATCGCCAAAGGATCGGGTCAGCACCATGGTGGCCTTGCTTACCGACCCGGCGTGGGGGGAGTTCTGGGGGCTCATTCGGATAATCTCTCCCTGGATGAGCTCGACCCGCTCCCTGGGCCCGAAAACCCCGGCCTCAGCCATCTTGTAGTATTCATCACGATTGAAGGTGCGGGCAGGGGCGTGCACGACAATACTCATGACAGGAAGATTCCCTTCATCGCTGGCAAGTTCCCTTGAGCACTCGGCGGCATCTCGTGCGCTCACCCACCCTTTGGCGTCCCGGTGGTCTGTTAACAGCCCTTCCCTTTTTCCGCCGGCCAGGGTGAGTAAACTTTCAACGTGCGCATCTCAAGCCTTGCCCTCTCCTTCATGCTGTTTGCCAGCCCCGTGCGAGCGGGCTCCGAGCCCCCCGCCGGGCCGGTCGACCGGGTCACCCTGGGACAGAGCCCCGAGCCTGTGCCCGAGTTTCTGCCCGTGCCCGACAGCCGCCAGAGCACCAACTATTCCTGCGGGGCCGCGGCCCTTCGTTCCGTGCTGGGCTACTACGGCATCGAGGTGGACGAGGAAGAGCTGATGGAGAAGCTGGCCACCAGCCCTCAGGAGGGCACCCGGCCCGAGGCCATCCTGCGCGTGGCCCGCGAGTATGGCCTGGAGGCCGAGCTGCGCCAGGGGGTCACCCTGGACGAGCTCGAGCGCGAGGTCAAGGCCGGCCGTCCCACCATCGTGGACGCCCAGGCCTGGCGCGAGGGCGAGGAGCTCAAGCTGCCCTGGACCGAGGTATGGGAGTCGGGCCATTACATGGTTGCCATCGGCATGGACAAAGAGAACGTCTACTTCGAGGACCCGTCGCTGGAGTGGAGCATGGGCAAGATCCCCCGCCAGGAGCTGATGGACCGCTGGCACGATTACGAGAACGGCCCCAACGGCGAGCGCCAGGTCTACCGCCAGGCGGCCATCTTCTTCCGGGGCAAGAGCCCCCAGCCACCACCGAGGGTGATTCCCATCGACTAGGAGGCCGCGCGCAAGGCCTGCACCTGGGCCAGGAACAGGTCGCTCTGGCAGCGCAGCAGCATCATCCTCTGCTCCAGCTGGCGCTGGCCCATCTCCAGCTCGAGCTCGTGCCGGCGCCGCTCGCGCTCCAGGCGCGCGCTCTGCACCCGCCCCAGCAGCTCCTGTCGGGCCAGGCAGGCTTCCAGGTCGCGCTGCTTGCGCTGCAATCTTCGCTCTTCCAGCAGGCCTTCGATCTCTTCTAGCTCCAGGCGCAGCCTGGCTTGCCCAAGTTGGTTGTCCATCGTCTTGCTCCTCCTGTTCCTCTTCAGGATACGAGGAGCGAGCCGGTCCGTTCAGTGATCGGGATCAACTTTTCTCGAAGGCAAATTGCAGCAGCGTGCCGCGCGGGTCGATCGGGGCGTCGGTGCCGCCCCAGGTGGTACTGGTCACCAGGACGGCCACCTTCCAGCCCACTCCCGAGAAGCTGACGCCCACCGCGGATGAGCCTCCGGCCAGGTCGCTCTCAATCTTCCAGCCGCGGATGGGCATTTCCTTAAGGTACTCGCGCGCTGTGGTCTCGGGGTCGACCCCGCGGATCCGCTTGCGGCAGCGGACCACGTAGCGGATCTTGCCGTCGGGCTGCAACTTCTGGGCCACCGGCTCCCCCATGGTGAAGCCGCCCAGGACGGGGATCTTGGGGATCATCGGCACGGGCAGGTCAGGCCGATCGACCTCGAAGCGGGGAGCGTCCTCGACCTGGTTCTTGTCGACCACCTCGATCGCGTCGATCCACCAGCGACCCTGGCCTTTGCTCAGGGTGGCGCGCAGCTGGTACTGGCCGTAGCGCAATTTGTCCTTGCCCAGGGCATCCACCGAGCCGATGCGATACTTCAGCACCGCCCTCTGCCCGTCGTTGGAGACCAGCTCGGGCGGCACGTAGAACCCCACGCTCTCGCAGGTCTGCCAGTCCTTGCGGAAGGCCTCCAGCGACTTTGCCTTGCGGGCGGCCGGGCTCTTGAGCTGGTAGGCGGCTTTGAGGTCGCGGTCGTTAAGGTGGACGTAATACTCGCTGACCACGGCAGCGGGCTCGTCGGCCTGTTCGGCCTGGCCTGCCAGACCCAGCAGGATGAGAAGGCAGACCAGGAGAGGAAAACGCATTCTCACGCGTTCCCTGCCACCGGCTGACCGAGCCGCGCTCGCTCCTCGTCCACGACGGAGTCGTCCAGCTTCTTGAAGAGCGGAGCCACCTCGCCCAGAGCGTGGCCTTCGCGGAGCTCGGGCGGTGCCCAGGGCCCGGCCCAGGGGTCGCCCTCGAGCCCGAGCACGGCGTGAAGCCGGGCCGAGCTGTTGGGCAGGAAGGGAGTCAGAAGCACCCGCAGGGCCGCGATGAGGCGCAGCGAGGTGGCTACCGCCGTGGCCGCCCGCTCGCGGTCGACCTTGATCGTCTTCCAGGGCTCCTGTCCGTCGAGGTAGCGATTGCCTTCGCGCACGGTCTCGAAGATGCGCTGCAGGGCTGCCTTGAATCGGCACTGCTCGAGCAGCTCGGCGGCGGCCGGGAAGGTGTCGGCCGCCGCTTTCAAAATGGCTTCGTCCTCAGCGTTGGGGGTGGCCGGGGGCACCTTGCCTTCGAAGTTCTTGCGGGTGAAGGTGGTCACGCGCTGGGCCAGGTTGCCCCAGGCGGCCACCAGCTCGTCGTTGTTCTTGCGCAGGAACTCGTGCCAGAGAAAGTCCGAGTCGTTGGACTCGGGAGCGTTGATGGTCAGGTAGTAGCGCAGCGGGTCGGGATCGTAGCGGTCCAGGAAATCGTTGGCCCAGACGGCCCAGTTGCGCGAGGTAGAGAACGGCTGGTGCTCGAGGTTCAAAAACTCGTTGGCGGGCACGTTGTAAGGCAGGTTCAAGCCTTCCTCCAGCCCGACCAGCACCGCCGGCCAGCGGATGGAGTGGAACGGGATGTTGTCCTTGCCCACGAAGTAGTAGCTCTCGGCGGCCGGGTCCAGCCACCAGCGCTTCCAGGCCTCGGGCTCTCCCTTGCTCCGGGCCCACTCGATGGAGGCCGAGAAGTAGCCGATCACGGCTTCGAACCAGACGTAGATGGCCTTGTCCTGGAATCCCTCGATGGGCACCGGGATGCCCCAGGCCAGGTCGCGGGTGACGGCCGAGTCCACCAGCCCTTCCTGCAGGTAGCGGCGGGTGAAGTTGATCACGTTGGGCCGCCACCAGCTTTTGCCGGCCACGTACTGCTCGAGCTTCTCGGTGAAGGCCGACCACTTAAAGAAGAGGTGGGTGGTCTGGCGCGGCACCGGCGTTGCTCCCGAGCGCTTGGAGCGGGGGTCCTTGAGCTCCATCGCGTCCAGGGTGCGCCCGCAGCTGTCGCATTGATCGCCCCGGGCCTGGGTGTAGCCGCAATGCGGGCAGGTGCCCTCCACGAATCGGTCGGGCAAGAAGCTCTCCACCTCGGGGTCGTAGAGCATGGTCTGGGTGGCCGGGTAGAGATAGCCTTTGGCATGCAGCTTGCCGAAGATGTCCTGCACCACCTCGCGATGGTTGTCGGTGGTGGTGCGGGTGAATAGATCCCACTGCATCCCCAGCCGCTGAAAGGTATCCTGGAAGCTCTGGTGATAACGGTCGGCCACCTCGGCCGGGCTGCATTTCTCGGCCTCGGCCCGCACGGTCACGGGGGTGCCGTGCTGGTCCGAGCCAGAGACCATGAGCACGTCGTTGCCGGCCATGCGGTGATAGCGGGCAAAGATGTCGGCCGGCAGGTAGCAGCCGGCCAGGTGGCCGAGGTGCAGGGGGCCGTTGGCGTAGGGCCAGGCTACGCCCACCAGGATGCGCTTGGACATGGAGCTCTCCTTGACAGCGAGATTGTCCGCGCTGTTCGGGGACCCGGGTGCTCGATCCTAGCGCCAGGGGATCCCGTCGTCTTCGTGATCTATCGAGAACCCGAACCAGTCCAGGGAACTCGCACCTCTACCTGTCAGCGGTACTTCGAGCGATAGCGGATCTGCCCGAAGTAGGGCGCGTGATGATCCGGGCTGACCACGAAGTCGGCCGCGAAGCGCTTGAGCTCGCCGCCAGGCTCGAAGGCGATCTCGTGGACCAGGAACTTGCCGCGGTAGTGGCTCGCCCCCCGGCCCAGGCCGCTGATGTCCACGCCGGCCGCGTCCGGGTCATCGGAGCTGGCCGACTCGTACAGCCCCGGCTCCAGGGCCGAGCGCCGGGGGCCCGAGAAAGTGAGCTTCCAGAACGGCCCTGTCCGCAGGGTCACGCTGAGGGTCACAAGTGATGGGCTCCCGCTGGCGGTAAAGGTGGCCGACCTGTCGGTGTACACGTGCTCGTTGCCCGGGGCGATGGGATTGTCGTGGCGGGCTCCAAGCAGGGTGAGCCTGTTCTGGGCCGAGCTCGTTGTTCGGGGCGGCGGAAAGACGAAGCTCGCCACGTCCACGATCTCCTCGCGCGAGATCGTGAAGCGGTCCTGCTCTTGGTACTCGGCCAGCAGCTTCTTGTATTCGGCTCGCTGTTTGAGATCGACCGCGGACTGCATCAATCGCGTGGCCTCGGTCCACTCGTGGCGGTGGGCGGCCGCTTGAGCCTCGATGGCCAGGGCTCTGGCCCGCTCGGACGGATAGGGCCCCAGCCTCAGGAAGGCCTGGTTTGCCTTCCTGGCGATGATCCCCGCCTGGTTCCACTGGCCCTGGCGGGCCTGGGTGGAGGCCAGCGCGAGCTGGCGCCGGGCCAGCATGAGAGAAGTATCTTTGCTCTGAGCCTCGATCTGGGCCCGCAGCTCTTTCAGGCGAGCGCCAGATTCGGGCAGCTGCTCGAACTCTTTCATGGCCAGCTGGCCCTGGTCGGTGGCCAGGTAGCTTTCGGCCAGCAGCTCCCGGGCGGTCGTGTTGGTTGGCTCGATTTCGACCACCAGGCGAGCCCGCAAGATGGTATCTTGATAGTTCTGCGATTGAGCCGCCTGGCCGGCCCGCTCGAGTTGCTCGGCGAGCAGAGCCTTCCGCACGGGGAGGGCCACCTCTTGCAGGCGCAGACGGGCCCCGCGGTAGTCGCCGATGCGTACCGAGGTCTCCAGCAGGATGGCCTGGGCTTCGGGCTCGAGTTCCGTGCTCAGACCGTTCTTCATAGCCGTCTGGGCCAGGCTGCCGGCCTGGCGCCACTCGTTGCGGGCCGCTGCCTGGCGTGCCTGGCTCAGCATCTGGGCCGGGTCGATCTGGCTGGGCAGGCTGGCCGGGGTCATGGCAGGCGGCGGCCGCGAGGGGACAGGCGTGGCCACCACGGCCTGTTGCCCGCATCCGCAAGCCAGGCACACCAGGCCAGAAACCAGCAGGCGACGCATCTTGAGCCAGAATTCGGCGATGCCCGGCTCAGACCCCCCGGTCGACGCGATTTCGCTGGCGGTCGGAATAGCGCTCCAGGCCCAGATCCACCAGTCGGTCCAGCAACTGGCCGTAGGAAAGGCCGCTCTTCTCCCACATGCGAGCATACATCGAGACGGGCGTGAACCCGGGCATCGTGTTGACCTCGTTGAGGTAGATGGCGCCGGTCTCGTCGAGGAAGAAGTCGACTCGAGAGAGCCCGTTCAGATCGAGGGCCCGGTAGGCCTCGATGGCCAGCTTCTGGATCTGGGCCGTCTGCTCGGGCGTAAGCGGAGCGGGGATCAGGGTCTCCTGCCCGCTGGTATTGAGATACTTGGCTTTGTAGTCGTAAAACTCGTGTCCGTGGGCGATCTCGCCGGGCAACGAAGCCTCGGGACGATCGTTGCCGAGCACGCTGATCTCGATCTCGCGCGGCTTCCTGGCGGCCTCCTCGACCACCAGCTTGCGGTCATACTCGGCCGCGTGGTCGAGGGCTTGCTCGAGCTCTTCGCGGGTGGTGGCCCGGTTGATGCCCACGCTGGAGCCCAGGTTGGCCGGCTTGACGAAGCAGGGGAGCCCCGGTTTGGCCAGCAGGCTCTCGACTGTCTGCTGGCGGCGCAACTCCAGGTCGGCCCGGGTGACCACCTGCCAGGCCAGCTGGGGCAGCCCGTGGGCGGCCCAGATGGCCTTCATGAGCGCCTTGTCCATGCCTACCGCCGAGCCAGCCACACCCGCCCCGACGTAGGGGATGCCGGCCATCTCGAAGAGCCCCTGGATGGTGCCGTCCTCGCCGTAGGTACCGTGCAAGACCGGGAAGACGACGTCCAGGCGCGGCAGACCCGACTCGGCTGCGCCGCCTTTCAGGCTCATCAGGGCCTGCTCGCCGCCGGGCAGCACCGCCAGAGTGCTGCCGTTGCCGTGCACCACGCCGGCCTCGAGGGCGGCCCGGGCGCCTGCCGGAGGCAGCCACTTGCCCTCGCGGGTGATGGCCAGAGGCACCACCTCGTATCGTTCGGGGTCGAGCCCGTTGATGACCGAGCGTGCCGAAAGCACCGACACCTCATGCTCGCCCGAGCGACCGCCAAAGACCACGCCGATTCGTATCTTGCTCATAGAGCAGAAGTTCGCTGCCGGCTTGAATTTCCTTCAGAACTGATGTTCGAGCCTGGAGCTTCTCGGGGCCCGTCTTCTGACCGAGCCCGATCACGACGAACGTGCGTTCCGGGCTCCTGCCCGAGGACGGATCATGATCCGCTTCCCAGCCCGATCACGACGAACGCGCGTTCCGGGCTCCTGCCCGAGGACGGATCATGCTCCGCTTCCGAGCCCGATCACGACGAACGTGCGTTCCGGGCTCCTGCCCGAGGACGGATCATGCTCCGCTTCCGAGCCCGATCACGACGAAC
>JAANMU010000191.1_pt1 | contig 79658 bp, 64 predicted proteins | sample 7279701 | NCBI WGS metagenome assembly JAANMU01 (sample SAMN14094539, study PRJNA606508) | bioreactor metagenome | isolation source: A lab-scale SPAN reactor treating ammonium-rich wastewater day 57 | place: Ireland: Galway | collected 2017-03-13 | reverse complement strand
GACCATGCGCCGTCCCGGCTCGCCTGCGCCCGCGGCCAGCGTGAGATTTTCGCCGGTTTCGTCGAGCAGGTAGATGTGGGCGTGGTAGAAGTCGAAGCGCTCTTTGGTGAGGTCCACCACCTCTTGCAGCAGCCTGTCCGTTTCCAGGATCGTGGAAGCCGAAGCGCCGACTTCCGCCACCGTGGAAAGCGCCTTCGTGCGTTCGGCCACGCGTTGTTCGAGCGAGCCGATCAAATCGCGTAGTTGCGCGGCCATCGAATTCACGGTCTGGCCCAGAACGCCGACCTCATCCTTCGATTCGATGCGCGCCTGCGCGTCCAGGTTGCCTTTGGCAATCTCTTCGGCGGTGTCGCGCAGTTGGGATAACGGACGTAGAAACATCTGGCCGAGGATCTGGCTTACGACTGCGGCCGTGAGCAAAATCCCGATGAAGAGCAGGATAACCGTCTTACCGGCCTGCTCCGTTTCTTTTTCAGAACGCGCGCGGGATTCGAGATAGGCGCTTTCCAGTTCGGATGTGGGCGCGATCAGCCCGATGCTGTATCCAACGCTTTCCAGCGGGAAGTAGGAGATGTAATATTCCGTTTCGCCCATGTTCACTTTCGTCAACCCTGCTTCCCCGCGGACCATTTTATCCGTGACCGTTTGCAGGTCCGCGGGACCGAGTCCCAGCACGGTCTGTTTGGGCGATTCGTTGAACGGCACATTTTCCGGCTGGAGTCCGAAGAAGGCATATCCCGCGTCGGTCATGCTGAGGATGTGTCCTTCGGGATCGATTAGGAAGGCGAAGCCGCTTTGTCCCGCCTGAACGCCTGAGATTTGGTCGGCGACGCGCGCCAATTGGATGTCGGCTCCCATCACGCCGCGGAATTTGCCGCTCTGGTCGTACACCGGGATGGAGTTGGTCACCATCAGTCCGAGGCCGGCGGGATCCTGGTAGGGCGGCGTCCAGACCGGTTTTCGGTCCGGGTTGTTCTTCGGCGCGGCGAGCGCGTAGAATACGCTGTCTTGCGCGTTAAAATCTGGAGGGAGGGCGGCGGCCAGATCAATATTCGGATAGTACAGGGTCGGGCCATTCGCGCTGATGAAATAGGTCGCTACGATGTTGGGGTTGGATTTCAAAACGGACGGCGCGATGAAATCCAGATAAACGGAGACATTCAGTTCTTCGAGCGCGGCTTCAGTGAGGCGGGTGGAGGCCGGCGAGAATACCGAGCCGGGGTCTTTGGCCGAGTTGCTGTATTGTCCGCCCGCCAGCCTGGCAAGGGAATTGGCGTCCCAATACGAGCCTGTCCCTAATAAATTGGTCCGCTCGAACAGGGATTCCCGATAATCTACCAATGATTGCAGGGTCGTTTCGATCTCGGCGAAAGCCTCGCTGGCCTTGCCCGCCTCCCTTTCGGCGGCGGCGTTCAATTGAAGTTCCGCCTGCTCCTGAATGGCGGATTGTAGTTCGCCGGTCAGGGCCGCTACCGTTCGGTTCGAGCTTTGGTACATGAAAAAACTAAAGACGCCCAGCGCTCCGCCGGCGATCACGAACGCGCTCAATAGAAACTTCGTGCGCAGGGAATAATTGCGGAAATTGCGGACGATCACCACCCCGTAGATCAGGGCAAAAACGCCGATGATGCCCGGAGCGAAAACGCGCACGGCTTCCGGTTGGGGCAGGCGGTAAGGAGGCAGGTATAGGTCGAGCAGGATGCACGCGATGACGCCCGCCGCGCCGACGATCATGGCGCGCTGCGCCGATTTTGCGTCCAATGTTTGCCCGACGGCGATCGCGATCAGGATTCCCAATCCCACGCCGAGCATCAGTCCCGTCCCCTCGATCAGCATGACAAGCACAAGGAAGGTAAGCGTTAATCCCCAAATGAGCATCCATACGGCGGTTGTCGTCCGTCCGCGCCGCGCCTGGAAGTAGGCAATGAGGGCTATCGCCGAGAGCGCTACCATGCCCGCGCCCCAGCCATACAGTTGCCAGTCTCCGGAGCGCCAGCCCAGGAAGAAGTAGAACGAGGCGGCGATGGCGGTGGCGATGGAGCCTCCCAGCGCAAGACGCAAGGTGTTGCGCGCTTCGGGCGTTTCCGGTATGGAAGGAATGAATTGCTTTTTCATGCGGACCTCTTGGTGGATGCGGCGGTCGGTCTTCGTTTCAGGCGCGTTCGGCGCGTTGAGCGGAGCGCCACTGTTCGTTTTCGATGGCTACGGAAACCTGGTTGGCGATGGCTTGCAGGATGGGGGAATGTTCCGGTTTGAAATGGGCGATGGCGGGGTGGAAAAGCAGGATCGCCCCGAAGGATCTGTTGTGACGGTCGCGCAGGGGGACGTAAAGCGTCGAACGGACGTCGCGCCCCACGCGGGTTTGCCAGGCTTCGTCTTCCTGCGCGTTGTCAATACACTCGCCGTTCGAGCGGTTGTCCTTTTCCAGAAAATCCTTGAACTGCGCGAGGTCCAGGCGTTCCGCGGAGGCGGGGAAGACGCGCTGCGAATTGTTTTGAAAATCCAGGAAGTAACCCGCCCCGGCGCCCAGTCTCTGGACGACCAGGCTGAGGACGTTGTCGAGATGCGTTTCGATGGGGCCGGGCGCGGTTAAAATGCCGGTGGCTTCGAGCAACATGCTCAATTCGCGGTTCTGGCGCAGGAGGTGGTCGCTGGATTCCTTCACGCGCAGTTTGGTGCGGATGCGCGCCATCAGTTCGCGGCGGTCGAACGGCTTGGTGACGTAGTCGTCCGCGCCGAGGTGGAATCCCGCCTGGACGTCCGAGGGATCGATGCGGGCCGCGGTCAGGATGATGACCGGGATGTGCCGCAAGTCCGCGTCGGCGCGCATTTCTTCGAGGACGGCGAAACCGTCCTTCTTGGGCATGTTCACGTCGAGCAACACGAGGTCGGGATGACTCCGGCGGGCCTGCTCCAGGGCTTCCACCCCGTCGGCCGCGGCGATATATTCATAGCCCTCGTTTTCGAGATAGCGCGAGAGCAGCGTCACATTGTCGGGACGGTCGTCGGCCACAAGGATCCTGTGCGGCCGGCCGGCGGCTTGCTGCGCCGCGGCCGGCCGGGAACGATTCCATTCGCCCAGCAGGTTTTCCACGATCTGGCAGATGCGTTCGGGACGCACCGGCTTGAGGAGAATCTCGTCCACTTTTGCGCGGCGGGCGGTTTCCTTCAACCCCGGCACGTCGTAGGCGGTGATCAGAATCACGTGCGCCGGCCGCCCGCCCGGATGGTTTTGCAGTTTCTCCGCCAACTCCAGGCCGTTCATCTCAGGCATGATCATGTCGGTGATGAGCAGGTCGGCGGCGAAATCGTCCGCCACTTTAAGCGCCTCGCGCCCGCTGGTGGCGGAACGCGCCTCCACCTGTTTGCCTAATTGAGCGACGGCTCTCGCCAGCATAGTGGCGGTGTTGGGATGGTCGTCCACGATGAGGACGCGCATTGGATGGACGCCGGATTCAGGGCTTGCAGGTTTCATGCGCCCATTTTCCCTCAAAGTCCCCCGGTGGTCAGATTGTCATGGGAAGAGAAAAGTTGGCAAAAGTTGGCGGGGCAAAGGTCAGTCGGCGACGAGCCGATAGCCGAAGCCGCGCACATTGATAATGAAGGACGGGTCTTGCGGGTCGGGTTCAATGGCCTGGCGGATATGGTGGATGTGCCACTTCACCAGTTCCTGCGCCTCGCGCATCTCGGCCTGGTAGCCCTGCGCCTCGGCGACGAGCGTCTGGTAATCCACCACGCTGGGAGCGTGACGCGTCAACACGAGGAGATAGTCGAACGCGGTGGGAGGAAGGCTGACGACGCGCCCGGCGACGGTGACGCGTCGGGCATGGAGGTCCAGCCTGACGGTCCCGCGCGAGACGAACCGCTCGGCGGTCTCTCCTCGCTCGGGCGGGACGCGCGTTTCCTCGTCCTTTTCCAGGCCTTCGAGCTCCGCCTGCAACGCCTGGATCTGCGCCTGGAGTTCGCGGCGGCGGCGTTCTTTTTCGCGCTGGGCAAGGATGTCCTGCGTCCGCTCGATCATGACCTGGGGCTGGAGCGGTTTGAGGAGATAGTCGGTGGCGCCGAGCCGCAGCGCCTCGACCGCCGAGTTGACGTCGGGCTGGGCGGTGAAGAGGATGACCGGCAGGTCGGGACGGGCCGCGTGGATGCGTTTGAGGGCTTCCAGTCCGGGCATGCCCGGCATGCGCAGGTCCATGTAGACGATGTCGAAGTCGCCGCCCGCCACCAGTTCCAGCCCCTGTTCGCCGCTTTCCGCGCTGGTCACTTCGTGGCCGGCGCGTTGCAGGATGCGCGTCAGGGTTTGGCGCAGGCTGGCTTCGTCGTCAATGATGAGCACGCGCCCAGACAGGTTCATGCTTCCTCCTCGTTGTGGATGGGGAGCCAGAGGGTGAAGGCCGCGCCGCCTTCCGGCCGGTTCTCGGCGGCGATGCGTCCGTTGTGCCGCTGGACGATGTCGTAGGTGATGGTGAGGCCGAGGCCGGTGCCGCCATCCTTGTCGGTGACGAAGGCGTCGAAGATGCGCGGCAGGATCTCCGGCCGGATGCCGGGGCCGGTGTCGGCGACGGTCAGCGCGACTTCGCCGTCGCCGCCGCGCCGGGTGGCGACGGTGAGTCTCCCGCCGCCCGGCATCGCTTCGACCGCGTTCATGACGAGGTTGAGCGTCACTTGTTTAAGTTGGTCTGGCAGGCCGCGGGCCGGGGGCAGCGACGGGTCGGGGTGGAACTCGAAGGCGATCTCGAGACGCCGCAAGTGGGCGGCGACCAGGGTGTGGACGTTTTCCACCAGCGCGTTGATCTGGACCGGGCGGAAGTCTGCCGCGTGCAGGGGGCGGTAGGAACTGTGCAGGCGTTCTATCAGGGAGGCCATGCGTTCGGCCTCCGAGAGGATGGTGTCCAGGTCCTGTTTTCCCTGCTCGGATATGCCCTGTTCCTCCTTGAGGAGAAACAGCGCGTTCTGGATGGCCTGGAGCGGGTTGTTCAATTCGTGTGAGACGGAGGCCAGCAGCCGTCCCACCAGCGCGAGGCGCTCGCTTTGGAGCAGTTGCGAGCGGATGGCTTTTTCCTGCTGGAGGGAGGCCTGGAGATCCGAGTAGAGCGAGGCTTTTTGCAACGCGACCGCCAGTTGTTCGGCGATGGCGCCGACGAGTTGCAGGTCGCGCCCGGTTAGCCGGCGCGGCGGAGATTGCTCGATGTCCAGTACGCCCAGCGCCCGATCGTTGACTTTGATGGGCATGGCCAGTTCGGATTGCGTGTGCGGCAAGAGCGGGTGTGGATGGTAAAAGAGGACTTTATCCACATCGTTGGTCAGGAAAGGTTCGCCGGTGAGCGCCGCGTGTCCCACGATGCCGGTCCCGGCGGGAAGCCGCGCTTTTGCAAGCATTTCTCCCTGGTCTGTGCGGTCGTGATGCACGATGAGCTCGTCTGTGACGGGGTCTATGATGAAAATGCCGACATAATAATAGTCAAAATTCTCGTGCAGGAGGGCGACCACTTCCTCCATCAACTCATCGGGGTTCAACGAAGCGGACAGTTCCCGCGCGATGCGATACAGCGCGTTGGTTTCCTTCAATCCCTGCTGGGTCTCTTCCCAGAGACGGGCGTTTTCGATGGCGATGGAGGCCTGCGCGCCCAGCGCCGAAAGCAATTGGATTTCTTCCGCCGAGAACGCGTCGGCCTGGCGGCTTTGCACGCTGATGGCGCCGAGCCTTTTTTCCCCGCTTGGGACGGGCGCCACCGCCAGGGATTGGAAACGCGGCCGGGTGTTTTGACGCAGGAAGCGCGGGTCGGCGTCCACGTTGGCGATGTTGATCGGTTCGCCCGAGGCGATTACCTGCCCGGCCACGCCCTCGCCGAGATGCATGTTGACCGTTCTGATTTCGGAGGCTTCGAACCCGGAGACCGCGCGCGCGATCAATGTCTGATTCTCCTCGTCCAGCAGGTGGATGACGGCCTGCTCGGTCCCCGCGATCAATTCCCGCGCCGAGTCCACGATCAACTGCAAAACGTGGTCGAGACTCACGCGTTCCCTCTCGCTCAAGGCGCGCCCGATGTCTGCCAGGGCGCGCGCCTCGCGCAGGCGCCGCTGGAGTTCTCTCTCGGTGCGGGCGCGGTCTTCCTGGACGAGGCGCAGGTAGCCGGTCATCAGCCCCGACCAAAGGATCAACGCTATACCGGGCCAAAGCGCGCCCAGGAGCAGATTCCCGGTGACCCGATACAGGATCAGGCTGCCAGCGGCGCTCAGGCCCAGTCCCGCGGCGCCCCCGCCCCAGACGCCGAAATACCATCCCGCCAGCGCCGCTGGAAAAATCCCCAGCGCCGCGCTCGTCGTCCCGAGCGTCCGATACAGGCTGGGGAGCGCCGCGAGATATAAAACAGACAACCCCAGGACAGGGACCCATTTTGCGTATAAGGGGACCGGTCTGGCCTGGGGCTGTGTCATCTCATCATCCTTTTTCGCGTCTCGCAGACTTCGAGCGGATCCCGTCTATTTGGCGTAGTCCACCGCCCGCGTCTCGCGGATCACCGAGACTTTGATCTGACCGGGATACTGCATGGTCTCTTCGATCTTCTTGGCGACGTCGCGCGCCAGCCGCGCCGAGTCGAGGTCGTCGATCTCCTCCGGGCGGACGATGATGCGCACTTCGCGTCCCGCCTGGATTGCGAAACTCTGCTGCACGCCCTTGAACGAACTGGCGAGGTCTTCGAGGGTCTTGATGCGTTTGATGTAGGCTTCCAGGTCTTCGCGGCGCGCCCCGGGCCGCGCCCCAGAGATGGCGTCTGCCGCCTCGGCGATGACGGCCTCGATGGTCTCCTGTTCCACTTCGTGGTGGTGCGAGGCGATGGCGTTGACCACTTTGTGATTCACGTTGTAGCGCTTACAGAATTCGGCGCCCAGTCCGGCGTGCGTGCCTTCCTGGTTGTGATCCATGGCCTTGCCGATGTCGTGCAGGAAGCCGCCCTGCTTGGAAATTTCCACGTCCGCGCCCAACTCGGCCGCCAGGATGCCCGCCAGTTTGGCTACCTCCACCGCGTGGGCGAGCTGGTTCTGCCCGTAGGATGTGCGGAATTTCAACCGCCCCATCATGCGCAGCACTTCGGGATGCAGCCCCGCGATGTTGGCGTCGTAGGCGGCCTGCTCGCCCGCCTCGTTGATGATCTTGTCCACGGCCCTGGTCTCGTCTTCGATGATCTTCTCGATGTGGGTGGGGTGGATGCGCCCGTCCACCGTCAGGCGGACGAGGGCGCGGCGGGCGATCTCGCGGCGCACCGAGTCGAAGCACGAGATGGTGACCGACTCGGGCGTATCGTCCACGATCACGTCCACGCCCGCGGCCTGCTCGAAGGCTTTGATGTTGCGCCCGTTGCGGCCCACGATGCGTCCCTTCATCTCCTCGTTCGGCAGGGTGACGCGCGAACTGGTGACCTCGGCCACGTGGTCCGACGCGACGCGCTGGATGGCGTCGGCGATCAACTTGCGGGCGCGTTTCTCGCCTTCCTCGCGCGCCTCCGCTTCGATCTGGCGGTAGATGCGCGCCATGTCGGCGCGGGCTTCCTTCTCCACCGCCGCGAACAGGTCCTTGCGGGCGTCCTCCTGCGACAGATTCGAGATGTGTTCGAGTTTTACCACTTCCTGCTCGTAGAGTTTGTCGATCTCGTTGGCGCGGCGGTCAACGGAGGATTGTCGTTTGTTCAGGTTTTGCTCGCGCTGTTCGAGTTTGTCGGCGCGGTTTTCCAGTTCGGTGCGGCGCTTGTCGAGACGTTCGGCCTCGCGGCTGTTTTCGACGCGGCGCTCCTTGATGTCCTGTTCGGCGGCCTGCAAAACCCTGGCCGCGTTTTCACGCGCCTGGGTTTCGATCAGGCGCGCTTGTTCGCTCGCGCCTTTCAGGATGTTGGCGGCCTTTTCCTGCTGGTCGCGCATGGCTTTTTCCACCTGGTAGCGATGGAACAAATATCCCGCCGCCGCGCCCAGGGCAATTCCAAAAACGATCAATATCAGCCAAAAGATTGGGTTCATGGGAATTCCTCATTGTCAAAGTTGGTGTCTTGCCCGCCATCGCGCTCGAGCCAGAGGCGTTTTACCGTCGGCGCGATGACCTCGTAATCGAATCCTCGCCGGGCGAGGAATCCGCTCAATTTTTTTCGGAACTCGAGCCACTCCAGACCTTCGAGGCGGCGGGCCCGTTTCTGCGCGGCCGCGTAGGCCAGGGTTGTCTCGTCTGTGGTCTCGGTCGCGGACTGTATGGCGGCCTCGTCCACTCCCTTTCGGCGCAGTTCGATCGCCAGCGCGCGGCGGCTGCGCGGACGGAACTCGGAGCGGTTCGCCACCCAGTCCCGCGCGAACTGGTCGTCGTTCAGCAGGCGTTCCTCGCGCAGGCGTTCCACCGTCCGCTCGATGACCGCGGGCGGGACCTCGTGCTTTTCGAGGTTCCTGCGGACTTCCGCCTCGGAGCGGGCGCGGTAACCCAGGAAGAGCATGGCCTGTTGGTAGGCCTTTTCCTGCGCGTCCTCCGCCTGGAGTTGGGCGATTTTTGCCTCGTCCAGCGCCTGGCCGGTCTTCAGCCATGCGGCGGTGATTTTTGCCAGCCCGAAGGCGAATTCCCCGTCGAGGTAAACGTTTACCCGGTGGGGGTTGTTCTTCTGGGCTTCGATGGCGGTGATCCTCTTCATCCAATCTCCCGCGGGCGGGATTAAAAACACACAGCCGCAGGCCGCCTGGGGAGGCCTCGGCTGTGCAATCGGTCTGGGTTGGCTACAACGGCTCGCCGCCCCGCGCGAGACGGAACGGAGAGTCATACGCTAAACCGGATGACGGTTCAAATCAACAATCACCAAAATCCTGTCAGTCAGTTCGGTTTTCGTCGCAATTTGTCCCAATTGCAGGGCAAAAGTCGTAGTTCCGTACAATTTGCAAGCCGGGCCGAGGAATCGGCAGCCAATGGGTCAGGCGTGTTCTTGCAGCGTGCCTGAATTATACTTGATAAAACGCCCGGCCGACAATGTCCCATTAAAATTACCCGAAATATGTGACAAAATGAACTAAAAAAAATTGATGGATTGTGCGATAATAGCATGTGCATATTCCCATCCCTGTTTCAGACAACTGGAGGTCCCATGGCAAAGATTACGCGTGAAGACGCGCTTGAGTATCACCGACTTAAAGGAAAACCCGGCAAGATCGCAATCCTTCCGACCAAGCCTATGGATACCCAACGCGACCTGAGTCTGGCTTATTCGCCCGGCGTGGCCGACGCGGTTTTAGAGGTGGAAAAGAATCCGCAGGATGCCTACGAATACACTTCAAAAGGAAACCTGGTGGCCGTCGTTTCCAACGGGACGGCCATCCTCGGTCTCGGCGACCGCGGCGCTTTGGCGAGCAAACCCGTGATGGAAGGCAAGGGCGTGCTGTTCAAGAAATTCGCGGACGTGGACGTGTTCGACATCGAAGTCAACTCGCACGATCCCGACGAGATCATCAAAGTCGTCGCGGCCATCTCCCCGACTTTTGGCGGGATCAACCTCGAAGACATCAAAGCCCCCGAATGTTTCTACATCGAGGAAGAACTCAAGAAGATGCTCGACATCCCCGTCTTCCACGACGACCAGCACGGGACGGCCATCATCTCCTCGGCAGGGCTGGCGGGCGCGCTGGAGATCATCGGCAAGAAACACGCGGACATCCGCCTCGTGATTTCGGGAGCCGGCGCGTCGGCCATTTCCTGCGCGGAACTCGCCATCCGCTGGGGCGTGAAGCGGGAAAACATCATGCTTGTGGACACCAAAGGCGTGGTGTACAAGGGCCGCAAGGAGGGCATGAACAAGTACAAAGAACGCCTCGCCGTGGACGACAAAGGCCATCGGACGCTGGCGGACGCCGTGAAGGATGCCGACGTGTTCTACGGCCTCTCTGTGGCGAATATCCTGACGCCGGAGATGGTCAAATCCATGGCCAAGGACCCGATCATCTTCGCTATGGCGAACCCGGACCCGGAGATCCGTCCCGAATTGGCGCAGGAAGCCCGCCCGGACGTGATCATTGCCACTGGCCGCTCCGACTACCCCAACCAGGTCAACAACGTGCTGGGGTTCCCGTTCATCTTCCGCGGCGCGCTGGACGTCCGCGCCCGGTCCATCAACGACGAGATGAAGTTCGCCGCCTCCCAGGCGCTCGCCGCGCTGACCAAGGAGGACGTGCCAGATTCCGTCCTGCGGGCCTATGGCGTGAACAGCCTGAAATTCGGACGCGAGTACATCATCCCCAAGCCGCTCGACCCGCGCGTCCTCCTTTGGGAAGCGCCTGCCGTCGCCGAGACGGCCATGAAGACGGGCGTGGCGCGTAAGCCGATCGACATCAACGAATATCGCCAGCAATTGACGTTCCGCCAGGGCAGGGGCGAGCAGATGCGTTACTTCTTTCAAAACAAGGCGCGCGCCAGCGGCGGGACGAAACGCGTCGTGTTCGCGGAGGGCGAGGAGCCGAAAGTCATCCGCGCCGCGTACCGCTTGAAAGAGGAAGGGATTGCCGCTCCCATCCTGATCGGCCGACCCGAAGTCGTCCAGGAACGCGTCGCCGAACTCGGCCTGCACTGCTGCCCTGAGGTGGTGGACCCCTTCAACTTTACGCGCATTGACGAATACGCCCGGGCCTATCACAATCTCCGCGCCCGCAAGGGCGTGTCCCTGGCGATTGCCCGCAACCGCATCCGCCAGGCCAATATATTTGGCCCGATGATGGTGAAAATGGGCGACGCGGACGCGTTCGTCTCGGGACTCACCTATGAATATCCCGACGTCATCCGCCCCGCGTTGCGCATTCACCACACGGCCGCGGGCGCGGCGCGCGCCGCCGGCGTGTACATCATGATCGTGGATGACCGCGTCTATCTCTTCACCGACGCCACCGTCAACATTGACCCGAGCGCGGAAGACCTTTCGGAGATCGCCTGCCTGGCCGCGGATTTCGCCAAGCAACTCGAGATCGAGCCGCGCGTGGCCTTTCTTTCGTTCTCCAACTTCGGCTCCACGCCGCATCCGCTTTCGGAGAAGGTGCGCAAGGCAGTGGACCTTACCAAGGCCCGCCGTCCTGACCTCGTGGTGGACGGCGAGATGCAGGCCGATACCGCCGTCATCCCTGAGATCGTGGAGGAACGCTACCCGTTCAGCCAGGTCAGGGACGCGAACGTGCTGGTCTTCCCCTCGCTGGAATCGGCGAACATCGCCTACAAACTGCTGGCGCGTCTTGGCAACGCCAAAGCCATCGGGCCGATCCTGCTCGGGACGGGCGCGCCCGTCCATGTGTTGCAGACGGGCGACGATGTCAACGCCATCGTGCAGATCGCCTCGGTCGCCGTGATGGACGCGATGGGGCGGAACGGGAAGGAAAAGAAGGCTCCCGCGAAGAAGTGATCGGTGGTCAGTAATCAGTGATCAGTAATCAGTGACCAGTGATCAGTGGTCAGTACGCGAAGAACCTCGGAGATTTTGTCTCCGAGGTTCTTAATTGTCAGTAAATCACGAAAATCATGCGTAACTTGCGCCCTTCGCGTAGCGCGCAAATCTAACGGTACGCCTGCCCTCCCACTCCGCTTCGCTTCGGGGACGATGTGGCGGGCGGCGCCAGGGGAGACCGCCACATATGCTTTCGTGAAGTACTGATTATACAAAGTCCAGCAAAATTCCTACAACCAATCTCCAATTACCAATTACCAATCCCACCTCACTCCTGCCATTCTAATTCGAATTCATCCCCGATGTACACGGTGTCGCCCTCCTTGATTCCCGTTTTGCGAAGCGCCTCGTCCACGCCGAGTTTTTCCATCAATTTCTGGAACCGTCTCAGCGAGCCTTCGTGCTGCCAGTAGGTCATCTTGGCGGCGCGCTCGATGGCCGCGCCGGAGATGCGCCACTCGTCCGCGCCCTCGCGCCTGACCTCGAACTGCTTCTCATCCGCCTGCGGACGGTAGACCGGCAGCGACGGCTCCACTTCCTCCAATGTCGGCGTCTCGGCGAGTCTGTGCGCGGCCTTCAAGAGCAGGTCGCGCGTGTTCGTCCGCGCCAGCGCGGAGACGGACATCAAGTCCACTTTTTTCTTTTTGAATTTCTTTTTCAGATCCGCGAACCGCTCCTGGACTTCGGGCTGGTCAATTTTGTTCAGCGCCACGACCTGCGGCTTTTTGGCGAGATACGGATCGAACAACGCCAACTCGGAATTGATCTGGCTGAAATCTGCCAGCGGATCTTCGTTCAGCCCGTCCAGCAGATGGATCAGGACGCGCGTCCGCTGGATGTGACGCAAAAAATCGTGACCGAGTCCCGCGCCCTCCGCCGCGCCTTCGATCAGCCCCGGGATGTCCGCCAGCACGACGGTCGTGTCGTCGTCAATGTTTGCCACGCCGAGGTTCGGCTCCAACGTGGTGAACGGGTACGAATCGATCTTCGGACGCGCGTTCGTCAACGCCGCGAGCAGCGTGGACTTACCCGCGTTCGGCAGGCCGACCAGCCCGATATCGGCGATCAACTTCAACTCAAGTTTGAGCCGCCGCTCCTCGAATGGTTCGCCCTTCTCGGCGGTGCGCGGCGCCTGGTTGCGCGAAGTCGCGAAATGCTGGTTGCCGCGTCCGCCGCGGCCGCCCCGGCAGACGGTCAGGCGTTGACCCGCCTGCGTCAGGTCGCCGATCAACTCGCGCGTGTCCGCGTCGAAGATGGCCGTGCCGGGCGGGACGGGAATCACCAAATCCGCGCCGCCGCGTCCCGATTTCCGATTCGAGCCGCCGTTCTTCCCGTCCTCCGCCGCGAACTTCTGGTTGGGACGGAAAGCCGAAAGCGTGTTGAGCGTGGGCTTCACCTCGAAGATCAAGTCGCCGCCCTTGCCGCCGTCGCCGCCGTCGGGGCCGCCGCGCGGCACATACTTCTCGCGGCGGAAATGCACCATCCCGTCGCCGCCCTTTCCAGAGCGCGCATAAATTTGAACCTGGTCAATGAACATGCCGTGATTATAACCTGCGGTGGAAAACGCGCTGTTACTTTTCGCGTACAATGGATACATATAATCAGGCGCTGCGCCGTTTTCGGCCCGGACAGCGTTGTTCGGATCTTCCGCCGAGGAGACAACCATGAAACGGTTTTGGACTCTTTCCGCGCTGCTCTTTCTGTTGACGGGACTCCTTGGTCTTTCCCCGCTCGCGCGGGCTGAGGCCTCCCCGGCATTTTCCCCGCCTCGGCAGGATTCTCCCACCGACACGCCCTCGGCCCCTTCTCCTCCCACGCCCGGCGAAATCATCGCCGCCGTCAACAACCTGCGCGCCTCGCGCGGACTCGCCCCCCTGACGACCAACTCCATCCTGATGCAGGTCGCGGCGGATCAGGCCAACGCGCTCGCGGCCTCCGAAGGCGCCATCGGGCACGAACGTCCCTGCGGCATGACCCTCGGACAGGACCTGCTCCGACGCGGCTTCCCGCTGGCTGGCGCGCTCTCGCTCGACGGCTACCGCTCCGAAAACTGGGTGGCCGCCTCCACTGCGGAGGATGCGATCAACTTTTGGCTGGGCGACGATCCGCACACGAACACCATGCTCTCCGAAAACCGCAGCGACATCGGCGCGGCCGTGGCGGTCAGCGACCAGACTTACATCGTCCTAGAGACCGCGCTCAGCACAGCCAGCGGAAAAATGCAATACGAGGCGGCGGGCATCCTCACGGGCATCCCGATGACGGTCGCCGCCTGTTCTGGCCAGAGTACACAGGACGCGGCGAACAGTTTGCTTCCGCAATATTCCGTCCCGGTGGCGCGCGCCACCGCGCTCCCAAACGGGGACGTGATCCACGAAGTGAAGTATGGACAGGCGCTGTGGAGCATCGCCATCCAATATGGGACGACCATCGAGCAGATCCGCCGTTTGAACAACCTGCCGCTCACGCCGGTCATTTACCCCGGCCAGAAATTGATCGTGATCCAGGGCGCCACCCAGCCCGCGCCCGGCGCGGCGCTGACTTCCACCCTCCCCGCCGCGAACGTAGGCTACGATTTCGTCGTCACGCCCATCGCCACGTACACGCCCTCGCCGACCGGCGCGCCGCAGACCCCGGTCTCCTCGGGCGATTTCGTCCAGCAGAACGGGATGGCGCTCGCGATCCTGGGGATCAGTTTTATGGCGTTGTTGTTTGGGATTGGGGCGATGGGGAGGAGGAAGAGTTAATCCACAAACCGATATTTCAACAGCGTCCAGACCGCCTCGAAAGCGTCTTTCAGTCCGATCTTTTTTCCCTGCGAGTAATCTCTTGGGTTGAACGAAATCGGCACTTCGAAGATTCGATAATGACGCTTCAGCACTTTGGCGGTGAACTCGGGTTCGAAGTCGAAGCGCTTCGAGCGGAGGACCATCCCCTCCACCACTTTGCGGCGGAAGACCTTGTAGCCGGTCTCCATGTCGCTGAGGATGGTGTTGTACAGGATATTGGTCATAAAGGTCAGCAATTTGTTGGCGACCATGTGCCAGTACATCGCCACCCGCCGCGGCCCGCCGAGGAAACGGGAGCCGTACACCACGTCCGCGAGACCCTCCTCGATGGGTTGGAGCAGGATGGGGTAGTCACGTGGGTCGTACTCGAGGTCGGCGTCCTGGATCAGGAGGATGTCGCCGGTGGCCGCGTCCAGTCCGGTGCGGACCGCCGCGCCCTTCCCCTGATTCTTTTCGTGCAGGATCACGCGCACTTTGTCCACGCCGTCCAGTTTGGACAGGATGTCGCGCGTCCCGTCCTGTGAGCCGTCGTCCACCACGACGATCTCGGATGCCTTTTGGGTGGATTTGACCCGCTTGAGAATTTCCTTGATATTCCCAACTTCGTTGTAAACCGGGATGATGACTGACAGTTTCATAGCAGGGATTATAAACGAAATTACAATGATGCTATAATCGCACTATCTTTGATCTATCCCTCGCGGGAGGTTTTGATGGCCTTATTAAGGAATGTAGAATCCCCTGATTTTTCCGGCGTACCGTTCTATCCTTCCGCTCTTGGCAGCGTGGACGATACCGGCCTTTCGCCGTTGTGGCTGCAAGACCTGACCCTGAAGGTCCTATATTTTCAGGGCTACATGAACGGCTTCAAGATCGCGGAAGAGATCGCCCTGCCGTTCGCGGGCATCACCGACCAGATCCTGCAATCCCTCAAAGCGGAAAAACTGATCGAGATCAAATCCTCGCAGGGCGGACTGGGCGAGGGCGCCTACACGTACGCCATCACCAGCGCGGGGATCGCGCGCGCCCGCGAGGCGCTGGAGCGCAGTCAATACGCGGGACCCGCGCCCGTGCCGTTCGACGTCTACAACGACGCCATCCGCCGCCAGAAAAGCGGACGGCTCACCGTCACCACGCGCACCATGCGGCAGATCCTCTCGCAACTCGTCATCTCCGAGACGACCTTCCAGCGCCTCGGCCCGGCCCTCAATTCCGGCACGTCCATCTTTCTGTACGGGCCTCCGGGCAACGGCAAGACCAGCATCGCCCGCGCCTTCGGCAACCTGGCCCTCGGCCAGACGATGTACATTCCCTACGCGCTCTACCTGGATGGACAGGTGATCAAAGTGTACGACGCCGTCAGTCACAAGACCGCGCCCGAGTCGGAGTCTTTGACCGGCGCGACCGGCGGCCTCCGTCCCGCCACGCGCCGCGACCCGCGCTGGGTCAAGGTCCGGCGGCCCTTTATCGTCGTCGGCGGGGAGTTGACGCTCGAAGGTCTCGACCTGGTCTTCGACGATACGCACAAATTCTACGAAGCCCCGTTCCAGGTGAAAGCCAACGGCGGCATTTTGCTGATTGACGACTTCGGCCGCCAGCAGGTCCGTCCGCGCGACCTGCTCAACCGCTGGATCGTCCCGCTCGAAAACCGCGTGGATTATCTGACCCTGCACACCGGGCGCAAGGTCGAGGTCCCCTTCGACGTGCTGGTGGTCTTCTCCACGAATCTCCCGCCGAAGGACCTGGTGGACGAGGCCTTCCTGCGCCGCCTGCGCCATAAGATCGAGATCGGCGATCCCTCTTTCAACGAATACCGCGAGATCTTCAAGCGCGTCGCGGCGGATAAAAAGATTCCCTACAACGATCATGGACTGGCCTACCTGTTGCAGGAGTGGTACGTGAAGCGCAACCGCAAACTGCGCGCCTCGCATCCGCGCGACATCTGCGACCAGATATTGGACATCGCCTCCTATCTCTCCGTCGAACCGGCCATGACGCGCGAAATGATAGACCGCGCCGCCCAGGCCTATTTTGTGGATCTGTAAATGTCCCGGCCCATCCTCCTCGGTCATCGCGGCGCGAAGAACTACGCGCCGGAAAACACCCTCGCCGCCTTTACCCTCGCGCTCGAACAGGGCGCCGACGGCGTGGAACTGGACGCCAAACTCAGCGCCGACGGGGTCGTCGTGGTCCATCACGACGCGAGGCTGGATCGTACCACCGACGGAAAAGGTCCGCTGTCGCGGCAGACGCTCGCCCAACTGCGCGAACTGGACGCGGGCAGTTTCTTCTCCGAAAAATTTCGCGGCGAGAAAATTCCCACGCTCGAAGAAGTCTTCGAGACCGTCGGCAAGCGCGCCGTCGTCAACGTGGAATTGACCAACTACTCCACGCCGTTCGACCGTCTCGTAGAGACGGTCTGCGAACTCGTGCGCCGCCACGCGTTGCAAAAATCCGTCATCTTCTCCTCGTTCTTCGCGGGGAATCTTAAAAAAGCCGCGCGCTTCCTGCCCGAAGTCCCGCGCGGCCTGCTTACCCAGCCCGGCTTGCCGGGATTGTGGGGACGCTCCTTCGGATTCAATTTCGGCGATTACGCCGCCCTGCATCCCCATCTCGCCGACGTCACCGCGCAACAGGTGTACCGCGTCCACAAACTGGGACGCAAGATCAACGTTTGGACCGCGAACGCGGAAGACGACATCCGCCGCCTCGCCGCCTGGGGCGTGGACGGCATCATCACCGACGACCCGCCGCTCGCCGTCCGCGTCGCGCGAGGACCTTCGACATGATCCCGTCCGAGAGGCTCGACCAGGCCGACGCGCGCATCGCGCCGCACATCGTCCGCACGCCATTGACGCATGATGCGGCGCGCAATCTATATGTCAAGTGGGAGAACCGTCAGAAGACGGGATCGTTCAAAGCGCGCGGCGCGTTGAACAAAGTCTTGTCGCTCTCCGCCGACCAGCTCGCGCGGGGAATCGTCACCGCCTCGGCCGGCAATCACGGACAGGGCGCGGCGCTCGCGGGACAACTGACGGGCGCGCGCGTCGTCTGCTTCGTCTCAGAGGGCGCGGTCCCCGTCAAAGTGGACGCCATCCGCGCGCTCGGCGCGGAGATCGTGACGGTGGCGGGCGGCTATCCCGAGGCCGAAGCCGCGGCGCGGAAATTCGCGGAAGAGAACCGTCAGACCTGGATCTCGCCGTACAACGACGAGCAGGTCATCGCGGGGCAGGGGACGATCGGTTTGGAGTTGATCGCATCTCCTCTCTTTTCAGGCGAGGGGACGGAGGCGAGCTCCGCGACCATCCTCGTCCCCGTCAGCGGCGGCGGATTGATCGTGGGGATTGGCCTGGCGCTGGCGCGTCTCTCGCCGCGGCCGCGGCTGGTGGGGGTCCAACCCGAGGCCGCGCCTTTCATGCACGGACTTTTTTATCGCGGTTCGCAGGCCGGCATCCCCGACCTGCCCTCGCTGGCAGACGGTTTGACCGGCGCGGTCGAAGCCGATTCGATCACCATCCCGCTGGCGAGAAAACTTGTGGACGAGATCGTCCTGGTCTCCGAGGAGGAGATCGCCCGCGCGGCGGCGTTTGCCTTTTACGAATATGGCGAGGTCGTCGAGCCTTCGGGCGCGGTCGCGATTGCCGCGGCGCTGCGAACTGTGGAGCGGAATGATGTTTTGTCTGGTCGCGATTCGGGGGGACGGCATCCCGTCCAGGTGGCGGTCGTCTCGGGCGGCAACGTCCAGCCCGAAGTCCACGCGGGAATCGCGGCCGGGTACGCGCGAGAGGCGCAGGGATGAAGCGTCTCGTCTGGGCCGCGTTCGTCGTCGTGTGGCTGGCCGGCTCCCTCCAGCCCGTCCACGCGCAGACGCCGCGTCCGCCGGCGCAAGTGACCCGCCTGCTCAACGGCATGACGCCCGAGGAGCGCGTGGGACAGTTGTTCCTGGCGACGTTCCGCGGCGCGCAGGCGGAGGACGATTCGGAGATCGTGGACCTGATCGAAAATTTTCACGTTGGCGGCGTGATCCTGCTGACTTCCAACGACAACTTCACCGCCGCGCCCAATACGCTGACCGATGCCCATCAGTTGATCGCCCGTTTGCAGGACGTGGAGCGGCAGGCCTCCACAGTCCAGACCTTGAATTCAAAAACGGGACAACTGGTCACGCCCGCGTATGTGCCGCTCTGGGTTGGGATCGCGCAGGAGGGCAACGGCGCGCCGACCGACCAGATCATCAACGGCCTGACGCCCCTGCCCTCCGAGATGGCGCTGGGCGCCACCTGGCAGCCCGCGCTGGCCGAACAGGCAGGCGCGGTCGCCGGGCAGGAATTGTCCGCGCTGGGGTTTAACCTGTTCCTGGGCCCCTCGTTGGACGTGTTGGACCAGCCCTCCCCGGCCTCCAGCGGCGATTTGGGGACGCGCGTCTTCGGCGGCGACCCGTTTTGGGTGGGCGAGATGGGACGGGCCTACATCCGCGGCCTGCACACCGGCAGCGCCAATCGGATGCTGGTGGTCAGTAAGCACTTCCCCGGGCGCGGCAGCACCGACCGCCTGCCCGAAGAGGAAGTGTCCACCGTCCGCAAGTCGCTGGAGCAGCTCAAGCAGATTGAATTGGCGCCGTTCTTCGCGGTGACGGGGAACGCGCCCGACGCGGCCTCCTCCGCCGACGGCCTGCTCGTCTCGCACATCCGCTACCAGGGCTTCCAGGGCAACATCCGCGCCACCACGCGTCCGGTCAGTTTCGACGCGCAGGCGCTGGATGAAATTTTGAAACTCCCGCAATTTTCCGCCTGGCGCGACGCGGGCGGACTCATCGTCAGCGACGACCTGGGCAGCCGGGCCGTGCGCAACTTCTACGCGCCGGGCGATTCGGCTTTCAGTTCCCGTTTGATCGTCCGCGATGCGTTAATGGCCGGCAACGACCTGCTCTACCTCGGCAATATCTACACCGCCGATCCCGAAGATCACAACGCCACAGTGGAAAAGATCCTGGCCTATTTTGTCCAGCGCTATGTGGACGACGCCGCCTTTGCTCAGCGCGTCGACGCGGCGGCGGAGCGGATTCTCACGCGCAAACTCGCCCTCTACGGCGGCTTCGACAGCGCCTCCGTCACGCCCGACGCGGACGGGCTGGCCGCGATCGGCGCCTCGAATCAGACGACCCTCCAGGTGGCCAGTCAGGCCGCCAGTCTGATCAGCCCCGACCGCCAGGAACTGGACAGCGTTCTGCCCGAGCCGCCCGCTTCGAGCGAATACGTCGTGTTCCTCACCGACTCGAGTCTTGCCAGGCAATGCAGCGCCTGCCTCGACCAGCCCATGCTGGACGCCGGGGCTTTGCAGGCGGCGGCGCTGCGGCTGTATGGGCCGAGCGTGGGCGGACAGGCATTCGCCAGCCGGTTGAGTTCGTTTTCGTTCGCCGACCTCGCCAACCTGATGCGCGGCCTCCCGCCCGAGAACATGGAATCCAACCTGCGCCGCGCCAACTGGGTGGTCGTCTCCATGACCGACGCCTCGGCGGGCCAACCGCAATTGATCAGCCGCTTCCTCGCCGAGAGGCAGGACCTGCTCCGTTCCAAAAAAGTCGTCCTGTTTTCGTTCGGCGCGCCCTACTACTTTGATTCCACCGACATTACCAAGATGACCGCCGTTTTTGCGCTATATAGCAAAACCCCCGCGTTTGTGGACGCGGCCGCGCGCATCCTCTACCGCGAACTGCCGCTGAGCGGACACTCCCCCGTCTCCATCCCAGGGACGGGGTATGAACTGATCTCCGTCACCGCTCCCGACCCGGACCAGGTCATCCCGCTCTCCCTGGACCTCCCGACGACTCCCGCCGCCCCGGCCGATCCCTCGTTGACGCCGGAGCCGACGGCCATCCCCTCCTTTAACCTGGGCGACACCGTCCGCGTCCGCGCCGGGACGATCCTCGACCATAACGGCAACCCCGTCCCGGATAACACTGTGGTGCGTTTTTCCATTTCCATCAGCGGCGAAAACGGTCCCGTCCAACAGCAACAGGACGCCACGACTACAGGCGGCGTGGCGAACACATCTTTCCGAATTGATAAGCCCGGCGTGATGGAGGTGCGCGCTTCGAGCGAGCCGGCTTCCATCTCCCAGGTTTTGCAGTTGAACGTAAAAGAGAACGCGGCCGCGGTGGTCACCGTCATCGTCCCCGCGCCTTCCGAGACGGTTATGCCGACCGCCACCGCCACGCCTTCCCCCCCGGAGAACGACTTCGTCACGCTGGAAGGCCAGCCGCGGTTTGCCGGCTGGATGTTGACCCTCTTTGTGTTGGGCGGCGGCGCGCTCCTGGCCTGGTGGGTGGGAGGCGTTTGGGGAATGCCGCGCTGGAGCCTGCGATGGGCGTTGTGCGCGCTGGTGGGCGGCTTGCTGGCGTACAACTACCTGGCCTTCGGCCTGCCCGGTTCGGCGAAGTTGCTCCAGGCGGGCGGCGGCGGCGCGCTGGTTGGACTGACTCTGGTGGGGGAAATATTGGGCGCGTTGTGCGCGTGGCTGTGGATGCAGAGACGGTGATTTTAGCGCATCAACGTGGCGATCAGGCTGAGCAGCAACAGTCCCACGCCGCCCCAGATCAGGATCGAATCGATGGGTTGGAAGTGAAAATCAATGCTGGCGGTTGTCGAGCGGATCGGGCCGAGCGGCCCGGTCGGCGTCTCGCGTGAACCGAAGATGTAGCCGCGGAATTCCTCCGCGTTTTGCGGCCGTTCGTCGGGATGAAGCGTCATGGCGCGCAGGACGGCGCGTTCGACGCGCAGGCTGATCTCAGGGTTGATCTGACGGGGCGCGACCAGCCGCGTCGGGTCGAGGAAGCGGATGCGGGCCTCGGCCGGCGGTTCGTTCGTCAACAGGTGATAGAGCGTCGCGCCGAAGGCGTAGATGTCGGAGCGCGCGTCGGTGTGGGCGCTGTCGCCGCCGTATTGTTCGAGCGGGGTGTAGAGCGCGGTGCCTTGTCCCTGGATGACCGTGATGGTGACCTCGTCGGGCGCCAGCACTTTGACGAGGCCGAAGTCCACGAGTTTGACGAGTCCGCCGGGCGTCAATTTAAGGTTGCTGGGTTTGATGTCGCGGTGGACGATGGGCGGTTCCTGGCTGTGCAGGTAGGTCAGCGCGTCGGCGATCTGGCCGGCCCAATTGAGGACGGTCGCTTCGGGCAGGAATTGTTTTTTTCGGCGCGCCTCGAGCATGAGGGCGCGCAGGTCGCTGCCCGGCACGTAATCCATCACGAGATAATCGCGCTCGCCGATGGAAAAATAGTCGGAGACCTTGGGCAGGTTTTGGTGATCCAGGCGCGCCAACACAGTAGCCTCGCGCTGGAACTGTTCGCGGGCCTCCTGTAAAATGTGTTCGGGAAGGGCGCGGTCGTATTCGACTTCCTTGAGAGCGCAAAGACGGCCCTCGAGCCGCAGATCGTCGGCAAGATGGATGCTGCCCATGCCGCCCTGACCGATGCGTTCACGGATTTTATAGCGGCCGCGCAAGACCTCCCCGGGATTTGCCGGGAGGGACATAAGAAGGACTCCGAAGCGGAATGTGCAGGAATCTTGTTTCGGCGTGGTTCTGCACAGAAACGCTCTTTTCTGCTATATTATAAACGCCTTTGAGATTTTCTCCATTTCAACTGCCGGGCGATATTTTGCCGGTCGTTGAAAATGAATTTCATTTTTCATGGATTTGTTGATGTCGGAAAAAACGGACGAATTTCCCCTCTTGATCGCGCAGGAAGGCCCCTTGAAGGGACAGCGCTGGTCCATTTCGCGCACGCTCGTGCTGGGACGCGAACATTCCTGCGACGTGATCATCGCGGACCGGCAGGTGTCGCGCTTCCACGCGCGCCTCACCCCCACTCCCGAAGGCGTGATGCTCGAAGACATGGGGAGCAAGAACGGGACGCATCGCAACGGCGAGGAACTATCCGCGCCGGTGATATTACAGGACGGGGACGCGATCCAGGTTTCGCTGGCGCAGGAATTTACCTTCCTCACCTCCGATTCGACCATGCCGCTGGGCGAGGGCGCGGGCCGGCCCGGCCGCCTGGTGATGGAACTGCGTTCCCGGCGCGTTTGGGTGAACCAGCAGCAGGTGGCGCCTCCGCTTTCGGCCCAGCAATTCAAGTTGTTATGGATGCTCTACGAAAAACAGGGACAAGTCATCAATCGCGCCGATCTGGTGACGGCGGTGTGGGGCGAGGAACAATCGGTCGGCGTCTCAGACCAGGCGCTGGACGCGCTCATCCGCCGCCTGCGCGACCGTCTCGCCGCGCTCGACCGAAAACACCGTTACATCGACACCGTGCGCGGCCACGGGGTAAGGCTGGATAATCCCCCGGCGTAAAACGTAAAAACCAGGCCTCCTGCAGAGACCTGGTTTTTTTATTTTGTCCATTCCTCTTTTTTGATCTTCCGCAGATCTTCCAGGCGAATCTGCGCGATCTGGTCGGGACGGCCTTTACGCGTGTACGTTTTGTATTTGGCCTCCCGCGCCGACTCTACCCTCGCTGCGCGATCCACCGCGCGGCGGACGAATTGATACAGGTCGTGGCGGTCAATGACGAGGAACGAGTCCGCCGTTTCGAAGGCGATCCAGTTGGCCTTGCCAAATAACCAGCCGGCTTCGCCTCTGACGTTTCGGAACTCGATCCAGACCCATTCGGGATTCAACCTCTCGTCGCTGCGGCTCTCCCGCTTCATGGCCTTAACTTCCACTTTGCGCGCGTAACCGTCTTTACGAATCTCGAAATCCCAATGCTCATGGATGTCCGCTTCCTTCGGCGCGGGCATGACGGTCCAGCCGCGTGAACGTGCAGCGGCGGCAAACAGGTCTTCCGCGCGGCGGCCAAGTTGGAAGGAATCGCGATGGGCTGGCATGGACTTTGTTATATCTCTTTGTTCTCTTTCAAGAGTACGCCAATCTCGTTAAGCGCCTGAGAAAGTGTTCTTAACTTCTTTTTGTACACGGATTTGACGGATTGTACGGACAAACGCGGATTTTTTTAATGGTTCTATCCGCGAGAATCCGTAAAATCCGCGTACTTAAGAAACAGTCTCTGAGACAATGTCGGTTCTGCAATAAGCCCGGCATCGAAGCAAACCGTTATAGTCGTCCGATGCCAGGCTGGTGAGTTGACCTTGAATGTCTGCACCTTTGATTCGGCGGGCGCGGGCGTTCGCGAAGGAATCCATGCGCCTATTTTACACGATGACCTTCGGGTACTTGCCTTCGGCATTCGATAGTGATAAACTTTGGCCGGCATGCAAAAACTTGCGCTTGTTGTCTCGCCGCAAAGCAGTTTTGGCGCTTTATTGCGTTCCAGTCTCGAAGAGACTGGCCGTTTTCGCGTATTCATTGCCGCCGACGAGCCGACGGCGCTCACCCAACTCAAAAACGAAAATTGCGAGATGGCTTTTCTGGACGTGGACTTGGGGATGGAAGCCGTCCTGGAGATCGGACGCGCCCTGCGCGCGGCCCGCGCCGACGTTGAACTGATCGTCATCTCGGACGAGACCCTGCCGCCCGCGCTGGATCCACTCCGCCCGTGGAGGCTCCTCCGTAAACCGTTTTACCTGCCCGAACTGCTGGAAATGCTCGGCGTGGATTCTCCCGAGGAGTTGCCTGTGGACTTCGAAATGCCTGTCTCGACGCCCCAACCTCCCGAACTCGTATGGCTGGAGGACGTCAACAAAGCCGCCCAACGGCTGACGCGCCTCACGCTCGAATCCTCGGCGCAGGCCGCCCTCATCACGCGCGGCCGAAAGTTGTGGGCCTACGCCGGCGGACTTTCTCAGGAGACCGCCAACGAACTCGTCCGCATCGTCTCGCGCAACTGGGATGAGCAGCAGGGCGGCGACCTGCTCCGTTTTGCGCGGCTCGAAACCACCCGCGCCGAACACATGCTGTACGCCACTACTTTGTCCGAAGGAGTGGCGCTGGCGCTGGTCTTCGACGCCGAGACGCCCTTCGGCACCATTCGCTCTCAGGCCAGCGCGCTGGCGCGTTCGCTCGCCGTCGAGCGAACCGGCCCCGTCCCGCCGTTCACGCCCGAATTGATCGCCCGGCCCCGCCCGGCGCCCCCGCTCACAGCGGAGGAGGACGAGTTGGAAGGCCCGTCCATCTCCGAGATTCTGAGCGACATCCCCTCGCCGCTTCCCGCCCGGCGCGCTTCGTTGCAGGTCGAAGCGCCTGTCGAAACTCCCCTCGAATCCTCCCTCGTGTCCAAACCGACGACTAAACCGATCGCGATCAATCCTTCCGCGCTGGAGACGCGTCCCTCCACGCCGCTCGCCGAGACCCGCGTCATCAGCCGCGAGTCGTCGCCGGCCATTCGCCTGAGCGACGCGACCACCGATGAGACCGTGAAACACGAGATCGAAGAATTGGACGTGACCGCGCCGTCGAAGGTGAAGCGGCCGCTCACGCCGGTCCGCCCGCCGCAGCCCGGCGAATTGGACGAAACGAAGCCGCACTCGATCACCGAAGTGGCCGGGCGCGCCGCCCTGGACCCCGTCTCTCTGGGACTCTATCATCTCAACTACGCCTGTTTGATGGTGCCGCGCTTCAGTTCCCACTTTCTGACCGGCGACGTCGCCGCGAATTTGGGCGAATGGCTCCCGCAGATCTGCATCGCGTTTGGCTGGCGCCTGGAATTTCAGGCCGTGCGTCCCGAATACGTGCAGTGGGTGGTGAGCGTGCCGCCGAACACTTCGCCGGGCTATCTCATGCGCATCATGCGCCAGCAGACCTCGGAGAAAATCTTCTCGGATTTCCCGCGCTTGAAACGAGAAAACCCCTCGGGCGATTTTTGGGCGCCTGGATACCTCATCATGGGAGGCTCCCAACCGCACCCGTCGCAGCTTGTCAAGGACTATATCAAACGGACGCGCCAGCAACAAGGCGATTCCCAGCCGCGTCTGTAGAAGCGGCTATCTTGCCTGTGCGCGGCGCAGGGCGCGAGGACGGCCTCCCAGCGCTCTGCGTTTTTTTGTTAAGATAGACACGTCCACACGGAACACGCAATACAAACTGAAAACCGATCGCTGATAACTGATCACTGGACTAACCCATGCCTCCTACGCTTTATCTCATAGACGGACACGCCCTCGCCTACCGCATGTACTTCGCCCTCACCGCGGGCGGCGCGGGCAGCCAGCGCTGGCAGACCTCCAAAGGCGAGCCCACCGCGGGGACGTACGGCTTCGCGCGCGAACTCGTCCGCATCCTCGAGCAGGAACGTCCCGAATACCTCGCGGTCGCGTTCGACACGGGCAAGACCTTCCGCGACAAACTCTATCCCGAATACAAAGCCACCCGCGAGAAAATGCCCGACGACCTGCGCGTGCAGATCGAGCGTATCCGCCAGATCGTGGACGCCTTCAACATCCCGCGCTTGGAAGTGGAAGGCTACGAAGCGGACGACGTCCTCGGCACGGTCGCGCGTCAGGCCGCGAAAGAGGGCCTCGGCGTCAAGATCATCACGGGCGACCGCGACCTCCTCCAACTCGTGGGCGACCGCGTCGCCGTCTACATGGCGGGCGACGACAAAACCTACATCACGCCCGCGGACGTGCAGGCCAGCAAATTCGGCGTCCGCCCCGAGCAGGTGGTGGACTACAAAGCCATCGTCGGCGACGCGTCCGACAACATCCCCGGCGTGCCGGGCGTGGGCGAAAAGACCGCGCTCGGTCTGCTGACGAAATTCAAGACGCTCGACGAAATCTATTCCCATCTCGACGAAGTGGAAAACCGCTGGCGGACCAAACTGGAGGCGGGACGCGACTCCGCCTACCTCAGCCGCGATCTGGCGACCATCCGCACCGACCTCCCGATCAAGCTGGACCTCGAACGGGCGCGCGCCCACGACTTCGACGCCGCGGCTGTGACCGCGCTGCTCGGCGAACTGGAGTTCAAGTCGCTGGTGAACAAGGTCGCGGCGCTGACGGGCGCTCCGTCCGCCGCGCCCGCGAAAGGTCAGGGAAGGGGCGAGGGACAGATGTCGCTGTTCGAGTCGCCGGCCGCGTTCGCCGCGTCGCCGCGAGTCGAATCGTCCATCGCCGTCCGCGTGGTGGACACGCGCGAGAAACTGGCTGAGTTGGTCAGGGAGTTGAACGCGGCGAAGGTCATCGCCTTCGACGCCGAAACCACGTCCACCGAGGAGATGCGGGCGGAGATCGTCGGGATCTCGCTGGCGGTCAAAGACGGCGAGGGGATTTATATTCCGGTCGGCCATCGCATCGGACAAAATCTCCCGCTCGAAGATGTGATCGAAGCGCTGCGGGCGCCGATGACGAACCCGAAGATCGGGAAGGTGGCGCATCACGCCAAGTATGATTTCATTGTGCTGGCGCGGCACGGACTGCGCGTGGCGCCGTTGACGTACGACACGATGCTGGCGGAGTTTATCGTTGATCCGTCCTCGCGCAATATGGGACTGAAGAATCTCGCCTTCGCGCGCCTGGGCGCAGAGATGACGCATATCGAGGATTTGATCGGCAAGGGCAAGAAGCAGATCAGCATGGCGGATGTGTCGGTGGACGCGGCCGCGCCCTACGCGGCCGCGGACGCGGAGTCCACGCTGCGGCTGCTGCCGGTGATGCAGGCCGAGGTGAAGCGCGTCCACGGCGAGAAGTTGATGGACGAAATTGACCTGCCGTTGACGACCGTGCTGGCGGATATGGAGATGACGGGGGTCTTGCTCGACCTGCCGTTCTTTGAAAAAATGTCGGGCGAGTTGACGGCGCGGCTGGGGCAAATTGAAAACGATGTTTATACTGCGGTTGGCAAGCCGTTCAATATCAATTCCACACAGCAACTTTCGGATGTGTTGTTCAACAGACTGGGTTTGAAGCCCGAGGCTTCCTGGAAAACTGCCAGCGGATTTTATTCCACCAACGCGGAAGTGTTGGACGCGTTGAGCGGGCAACATCCTGTTGTGGATTTGGTCATCGAGCAGCGCGAACTCTCGAAGTTGAAATCCACCTACGTGGACGCGCTGCCCCTCGCCGTGGATCCGCAGACGGGACGCGTCCACACTTCGTACAGCCAGATCGGCGCGGTGACGGGACGACTCTCGTCGAATAATCCGAATCTGCAAAATATCCCGATTCGGAGCGAACTCGGCCGCCGCGTCCGCAACGGATTCATCGCGGGGAAGGGCAACGTCCTGCTCTCGGTGGATTACTCGCAGATCGAGTTGCGCATCGTGGCGCACATGGCGCAGGACGAGGCCATGCTGGCCGCCTTCCGCGCCGGGCAGGACATCCACGCGACGACGGCCGCGGCGATCTACAATATCCCGCTCGCGAATGTGACGAAGGATCAGCGCCGCCATGCCAAGGCGGTCAACTTTGGGTTGATCTATGGCATGTCGGCTTTTGGGTTGACGCGCTCCACGGAGTTGACGCTGGCCGAGGCGGAGGATTTCGTCGCCGCGTACTTCAGGCAATTCCCCGGCGTGAAAAAATATCTCGACGGCATCCGCCGAATCGCCGCCGAACAAGGCTATGTGGAGACCCTGCTCGGACGCCGCCGCTACTTCCCCGCGTTGAGGGGACAGATGAATCGCAATTTGCGAAACCGCGAGGAACGCGAGGCTATCAACGCGCCGATCCAGGGGACGGCGGCGGACATCATGAAGATCGCCATGTTGAAGATCCCGCCCGCGCTCGCGTCCGCGAAACTGTCGGCGCGGATGCTGTTGCAGGTGCATGACGAGTTGGTGCTGGAATGTCCGCGCGGCGAGCTGGAGAAAACGGCGCGGGTCGTCAAGGAAGCGATGGCCTCCGCCTATCGGTTGGACATCCCTCTCGAAACGGAAGCCCGCGCGGGGGCGAATTGGGGCGAGATGAGCGTGACCGCGTAGCCCGGCGGCGGAAAGTCTCCTCGACCCGCAGGGCAGGAAAAATTGTAGAGTAAAATAAGCCCATGTCTGGACGCGAAGATATTTTTCAAAAAGCGATGAACGAAGGCTACTCGGCAGCCTGGGATCAACATTGGGAAAAGGCCGCGATCTCGTACCGTGCCGCGCTGGACGAGTTTCCCGACCATCCCAAAGCGCTCAATAACCTGGGGCTGGCGCTTCATCAACTCTCCCGTTTTGACGAGGCTTTGCAAGTCTATAAGCGCGTGGCGCAGGTGACGCCCGAAGACCCGGTGGCGCAGGAGCGCATCGCCCAACTTTCGGAGCGGCTCGGCGACCTGAAAGGCGCGGTGGACGCGGCTATGCGCGCCGCCGACCTGTGCCTGAACCAGCGCGAGGTGGAGAAGGCCATCGAGAACTGGGTGCGCGTCACCACGCTCAGGCCGGAGAACATCAAGGCGCATTCCCATCTGGCGCTGGTGCATGAACGGCTGGGTCATATCAAACCAGCGGTGGCCGAATACCTCGCCATCGCCAGCTTGCTCCAACGCGCTGGCGACCTCGAGAAGACGGCTGAACTGATTAACAAGGCTTTGACGCTTTCGCCGGAAAGCCCCGAGGCCAAACAGGCCCAACTTCTCTTTAAGTCGGGACAGTTGCTGCCGCGCCCGGTGCGGCAGAAGGGCGCGACCGGGCCGATCCGCATGGCGCAGGTCCGGGAATTGGAGTCGCCGGCGCGTCCCGTTTCGAGCGGGCTGGACCCGGTGGCGGAGGCGCGTCAAAAGGCGTTGACGCGGCTGGCGGAGGCCCTCTTCGAATACAACGACGAGAGTCCTGCCGCGCAGGAGCGACGCGGCCTGCAGGCCATCATGCGCGGCACGGGACAATTATCCCTGCAACATGCCGAACAGACGCGGGTGGTGATGCATCTCGGCCAGGCGATTGACCTACAGACAAAGAACCAGGATTTGCAGGCGGCCGACGAATTGGAGAAGGCGCTGGAGGCCGGCTTCAAACATCCCTCCGTGTATTTCGACCTGGGCTTGCTGCGCTTCAAAGCCGAGCGGCTGGAAAGCGGGCTGCGCAACCTCCAGCATTCCGTCAAACATGCCGACTTCGCGCTGGCCTCCCGCCTGCTGCTGGGACAGATCTTCGTCAAGATGGCCCGCTACAACGAAGCCGCGGTGGAGTATCTCGAAGCGTTGAAACTGGCCGACTCGCAGGTGGCGCCCGCCGAATCAGCCGACGAGGTCCGCCAGTTGTACGAACCGATCATCGAGGCGCAGTCTGCCCAGAAGGACGAGAACGCGCTCAAGACGCTGTGCGACAACGTCCACAAAATGGTGATGCGCCCAGACTGGCGCGAGACGCTGGCAAAGGCCCGCGAGCAACTTCCCAAGTCGGAAGGCGAAGTGCCGCTGCCGCTGGCGGAAGTGGTGATCCAGGCGCAGAGCAGCCAGGTGCTGGAGAGCATCAACCAGATCCATATTCTGGCCCGCAGCGGACGCCTGCGCTCGGCCATGGACGCGGCGTACGAGGCCTTGATCTACGCGCCGCAGTATCTTCCCCTGCACGCCTTGATGGGCAACCTGCTTGTGCAGGAGGGACGCCTTCCCGAAGCCATCGCCAAATTCACCACCGTGGCGCAGGCCTACAACGTGCGCGGCGAATCGAACCAGGCCGCCAAACTTTTGCGGCGCGTCATCGAACTCGCGCCGATGGACCTGGCTGCCCGCTCGCGTTTAATCGACCAGCTCGTCGAGCGCGGCCAGGCGAACGAGGCCGTCAACGAATATCTCGACCTGGCAGACATCTATTATCGTCTCGCCGAACTGGACATGGCGCGCAAAACGTACACCACCACCCTGCGCCTCGTCCAACAGGGCAACGCCGACCGTTCGTGGAACATCCATATCCTGCAGCGCATGGCGGATATTGACATGCAGCGGCTGGACTGGAAACAGGCCCTGCGCGTGTTCGAGCAGATCCGCACCCTGCGCCCGGAAGACGCGGGAGTCCGCAGGAACCTGGTGGAACTGAACCTGCGCATGGCGCGGTCCGAGCAGGCCCTGGTCGAACTGGAAAACTACCTCGCGTATCTCGAGAGCAACAGAAAGCCCCAGGAGGCGATTGCCTTCCTGGAAGACCTCATCGTGGATCACGGCGACCAGCCGGCCCTGCGCCGCGCCCTGGCCGCGCTCTATCAAGCGACGGGGCGGGCGGCGGACGCCATCGCGCAACTCGACGCGGTGGGCGAGTCTCTGCTCAACAAGGGAGATAAAGACGGCGCCATCGCGGCCGTCAACCAGATCCTGGCGCTCAATCCGCCCAACGCCGACGCGTATCGCAAGTTGCTGGCGCAGATCACGGCCTGATAACCGGCCTTTCGAATCAAAAAGCGGCGAACCATCTGGCTCGCCGCTTTTTATTTTCCAGGCTATTTGACGATGACCTTGATGTAGGGACGACAGAAACCGCCCTGCACTTTAAACGTCATCGTATACGCGCCGGGTTTGCGCGGGGTCCTCGCGTCGAAGATGAACGGGCCCGTTATCTGGCCGGGTTTGACTTTGGGCAATTCGTATACGGTTGCCCGCGTGAGCATGTTGACGCCGCTGTCATAGCCCAGGTCCGCGCCCTGGTTCCATTCATGCGAGCCGATATTCATCAGCGAGAACTTTATATCGAAATCCTCGTTCCGCTTGAAGACGGTGTTATCGAAAGGCCATTTGTTGATTACGCTGCAGGCGTACGGCGCGGAGACGGTGGCCGGGATCCCGCCGCCCAGCGGGGCGGGCGTGGACGTTGGGAAAGGCGTCAGCGAGGGAAACGGGGATAGAGTCACGGTGGGCGCGGCGGTCTCCGTCGCGGTGGGCGGGACGAGCGCCGCCTGCGTTTTCGTGTGCGCGGCGACGGTCGCGGCGACGGAGGTCTCGATCTGCGCCTGGACCTCGCCCGCGTCCGGTCCGGTCGTCGGCGCGGCGGGCGCGGCGCAGGCCGAGGCCAGCAGCGCGAAGACGCCGACCGTCAGGCAAAGAGAGAAGCGGTTCATGTCACAGCATTCTTTCGGCCACGATCTCGGCCACATCCTTCACCGGGAGCGCGTCCCCGTCCGCTTTCGACGCGTCGTTCAACATCGTCAGGCAGAACGGACAGCCGACCGCGAGGACGTCCGCGCCCGTCTTCCGGGCTTCCGCGAACCTCGCCTCGTTCACCCGCTCTGAACCGGCCTCCTCCTCCTTCCACATTTGCGCGCCGCCCGCGCCGCAGCAGAAGGACTTGGCTCCGTGCCGCGGCATCTCGATGGTCAGCAGGCCTGTCGCCTCGAGCGTCTTGCGCGGGTCGTCGAAGATCTGGTTGTGCCGCCCCAGATAGCAGGGATCGTGGAACGTCACGGAATAGAGATCGTCGCTCACGTTCAAGCGTATTTTCCCGGAACCGACCAACTCGTTCAGCAACTGCGAGTGGTGGATCACCTCGTAATTTCCGCCGAAGGCGGGATACTCGTTTTTGATGGTGTGCAGGCAGTGCGGGCAGGTGGCGACGATGCGTTTGGGTTTGATCTCATTCAGGATTTCCACGTTTGCCGAAGCCAGCCCGAAGAAGATGTCCTCGCGTCCGGCGCGGCGGGCGGAATCGCCTGTGCATTGCTCGTTCTTTCCCAACACCGCGTAGTTGACTCCCGCCGCGTTCAGGATCTTGGCGAAGGCCTGCGCGGTCTTCTGCGCGCGGACGTCGGTGGCGGGCGCGCAGCCCACCCACCACAAAATATCGGGTTCGGGATTCTGTTCGACGGTCGGCACGTTCAGTCCCCGCGCCCAGTTCATGCGGTCGGCCTGGCTGACGTTCCACGGGTTCATGTTGCGCTCCATGCCCTTGAACGCGGTCTCCAACTGTTTCGGGAAGGCGCTTTCCATCATCGAGAGGTTGCGGCGGATGTCGAGGATGTCGCGCATCGGCTCGTTGCCGACGGGACAAATGTCCACGCAGGCGCCGCAGGAAGTGCAAGCCCACACCGCCTCGTCGGAGATGAGCGTTTTGAGTTCCACGTCCGTCGCGCCGCCGCCGTTCAGGTGGTAGCGTTTGTTGATCTCCAGAGCGGCGGGGGAGAGCAGTTTGCCCGTGTTGTACGCGGGGCAGACCTCCTGGCAGCGGAAGCACATGATGCAGGCGTAGCTGTCCATGATCTGCTCCCAGCCGAGGTCCTTCATCTTCGCCGCGCCGAACTGCTCGATGCTTTGGTCGTCGAGGTTGACGTAACTCAACTGTCCGATGGATTTCCGCTCAGGCTTGAGCGCGAAATTGATCGGCGCGAAGAACAGGTGGATGTGTTTGCTGTAGGGGAAGTAGGGCAGGAACGCGACCACCGCGCCGATGGACAGCCAGAAGGCGACGTGTTCGCCCGCGACCAGCGCGCTCGGATTTGCTCCCGACCACCAGCCTGCCACCATCGAGATGGTCGGCTGCCAGGCGTCGGCCTGTCCCTGCAGCGCGAGGTGGAAGGATTCTCCCAGCAGGCGCATGGAGTTGTGCAGGAAGATGAATCCCGCCACGATGGCCGAGTCGCGCAGGATGCCGAAGCGCGCCTTCGGGTGCAGGAGAGTCGTCTCGCGGGTGGACAAGGCCGCGGGTCGGAAGATGAAGCGGCGGAGGATCATGTAGAGGATGCCGACGATGATCGCCACGTTGAAGATGTCTGCCAGCAGACGGTAGTAGTCCCCGAACAAACCGAGATGATCGAGGAGTCTCCAATCGGTGTAGGCGTAGATCAGGTCGGCGAGATTGATGAGCAGGAAGAAGAGGAAGCCCCAGCCGATGAGTCCGTGCATGAGGCTGGTCAGGAAGCGGGCGCGGAAGACGGGCTGGAACGATCCCACTTTGGCGGTGAGTTCGACGATCCGCTTCCAGATCAGCGACCAGGCGATCTTGCCCTGTCCGCTGCCGATGTTTTTAACGATGCGTTCCACGCCGCGATAAGTAAAGTAAAGCGAAACGAGGACCGCGATGATGAAGAGAACTTTCTCGGCGAAAGTAAGCATGGTTCCTCCAAATATTCGATGCTGGGATGCAAACCTGACGCCATCACAGTTTAGCACGATTTGCCGATTGTAGCAAAATTCACCAAATAAATTGCCCGCGAATTTTCGCGGGCGGCTGCGGCGCAAATTGCGCTTCTACTTGCGGGGCTATTGGCTGATGTCGTTCACGTATCTGATCGCGGAGCGGCAGGCCGGCGCGAGGTATTGCGAGACGTTTTCCCACGTCAGGGCTACCTTTTTATCCACTGTCTGTTGCAGCGCGTCCGCAAGACAGCCGCCCCCGGCGTTATAGTTGACGAGGGTGAATTTCCACATGTCTTCGAAGGTGATATCCAGTTGGTCGGGCATCTTTCTGCCCGAGTAATTCCAGATCACCTGCGAGGCCTGCTGGCAGTTTGCCATCAGCGTATGGGCGAAGACCGTCACGCTGTAATTGGCGCGGTCGAGGTCGATCCCCAGTGGACAGTCCGCGCAGGTGGCGTCCACGCTGTTGACCAGCGCCTGTTGCAACAATTCCTGGACTTCCGGCTCGAGGCTCATGTAGTCTTCTTCGCAGGTCTGCTGGGAAAGGACGAGCGGGCAGAAGGACTGATAGAAAGACGGGTTCCATAGCAGGGCGGTGTCGGCGCCGTTTTGGGTGAGTTGTCCCAGCCCGGTATCGCCGTTCGGCAGGACCATGCCCGGCCAGAACTGGCTTTCGCGGGCGAACAAGTTCTTGAGCATCTGGGCGGGGACGCCGGTCTGCCGCGCCACTTGCAGGATGAGATCGTCGAAGCGGTTCTGCCACGCGGTGACGGCTCCCTGCGCGGCGTCCAGCCCGCACGCGCTGGCGCTTCGCCGGTCTGGAAGCAGGCCGCGGTCGTCGCAGGCGCTCACGTCTGCCAGGCCGCGGCGGATGAGGTTGGCGGCCAGGTAGTTGTAGGGGACGCTGCTCGCCAGTCCGCTGGCGTCGCTGGGCGTGGACAGCCATTGCGGCGTCCCGCCGATGGGCGGGAAGACCTGCCACGTGTCGGCGCAGCTCGCGCTCGGCACGCCGGTCCACTGGCTGGAGCGCACGTCCACGAACCAGGCCGGGGCGTCGGGATTGCCGAGGCTGGCTTCGGTCACGCGCGTCTGCGCGGTGAATTTTTTGCTGCTGTCGCCGTAGGTCGAGTTGGCCCAGAATTCCAGCAGCACGCCTTTGGGCGGGGTGGGCTGCAAGTCGAGTTCGCAGGTATCGCCCGGGCAGGAGAAACTCTGTCCGTTGAGACGCCCTTCGATGCTGGAAACCTCATATCCGGGCAGCGGTTCCTGCGCGGTCAATTTCAGTTTGGGGATGTATTCGCAGATGCTGGTCGAAAGCGAGGTGACGGGCGAGCAGCCGCTCACGTCCAGCCAGACGACGGGGGGCGGCAATTCCACCGCGACGTCTTTTTGCTTGCTCTCGGCGGAGACGAGATAGATGTAGTAGCCTTTGCAGTTATTGGGGCGGTCGTAGTTCATGCAGGGAGGCTGCGCCACCCATTCGTTGGTGAGCGCGTCGCCGCAGTCAATGTATACGTCTTTGAGGTCTGGTTTGCCCTCATAATCCACCACGATCTTGCAGACGATATCGTTCTTCCGGTAGGCGACCATGAACCAGGTGTAGGATGTGTATTTGACGACCACCGACTTGAAGCGGTCCGGGCCGGGAGGCGGCGCGGACGCGGCGGAGCCGGTCGAAGTCACGGAGAGATACGCCGCGCCCGCGACCAGGAGGCTGGTCAGCCAAAGGAGGAGAGTCCGCCGGGGATGGGTCTGCATCCGTCTGCCTGAAAAAGGAGTCCGCTTTCATTATAGCGGACTCTGGGCGGTTTTGCGGGCTAATTTTTGGCGTCCAGCTCTTCGAGGGTTTCGAGGTCGCGTTGGAGGCTGCGGTTGCGGAGGTAGAGGCTGACGAGATAGATGGCGCTGACGATGAAGAAGACGGCGTATCCGCCGATCATGTAGGCGCTGGTGTCGGGAGTGGGTTCCATGGTTACATTACCTTGAGCTTGAGTTGCTCGACCTTGTTTTCCAACTGGCCGAGGCGGATGCGGTTCCAGAACAGGTCTATGAAGATGACGGTGAAGGCGAAGAGGGCGAAGAAAAAGGCGACGCGCATATCGGGCGACATGCTCATTTTTTCCTGATTGGCGTTGGCCGAGCCGATGATCACCGGGTGGATGGAGCGGAAGAGGCGGATCGCCATGAAGGTGATGGGCGCGCTCAGGCCGCCGAGCAGGGCGTAGACCGCGCCGAAGCGGGCGCGGCGCTCGGGGTCTTCGATCCCGGCGCGGAGCATGAAGTAGGCCACGTAGATCAGTTCGGTGACGGCGGCGGTGGTGAGACGCGGGTCCCACGTCCACCAGGTGTTCCAGGCAGGACGCGCCCAGATGGCGCCGAGGACGATGGTGAGAAAGAAGAACACCACGCTGATTTCGACCGCGGCCACTTCCACGATGTCCCATTTCATGTCTTTGGTGACGAGGTAGGCGATTCCCAGCCCGGCGGCGAAGACGAAGCCGAGCAGTCCCGTCCAGGCGGTGCCGATGTGGAAGTAGAACACGCGCTGGACCTCGCCCATCACCAGTTCCTTCGGCGCGTAGACGAGGGCCAGATAGGTGGAAATGGCGAGGACGATGACGGAGAGGTAATCAAGGATTTTTAGCAGGGCGGGCTTTGGGGTCATGCGAACTCCTTTGTTGGCGTTTTTCGAGCGGATGAGAACTGATTGACTATTCTTCGACCACGGCGTCGAACACCATGAAGGCGACGGCGGTGAAGATGACATCGTAGACGATGAGCAGGTTGAGCGCAGGCCAGATCTCGGCCATGTCGGCGCCGTTCAGGAATCCCGTGCTGGCTTTGACTGCCGAGAGCAGGACGGGGATGGCGACCGGGAAGAGCAGGATGGGGAGGAGCACGTCGCGCGTCCGCGTCTGCACCGACATGCTGGCGAGCAGCGTCCCGATGGCGGTGTAGCCGACCGAGCCGAGCAGGATGACGAGCAAGAGGCCGGGATTGAATAAGTTGACGCCGTAAAGCATGGCGTAGATGGGAAGTACGAAGGCTTCGACCACGAACATGAAGGCCAGGTTGCTGATGACTTTGCCGAAGTAGATGGCGGAGCGGTCCACCGGCGCGAGCAGGAGACCGTCGAGGCAGCCGCGGTCTTTTTCGGAGGCCATCGAGCGGTTCAGGCCGAGCGTCCCCGCGAAGGCGAAGGTGGTCCACAGCACGCCCGAGGTCACTTCCCGGCGCGTGGTCGGCTCCAGTTCGAGGGCGAAGTTGAAGATGAGGATGACCAGCAGGGAAAAGACCAGCATGGCCGAGAGCAGTTCGCGCGAGCGGAACTCGGCGGTCAGGTCTTTGCGGACGACGGCAAAGGTGGCGTGGAGGAAGGAGGGGTTCATCAGTGAGCAGTGATCAGTAATCAGTGATCAGTGAGCAGTGAGCGGTTTATGCGGCTAATGCCTGTTTGTAGAATGTGAGCAGGTTGCTGTTGCCCAGCGATTCGCGCGCCGCGCTCGCGGCGATGACGCCGCGCGAGAGGATGTCGAAGCGGGTGGCGAGGTCTTCGGCGCGGGCGAGGTCGTGGGAGGTCATCACCACGGTGCGTCCCTGCGCGGCGACGGATTTCAGCGTCTCGTCGAGCATGGACGAGGCGTCCTGGTCGAGGCCGGTGTAGGGTTCGTCGAGCAGCAGCGCTTCGGGGTTGTGAAGCACGGCGCGCCCGATGGCGAGTCGCTGCTGCATCCCGCGCGAGAAGGCGCGGACGAGGTCGTGGCGGCGGGATGCGAGTCCCACCAGGTCGAGGACTTCGGCGATCCGCTGGCGGCGGTTGGAGACGCCGTACATGCGCGCGTAGAATTCGAGATTTTCCTGGGCGGTCAGGTCGCCGTAGAGCAGCGGCAGGTGCGAGACGACGCCGAGGCGCGCCCGAACCTGCGCGGCTTCGCGCGGCAGCCTGTAACCGGCGATCTTCACTTCTCCCAGCGAGGGCCGCGCCAGCGAAGACAGGATGCGCAGGAAGGTGGTCTTGCCCGCGCCGTTGGGACCGAGCAGCGCCACGAACTCTCCGCGTTCCACGCGGAAGTCCATCCCGCGCAGGACGGTCTTCATGCCGAAACGTTTCACCAGTTTGTTGACTTCGATCATCGCCAGTCCATGCCGCGCGGCGTCAATGCTTCAGCCGCTCCTTTAATTCATCGCGCCTCTCGCGGTAGGCGTCTTCTTTGATCTTCCCGGCGCGGCGCAGGTCGTCGAGGGCGATGATGGCGTCGAGGATCTCCTCTTCGTTCTCGAATCCGTTGTCGTCCTCGTCCGGTTCTTCGTCAACGGCGCCGCGGTTGCGCAGGTACATCCACGCGCCGCCGACGATCAACGCCAGGCCGAGTCCGCCGAGGCCGACCAGCAGGTTTTGGGAAGAGTTGGGCGCCGCGGCCGAGCCGGGCTTTTTTGGCGTTCCGCTGATTGTCATCGTCAGGCTGCCGCCGGCTTTCACGCCGCCGCCCGAGTATTGACGATAGTTCTCGCCCTGGAAATTCTGCGTCGGGCCTTCGGTCAACTGGTCGCTTGTCAATTTGACGCCCTCGGGGACCAGCGCCAGCACGGACGCGGCCTCCTGCGCGAACGGCTGGACCACCGTCGCCTTCTTCGCGTACGGCAGGGTGTAATACATGACGATGCCGAACGGTTTGCCGCCGGGCGGGAGGGCGAAGCCGCCTTCCGCGGCCAGGATCGGAGCGCTTTCCTGCGTCAGTTCGTAGCCGATGTCCTGCGCGTTGGCGGGGGCTTTCAGGAAAGGCACGTCGGTGGTTGACGGGACCAGGATGGCCTTGTCGCTTTTGTTCGTGAACGTGTAAACGCCGATGACCTGCATACTGACATCGGAGATGTTGAAGAAGAAATGCGTCTGGTCGAACGTCAGCGTCGAATAATCGCTGGCAACGTCATATACGCGGAGCGCGGGGATGACCGCCTCGCTGGCCGCGGCCGGCACGACCGCCATCTCGGAGTTATAGGTGATGCCTGCGTGCTTCACGTCGGTCACGTAGATGCGGCCTTCGGGCATGTCGAGTCCCTCGAAGACATAGTTGCCCTGCGCGTCGGTGACGGCGGTTAATGTGACGGTCTCCGTCGGCGCGCTGGACGCGTCGGCGTGATCGTAGCCGTGCAGGGTGACTTCCAACCCGCCGACGTTCGCGCCGGTGATCGAGCCGGTGACTTTTCCCGCGCTGGCCTCGGGCGTTGACGTTGGGCCGGTCTCGGTTGCGAGGGGCGTTGTCTCGACGCCGGGAGTCCCGCTCTCAGTGGCGGCGGGAGTCGCTTCGGGGGCCGCGAGAGTCGCGGTCGGCGCGGCCGGCTCGGGCGTCGGGGAGGGGGCGGCGAAGGACAGGGTGCGGACGTACGCGGCCAGTTGGTCGAATCCGTCGGTCATCTTGCCGCCCAGCGCGGGGAATCCCGAAGTCCCGTCTTTGAGGGCCTGGGCGAGGGCCGCGTCGGAGAGCGAGGCCATCGCTTCCTGATTTTGGAACAGGCTCGCGGGGCAGTCGGCGCAGACGGCGTCGAAGAGTTCCCTGCCTTTTTGCAGGTCCGCTTCGGAGACGTGCAGGGTGAGGGCGTACGCCACTACGTCCCAGCGCTGCTGGTCGGTGAGGCTGGTGAAGGGCGGCATGAAGCGCTCGATGCTGCCGCGCGTGACGGTCGCGTACCAATCCTGGGGAGAGGCGTTCTGTCCAACCTGGGGCAGGGCGAATGCGGCCACGGGGAGGGGGAGTTGTTTGCCCTGCGCGCCGTCGCCCATGCCTTTGTCGCCATGACAGGGCGCGCATTTCTCGGCGTAGATGGCCTTGCCGCTTTCGATGTTCGGCGCGGCGGACGGCGCGAGCGAGAGCGTGGGCGCGGGCGTGGGCGGGATGTAGTTCGGCGGCGGGGTGACGTCTGCCGCGAGCGAGAGGTTGCAGGCGGCGAGGAACAGCGCCAGCGTCGGGATGAGGAGGTAGCGTAACTTCATTTGATTATTCCGTAGCGCGGGTTTATTTTTGCGCGGCGCGTATTACGCGATGGATTTGCCGCAGTGTGGGCAGAAGCGGTCGGAGGCCAGCACGGGTTTGCCGCAGCGCGGGCAGAAGCCGCCCGATCTTTCCTTGCGCGTTTTGCGACGCGCGACGATCAGCGCTTCGATATCGTCGTCGCTGCGGGGCGCGGCGGGCGCGGACGAAAGGTCGGCGCGGCGCGCGGCCACGGCCGATTCGATGCGTTCCTCCGCGTCTTCGCCCGATCCGTTCGCGGAGGCGAGGGAGAGCGCGTCCAGGCGCTTCAACACTTCGGCGCCTTTTTTCAGGAGTTCGGCGCGCTGGGCGGGATAGGCCTCGGATGGAATTTTTTTCAAGGCAAAGTCGAAGTCCAGGTCTTGCAGGGCGTTGACCACATGGTCACGCTCGGCCATCAGCGCCGAGAGCTCGTGATCCTCCGCGGCTGAACGTCGTCCGCGCGGCTGGATGAAGGGCTGCGATACGTACAAGCCGACGATGAGCGCCACCGCCAGCGTCAGAAAGATTGCGCCAATTTCCATGAAATTCCCTATTCCGCGAGCAACTTGTCCACCTGCTGGCGGATCTCGTCCAGCGAGGCGAAGGGACCGATCTGCACGTAGCGCAGCACGCCGGTCTTGTCAATGAAGTAGGTTTCCGGCACGCCCTGCATACGGAACAACTGCGATACGCGCGTAGCCATGTCGGGTCCGTTGGGGAAGGTGATGCCGTACTTTTGCAGGTAGATGCGGGCTTCGGGTTCCGTGTCCACGTAATCCGCGCCGATGAAGACCACCTGTCCGGTCGGCTCGTAATATTCCCAGGCGGCCTGGAGTTCGGCGGCTTCCTGCTCGCAGGGCTTGCACCACGAGGCCCAGAAATTCAACGCCACCACTTTGCCGCGGAAGTCGGACAGTTTGAACTCGGTCTTGCCGCCGTATTCGTATCCCTTGAACAGCGGGAGCGTGAAATCGGGGATGGCCTGCCCGGGCTGCACGGTTCCTTTTTGGCGCTTGGCGAGCGTCACGCCCACCAACACCAGCAGGGCAACCAGTCCCACCCAGATGAGCATCTGCAACCACAGCGGCACGCCGCGGCGGGCGGATGTTTCCGTTGTCTCGATCATAATGATTCTCCGGCCCTGCCCCGGTCCCTTTTTGGCGCGGGACGCGGGGTCGAGGGCGCCTTAATTCCTTTTTCTGACTTCCTCTTCCAGCCGCGAGACGTAATCGTCGGCGGGCGCGTCGGCGCGCGGACCTTCGGCGGGCGCGGCCGTAGCCGGCTTTTTCATCATCCGCAGCGCGCGGAAGAGGAACGCGGCTCCCGCCAGGATCGCCGCCGGCGGGACGAGGTAGGCCAGCCAGTTCAGTCCCTGGCGCGGCGGTTCGCTCAGCACGCGCGCCCCGTAGTTGTCCACGAAGTACTGTTTGATCTCGGCCTCGGTCTTGCCCTCGGTCAGCATCTGGCGGATGAGGTCGCGCCACTGCGCGCAGGCCTGCGTCCCGCACACGTCGAGAGGCGTGTTCTCGCACACCGGGCAGTACAACTGTCGGGCCACGGCGTTGACTTCGTCGTCGCTGGGGGGCTTCGATCCTTGCGCGGCGGCGGGGGCCGCGAATGCTGCCAGGATGAGGAGCAGGAGCGCCGCGTATAGCGTGTTGCGTATCGTTCGATTCATGGCGTTTTCCGATTCAGTCCGCCGCGCTGGTCTGGCGCGCGGAACGTCGTTCGCGAACGCTGGCGGTTTCAGGCTCCCGGTCGGGCCAGGCCGCGATGACGATGCCGAAGAAGAACATGAGCGAGCCGAGCCACAGCCAGTTCACCAGCGGGTTGACGTAGAGTTTGAAGGTCGCGCCGAAGGCCGAGGCCGGTTCCCAGTCCACGAGGATGACGTACACGTCGTCGTCCATGGTGGAGCGCAGGCCGGGGATGGTCATATTTTGCTGGGCTTCGTAGAAGTAATCGGTGCGGGGATAGAGTTCCGCCACTGCCCGGTTGCCTTTGTAGATCTCCACGACGGCGCGGGTGTGGTTGACGCCGGTGGAGGCGTCGTCCCATTGGGCGATGTCTTTGTAGACCATTTTATAGCCTTGCAGTTCCAGCGCCTGCCCGGTCTGGAGCGCGCCCTGAGTCTCGGCCTGGAAGATCTCGATCCCGAGGATACCGACGGCCATCAGCATCATGCTGATGTGGATGATGTAACCGCCATAGCGGCGGCGGTTGCGCCCGGTGAGACGCGTCAGCGCGGTGAAGAAATTCTCGCCCTGCGCCCTCTGGCGGGCGCGCGTCCCGCGCCAGAATTCGTAGAGCGTGACGAGGATGACGAGCGCGACGAGGAAGAACCCGATCAGCGCGATGACGTTGCGGGTGTAGAACGCGAAGATGGCGGCGGTGATGACCAGCGCGGCGAGCGCGGGTTTCCAGAGGGCGCGTCCGAGGGTCTTCAAGGTGGAGTTGCCCCAGGCCGAAAGCGGCGCGATGCCCATCAACAGCATCAGCGCGGCGAAGATGGGGGCGTTGGCGCGCTCGTAGAACGGCGGGCCGACGGTCACTTTCTGGCCGGTGGCTAGTTCCGAAATGAGCGGGAAGATGACGCCCCAGAAGCAGACCACCAGCACGCTCATAAAGAGCAGGTTGTTGAGCAGGAAGAGCGCTTCGCGCGAGAGCATGGACTTCATCTCCGCTTCGGCGCGCAGGTCGTCCCAGCGATGGATGAGCAGGGCGATGGATGTGAAGAAGGTGACGCCGATAAAGGCGAAGAAAGCCGGTCCGATGGCGCTTTGGGCGAAGGCATGGACGGAGGACAGTACGCCGGAGCGGGTCAGGAAGGTGCCGAAGATGACCAGGTCGTAGGTCAGGATGATCAGGATCATGTTCCACTGCTTGAGCATTCCGCGCTTTTCCTGGATCATGACGGAGTGCAGGAAGGCGGTGCCGGTCAGCCAGGGCATGAAGGCCGAGATCTCCACCGGGTCCCAGCCCCAGTAACCGCCCCAGCCCAGCACGTCGTAGGCCCAGCGTCCGCCGATGACGAGGCCGAAGGAGAGGAACAGCCAGGCCCACAGCGTCCAGCGGCGGGTGATGCGGGTCCAGCGGTCGTCGGCGCGGCCGGTGATGAGCGCGGCCATGGCGAAGGCGTAGGGGATCACAAAGGAGACGAAGCCGAGGTACAGCAGGGGCGGATGGGAGATCATGCCCGGGTGACGCAGAAGCGGGTTGAGGCCGCGTCCATCCTGCGGGACGACGGGAGTCGCCGCGGCAGGCGCGAAGGTGTGGGCGGCGATGTTTCCGTCCAGCGTTTGATAGAGGCGCGCGAACGGATTCTCGAAGAAGACGTTGAGCATGATGAAGAAGGCCAGCGTGAAGCTTGTCACCGCGATCACCCACGGCAGGAATTCGCGGTCGCGGTCCCATTTGCGGAGGGTGACCAGCGAGGCGAAAGCCGACATCAGCCAGGACCAGAACAGGAGCGAGCCGGCCTGTCCGCCCCACCAGGCGGTGATCTTAAGGTAGGTGGGCATGGAGCGGCTGGTCACTTCGTAGACGAACTGGACGTTGAAGTCGCCCCGCATGAGCAGCGAGATCAAGGTCAGCGCCGCGACGGTGAGCAGGGGGAAGATCAACAGCATCGCGCGGCGGGCCGATTCGATCAGGGATGAAGATTTGCTGTAATAGCCGAACACGGCCGCGCCCACGCTGTAGAGCGCCAGCAGAAAAGTCACCACTAAAATTCCGTAACCAAATTCAGCGAACATGGAATCTCCTTGGAAGATTTCAACGCCTCTTTTTCAGCCGCGAATGACGCGAATCACACGAAAAGACAGGGTAAATTCGCGACTTTGTGAAATTCGCGGCCGGGAATCTTATTTCCGAGGGCGTCTTACTTGTAAAGAAGCGCAAAGTGACAGTCGCTATGCCAGTGACTGTCACTTTTTGATTTAAGAAGGCCGGCTTGCCGCCATGGCTAGTTGCCGCCCGAAGCCTGTTGCGGAACGGCTTCTTCGTACTTGGTCGGGCATTTCAACAAAAGTTCATCGGCGTAGAAAATTCCATCCTGGCCCAGACGGCCGGTCATAATGGCCTGCGCCTCGTCGCGGAGCAGGTCGGGCTTGGGGCCGACGTAGACGGCGGTGATGCGCGTCCGCGTCGGGTCGGCGGCCGCGGCTTTGAGGACGGCGGCCAGCCCGCCGAGCGCTTCGATCTCGGCGTTGTCGCCGGGGACGTGCGCCACCTGGAAGGTCAGCGTGAGCGTCTGCGGGTCGTATTGGATCGAATCGCCGATGACCGCGCCGGAGAGTCTCAGGCTCTTGTCGGTCACGCTTCCGCCTTTGGCTTTGAGTTCGTCAACCGTCATAAAATACTCGGCGCTCTGCTGCGTGGACGAGAAGATGAGATAGACTACCGCGGCGAGAATGGACAGACCGCCGAGAATGAATTTAGAACGACCCATCGAAACCTCCAATGTTTCCTTATTACGATGAAATGAACAAACGATGGGCGTATTTTACTCAGGGTTAATTAATTGACGGTGAGAAGACGCGGGGATGGATGTCACCCATTGCGCCTCAATTTATCCTGTTTCGTCTGGCTTTTCCTTCTTCATCCACAACCAGAGGAGTATCCCGATCCCTGCCAGCGAGACAGTCATGCCGGCGTATACATCCCACGGACGATAACGGAAGGAGAATGTATGCCGCCCGGCCGGCGCTTCGACGGAAAGCCACTCTCCGTCTATGAAGGGGACGGGATGCCCGTCCACCCAGGCGCGCCAGCCGCCGTATTGATATTCCAACACGGTCAACGTCCCAGGGGCGGGCGCGTCGCACGTGACGTCAATGTTGCCGCCCCTCGAGACGGCCTCGCATTTGACGGTCTCCGCGCCGGTGTTTACGGTGGCGTACAGCTCCGACGGGCGGACGGTCACGTAGAAATCCGGCTGTTTCGAGAGAATCTGCACATCGTCGTCGGGATTGTCGGTAAAGCCGATGTAACCCACCAGGCGCGTACGGTCATTCCACGACCAGTGACGCTCCCACATGATTATTTTTATTCCTTCGTTCAAAAACGTCAGAACCCAGTCTCCGCTGAAGGGCGTATTGATCCATTGAGCGTCGCTCGTCCGCGCAAAGGCCACTTCCTGTTCGGGAAGTTCGACCTTGTGAACGCCGAGATAGTTTTTGCTGAACGGGATGACGTTCTTGAAAGACAGGATCAGGATCGGGATGAGGATGAACCATTTTAGCGAAACTGATTTCGCGGCCTCTTCGGATGAGCCTTTGTTCTTTGTGATGACGAACCAATCCAGTTCGAGGACCCGGTCCAGTCCCCAGGCCGCCATTGCCAGGAGGGGCGGGACGATCAAACTCGACGACCCGCCCATGGAGCAGATCTTTGCCAAGACGGGGAAATACGCGTACAAAAATACGTAGATTTCCCGGCTGGTAAAGATCATGGCAAGCAGAATGGACAGGTAGATCGCCGCGTAGATTTTTTTGTCCGGCTGGCGCAGGACGAAATGCCCCGCGATGACCGCCAGGATTACCGGCGTCCAGTCAATGAAGTTGATGTGCGCGTAGGGAAAGGTGTCCATCCCCAGATAGGTCTCTCCCATCAACGCCGCGTCTCCGATGACCAGGTTGAGAGGCAGGTAGCGCATCGGCTGGACGTCATGGAAATCGTCGCACGAGGGTTTGTCCATGCCGTGGACCATGGAGCGAGCCGTCGGCAGGAAGAAAATTCCGCATAATAGAATTGAGATCAAGAAGGCCTTGCCGAAGGCGATCCATTTTTCCTGTCGTTTTTGGCCCTTTTCGTACAGCAAAAACCAGAAGGCGGGGAACCAGGCCAATACGACCGCCAATTGGATGTAACCCTGCCCTGATAGCCAGGTCAACGCCATCAGGAGGGCCAGGGACGCGACGCGCTTGTTCGTCGGTTTTTTATTCAGCCTCAGGACCATCGGGAATAACAGGCTGGCGGACGCGATTGAAAACATAAAGATGACGTTCCCCGCTTCCATCCGCCCGATCAAGTGTCCGCCCACCACGCCGAAAAGCGAGATCCAGATCCGCGCCAGCCTGCGGACGCCCAATTCTTTTGCGAACCACCATGTGGCGACGCCGCTCATAATCAGACTGACCAGGATGATGACCTTCGACCCGTTGATGACGCCCCACAACACGGTTGTAGCAATGACCAGCGGATGCAACACCGCTCCATGCACTTCGGCGAATGCGGGCATGCCGCCATTCAAAACGCCGTTCCAAAAAACGCAGGACCCGCATTCCAGCAGATAATTCCAAATGAAATGCGTAACCGTCACCAGGTCAAATTCATAGCCGTTGGGGAAATAGTCCGTCTGAAAATTCATCAGGTAGGGGGCGGCCATGAACAGCGACAGGAGCGTCAACGGCAGGAGTTCCAGCGCGTTCCTTGCAATGGAACGTTCATACCAGGATAATTTCCTTGAATCGCTTTGAGACGCTTCCATTTTCTTTCTCGCTTTATATTTTCGATGCCATTGCACCAGCCCCCAGTCCAATGGGACGGCAATGAGGAAACAGACAAGGATGACAATCACCTGGCGGAGCGACATAAGAATCGATACTACGAACTATCCTCGAGCGGATATTATACAACAATTAAACCAGCCGCCGATTCTTATGACCTCACGCGCCCGTCTTCGTCCCGGCCGCGGCCTACCCTCATCATCTCGATAACGTGATTTTAATCCCATTTTCAAATTGGAGTTACTCACGTAAAATTGGAGCCATTGCCCCAGTCCGCCTGTCCGTTGGAGAAATCAATGCGATGTGCCTTTAATATGATCTGGGGGGGACCTCTACGATTCATTGCCTGGACTTTCGGCCTGCTTCTGTTTCTTGCAGCCATTCTCTGGTGGACGGGGACGGCGCGGGCCGTCGCTTTGCAGCCATCCCGCCCGTTGGACAATGCCGAATGTCTGGGCTGTCACGCCCAGCCCAACATGATCCTGAGGGTGGGCATTAACAACATCCTGATCACAGTGGACCCGCAAAAATTCCAGGATTCCATTCACGGACAGAACGGCCTGCTCTGCGCGGATTGCCATCCCGACATCAGCGCGTATCCTCATCCCGATTCCTATTCCCAGACCAACCGGCGCGAATTCCAATTCGCGCTGTACGAGACCACGCAAAAAGCCTGCGCCAACTGCCACGCCGGGCAGGTTTCGGACGCCGCGAGCGGGGTCCACCAGCAGACCCTGGACGCCGGTAACCACAACGCGGCCTTTTGCGCCGACTGTCATTACCCACATTATGTGGACCCGGAGATAGACCTGCAACGCGCGCAGATCCCGGACGTGTGCGCCCGCTGCCATAGCGAGATCGCGGCCCTGTACAAAAAAAGCGTTCACGGCGCCGCGTTGACCGGGGAAGGCAATCCAGACGCGCCGACCTGCGTCTCGTGCCACGGCAATCACAAGATCGTCGACCCGCGGACGGTCGAATTCCGCAACGCGATCCCCCTCCTGTGCGCGTCCTGCCATACCAGCAAAGAGATCATGGAGAAATACGGTCTCTCCACCAATGTGATGCAGACCTATGTGGCCGACTATCACGGGACCACGGTGACCCTTTTCGAACAGACCTCTCCCAACCTGCCCACCAACAAGCCGGTCTGCACCGACTGCCATGGCGTGCATAATATCTCCTCGACCAAAGACCCCGTGAGCGGCATCGGGTTGAAGCAAAACCTGCTGCCAAAATGCCAGCGTTGCCACCCGGATGCGAATGAGAATTTCCCGGACGCCTGGATGAGCCATTACAACGCCAGCCCTGCCAAATATCCGCTGGTCTTCTTCGTCAACCTGTTCTATTGGATCATGATCCCGGGCGTGATCGGAGGCATGTTGTTCTTCGTCGCCACCGACATAATCCGCCGCGCCATTGACCACTGGAAAGGAGCCTGGCGCTGATGACTGCCCGATCCACGCTCGTGAAGAAGAAGCAAACCTACTTCGTCCGCTTTTCGTTGCTGCAACGGATCGAACATCTCGTCATGCTTTTATCTTTCAGCGCGCTGGGATTGACCGGCCTGCCGCAAAAATTCGCGTTGAACCCGCTTTCGGTGGCGTTCGTCCGGCTGGCAGGCGGCGTGGATAACCTCCGCCTCATCCATCACGCGGCTGCCATTGTGATGATGTTCGGGGCGACGCTCCACATCCTCGCGGCGGGCTACAAGATTTTTGTGGAACGCCGCTACATGACCATGCTGCCCGGGCTTCAGGACGCGAAGGATGCCTGGGCTTCCCTGCGCTACAACCTCGGCTTTCAGCGCCATCGTCCGCAGATGGGACGGTATACCTTCGAAGAGAAGATGGAATACTGGGCCTTCGTCTGGGGCGCGGTCGTGATGGGCGCGACCGGCTTCCTAATGTGGAATCCCATCACCGCCACGAAGTTCCTGCCCGGCGAGTTCATCCCCGCGGCCAAGGCCGCCCACGGCGGAGAGGCTGTGCTGGCGGTCCTGGCCATCATCATCTGGCATTTCTACGGCGTGCACTTCAAGCATTTCAACAAAGCCATGTGGACCGGCCGCATGACCGAGGAGGAAATGCTCCGCGAACATCCGCGCGAGCTGGCCGACATCAAAGCCGGCGTGGCGTCGCGCCCTGTGGACCGGAAGAGCGCGCGCGTCCGCCAGAAGGTCTACTTCCCGGCGGCGGTCATCCTGACCCTCGTGATTCTAGCGGGCATCTATGGCTTTATCTCCGCCGAACAGACCGCGCTGACCACCATCCCGCCCCAGCCTGAAAAAGTGGAGGCGTTTGTCCCGCAGACGCCCACACCCCTGCCCACGCCGCTTCCCACCGCGACCCCGCTGCCGCTTCCCACCATTGCTCCCGAGGACGCGACCTGGAACAACCTCATCGGACAGATCTTCGCGGCGAAGTGCGCCGCCTGCCACGGGACGATGGGCGGACTGAGCCTCGCGGCGTACGCCGACGCGCTCGCGGGTGGGACGAACGGACCGGCTGTCGTCCCCGGCAACGCGGCGGGCAGCCTGCTGGTCCAGCGCTTCCTCGACGGCAGTCATTCCTACGCCGTCCTTACGACGGATGAACTTGCCTTGATCCAGGCCTGGATCGACAACGGCGCGCCGGAGCAATGACGGATTTACGGCGGGACCTGTACTTTCTATTCAAAGCGCGATACGAGACGTAATACCGAACTTTACGGCCCCCATACTGGCTGCCAATCGGGTTCGGGATCGTCGAGCAGCAGGCGCGTGGAGTGGCCGTCCGCGCGGATGATGAAGAGGTCGGCCTGGCCGTTGTTGCGGAGGGAGTTGTAGACGATGTACTGCCCGTCGGGGGAGTAGGAGGCCGAAGCGTTGTTCCCGCCGAAGGTCAGTTGGACGGCGTTGCCCGTGGCGAGGTCGAGGCGGAAGACGTTTTTGTCGCCCGCGGGGCCGAGACAGATCAGCAGGGATTTCCCGTCCAGCGACCAATCGAGGCTGCCCGTCGCGCCCTCCACCGCGTAGGTCAGTCGCGTCGGCGGCTGGTCGGGATGGGTCATGTCGAGCAGGTAGACCTCGTAGGTGTTGAACTGTCCCGTGGACATGGCGAAGGCGATCGTGCCGCCGTCAGGCGACCAGTCCGCGCCGACGATGGGATGCGCGCCCGCGTAGAGTTGACGCGGCTTTTCGCCCATCGGCCCCATGATCCAAATGGAGGCGGGCGCGTCCTTGACCTGGTTGAGGAAGAGGATTTGCGAGCCGTCGGGGGAAAACTTGGGCGAGAAGGCGTTGCCGATGTAGTAGGTGAGTTGGACGGTTTTCGAGTCGGCGAAGGTCAGCAGGTGCAGGTCGAAATAATCGCCCTCGTTTTGGGCGAAGACGACGCCCGTCATGTCGGGCGTGAAGGAGGGATAGTATTTGTTGTGGGGTTCGTCTGTGATTTGCGCGTAGCCCGTTCCGTCCGCGTTGACGGCGCAGATCTGGTTGACGTCCCCGCGGGTGCAGGTGAAGACGATCCGCCCGCCGAAGGCGGTGAACGCGGAGGTGGCGGTCGGAGTTGGGGTGTGCGTGGGGACGGGCGTGGTGGTGGGGAGTTTTTCGGGCGGGACGGGCAGAACGGGTTCGACGCGGTAGATTGGAACCAGCCAGAGGAGCAGAATCAGCCCGAAGAACAGGATCAGGCTGAGCGGAAGGAAGACGCGCCGCCGCGTCGGGTCGCGGAAGAGGCGGGCGCGGCGTTTTCCCGACGTGTATTTTCCGTCCAGGCTGGGGAGGGACATGTGGATTTTCCCTGAACCTTCTATTCCTCCGCGCTGGTCTGGTGGACGTCGAGGCCGCGTTCGGTTTCGGAGAAATCGGAGAGCAGGATCAGGGCGTTGACGACGGTGTTGCCCGGGTTGCGCCAGCGGTGACGCAGTTTCGCCGCGAACAGGAGGCTGTCTCCCGGTTCGAGCAGGAAGATCTCTTTTTCCAGTTGGTATTCCAACCTGCCGCGCAGGCAGTAGACGAATTCGTGTCCGCTGTGGAGCATGGGGGCGGGACCGCTTCCGCCGCCGCTTTCCAGGGTCAGGAGGAAGGGCTGCACGCGCCCGGCGAAGTTCGCGCCGCCCAGGTCTTCCCACAATCCGCGCGTGAACGATACGCGCGGACGTTCATCCGCTTTCATAAAAACCGCCTGCTGGCGGTTCTGCGCCTCGCCGAAGAAGGCCGCGATGCCCACGTTCAGCGCGTCGGCCAGTTTGTAAAGCGTGCTGACCGAAGGGCTGGTTTTGTTCCGCTCGATCATGCTCAGGGCGTTGGCCGAGAGACCGCTTTTGGTTGCCAGGCCGCGCATCGTAAACTTGCGTTCTTCGCGCAATTCGCGCAGTCGGTCTCCGACATTAATGGAGGGCGCTTCTTTTTGCATTGGTCCTTCTCCTGTTGCGTAAACGACGAGTTGGGGCAATTTTACCTGAATTTGTTTTCCGCGCCTGAGTTGGGCTTTTCGCTTGCGTTCAGCCTCTTCCTGTTGTATAAAGTATGAATATGGAGGCCGCGATGTTACGCGTTCGATTCACACAGTCCATTTTCCTGGTTGCGCTTGCGGTATTTTTTCCGTTGACGGATGCTCTGGCCGCGAACGGAGCGCTGGCGCTCCCGCCTGCGTCCATCAAGCATCTAAAGGGCGGCGCTCGCGGCAATCTCTCCGCGCTAAAATTGCGCGATCAAAATTTCTATGACGATAATCCTGCCCGGTACGTTTCGCTCCTGCCTGGGAGGGGAAAATACGACGGCTATCGCGAATATCGGATGCCCGTCGCGGCCGCGCCTGCCTCGGTCCGCGCGATGCGGGTCGAGGTCAACTTCAACGGCCCGTCGCCTGCCAAGCAGGCCTGGTCGTGGTCGCTCTATAATTGGAACGCGTCGCGCTGGGTCAGAGTCGGCGGCAACGCCGGATCCGCGGAATGGGAATGGAAGACTCTCGTCTTCGCCATTCCCAATCCCCGGCGTTTCATCTCGGCAGATGGAAGAATCCGCCAGCGCGTCGTTTCCAGCAACGCGCGTTATGAGGGGCGCATGGATTACGAAGCGGTCCATCTTCTCTACACGCCCGCCGCGCCTCCCGCGCCCGCCAGCGCGTCCATCCCGCTGCCTCCGGCAGGGCGTCTCTATCATGGCGTCTACCCCGGCGGACGGACCGGCGAGGAGGACGATATCCGCCTCGCCGATTTGACGGCCTACGACGCCGCCGCAGGCAAGACGGCTGCCTGGGTCTACTTTTCCGACAATTGGTATCACGGACGCGCCTTCCCGACTTCAACCGCGGCGTGGATCCGCAGAGCGGGACGCGTCCCCTATATCCGCCTCATGCTTCGCTCGGACCCCGATGGCGGCCGCGCCGACCCGGTCTTCACCCTCGCCCGAATCCTGAGCGGCGCGTTCGACAACGACTTGCATGGATGGTGCGCGGGCGCGCGCGACTTTCGCACGCGTCTCATCGCCGAATATGGCGTGGAGGTTAACGGCGAGTGGTTCCCGTGGAATGGGAAATGGAACGGCGGCGGAATCAGGACCGGCTATGGCGACCCGGCGCAGCCCGACGGCCCCGAACGTTTCCGCGACGCGTACCGTCACATCATCCAAATTTGTCGCGATGAGGGCGCGAACAACATCACCTGGGTTTTCCATGTCAACGACGGCGACTGGCCGCAGGTAAACTGGAATCGGTTCGAGAATTATTATCCCGGCGACGAATACATAGACTGGCTGGCGGTGAGTTCTTACGGCGCGCAGACCCCGTCTGACGATTACTGGCCTGTCTTTCGCGAAAGCATGGACGCGGTCTATCCGCGCATCGCCGCGCTCTCGCCTGCAAAACCGATCATCGTGGCGGAGTTTGGCGTCACGAACGGAAACCCGCTGGGGAGTCAGCCGCAGTGGGCGCGAGCCGCGTTGACCGACCTGATCAACCTCCGCTGGCCGCGCGTCGTTGGATTTTCGTGGTGGAACGAGCGGTGGCAGAATGACAATAATCCCGCCCACGATACCGACATGCGCTTGCAGGCCAATCCCGCGCTGGCGCGGGTGTTCCAATTGCTGGTGAGAGGCAACATCAATGTGCTTGGAACGATCCCCTGATCCCTGGAGGCTCTCATGGACCTGACCATCTATAACTGTCACATCCACATCTTCACTGCGGAGCATATCCCCGACCGCTTCCTGCCGCTTGGGCTGGCGCGCGCTTTGCGCCGTCGGTGGCTGCGGGGACCGATCCTGTGGCTATTCGAGAAATTCATCCCGCTGGCGCACAAGGATGTCGTCGCCCGGACGGGACGTTTCCTGGCGCGCGGCGCGTTCGAGAATCAGAAGAAGTCCTTCGAATATGTGCAGAATCAATATCCCAAAGGGACGCGCTTTGTCGTCCTCCCGATGGACATGGAATTCATGGGGGCGGGACAGCCCGAAGTCCCGTACGAGGGGCAGCTGCGGGAGCTCGCGGCGCTGCGCGACGAGTCGAAGGGCGCGGTCATCCCGTTCTGCGCGGTGGACCCGCGCCGCCCGAATATCGTGGACGATTTCCCGCGCTGGCATCGCGAGTACAAATTTCGGGGCGTGAAGATCTATCCGAACCTGGGCTATTATCCGAACGACCCGGCGCTGCTGGAGATCTACGCGTATTGCGAAAAGAAAAAACTGCCTGTTACGGCGCATTGTTCGACGGGCGGAATCCGCGCGGCGGGACTGAGCCGCGAGGAGGCGGCTGAGTTTGCCCATCCCGCCAACTATCAGTCGGTGTTGAAGCAATTCCCCAAACTGCATTTCTGCCTGGCGCACTTCGGCGGCGCGGACGAGTGGGAGCGTCACCTCACGGGCGAGACGCCGCGCGCGGGCGCGGGAGCCACCTGGCTGACCGTCATCGTGGACATGCTGCGCTCGAAGAAATATCCCAACCTTTTCACGGACGTTTCGTATACGCTGTTCACCGAGATGCCCTCCTACCGTCCGTTCAATTATTTTGAATTCATGAAAGTCTTGCTGGCTGACCGAAGCGTCCGCGAGCATACGCTCTTCGGCACCGATTACTACATGGTGGAGCGCGAGAAAGTCAGCGAGAAGGAGGTCTCGGTGGCGCTGCGCAGTCACCTCGGCGAGGAGATTTACTTCCAGCTCGCGCACTATAACCCGAAGAAATTTTTGTACGAGCGCGCGCCCAGGAGACGGAAGCCCGCGGCGGGGAAGCCGCGCGGTCTGCTGACGCCCCTCCCGTAACTGCGGCGCGCGTCCGTTTTTCGAGGGACGCTTCAGGCGGGTATAATCGGGCTATGACCATCCCTCTCGTCATTGGCATCGCGGGCGGATCGGGGTCGGGCAAGACGACCGTCGCGCAGGAAATCCTCCAGCGCGTCGGCCCGGACCGAATCGCCTTCCTCCAGCACGACGCGTATTACAAAGACCTGAGCGGACTCCCGCCAGCCCAGCGCGCCGAGGTCAACTTCGACCATCCCAACTCGCTGGAGACCGAATTGCTCATCCGACACATCGAGCAATTGAAAAGCGGACAGCCCGTCGAAATTCCCATCTATGACTTTGCTCATCACAGCCGCACCGCGCAGACGTATCCCGTCCAACCGCGCGGCGTGATCCTCGTGGAGGGGATTCTGCTCTTCGTCGAACCCGCCCTGCGCGGCCTGTGCGACGTGAAAATTTTCGTGGACACCGACGCGGACATCCGCCTCATCCGCCGCATCCAACGCGACATCGCCGAGCGTGGGCGGACGGTGGAGATGGTGGTGAAGCAGTACCTCACCACCGTCCGCCCGATGCATTTGGAGTTCGTGGAGCAGTCCAAGCGCTACGCGGACGTGATCATTCCCGAAGGCGGGATGAACGTCGCCGCGCTGGATATGGTGGTGGCGCGCATCGAGGCGCTGTTAAAGTGAAGCGCAATTAACCGCCAGGCACGCGAAGAACGCAAAGATTTTAAAGGTTTTCTTAGCGGACTTTGCGGTAAAAAATCGAAACTGAAAATTCAAAGGAGAACAAAATGGCAAAGCAATGGAATACCCCGCCCGCGATGGAGATTGACCCGAAGAAGAAGTACACCGCGAAAATGAAGACCGACGTCGGCACGATGGTCATCGAACTGTTCGCGGACAAGGCGCCGAAGACGGTGAACAACTTCGTCTTCCTCGCCCGCCAGGGATTTTACGACGGCGTCATCTTCCACCGCGTCATTGACAATTTCATGGCGCAGGGCGGCGACCCGACGGGGACCGGCATGGGCGGACCGGGCTATAAATTCGCGGATGAGTTCCATCCCTCGCTGCGGCACAGCAAACGCGGCATCCTTTCGATGGCGAACGCGGGCCCCGGCACCAACGGTTCGCAGTTCTTCATCACCCACGTCCCCACGCCGCACCTCGACGATCGTCACACCGTCTTCGGGCAGGTGATCGAGGGCGAGGACGTGCTGATGTCCATTCCCGCCCGCGACCCGCGCAACGTCAACGCGCCGGCGGTGAAGATTCAGGGGATCGAGATCGTGGAGGAGTAGAGGGCGGAGAGCAGAAGGCAGAGAGCAGAGAGCGGAAGGCAGAAGGCAGAAGGCAGAAGGCAGAAGGCAGAAGGCAGAAGGCAGAAGGCAGAAGGCAGAAGGCAGAGAGATGATTAAGGAGGAGCGCGCCGCGAAGGAGAATGTGACAGGACGCGCGCCGTCCCGTTTGGGGAGGGCGCGCGTAGCGCTTCTGCGAGCGCTGGCGGTGGCCGCGGTGGCGGGGATCAGCGTCTTCGTCTTTTCGATCCGCGAACATGCGGATAAATTCGCGGCCTACGGCTACCCGGGCATTTTTCTCATCGCGCTGCTGGCAAACGCGACCGTCTTCCTCCCCGCGCCGGGGATCGCGGTGGTGTTCGCGATGGGGGGCGTCTTCCATCCGCTGGGCGTGGCGCTGGCGGCCGGCGCGGGCGGCGCGCTCGGCGAGTTGAGCGGATACCTGGCGGGCTTTGGCGGAGGCGTCGTCGTGGAGAACACGGCCGCGTACGCGCGCGTCCAGCCCTGGGTCCGGAGGTGGGGCGGATGGGCGGTGCTGCTGCTCGCCGCGCTCCCAAATCCGTTCTTCGACCTGGCGGGTATCGCGGCCGGCGTGTCGCGAATGCCCGTCTGGAAATTCCTGCTTTTTTGCTGGGTCGGGCAGACGGTCAAGATGGCCGCGTTCGCCTACGCGGGGAGCGCCTCGCTGAATTGGTTTTTTGGATAACGCGCCGACGTTCGCGGCAAGGAGACAACATGAGCGATTACGCAAAGATCGATTCGTATCTCGAAGCCAACCTGGATAAGAGTCTGGCGGAACTCGCGAGGCTGGTCGCCCAGCCTTCGACTTCCGCGCCGCTCATGGCTGGCTGGTGGTGAAGATTGGTACGCTGAGATGCGATCCGTTGTTCGGAAGAAGACGGCGTCTTTTTGGGGATAGGGATAAATCGCAAGATTCAACCGCCTATCTTTTGATACGCCATTTCGATGAACGGCTTTGCTATTTCGAAATCCGCCATATTTTTTACGGATATTTCAAAATCTCCGCAAATTCAAACGCAAAAAGTGTAGCATAAAATACGGGAAAAATACAGACGAGATCGAAGGCTTTTTGAATGTTATACTATCCGCCCGACACAAAACCGCTTCCCCCAGAGTCCCTTTGAAACGAAACTTCCTCTCCTACCTTCCTTTAATGCTTTTCGCCAGTCTCATCGTCGCCCTCGACCAGTGGACGAAATGGCTGGTGCGGACGAACATTCCCTTCGGCGGTTCCTGGCTGCCCGACGGCCTCGGCTGGCTGATGCCCTACGCGCGCATCGTCCATTGGTACAACACGGGCGCGGCCTTCGGCATGTTCCAAAACGGAAACGCCGCGTTCACGGCGCTGGCGATCATCGTCATCATCGTCATTCTTTACTATTATCCGCTCGTCGAGAAAAGCGAATGGTACCTGCGCCTCGCGATGGGGATGCAGCTGGCGGGCGCGGCGGGCAACCTCGTGGACCGGCTGACGATTGGCAAAGTCACCGACTTCATTTCGGTGGGCGCCTTCCCCGTCTTCAACGTCGCCGATTCGAGCATCACGGTGGGAGTGATCGTCCTGCTGCTCGGCGTCTGGCTCAAGGAGCGCGCGGAAAAGCGCAGTGAACGGTTATCAGTGAGCAGTGACCAGCTGCCATCAGGCGACAAGGTTAATTAACAGGCTTGGTTTCATAATTCATCTTTCATCCTTTCTCCCCATGACCGACCGAATCGAATCCTTCACCTACGCGGGCGAGACTCCCGAACGGCTGGACAAATTCCTCGTCCGCTGCCTGCCCGAATTTTCGCGGGCGCGCCTGCAGGGACTCGTCAGCGACGGATTCGTTTCGGTGAACGGCGTCCCCGCCCGAAAGTCGGGACAGACGCTCGAAGCGGGCGCGGACGTCGAGGTGCGCGTCCCGCCTCCCGTCCCAAGCGGAATCGTCGGCGAAGACATCCCGCTCGACATCGTCTTCGAAAACGCCGATCTGCTCGCGGTGGACAAACCCGCGGGGATGGTCGTCCACCCCGCCGCGGGCCACGCCTCGGGGACTCTCGTCCACGCCGCGCTGGGCTACGATCCCGACATTGAGGGGATCGGCGGCGAGGAACGCCCGGGCGTCGTCCACCGCCTCGACAAGGAGACTTCGGGGCTGATCCTGCTGGCGAAGAACGAGCGCGCCCATCGCTGGCTCCAGGACCAGTTCCGACTCCGCAAAGTGGACAAGACCTACCTCGCCCTCGTGGACGGCGCGCCGCCCACTCCCTCCGGCCGCGTGGAGGCCGCCATCGGCCGCGACCCGAACCGACGCAAACAAATGGCTGTCGTGTCCGCGGGCCGGGGACGCGAGGCCGTCAGCGAATATCGGACGCTCGAATCGTTCGCGCGTCACACCCTGCTGGAGTTCCATCCGCTCACGGGACGCACGCATCAGATCCGCCTGCATTGCGCGTTTCTCGGATGTCCGATCGTGGGCGATAAGGTGTATGGCAGAAAGAATCCCACGCTCGAAATTGACCGTCATTTTTTGCACGCCGCGAAGTTGAAGATCGTCCTGCCGAATGAAAAGGAGCCGTGTCTTTTTGAAGCGCGGCTGCCTGTGGAATTGGAGAAGGTTTTGGATGGGTTGAGAGCAGGGGAGAGATGAGCGTTTCTTTGAGTCTTCACCGTCTGTAGATCATGTCAATTTGGGCAGGCTACGGGATCGGTTGTACGACGCCCAGCAGCGCGGGCGCGGGCTTGAACAAGCCTATATCCGTACAGGCTTGTCCTCCCGTGGATGCGGTGATGCCCTGGTCGGATGTGACTTGAACCTGCACGATGGTATCCGCGCGGAAGGTGGTGTCTATCGTCAACTTCAGCGTCGCCTGGAAACCCGCCGGCAGGGACGCGGCGCAGACCGTCTTGTCGGGGTGGACGCGGCCCTCGTCCGCGGCGGAGAGGGTCGCGCAGACCGAGGTCAGGTCGGGGCCCGAGGCGTTGGCGAGGACGACGTAGGCGTTGGTCACTTCGCCCATCCCGTGCGCGAGGTCCAGGCTGGTGTCGCATCCGAGCAGTTGGATGGTCAGCGGCGCGGACGCGGGAGACGGAGTCCAGGTTGACGTCCAGGCGGGCGCGGGCGTTTCGGTGAGCGTGGACGCGGGCGCGGAAGTCAAAGTCAGGCTGGGCGTCTGGCTGGCCGCGGCAAACGTCGGCGTGACCGAGCCGGTCGGATAGATCAGGAGGGGCGTGGGGGAGAAGATGCGGGGCGGACGCGACGGGGTGACGAGGCGGGGGTCGGGCGCCACGGCGACGGTCCCGTTATCGTCGCAGGCCGAAAGAACGCAGGCGAGCGCGGCGAGGAGAAGCGAGAGGCGTTTCATGGTCTATCTCCTTTCGGGATGGCGGCTGGCGCGGTTATTATGACACGAAATTGCCCCCGAGCGCGCGCTTTGCATACGTTATAATGCGCCCATGTCCAATCTTAGAAATTCCATTTTTCTGTTTTTTGCGTATGTAATTATCGTGCTGGGACTGGCGCAGGTGACGTACATCGAAGAAAATGTGCTGAATTTCACGCCGACATTTTTCGTGTTGTTCGCCCTGGCGGCTTTATTCGGGCTGTTCGTTCCGCTCGTCACGAATTTTTCCATCTATGCCTATTTGTTGTTCTGGTCCGCTATTTATGTGTTGACGTGGTTTTTCTATTGGAGGATTTATCATCCTTCTCTGGATATCCAGATTCTGGGTATCCAGTTTATTTTGGTGGCGATTTCCGCCGGGCTGGCCTTTGACCTCGGGCGTCATTTGCGGACGATGGGCGAACTGTTTGAGGAGCTGGCGGCCACCACATACCCGAATCGCACTTTGGAATTTTCGCAGGCCCAGGACCGCGTCAGCGCGGAGTTGACCCGTTCACGCCGTTATCACCACTCGCTTTCGGTCTTGATCGTGGAACTGGTCAAAGGCAGGTCCGATCTGGTCACGAAACAACTGGATGGTTTACAACGTGACCTGCTGCGCCGCTTCGCCATCGCGCGCATCGGACAGATTGTGAGCGAGCGCGCCCGCGAAACCGACCTGATCCTGCGCGACCGAAACGGCCGCTTTGTGTTGCTCTGCCCGGAGACGACCGTGGAAAACTCCGCCATATTTGGGGAGAGGATCCGCCGCGCCGTTTTGGAACACACGGGCGCGGACGTGATCTGGGGGTCGGCCTCCTTCCCCGACGAAGCCTTGACCTTCGACGAACTGATCGAACGCGCCGAGCAGCGGCTGTCTCAGCCGGCGCCGGCGTTGGAGTCTCGGGAGGCGCTCCCGGCTGACGTCGAAGACCGAACCGCCGCCAGCCCGTTGACGGATTCCCAGTGAAAGCTACCCGCCTGTCGGACCATGAAACTTGACTACGCTTGGATCAGAAAATTTGACCCAAAACGCCGGGTGTTGACCGGGCGGGCGTATTATGTCTCCAAGCGGTTTCTCGATCTGTTGATCGTGATCCTGTCCATGCCGTTTTGGCTGCCGCTGATCGCCGTCATCGCGCTGCTGATCAAGATCACCTCCCCGGGCGCGCCGGCCATTTTCGTCCAATATCGAACCGGCCGCAGCGGGCGGCGCTTTCCGATGTACAAGTTCCGCTCCATGGTGCCGAACGCCGAGGAACTCAAGGCGAAATACGCCCACCTGAACGAATTGAAGTGGCCTGATTTCAAGATCACCAACGATCCCCGCATCACCCCGCTGGGAAAGTTCCTGCGTAAGAGCAGCCTCGACGAGATTCCGCAACTCTTCAACGTGCTGCGCGGGGAGATGAGCCTGGTGGGGCCGCGTCCCACCTCCTTCGGCGCGGACACCTACCAGCTTTGGCACACCGAGCGTTTGGATGTGCTGCCCGGCCTGACCGGTCTCTGGCAGATTGTCGGACGGGCCTCCATGGAATTCGACGACCGTCTCCGCCTCGACATCGCCTACATCGAGCGGCGAAGCCTCTGGTTCGACCTGAACATCCTCTTTTGGACAGTCTTTGCCGTCCTCCAGCAGCGCGGCGCCCACTAGGTTCCCGTCGGGGAAGCCGCGTCCCGCGTCCCGTCCCGCGCGGACCGGGCCGGGGTCTAGTTGCCGGCGTTGGCCGCGTTGTTCGTGATGACGATTCCCTTGTTCCCCGCCAGGTTTGGGAAATCAATTTGCGGTTCGGGAACGCCCAGGAACGTGTTGTTGACGACGGTGACGTTTTCGAGATGCGCCCCGGATATTTCGTAATAGAATGCGATGCCTCCCACGCGGTCGAACAGGTTGCCGTCAATGACGATATCGCGGATCTGGACGAACGGGGCCCAGTCGTAGGCTTCCTGTCCCAGCGAGACGCCGCGCATGGGTTTGCCGTTGCGGAAATAAGCGGGGTTGGCCGCCCGCGTGGTGTTGTTGCGGACGTAAACCTGCTGCGACGAGTCGATATAGATCCCCACGCTGAAGTTGTCGTGGACGGTGTTGCCGATGATTTGCAGCGAATTGGCCTGCAATGCCGTGATCCCCTCCCCGCAGTTGTTGTAGACCTCGTTGCCAATGACCAGCCCGTCGTCTGCGCCGATATAGTGACGGTGTCCGCTTCCCCAGCCGCTCCGCTGCGCGCTGTTGCATTTCCCGTCCTTCAATCGGTAAAGCGGATTCATCACGTTGTCGTGGATCCTGGAAGCCCTGATCGTGACGTGGTCGCCGTTGACGCGGATGCCGAAATCGTAGCCGTGGACGATCTCCATACGGTCTATCACGATCCAGTCGCCGGTGACGAGGACGGCGCTTTGCTCGACGCTTCCCAGTGTATCCACCGTCCCGCCGGTGAAGGTGACCGGCGCGCCCTCTTTCCCGCTGACGTCGATGACAACGGGCGTGCGGATCGTCCCCATGACGTGGACTGTGTCGCCCGGCCGGGCTTTTCTCACCCCTTCCGCGAACGCGCACGGCGACCAGGCGGCCGCGCAGTTCCCCCCGCCGCCCTGGCGGACCCACAGCCCGTCCGAAAAGATGAACGCGGCCGCGAGCAGCGCCGCCCCCGCCAGTCCCATCGCCGTCAAGTACTTATGGAGCGCCAGCATTTTATGGACTACGGGTACACCCGCTTGATCGTCCTCGGGAAGGGGATCGCCTCGCGGATGTGTTCGATCCCGCACATCCACGCCGTGACGCGCTCGACGCCCATCCCAAACCCGGAGTGGGGGACGGAACCGAACCTCCGCAATTCCAAATACCACTTGAAGGCTTCCTCGGGCAGTCCCTCTTTGTGGATGCGCGCCAGCAGCATTTCGTGGCTGGACATGCGCTCCGAACCGCCGCAGATCTCGCCGTAGCCCTCAGGCGCCAGCAGGTCCACGCTTTTGCAGACTTCGGGACGCCCCGGCCACGGCTCCATGTAAAATGCTTTGACCGCGCTCGGATAGCCGTAAACGAAGACGGGCTGGTCGTACAGTTTGGTGATCTCGACCTCGTGCGGCGCGCCGAAGTCCATGCCCCATTCGAACTTGAGCAGTTCCTTCCTTTCGGGATCAGTCTCCTTCTCGTAAAGTTCGATCAGGTACTTCGCCGCGTCGTCGTAGGACATGCGCGGGAACGGCGCCTGGATGCTCTCCAGCTTGGAAACGTCGCGGCCGAGGAATTTCAATTCGGCCGCGCGGTCGCGCAGGACGCGCCGGGCGATGTGCTGGATCATCTGCTCTTCGATTTCCATCAATCCGTCGAGGTCGCAGAAGGCAATCTCCGGTTCGAGCATCCAGAACTCGGTCAGGTGACGCCGCGTCTTGGACTTCTCCGCGCGGAAGGTGGGACCGAAGCAGTAGACTTTTCCGAACGCGAAGATGTTGGCTTCGTTGTAGAGTTGACCCGTCTGCGCGAGATAGGCTTTACCCTCGTCAAAGTACTCGGTCTCGAAGAGAGTCGTCGTCCCCTCCGCCGCGGCGGGAGTCAGGATCGGCGTGGACATTTCCACGTAGCCGTTCGTATCGAGCCACTCGCGCGTCGCCGCCATGACTGTGGCGCGGACGCGCAGGATCGCCCATTGACTCTGCATCCGAATCCACAGGTGACGGTTGTCGAGCGCGAAATCCACGCCGTGATCTTTAAGCGACATCGGGTAATCCGCGTCGGCGGTCTGCACGATCTCGATCTTCTTCACGCCGATCTCGTAGCCGCCGGGGACGCCGGGCGCGCGCTTATCCGCGCGGACGGGACCAGTGACGATCACCGACGATTCCTGCGGCAGACGCACGAGCTGGTCGAAGACCGCCTCGTCGAGGTCGCCTTTGAACGCCACGCACTGGACGAAGCCTGTCCCGTCGCGTACCAGCAAAAAGACAAGTTTGCCCTTGTCGGTGCGGTTGTAGACCCAGCCCTGCACGGTTACTTCCTGGCCTTCATATTGCGAAATTTGGTCAACGCGGATGATAGGCATGGTTCCTCCAGGTGAAGAGAGTAGAGAATAGAGAACAGAGAACAGAGAACGGAGAATAGAGAACAGAGAGCGGAGAACAGAGAGCGGAGAGCAATAAATTATCAATCACTAACTGCTCTCTTCTCCTCTTCTCCTCTGCTCTCTACTCTCTAACCTCAATGTGCAATTCCTTCAACTGCTTCGGCTCGACTTCCGACGGCGCGTCGGCCATCACGTCGCGGCCGTTCTGGTTCTTCGGGAAGGCGATCACCTCGCGGATGTTGGGTTCGTCCGCCAGCAGCATGATGAGACGGTCAATGCCGGGAGCCATCCCGCCGTGCGGAGGCGCGCCGTACTCAAAGGCTTCGAGCATGTGTCCAAATTTACTCTGGATCTGCTCGTCGCTCAAGCCCAAAAGTTGGAAGACCTTGAACTGAATGTCGCGCCGATGGATGCGGATCGAACCCGACGCCATCTCATAGCCGTTGCAGACCATGTCGTACGCGTCCGACAAAATCGAAGCGGGGTCGCTCTCGAACTTCGACAGGTCCTCCACCTGCGGCATCGTGAACGGGTGATGTTCGGTGTCCCATTTCTGCTCCTCCTCGTTCCACGCGAACATCGGGAAATCCACCACCCAGGCGAAAGCCATCACGTCTTTGTCGGCGAGGTCCAACTGATCGCGCAGGACGAGACGCAGCCCGCCCAAAACTTTGTTGACGACCGCGCGCGCGTCCGCCGCGAACAGGATCAAGTCCCCGACTTTCGCGCCGACGCGCGACGCGACCGCGTCGGCCTCCTCGGGCGTGACGAACTTCGCGGCGGTTCCCTTCGGACCTTCGGCGGTCGCGGCCAACGTGGCGAGTCCCTTCGCCCCGAGCGTTTTCGCGGCCTCCGTCAGCGCGTCCACTTCCTTGCGAGACAGTCCCGCGCGCCCCGGCGCGACGATGCACTTGACGACGCCTCCCGCCTCCAGCGCGGAGCGGAACACTTTGAACTCGCTCTTTGCGAAGATATCGCTCACGTCGGTCAGTTCCATCCCGAAGCGCAGGTCGGGCTTGTCCGTGCCGTATTTCTCAACGACCTCGCGGTAGGAAAACTTCGGCCAGGGCGTGGACAGGAGCTTTTTGTGCGGCGCGACGGCGGGGATCAGCGCGGTGTAGAGTTCCTCCACCAGCGCCAGCACGTCGTCGCGTTGGACGAAGGACATCTCGAGGTCGAGTTGCGAGAATTCGGGCTGGCGGTCGCCGCGCAGGTCTTCATCGCGGAAACAACGCGCGATCTGGAAGTAGCGGTCCTGTCCCGCGATCATCAGCAACTGCTTAAGTTGCTGCGGCGACTGGGGCAGGGCGTAGAACATCCCCGCGTGGATGCGCGACGGGACGAGATAGTCGCGCGCCCCCTCGGGCGTGGCTTTGAACAGGATCGGCGTCTCGACTTCGATGAAGCCGCGCTGATCCATGAAGTCGCGCATGAACTTCACCACGCGGTGACGCAGGACCAGGTTGCGGGTCATGCGTTCGCGGCGCAGGTCAATGTAACGGTACTTCAGGCGCAGGTCTTCGTTTTCGTCGCTGTCGCGGTTGACGAGGAGGGGAGTTGGCTTGGCCGCGTTGAGCGCTTCCACCTTCTGCGCGACGACCTCGATCTCCCCGGTCGGCATGTTGGGATTGGTCATGCCCTCGGGACGCGGACGCGCCAGCCCCGTGACCTGCAGCACCCACTCGGCGCGCACGTCCGACAGGAGGTCGAGCGCCTCCTGCGACAGGTCGGGATTGAAGACGACTTGCGTCAAGCCATAGCGGTCGCGCAGGTCAATGAAGACCACGCCGCCGTGGTCGCGCCGACGGTGTACCCATCCCGCCAGCGTGACGGTCTGACCGGCGTGGCTGGCGCGCAATTCGCCGCAAGTGTGAGTTCGATACATGGTGCGCCTCCGAAAACGTTTTGTGTTCAGACAAAATAAATCGCCCTTCGCGTTCGCGTCGGGCGATGGATGATGCTTAAGGCTGTCTGTCAACCAGCCATGCTTCGCCCAGCGCCGCGGACGGCGTTATTATCATTGTCGTTGGAATTGGCGAAGCAGACCAGGTTTTGCATGGGCGGCATTATAGCACAGAAATTACCGCGCTTGAAGCAGGAACGCCGCCAGCGCCAGGGCCGCGCCCGCGGCCCCGCACGCGAAATTGACCCAGTCGTTCGTCAACCATTTCCAGCCGCGGATGTGGACCGTCTCCGCGCCGCACAGGTGGAGCGGATGACGCTCCGTCTCCTTTTGGTCTTTGGGACAGAAATAGATGGCTTGCACGGTCGCGCCGAGAAGCGAGTCGAAGAGGGAGCCAGCGAGCCCTGATAAAGTGATCAGTAACCAGTGACCAGCGTTCAGCGTCCAACCTTGCGCGGGATAGATGACCGCGAACGCGGCGATCAGCCCGGACCCCGCGAGGGCCGCGGCCGTCCCGACGAGGGAGACGCCGCCCGAAGTTCCCTTCTCCACCCGCTTCGACAGGTCTGTGATCATGCGCGGCGGATGTGGATTCAACACGCCGAGTTCGGTCGCCCACGTGTCCGCGTTGACGGCGGCCAGCGCGGCGGCGAATCCCAGCCAGGGCCAGAGCGCGGCAGGGAAGAGTCCGTGCAGGAGGGCGAACAGGCCCGCCGCGCCTCCGTTGCCGAAGACCTGTCCCGCGTCGCGTCGACCGCTTTTGGCGTATTTCTCGTCCAACCCGACTTTGCGTTTTTTGAAGGCCCGGCTTAGTCCCGACGAGGTGGCGAAGAAAACGAGGAGTAGAATCGCCCATTGCCATCCGCCCACGCCGAAGATGACCGTCCCCAAAACGGCCGCGGCCAGCGCGCCGCTTTTGTTCAGGCTGCGGACGCGGTAGGCGAGAAGGGCGACGACGAGCGCGAGGATGAATCCGTAAAGAAGCGTCATGGAGGATTGAAGCGGGAGTCTATACCGGCGCGGTCACGATGAACAACACCGCCAGCAAAAACAGCAGGCTGGTCAACGCGCTGGAGGCCCAGACCACCGTCGCCAGCGGACGGGACTTCTCCTCGCGGTAGAAGAACAGACCGGCGATGAGTCCCGCCGCGAAGAGGGACGCGCTCAGCAGCGGGAGCAGGATCAGCCGCACCGAGGGGACGGCCTCCAGCGGCGCGCCCGAGGGCGCGAAGCCGAGCGTCACTTGCGGGACGGACGGGATGAGGAACAACACCCAGACGATGAGTCCGAGGTTGAGGAGCAGTCCGTTCAACCACAGGAAACGGGCGGCGGAATTTTCCCAGGCGCGCGCCAGCAGGAAGGACGGGTACTGCGAGACGGCCTCCGCCGGGAGCAGGCTGCCCATCTCGGTGGCGCGGCGGAAGGTGGCGAGGAACGCGGGCGCGTCTTCGGGCGAGATGGCGTACGTCCGTTTGGCGGTGGCTACCAGCAGGAGGTTGTCGCGCGTCGAGGCGATGAACTCGACGGCGCCGAGGTCGGGGTGGCGCGTCACGCCGAGGTAACCGCCGACCAGCCCCAACGTCGGAGGGCGAAGCGGCGAAGCCAGGTCGGAGGCGGGACGGATCCATTCGATGTCGGCCAGCGGGATGTCCTCCACGCGCAGTCCCCAGTAAAAGGCGAGCGAGTCGCGGTCGAGGACGTAGTCGGCCTGGAGGAGGGCGAAGGCGCGGTATCCGAAGAACGGGAGGGGCGGGAGCGCGACGAGGATGACCAGCAGGTACACGATGACGCTCGGCCCGACGGGCGCGCGCGAAAGGTTCTGGAATGACCAGATGGCGAGCGCGGCGAGGACGGCGATGATGACGCCGTAGACGAGCAGGCCGCGGCGGCGGGCGGGAGGGAAGGAGCCGGTGTTCATTGGCGCAATTCTACTTCGCCGAGGTCAGGTCTTTGACATGAGCGGGAACCGCCTCGATCTGAACCTGAGCGCTGTCCGCTGCTCTCCGTGCCTTGATTTCCGCCATCCCGTTTTGCAACCCACGTTCCCCAACCGTGATTCGGACAGGACACCCGATCAAGTCCGCGTCGTTGAATTTGACGCCCGCGCGCTCGTCGCGGTCGTCGAACAAAACGGATATGCCCGCGCTTTGTAATTCGGCGTAAATTTCCTCGGCTTTGGAGCGCGTGTCCACGGTCTTGCCAGGGACGTGCATCAGGTAGACGCGGAACGGCGCGGCGGAGGCGGGGAAGATCAGTCCCTTTTCGTCGTGATGGGATTCGGCGAGGGCGAGCAGGATCTTGTCGAAGAAAAATTCGTTGCGGGTAGCCAGTATCTCGGCGCGCAGGACGGTCAACTTGTTTCCGCAGCGCGGACAAGCATCGCCCGCGTCCGCCAGCGCGAGGTCGGCGACGATCTCCGGCTGGTAGTCGCGTCCGCAGTTGGCGTTGACGAGGTGATAGCCCGTCTCGTTCGCGCCCGCCGCGAGGTTGGGCGATTGCGGGATGAGATCGTCCACGACGATGAGCGCGTCCTTCAACCCGACGGGCGACGCGTATCCCGCCGCCGCGCCCGCCCGCTCGATCTCTTCGGCGGTCGCGAGGCGGGTCTTGCCGACCGCGTTCTTCAGCTTGGCTTCGCTCAGGGTCATGTCGCCGCGCAGGACGACGAAGACGAATTTCCCGTCCGCGACGCGGGTGAACATCAACGCTTTGGCGGTCTTCTCTTTGGCAATGTTCAGATACGCGGCCAGCGCCTCGATGGTGGGACATTCGGGCGTCTCGACTTTTTTCGCGGGCAGGGGCTCCTCGTTCGAGAAAGGCGTCTTCTTGATTTCAGCCAACTCCTTGCGGGCGGAATATCCGCAGGCGGGACAGTGGATGACTTCGACGGAGCCGTTGGAAATGGGGAAGAAGGTCTCCTCGGCGCTGGAGAAAGATGAAAGATGAAAGAGGAAAGATGAAGGATTAACGGATTGACGAAAATGTTCGACAGCAAATTGGCCGAGCAGGGTCAACTCGTTTTCGCGCGTGACGTATCCCGCGCGGGCGAGCCAGCCGAAGCCTTCGGAGCGGGCGTTGTTGGGAAATTCCCGTTGGGTTTGGATTTGAAGTTCGCGATATTTCATATTAGTGTTCCCCCTCTCCCGTTGGGAGAGGGGCTGGGGGTGAGGGTTATGAACTTGCTTTTCTCTTTTTGACGATGGTGGGCGGTTCGGCCTTCGGGATGGGCGTGACCTCGGGGATGACCGCCGCAGTCGCGGCGAGGGACTCGGCCTGGGCCGCCTCCGCAGGCGTGGACTCGGGAGCCGCTTCGAGGTCCAACTCGACGCGTTCCTCCATGCGGATCTGTCCGCGCAGGAAGGCTCCTTCCTCGGTGACGAAGGCGGTCGTCACCACGTCGCCCCAGACGCGGCCCGAAGCGCGGATCTCCAATTTTTGCGTGGTGATATTTCCGCGCACCGCGCCCGCCACGATGACCGCGTTGGCGCGGATGTTCTCGCAGGTGACGCGTCCCGTCTCGCCGACGACGAGCATCCCGCGCAGGGCGATCTCGCCCTCGAAGGCTCCCTCGATGCGGACGCCGCCCGCGCCGTTGATCGAGCCGTGCCAGATGAGTCCCGATCCCAGCACGGAGGTGATCCGCTCGACGGCCTGGATGGGTTGGGATGTTTCGGTGGGAGGGGCGTTGCGCTTGAACATGGGGGTAATTTTACCGTTAAAACTTGATTACCTTTGGCGTGGATTTGGGACGCGGAAAACGCGGACACTTGCACCTGCATGCAAGTGCAGGTGTGAACGCGGACGAGCGCGAATTTTTTTAATTTTCTCCGCGTTTTCCGTGTAAATCAGTGTGCATCCGCGTCCCATTTGAGAAAATCGCTGGAAAACAAAATTGGGGCGGACACTCAGGTCCGCCCCAACACTCAGGTCCGCCCCAACACTCAGGTCCGCCCCAACACTCAGGTCCGCCCCAACACTCAGGTCCGCCCCAACCAATCTCCAATTACCAATCTCCAATCATCCCACCGCCCAACTGACCTCGCCAAACGACCCGATCGGCAGGATCGGCGCGCCGTTGTGCGCCTTCGACTCGACCGGCCATTGCAGGCGTTCGCCGCGCTGCAAGCGATCGTGCGAGACGCCCGCGTAGATCGGCGTCAGCGCGGCGATCTCGTCCATGATCTGCGCGGGGGTGGCGTAGTCCCAACCCGAAGCGAGTCGGCCTCCCAACCCGGCGAGGATTTGCCAATCGGGGCGCGCCTCGCCGATCGGCTCGATGGCCTGGCGGACCATCTGCAAGCGGCGCTCGGCGCTGGTGAACGTGCCGGTCTTCTCGGCGAAACTCACGTCGGGCAAAATCACGTCGGCGTAGCGGGTCGTCTCTGAAGCGGCCATTTCCTGCAAGACGACGAACTCGCAGACTTCCAGGTCGGCGCGGAATTCGGCGGCTTCGGGCGAGGCGGTCAAAATGTCCTCGCCGACGATGTACAGCGCGCGGACTCTTCCCTCGCCCGCGGCCTGGATTATCCGCAGCGCGTTCATCCCCGCCTCGGCACGGATCGGACTCCCCCAGGCGGCCTCGAACCGTCCCCGCGCGTTCGCGTCGCTGACGGGCTGGTAGCCTGGCAGGAAGCCTGGCGCGCAGCCCATGTCGCTGGCGCCCTGCGAGTTGTTCTGCGCCCGCAGCGGGTTGACTCCGCCGCCCGCCACGTCGAGATTGCCAAGCAGGAGTTGCAGGTTGGCGAGGGCGCGAGTCGCCTCGGGGTCGGAAACGCCCATTCCCCAGAGGACCGCCGCGGGGCGGTTCGAAGCGAGGATTTCGGCGGCCGCGTAAAGTTGATCGGCGGGGACGCCCGTCAGTTCGGAGACGCGCGTCGGGGCGTAGCCGTCAATCATCGCTTTGGCTTCCTTAAATCCATTTGGATATTTCCTGAGCGCGTCCTTGTTCTCCCATCCTTTTTCGAGGATGATGTGCATCAGCCCGTTGACCAGCGCGGCTTCGGCGCCGCGCTGGTGACGAAGCGAGAGCGCGGCGTATTCTTCAATGTTAAAGAAATCGGGACTGGCGACAACCATCTTGACGCGGCGGCGGAGGACGTTCTGGCGGATGCGCGCCCCGAAGACGGGATGCTGCTCGGTGAGATTCGAGCCGATGACAAAGAAGGCCTGCGCGTCCGCGGCGACGTCGTCGAACGAGTTGGACATGGCGGGCAGACCGAGCGAGTCGAGCAGGCCGTCGGCTTCGTTGCGCGAGTAGAGATTCGACGCGATGTCCACATTGTTTGTGCCGAGGGCCTGGCGGGCAAATTTGCTCACGAGGTAACTTTCCTCGTTGAGCAGGCGGCCCGAAGCGAGCGTCCCGATCTGCGCGCCGCCGTCGCGGAGTTGTTTGAACTTTTTCGCCGCGATGTCGAGCGCGGTATCCCAGTCCACGTCCACGAATTTGCCGCGCTCCGCGGGACGCGGTTCGTTCTTCAAAAGATATTCGCGCACGCGCGGTTTGGCGTGGCGGCGCGGATGATGGATGAACTCGTAGCCGTAGCGTCCCTTGACGCAAAGATGCATACCGTTGAACGAATCGCCGTCGCGGTTGGACGTGACGCGGATGACCTTGCCGTCTTTCACGTTCAAGTCCAGTTGACAGCCGACGCCGCAATAGGTGCAGGTCGTGCGGACGAGTTTGTCCGCGCGGCCTTTGTGGACGGACATCTTGTTGTCGAGCGCGCCGGTCGGACAGTAGATTACGCACGCGCCGCACGATTCGCAGCGCGAGGCCAGCATGGTCGAGTCGTCGCCTGCCACGATGCGCGCCTTGTAGCCGCGATACGATTGCGACCAGACGAAGCGTCCCTGGATCTCGGCGCAGGCGCGCACGCAGCGCAGGCACTGGATGCACTTGTTGCGGTCCACCCACACGAAGGGATTCGGGTCGCTGTCCACGAGATAGCGCGGATGTTTCGCCATCGCGCTGGCGACGTCCACATCGTATTGTTTCGCGAAGCGGATGAGTTCGTTGTCCTCGTCAATGACGAATTTTTCGTTGTGGCGCTTGTAGCCCGCGTCGTAGTAGTTGGCGAGCAGCATCCGCAAAATGGCGCGGCGGTAACGGATGACGGTGGGGGAGTCGGTCAGGACGCGCATTTGCGGCGCGACGGGCGTGTTGCAAGCCGTCATCGGCAGGCGCGCCCCGCTCACTTCCACCGCGCAGAAGCGGCAGCCGCCGAAGGGACTCAGGTCCTTGTGATAGCACAGCGTCGGGATGATTATTCCAACGGAGGCGGCCGCGTTCAGAATGGTCGTGCCTTCTTTAACATCGAGGACGGTGTCGTTGATTTTCAGGTTGATCATCGGTTTGACTCCTCAGTACCGCAACATTCATGTTGCACCCGGGGGCAAGATGAATCTTGCGGCGCTGTTTTTTATCGGATCACCGCCTCGCGCGGGATGTAGATCGGCGCGGTTGTGATCTTGCAGACGCCCGCCCGACAGACGCCGTCGCGGATGTGTTCTTCCACCTCGGCGCGGAAATGTTTCAGGATGTCGCGCACCGCCACCGATGCGGTCTGACCGAGTCCGCAGTTGGAGAGGATCTCCATGTCCAGTCCCAGCGCCTGGATTTCGGCGAGACTCTCGAAGTCGCCGCGTCCAATCGAGATGTCGTTCATGATCTCGTACAGGCGGTGAGTCCCCATGCGGCACGGCACGCATTTGGCGCAGCATTCGTAGTGGAAGAAGTTCAGGATGGTCCTGGCGAGGTCCACCACGCAGGTATGTTCGTCGCAGATGAGCAGCGCGCCCGAACCGAGCGAGACGCCCGCCTTGCGCCACGACTCGAAGTCCATCGGCGTATCCTGCAAGGACGCGGGGACGATCGAACCGCTCGAGCCGCCCGTCTGCGCCAGTTTGAGCTTTCCGCCCTTCTTCATGCCCTGCCCGTAAATGTCGATCACTTCGCGCAGGGTGATTCCGAGCGGGACTTCGATCACGCCCGTGAAGTTGACGTTGCCCATGATGGTGTAGATCTTTGTGCCGCGGCTTTTCTCCGTCCCGAATTGGATGTACCACTCGCCGCCGTTGCGGATGATCGGCGGGACGTTCGCCAGCGTCTCCACGTTGTTGACCGCCGTCGGTTTTCCCCACACGCCGTAGGTCGGCGGATAGGGCGGACGGGCGCGCGGCTGTCCGCGCTTGCCTTCGATGGACTCGATCAGCGCGGTCTCCTCGCCGCAGATGTACGCGCCCGCGCCCGCATGCAGGTGAATGTGGAAGTTGAAGTCTTTCCCGAAAATGTTATCCCCAAGCAGGCCGCGTTCTTCAGCCTGCTGGATCGCGTTCTCAAGACGTTGGTATCCGAGTTTGTATTCCCCTCGGATGTAGATATATCCCTCCGCCGCTCCGACCGCGTACGCGGCAATCGTCATCGCTTCGATCAGGCTGAACGGATCGCCCTCGATGACCATGCGGTCCTTGAACGTGCCAGGCTCGCTCTCGTCCGCGTTGCAGATGATGTATTTCGGCGTCGCCCCCGCGCCGCGCACGAACTCCCATTTGCGTCCCGTCGGGAAGCCCGCGCCGCCGCGTCCCTGCAAACCCGATTTGTCCACTTCGGCGATGACCTGCTGCGGCGTCATCTCGAACAGGGCTTTGCCGAGCGCGGCGTATCCGTCGTGGATGAGATAGTCGTCCAGGCTTTCGGGGTCAACGATTCCGACGCGTCCCAGCACGACGCGCTGTTGGACGGGCAGCGCTCCCGAACGCGTCCGCAGCCAGGCGATCTCGCCGACCGACTCACGCATCCGCCCGACCAGCGAGCGGACAATGTGCCCCTGAATCAAATGCTCCTCGACGAGCAGCCGCACGTCGTCCGCGCCGATCGGACCGTAGACCACGCCTTCGGGATAGATCATCACCAGCGGCAAGTCGTCCTGTTCGCCCACGCTGCCGATCGTGCTGACCTTGATCTCGTCCTGCAATTGATGTCCGCGGATTTCCGCTTGCAAGACGCGGAACACATCCTCCGAACCGCGTTCCACGCTGGCGGGATCGTTCGAAACCAAAACCAAAGCGCGCGGGGCGTTCATGCTTCACCTCCCTGCGCCTGCGCCAATATTTCGGGAATGCGCTCTGGCGTCAGGTTGCCGTAGAGTTGATCGTCAATCACGATGACGGGCGCGACGCTGCACAGGCCGATGCAACTGGTCGTGAGCAGCGTCCATTCGTTGTCGGGGGTTGTCTCTCCCACTCCGATTCCTAAATGACTCTGAATCGCCTCGATCACTTCGCGCGCGCCCACTACGTGACACGGCGCGCTCTCGCAAAAACGGATCACATGTTTGCCCACAGGCTGGAGCGAGAACATGCTGTAAAAACTGGCGGTCGCGTAGAGATGACTGTCCGCCAGAAAGAGTCCCTCTTCGGGCGCGTTGATGGCGCGGCGGATCTTTCCCAGCGCTTCCACGGGGATGTGGCCGAACGTCTCGTTGAGTTCGCTCAAGATCGGGATCACTTCTGCGCGCCGCGCGCCGTGGCGCTGCACGAGCCGCTGGATGACGTCATCCAACTCCGTTTCGGTGTAGGTCTTGTTCATTAAATTTTCTCCACGACAAATTCCTGCACGACGAGTCCCTTCTCGATATGCTCCGCGAAGATGCGACGCGCGACCGCCGGCGTCACCTTCCCATACGTGACCTGCGGACGGTCCGTCTCCGCGACCTGGATGACGGGCTCCAGCGAACACAGACCGATGCACCCGACCTTCTTCAGCAGGACGCCGTTCGCTTCTTTCTGGACGATGAGCCGCTCCAGCGCCTCGAACGTTTCCGCCGCCCCGACCGCGATCCCGCAACTCCCCAGCGAGACGCGGACCTGGAAGCGATGCTTCTCCGCCTCCTCGCGTTCCTTCTGGAGCGCGGAGTCCTTTGCCTTCTTCAGATCATCCAATGAACGAATGCGATCCATGAGCGCCTCTTTTCAATTCGATACGCGTCATTCGGTACACAGGTTACGCGGACTGAACGGATCTACACGGATTTTTGTGAATTTCCGTGAAACTCCGCGTCATCCGTGTACAAAGATCTTCTCATTGCGACTCTGCCCGCCGCGTCTCCGCCGTCCCTGCGCCAGGGCGCGTAGAGGACGCTCACAGAAACGCTTAGGGTCTCGGATGAGTCGTTTCTTTTTATTTACAATAATTCGGGGCTTCTGTCATTGGATGGACGCGGATTTTTCCCGCCCATTCGAACAGGCAAAACGACCGCCATTGTGGACGGTCGTCTGAACGTTTGTGGAGAGGGGGAGTTAACTTTTGTGGATTGGCGTTTTTGGGCAATACAGGTCTGTGCTATACTTAATCAGGAAGAAAGAAGGTAGCCATGATTTACCAAATCAAGCAAAGTGAACTTCCCAAAAAGTTATGGAGCCTGATTGATGCAGCCTTGCGCGGCGAGCCTGTCTTTATTGAGCGTGATGACAAGGCGCTGGTTCAGTTGATCCCGCTCAAGCAGATGCTCCATCCCCGCAAGGCGGGAAGCGCCAAAGGCATGGTGAAAATGGCCGATGACTTTGACGCGCTGTTGGATGATTTTGCTGCTTACATGCCATGAATATTCTGCTGGATACCCACACTTTCCTGTGGTTTGTTGACGATAACTCGCGCTTGAGCCAATCTGCGCGGGTTTTGATTGAGTCTGAGGATTCCCAGCCTTTTCTGAGTGTGGCAAGTTTGTGGGAAATTGCCATCAAAATCAGCCTTGGCAAACTAACCTTGAAACAGCCGTATGAAACTTTCATTCCACAACAATTGGCGTTGAATGGCATTGGCGTGTTGAACATTTCGCTGGAACACACCGCAGCAATTGCAACCCTGCCATTCCACCATCGTGACCCATTTGACCGTTTAATTGCAGTTCAAGCCAAAATCGATGAAATGGTTTTGCTCAGCGCTGATCCTATATTCGACGCTTATGGCGCTAAACGTGTTTGGTAGTTGATTCTGATATCCAGCCAACCAAAAAACCGTCACCCTGTTTTGCTGGTGACGGTTTTGCTTTTACGGTTTCTTCGGCTTTTCTTCCTCCAGCGAAGTTAGCCCCGTCCTCAGCGCGTACAACGTCGCCTGGACGCGGTTCGCCAGTTGCAGTTTCCCCAGAATATTGCTCACATGCGTACGGACGGTGGCTTCTTGGACGACCAATCGGCGGGCGATCTCCTTGTTTTCCACACCCTGTGCCAGCATTTGTAAAATTTCCACCTCGCGCTCCGTCAGCGGGGAGGGGGTGAGCGGCTCCTGCGCGGGACGGTTCAACTCCTGGATGACCTTGCGCGCAATCGTCGGGTGGATGGACAGCTCGCCGCGGTAGACCTGTCGGATCATGCGGATGAGGTCTTCGGGATCCGAGTCTTTGAGCAGGTAGCCGAGCGCGCCCGCCTTGATGGACGGAAAGACTTTGTCGTCGGCGGCGAAACTGGTCATCACCAGAATCCGCACATCGGGATACGCGGCGGTGATCTTCTCGATGGCCTCGATCCCGCCCATCTCAGGCATGACCAGGTCCATCAGCGCCACATCGGGTTTGAGATTTTTCACCTTCTCGAGCGCGTCCTTCCCGTTGACCGCCTCGCCGACAACCTGAATGTCCTCCTCCTCGCCCAGCAGGGATTTGACCCCCCGCCGCACCACGGGATGGTCGTCCACGATCATGACTTTGATGATGTCGCTCATGGTTTGGCTCCTAATTAAATGGGACGCGGAAAACGCGGATGTACGCGGATTACACGGATTTTAATTGCTTTTTTCCGCGTTCTCCGCGCTCGTCCGCGTCCAATCTGAATTTTCTGTTGAGTGACCCAACAACGGAATCTCCGCCTTGATGCGCGTCCCTTCCCCTGGACGGCTGGAGATCTCGAGCCTTCCGCCTAAACGTTTGGCGCGCTGCTCCATGTTGTGGATTCCCATCCCGCCGCCGTCGCGGACGCGCTCTATGTCGAAGCCCACGCCGTTGTCGCGGATGTCGAGGATGATCCAGTCGCTGCGGGTCTGCAGGTCCACGGTCACTTTTTTGGCGCGGGCGTAGCGGACGAGGTTGTTGAGCGCCTCCATCGCGATGCGGTAGACGTCGGGTTCAATGGCGCGGGGGAGACGTTCGACTCCGTCAGTGTGCAACTCCGTCTCCAGTCCCGCGCGGGATTCGATGGACTCGAGGCTGGCTTTCAGGGCCGCGGCCAGTCCATGCTTTTGGAGCAGCGGCGGATTCAATTCCAGGATCAACAGGCGCATTTCCTGTAAGGCTTGCAGGGCGTTGTCTTTGATCTCGGTCAGGTTTTCCTGCGCCTGGTGGACGTTGCCCTTGTTGGCCGAATGACTGGCCGCCGTGCTGAGAAGGCTGATCCCGTATAGTAATTGCGTGACCGAGTCGTGAAGTTCGCGCGCGATTCGGTTGCGCTCGCCGAGGGTCGCCAAATCCTGCGCCTGCTCGTAGAGACGGGCGTTCTCGATGGCGACCGCGATCTGGTGACTGACGGCCTGCGCCAGGCGAGTGTGCGTCTCGGTGTAGTAGCCGGGCTGTTCGTGGGTGAGACTGAGCAGCCCCATGACTTCTCCGCGCAGGAGGAGCGGGATTCCGATCCAGGAATGGGAATGTTGGAAGAGCGCGGACGGGACGGCAAGTCCGGCCGACTTATGCGCCTGCGCCAGCGGAGGTTCGCCGCGCACGTCTTCGATGATGATCACCCGCTTCTCCGTGACGACGGGACGGAACCGGCCCGCGTGTTCGAGCGGCAGGGACAGGGACGGGGCAAGGTGGGGCAGGTTGGGAAGCTGGTAGGCCGCCACCTTCAACCGACTGTTTTCCTCGAGCGTGTAGATGGCCGCGCCGCTGTACGGGATGATCGAGGCGATCTGGTCGAGGATCAGGTTGAGGAGCGGTTCGAGTTCGAGGGTGGAGGCGATGCGCTGGGAAATTTCGAGGACGGTGGAAAGTTCGCGCGTGCGGTCGCCGACGGCCTGTTCCAGGTTTTGATAGGCCTGCGCCCGCTCGGTCACGTCGGAGGTGACGATGAAGAGGCGGCGGCCCTCCTCCGAGCGGACGGTGGAGTAATGCTCGCGGATGCAGCGGAGTTTTCCGTCGGGGCGGCGGATCCAGTATTGCAGTTCGGGCGGGGATTTTCTCGTGAGCAGGGCGTTGATTCGGGCGGCTTCTTCGGGGGTGGCGAAATCGCGGACGCGCTGGCGCAGGTCGCCTTCGGGACATTTGCCGAAGATCTCGCAGACGCGCTCGTTCATGTAGACCATCTTCCCATTTTCGACGATGGACAGTCCCTCCTGGATGTTGTCGGCCAGGTTGCGGAAGCGCTCCTCGTTGAGTCGGGCGGTATCCTCGGCCTGCTGATGCCGCGCGATTTGGAGGGTGAGTTCCACGTTCAGGCGCGCCAGTTCGCTTTGGTGGAGGCTGGCGCGCTCTTCGAGTTCGCGATTGAGTTGGAGCAGGTCGGTTTGGATTTCTTCAGAGGGAGGGAAAGGCCCGGGGAAAACCGCGGCCAGCCGAAGGTCAAGAAAGAGACCGAGCGCGGCGGCGAGAATCCCCAGCAGGCAAAATAAAATCCAGCCGTTGGACTGCGGGAAGAACAGGCGTCGAATCCCCTCGGCGAGCGAAAGTCCAACGACAAGTGAAATTGCGGTGACGAGCAGCCTTCGCCAAAACACGCGGGACATAATTTAAGAGCCTAAACACGAAGGACACAAAGTACACAAAGGTTTATTGAGGGCGCAACAAGAGGGTTTATCTTCGATTATCGTGCTTGATGATCTTGAGCAAAGAACCAAAATCATCCATTAACCCTACTTCGTTGCCTTCGTGCCCTTTGTGTTTAAAGGTTTTCTTTTCTTGAACTGAGTATAGCACAGTTGATTTTACGTTCTCCGCATTTGTTGAGACGGGAGTTAACAATCGCGGACACGCCGCAAACGTCCGTCCCCGCGCCTGTTCACTGAATGAAACTCAAAAATCCGCGCCTATCCGATGACAGAAAGTTTTTTTTATTGTAAATCTATCTTGAGGAAGAAATTTTCTTCCGCGTTGCGCGTTTCGTTCCTGTTAGCCTTGCGGCTTTCGTAACGTGAACGGAACACGAACCACGCACTACGTAATACGCAATACAATTTTCTCGAATCCAATTGAATCAGCAGCTGATCTCATTTTGACTCAATAGGCTAACCCATGCATCACTTTGTAATTGCAGACAACCGAAAGTGCGTCGGGTGTTTTGCCTGCATCGCCGCGTGCACCGAGGCGCACCGCGCCGCGGGCTTGCAAGGCTACCCCCGCTTGCACGTGACGCGCACGCCCGATGGGATCATGCCCATCCAGTGCCGTCACTGCGAAGACGCCATGTGCGCGCTGGTCTGTCCCGTACACGCCATCACGCACAAGGAAGACTCCATCGTCCTGAACGAGAGCCTGTGTATCGGGTGCAAGATGTGCGCGCTGGCCTGTCCGTTTGGCAACATCCTGCCGGGCGGCACGCCCGTCCCTGGGCTGGAACTCAACCTCGGTCAGTACGCGTTCCTCAACACGCCGCTCGACCCCGACCCGATGTACTTGCGCGAGCAAAGTTACCAGGAGCAACTCTCCCTGCTGGCGTGGAACATCGGGCAGAAAACGGTGGCGATCAAATGCGACCTGTGCTACTTCCGCGAGAACGGCCCCGCCTGCGCCGAGGCCTGTCCGCACAAGGCCATCCATCTCGTGGACGATAAAGCGGGCCTGCCAGACGAGTTGATCCTGCGGATGAAGGAAACCGCCCGCGTGACAGGAGGGACGAAATGACCTCCATCCAATTTTTCGTCCTCGCGTTGACTCTCTACCTCGTCGGCACGCTTCTCTCCCTCTTCGCTTCACCGCGGACCTCGCGCGGGGTCGCGGCTTTCTTCGGGCTGATCGGCTCTTTGAGCGCGCTCCTCGCCGCGATCCTCGCGCTGACCGAGGGGATGCCTCCCAGCCTGACGCTTTTCGCGATTCAGCCCTTCGGCGAGTTCACCTTCCAGATGGACTTGCTCTCCACGCTGATGGTGGCGCTGATCGCCCTCGTCGGCGCGGCGACCAGCCTCTACTCGTTCAGCGACGCGCCCGCCAACGTCTCGGTCAGCTTCTTCACCGACCTGTTCATGGCGTCCATGCTGGTGGTGGTGACGGTCACCAACGCCTTTTACTTCCTCGTCTTCTGGGAAGTGATGACGCTGGCTTCCTACTTCCTCGTGGTGTGGGAATTCGACAAAAAGGAATCGGCGCGGACGGGCTTCATTTATTTCCTCGTGGCGCACATCGGCGCGGCGCTCATCATGGTGACCTTCTTTCTGTTCTTCGGGAAGGCTGGCACGTTTGATTTCGCGGGCATTCGCGCCGCTTCCATTCCGTCTGCGGTGAAAGACATCGCCTTCGTGCTGGCTTTTCTCGGCTTCGGCGCGAAAGCGGGCATGGTCCCGTTGCACTTTTGGACGCCCGACACGTACGCGGCCGCGCCCAGTCACGTCTCCGCGCTGATGGCCTCGGTGATGAAGAAGACCGCCGTCTACGGCATCCTGCGCGTCTGCGTGGACTTGCTCGGCGGCTCGGCGTTGTGGTGGGGCTTCACCGTTCTGACCTTCGGCGCGCTCTCGACCGTCTTCGGCGCGTTCTACGCGTTATCAGAAAAAGATATCAAACGACTGCTGGCGCTTTCCAGCGTGGAGAACGTCGGCATTGTTCTGATGGGGGTGGGACTGGGAATGATCGGTCTCGCGCTCTCGTTCCCGACTCTGGCGGCGCTGGGTTTCCTGGCCGCGCTCTATCACATGCTCAACCACGCCTTCTTCAAGGGACTGCTCTTCCTCAGCGCGGGTTCGGTGATTGACAAAACGGGAACGCGCGACCTGAACCTGATGGGCGGACTCTCCCGCCGTATGCCGTGGACCGCGCTGACCTTCCTCGTCGGCGCGCTGGCGGTGACGGCCATCCCGCCGTTGAACGGCTTCGTCAGCGAGTGGTTCACCTATCAGGCGTTGTTGAACGCGGCGGGCAGCGACCTGTTCGCGTTGCGCGTCTTCGCCCCGCTGTTCGCCGTGTCGCTGGCGCTGGCGGGCGCGTTCGCGGTGATGGTTTACGTCAAGGCGTACGGCGGCGCGTTCGCGGGTCCCGCGCGCAGCGAGAACGCTCGGTTCGCAAAAGACCCGTCCGCGGCGTCGGTCGTCAGTCTCGTCTATCTCGCGCTTGGGACGATCGTCCTCGGCCTCGGCGCCCCGTGGATCGCGCCGCGCATCGCCGCGGTCGCCGCGGACTTTGCAAAGCAGCCGCTCATCGCGGTCAGCGCGGGCTGGACGATCCTACCCGGCAATCCGCTCGTCTCCGTCGTCTCGACGCCGCTCGTCGCGATTCTGCTCATCGGGCTGCTGATCGTTCCCGTCGTCGTGGTGGCCGCGTACGGGGGTTGGCGCGCCAGCCGCAGGTCGAATGTGGAACCGTGGTCGAACGGCTACGGGTACGCGGCGGTGATGTCGGTGCGGGCCTCGAGTTTCGACCAGCCTGTCAAAGTCTCGTTCCGCCCGCTGTACTGGGTCCGCACGCTGGTCGAACGTCCGTATCGCGCGGCCGCGAATTTCTACAACGCCGCGGTCGAATCCGTCCGCCGCGCCGAGCCTGTTGTGGAAAACGCGGTGACGCGCCCGACGTTGAAGTTGGTGGAGACGGCGGGGCAGTGGATCCAGACGCTGCAGATGGGCGACATCCGACTCTATTGTCTCTACATCATCATCACGCTGGCGATCCTGTTGGTCGTGCTATTCGGAGGGAGCGGATCATGAATCCCTTCACGCTGTTCATCATCGGCATTTTGCAGGCGATCCTGCTGCTTCTGCTGGCGCCGTTGTACTCGGGTTTCGCGCGCGTCATGCGCGCCAAGATGCACTCGCGCACGGGACCTCCGCTCATGCAGAATTATCGCGACATCCGCAAGTTGATGACGCGGCAGGCAGCAATTCCAAATCTGAAAACCTGGAGGAAATGTGGTAAGGTTTTGGGTACATATGGAATCAACCCTAACCCTTCAAAGTTTGATGAAGCATTTTCGA